>Ga0082212_10004350_pt1 | contig 19645 bp, 14 predicted proteins | sample TergutNt197P3_FD_71548 | JGI IMG/M metagenome (GOLD analysis project Ga0082212, IMG submission 71548) | Neocapritermes taracua P3 segment gut microbial communities from Petit-Saut dam, French Guiana - Nt197 P3 | ecosystem: Host-associated > Arthropoda: Insects > Digestive system > Gut ... | reverse complement strand
TAATAGAAAGAAAAGATATTGAACCAGTAATACATATAACTCCTAATCCAACATCATCTTCAATAACAATAATTTTTTTTAATAATTACGAAAGATTATTTCCGCAAAATATTAATGTAGAATTGTATTACCTGGATCAAAAAATACATACTTTTGAATTTTTTAAAAGTAAAGGAACAGAAACAATATCAGAAACATATTTGCAAAAAGAAGGTGTATACAGAATTGTCGCTAATATGAGTATTTTAGAAAGCCCTATAGGTGAAGATATTCCTGCTAATTCAACATATATTGCTACATTTATGGTAGTAAAAAATAAGTAAGAATCATATAAATATCAAAATTATATCTTCTGATTAAACTCAAAAAAAAGCATTGTTAATTTATTCTCAGAAAAATAGATTGCGAAAATATTGGAAAATATTTCTTGTTATACTCAAATAAAAATAGATTGCGAAAATATTAGAAAATATTTCTTGTTAAACCAATATTTTTGAGATGATATTTTTCGCAAACCAATTCGGAAGGAGTATAAAAAGAAAAAAATTATGTATATTTGTGTTTTGTTTTCTAAAAAATTTATATAATTAACGGAGAAATTATGGCTCTTAAAATTACTGATGAATGTATCAGTTGTGGTGCTTGTATAAGCGAATGTCCTGTTAGTGCTATCACAGAAAGTGATGATCATACTATTATTGATGCTTCTAAATGTGTAGAATGTGAAGGATATTTTCCAGAACCACAATGCGTAGGCACATGTCCTACTGAAGCTATTGTAAAATAGCAGTATTTTCTTATAATTAAGTAATAAATATTTTTTTATTACGCTCTGCATTAGCATTATAAATGAAATGCATTAAAATTATTGCTCAAAACCAAAGGCAACTTTGGTTTTTTTTTTACTCAAATAATGATAAACTTTCTGCTACTACCTGATCCATATTGTAATAACTATACCGACCAAGTCGCCCTATAAATACAACATCATTATTTATATTTTTATATTTTTGATATAATTCTATATTTTTTTGTTGTGGAATTGGATAATACGGCGGTTCTTTACTATTATGTAGATATTGAAATGGATATTCTTTAGCGATAACGCTTTTAGTATAATTTTTATTTTTATAAAAATGCATAAATTCAGTTATTCGTGTGTAATCGTAATCATTTGGATAATTTACCTGAACTACTGATTGATAAGGATTATCTAATGTTTCAAATTCAAATCTTAAACTTCTATAAGGCAACTGACCATAACAATAACTATAGAACTCATCTATCATTCCACTAAAATATAGTTTATCTGTGTATTGTAATTTATCTTTTATATCAAAAAAATCTGTATCTAATAATACTTCTATATTACTTTTATCTAACATATTTTCTACCATTTTAGTATAACCATATTTTGGAATTGCTTGGTATTTATCTTGAAAATATCTATCATCCTCACTTATAAAAATAGGAATACGTGATGTGACTGATTTATCTAATTCCATCGGATTCAGCCCCCATTGTTTAATAGTATAACCTAAAAACACATTTTTATAAATAAAATCTGCAAGTTCTTTCAGTTGTTTATCATTTTCATTCATTAATTCTAAAATAGTAATTTTATTATTGCTAACGTTTTTGCCATTTAATTTGTTTATTAAATTTTCAGCAATAAGGGGAAAACACTGCCGAGTGGAAGTCAAATTAAAAGGAATAGGAATAAAATTATTTTCTATTTTAGCAAGGACTCTATGTTCGTAAGCCACCCATTCCGTATATTCCGATAAATATTTCCAAACTTTTTCTTCATTTGTGTGGAAACAATGTGGACCATATTTATGGATTATTATTCCATTTTTATCTATATAATCATAGCAGTTTCCTGCGATATGATTTCTTTTTTCTATTACTAAAATTGATTTATTTTTATTATCATTAGCAAGTTTATTTGCGATGACTACGCCTGCCAAACCTGCACCAACAATTATATAATTATATTTCATTATTTGATTTAATTTGAATTATAGCATAAATAAACATTTGCTGATAGTCGTCATTTTTTACGAGATATACATTAAACGACTATATTATTTGCAATTGTTATTTTATTTGCAAATATATTCTTTTTTTGTAAAAAAAGTGTAGTTTTGGTTGGAATTAAAATAATTACCTTGTAAATTATACTTGTAAATTATATAAAAAATAAAATATTTTGAAATGTATAATAAAAATTAAAAAATAATTGTTATTTTAGCATAATTAATAAATAAATATTTTTATGAAAAACTGTTATAATTGTTGTGATAGTTGTGAAGAGTGTGAAATAAAAACAACTAAAATAGAATCAGCGAATGAAGAAAAACTAATTGAAAAATTAAAAGCAACTATGAAGAAAAATCAAGTAGCATTCCATAATTTAAAAAGTCAAATTGAAATAAAATATGAGTTGCTAACTGAATTTGAAAAAGATATTTTAGAACTAATTGCAAACAAAAATTATATTTCAGCAGAAAAAATGTTAGAATCGTTAGAAGAATATAAATATGTTAGTAGTTTTTACAAAAATGTTTATTAATTTGTTATATACAAGAAAACAAGAAAAAATTAAAAAATATATAAAATGGCAACTGATAATTTAATAACTGCTGCAAAATCAGCATTAGTGGAGTATTTATGTGTAACTCCAAACGAAAATATATTAATTATTTCTGATGAAGGATTACGCGAAATAGGAATAGCTTTATATGAGGCAGGTCATACATTATGCAAAGAATCTTTCTACGTAGAAATAAAAAAAAGGGAAGTAAATGGTCAAGAACCCCCAGAAGCAATTTCATCATTAATGAAAAAAGTAGACGCTGTAATTTGTGCTACAAGTCGCTCAATGACTCATACTAATTCTCGTAGAGAAGCAACAGAATTAGGAGTTAGAGTAGGCACAATGCCGGGTATAAACACAGACATAATGCTTCGGTGTTTTGCCGCTAATTCTAATAGCATTATAGAGTTAAACAATAAATTAATATCTGCTTTAACCGATACAAAAGAAATCAAATTAACTTCCAAATCAGGAACAAATGCAACTTTTGGATTAACGGGAAGAAGAATTATTTCAAGCACTGGAGTCCTTTCTAATAAAGGTGACTGGGGAAATATACCATCGGGTGAAGTATATTTTGCTCCGTTAGAAGATAAGGCAGATGGCAAACTTGTAATTGATGGCTCTGTTGCTGGTATAGGAATGATTAAAGAAAATATAACGATACATCTTAAAAATGGACAAATTACATCTATTGAAGGTGGAAATGATGCCAAAAAGTTAGATGAAATGTTAAGTAATGTTGGCGAAAAAGCAAAAATAGTAGCAGAATTTGGAATCGGCACTAATCCTAAAGCAGAAATAAGTGGCTTTATTTTAGAAGATGAAAAAGTTATGGGAACGGTTCATATTGCATTTGGAAATAATATTTCTATGGGTGGCAAGAACGATACTCAAATACATATAGATTGCATAATTAAATCGCCATCATTTAGTGTTGATGGAAAATCCATAATGAAAGAAGGAAAGTTTGTTTTTTAATTATATGTTTTGCATTATATAAGAATTAAATTAAGGGGAATTAAATTATTTTCTAGCATATAATAATCAAAAAAGTTTTTGCTGCAAACTATTTCGTAGTAATTTTTTCTATAAAATTTCGTATATTTGTATGATATTAGAAAATAAATTTCTAAAAATGAAGTTAAAAAATAAAAAATACGAGATAATAAAATTAGGAATATATGCTATAATAGTTGCAGCATTGTGTATATTATCAGTAATTCTTATTCCTATAAATGAAATTAAACTCATTGCTGTGTTTATTTTTGTTCCTGTTATAATATTTCTAATTAAGGAGATATTAGAGAAGCAAAAACTTATTAATGTATCAATTAGGAACTATGAAAAAAAATCAGACGATGACATTAAAATGGAACTTATTGATGACCAATATGCTATGAGATATGCTGTTAGCAGTCCATATAATGATGAATCCGAGGAAGAATATAATTTTAAAATGATTGAAGATGATTTAGAATTACCGGAAGAACAAAATATTACTAATGAGCAATCACATACTAATTTAAATAACTTTGAGGATGAGCCAGTTAAAAAGAATGAAACAACTTCTTTTTCTAATGATAAATCACAAAATGAACCATCTGATAATTCTTCTAATATTGAAATTGAAAATAATAATACAATAGATATAGATAGTAAAAATGATATAGAAGATACAAATACAAAAAATATTCTCCAAACCCAACCAAAAAAAATATATCAAACAGAAAATACAACTACTAATACAGAACCATACAAAAAACTACTTATAAATAGCACTATTAATACAGAAGAAAGTAAAAATCTTAATTTAAAATCAAAACGAGGTAATTTCTTTTATTTTATTGAAAAATTTTTTAATGTGATTAGAGCAAAACTTAATGATGTAAATACTTTGGCATTTGTATGGGTTAATTATGATTCTAAAACATTAGAGTTTGGACGTCTATCTACTATTTGCCCGGATACTAAAAGTTCACTGATAACAGAACAACAACAAATACCTTTTGGAAATGATTTAATAAGTGAAATTGTACAAAAAAAATCACCAATCTATCCTGAAATAATTATAGAAATGCGTGACCCAACAAAGGAATTAAATTATTTTAGTTATTATACACAACCCGTAGGAACTAACTCTTTTATATGTATCCCAATATATTTTAGAAATAACATTATAGCAGTATTATGTGCTGATTCTAAAAAAATTAACGCCTTTAAAGAAGATGAGTATTTTTTCTTAGAAAAAATTACTCAACCAATCGCAGGATTAATTTATATGTTTCATAATATAATTAGACAAGAAAAAGCAACACAAACCATAGACCTTATTAATGAATTTAATAAATTAATTTCTTATCAAGGGACTACTTTTAAAGATATTTGTAATACTATAACAGGATATATATTTAATATATATTCTGCTACGTCTATTGGTATTGTTTGGTATAATGATAAAACAAAAATTGGTAATATACTATCATATAGAACTATTGAAGATATAGACAAAGAATTATTTATTAATGAAAATATAAATTTGGATACTATTATAGGTGAATCTATTGTAACTAATAAAACAATACGTTTAGCACATATTCCAAATGATTATATTCGTGTTAATAAATATGAACCAACTATTAATAATGGAACTTTTATTGCGGTCCCTGTTTATACTACTACCGATAAATATGCTATATTTATTGAGTTTAAAAATGAACCAAATATATTACCAACCATAGATATAAATATGTTAGAAACAATATGCGAGCAAGCTGGTAAGTTATTAGAAAAGTTTGGGTTTATGGAGTTACTGCCTACTGAAATTAAAACAGGTATTTTTACTAAAACAGCATTCAAAAAACGATTATTAGAAGAGTTTAGTAAAGCAATTGATAATAATTCTAAAGTCACTTTAGCACTAATTTCATTAAATAAATATGCTGCTATAGACGAACATCCAAATATAAAAATTGAAATTTTTAATAAAATTATAGAAATTATTAAAGTTAATATTAAGCAATATGAAATTATAGGAAGAATAAATAATAATGTGTTGGGGGTGATTTTGTTTAACAAAAATATAAATCAATCTAAGATTATATTAGAAAAAATTAAACAGCAACTTGCAACAAACACTATTAAAATTAATAATAAAAATTTTATTTTTAGTGTAAGTATTGGAGCGGGAAATGTTAATCTTAAAAATACTTTTGAAGATTTTACATATAACGTTACTAAGACGCTTAGAGAAGCAGAAAAAAGTAATAACTGCTTGCAAATGTTTGAATAATATTAGATAAATTTGTAACTAATTTATCTAATTTGTTTTTTACCTAATAATAGCAAACTTTTCTATACCTATTTGCTTGCCTGATAAAAGCATACGGCAAATGTAACTACCACTCAAAAGTTCTTTTGTATCAAGGAACTCAGAATGTTCACCTGCATCGTAAAAATTAGAAATAATATGTAAAACATTTCCTGAAATATCACAAATCTCAAATGTTATATCACTACTTTCTAACAAACTGAAACTTATAATAGCATCATAGTAAGTTGGGTTCGGCGATATTGTTAAATGGGTTGCAATGGAATTTTCTCTAATATCAACCGTTATACTTTTCCAAATGTAGCCATTCCACATATTTCCATCTCTTTCAGGTAAAACAAACTCACCTAATATTAAATCTGCTTCCTCTGTTTTTACATCATCAAAGGACTTATTTGCATTCTTATCTGCTTCTATAATTGTTGGTTCTGTAAAGGCAGTTCCTAATGTTACGGTTCTTAAAGGATTATCTCTGAATGCTTCATAGGCAATAGTTATTGCATTTGGCAAAGATAATTCTGTAATTTGATTTTCATAAAATGCCCCTCTCCAAATAGTTATTGCATTTGGCAAAGATAATTCTACTATTTGATTATCATAAAATGCAAAATCGCCAATAGTTATTGCATTTGGTAAGGACAACTCTGTAATTTGATTACTACGAAATGCTGCATCGCCAATAGTATCTACATTAGGTAAATATATCTCTGTAATTTGATTAAAACTGAATGCTGCAACGCCAATAATTATTGCATTTGGCAAAGATAATTCTACTATTTGATTTCGAAAAAATGCACCATAGCCAATAGTTATTGCATTTGGCAAAGATAATTCTGTGATTAGATTATGAAGAAATGCTGCATCGCCAATAGTTATTGCATTTGGCAGAGATAATTCTGTAATTTGATTTTCATAAAATGCAAAATATCCAATAGTTATTACACTTTCACCAATTACTCCTACAATATTTTCACCACCTTTTTCAGGATTATCGTCAGAATAATACAACCCATCAGGAATATCTGTAATACTTGCATCAAACTTTATGCAAGTGGGTGTTGTTATGACAGGTGGATTGTCAATATTTGTAATAACCAGCGGGTTATCACAACCGCTTTGTGCAGTAAGATTTGCACTCATAGACATAGCAAATATTATTGCTATTAATAATTTTTTGCGTGTTAGCATAAAATTTTCCCATTTATATTATACAAATATACACTTTTTCCTTGAAAAAAAATAGAAAAGAAAAAGATACTAAAAAAACAACCTCGATATGACAATTTAGCAACTATCATACCGAAGTCGTTTTGCAACATCGTCTCTGCGTTGTTTATTTTTACAATTCGCTTTCGTCTATATTAGTCATTTCTTCTATATCGTCTCTCCCCATACTTTGTGCCATTTCCATTTGTATATCTTCTAATATAATATCTTCTTCTACTTTAGTTTTAGTTTTTGACTTTGTATTTACATTTCGTTCTTGTTCTAATTTTTCTTGGAATGCTCTACCGAATACATTTCCAATTTCGCTATCAATAAACATATCATAATAATGTCGTAATCCTGTTCCTGCAGGAATTAATTGTCCGAGAATAATATTTTCTTTTAGTCCGACCAAGTTATCTATTTTTGAAGATAATGACACTTGCGATAGAACTTTTGTAGTTTCTTGGAATGATGCCGCAGATAGCCAACTTTCAGTTGCTATAGCCGCTTGTGTTATACCAAGCAATACAGGTTCTGAGATAGCAGGTTCTGCTTGTCTGACTATTGCAGGATTTTTGCCTTTATTTTTCATTTCTTTATTTACTATGTTTATTTGCTTTCTTGGGTATATAGCACCTTGATTAAATTTAGTATCACCTTTATCTTCCACACAAACCATATTTTTTAATGCTTGATTTTCATCTAATAATTTTAATTTATCTATACAATCATCTTCGATAAAGGACGAGTCACCTGCTTCTACAACTCTAACTTTTTGTAGCATTTGTCTAACAATAACTTCTATATGTTTGTCATTTATTTTAACACCTTGCATACGATACACTTCTTGTATTTCGTTAACCAAATATTCTTGAACAGCGTTAGGACCTTTTATTCTTAAAATATCATGAGGGTCAACCGAACCTTCAGTAATTCTGTCGCCAGATTTAACGTAATCGCCTTCTTGCACGATTATATATTTACCTTTTGGAACGTAGTATTCGTTTTGCGTAAGCCCGTCAGGTGATGTAATTACAATACATTTCATATTTCTTTTTGGTGTTCCCGTAGAAACATAGCCGTCTATATCGGATACAATAGCAGGTGTTTGTGGTGTTCTTGCTTCAAGCAACTCAGTTACTCGTGGCAGACCTCCTGTGATGTCTCTTGTTCTACCAAGGTCTCTTGGTATTTTTGCCAATGACGTGCCGACAGATACAATTTCAGCATCTTCTATTCTAATTTGTGCTTTGGATGGAATGCTATATGATTTAAGAACATTACCTTCATCGTCAATAATATCTATAGAAGGGTTTTTTGTTTTATCTCTTGAATCTATAACTAATTTAGTAGCGTGTCCTGTTTGTTCATCATTTACTTCCCTATAAGTAACGTTTAATATTAAATCCGTAAACTTCACCATACCATTTACTTCTGCTATAATAGATGAATTATACGGATCCCATTCATAGATTAGTTGTCCTTTATCTACTGCTTGTCCATCAACAACTTTAAGGACCGAGCCGTGAGTTACATCGTATTTTGTTAATGTGTTATTAGATTCTGCATCTATAATTTGGATATTACCATTTCTACTTACAACAACGTTAACCATACCATCGTCACCAGGATAACTTATTATTCTTATATTTTCAAACAATATTTTTCCTTTAAATTTTGCATTTACCGCAGATTGTGATGCTACTAAAGCAGCAGTTCCGCCTGTATGAAATGTTCTCAATGTAAGCTGTGTTCCTGGTTCTCCAATAGATTGTGATGCTATAGTTCCAACTGCTTCGCCGACATCCACTATTTTACCTGTTGCCATATTTTTGCCGTAGCATTTAGCACAAACACCGCGTCTTGATTCACAAGTTAATACTGAACGAATTAAAACTCGCTCTACTGCGGAATCATCTATTGCACGTGCTTCATCTTCTGTAATTAATTGACCTGCTTTTATTAATACTTCGTTTGTTATAGGGTCCTTTACCTCAAACAATGCTACTCTACCTAATATTCTTTCATATAATGGCTCTTTTACCTCTTCACCTGTTTTTAGAGCAGTCATCCATATTCCACGAATTGTATCACAATCGTCTTCTGATATTATTACATCTTGAGCCACGTCATGTAATCTTCTTGTTAAATATCCTGCATCTGCTGTTTTTAATGCAGTATCTGCTAAACCTTTTCTTGCACCGTGAGTAGAGATAAAGTATTCTAATATAGATAATCCTTCTTTGAAGTTAGCAATAATAGGATTTTCAATTAATTCACCCGTAGAACCCGATAATGACTTTTTAGGTTTTGCCATCAAACCACGCATACCTGCTAACTGCCTAATCTGTTCTTTTGAACCTCTTGCTTGTGAATCAAGCATCATCCAAAAAGAATTAAAACCTTGATATGATTTTTGCAAATCACTATATAATCTATCTGCAACTTTATTTGAAGCCGTAGACCAAATATCTATTATTTTATTATATCTTTCACCTGCTGATATTATAGCAGAATGATATGCTTTTTCTACTGCGTCAACTCTATCTTGGGCTGATTTTACAATATTATCTTTATCTATTGGAATGACTACATCTGATATATTTACAGACAATCCACCGATTGTAGCATATTTATAACCCATATTTTTTAGATTATCTAAAAATGCTGCTGTTTTATCTAATCCTACTTTTCTAAAGCAGAAGCCAATAATATCTCTTAAACGTTTTTTTGTTAGAAGTTCATTTAAGTAACCTAACTCATCAGGAACTATTTCATTAAATAGTATTCTGCCTGGTGTAGTTTCTATTATTTTTCCTTTATATCTAACTTTTATATTAGCGTGTAAATCAACTTGTTTTAAATTATATGCAACTAATAATTCATCTTTTGAAGCAAATAATTTTCCTTCACCTGTTGCACCTGGTCGCATCTTTGTTAGATAATATGAACCTAATACCATATCTTGTGAAGGCACTGTAATTGGCTCACCATTTTGAGTGTGCATTATATTATTAGGAGCAAGCATTAATAAAAATGCTTCTAATTGTGCTTCAAAACTGATAGGTAAATGCACCGCCATCTGGTCACCATCAAAGTCAGCATTAAACGCTGTGCAAACCAATGGGTGTAATTGAATTGCTTTTCCTTCTATTAATTTTGGCTGAAATGCTTGAATACCTAATCTATGTAATGTTGGGGCACGATTTAATAATACGGGATGCCCTTCTATTGCCATTTCTAAAATATCATAAACAACTGTTTCTTTTCTTTCTATTATTTTCTTTGCTGTTTTAACTGTCTTTACATATCCTCTTTCAATCAATCTACGAATAACAAATGGCTTAAATAATTCTAATGCTAAATCTTTTGGCAGACCGCATTCATGCAAGTTTAGTTCAGGACCAACTACGATAACAGAACGTCCTGAATAATCAACTCGCTTTCCAAGTAAATTTTGACGAAATCGTCCTGTTTTTCCTTTTAGATTATCTGCTAATGATTTTAATGGACGCTGGGACTCACTACGGACAGTTCTACGTGAATTATCAAACAACGCATCTACTGATTCTTGTAGCATCCTTTTTTCATTTCTTAATATTACTTCAGGTGCTTTAATATCTATTAATCTTTTTAATCTATTATTTCTAATTAAAACTCTACGATATAAATCATTCAAATCAGATGTAGCAAATCTGCCACCTTCTAACGGAACTAATGGACGTAAATCAGGCGGTGTCACTGGAATTATATCTAATACCATCCAGTGTGGCTCGTTCTTTTGACCAGGATTTTTTGCACTTTGGGTAAATGCATCAAGAACTTTTAAACGTTTGGATATTGCTGTTTTCTTTACTGAAGATGTTTCTGTTCGTAATTGTTCTTTTAATTCTCTATATGTTTTATCAGGGTCTATTTGTTTTAGTAATTCTTTTACTGCTTCGCCGCCTGATAATGCAATAAATTTATTAGGGTCGTCATCATCCAATGAATCATTTTCAATACCTACTTCTGCAAGAATTCTATTATATTCTTCTTCTGTAAGTAAGTCATATACCTGACATCCTGTCTTACCTGTTTGGATTACAATATAGGATTCATAATAAGTAATACGTTCTAAATCTTTCGAAGAAAAACCTAACACATCTTTTATTTTACTCGGCTGAGAACGTAAAAACCAAATATGAACTATTGGAACTGCAAGAGTAATATGTCCCATCCTATCTCTTCTAACGGATTTTTGTGTTACTTCAACACCACATTTATCACAAACGATACCCTTGTATCTAATACGCTTGTATTTTCCACAAGCACATTCCCAATCTTTGATGGGACCGAATATTTTTTCACAAAACAGTCCATCTCGTTCTGGTCTAAATGATTTATGATTAATTGTTTCGGGTTTAATTACTTCACCTTTTGAGCGATTTAGAATGTCGTCAGGCGATGATAATTTAATAGAAATATTTTTTATTCTACTGCTTGTAGCTTGCACAGTTGTCATTTATGTTTTCCTTGATTTTTATCTAAATTAAAGTTTTAAAATTAAAAAAACTAAAAAATGGACACTTTCCACTTTAAAGAATACAAATATAATATTTTTTTTTATATTTATTATAATATATAATAATAAAAAAAAATTAAATACGCGTTTATTTTGAGGGATTATATACTTAATGATATTAAGTTGTTATTCTTGCATTTTGCCGAGTAAAATATCATATATTGCCATTTAATCGTATTTCTGCCATATTCCGCACCGTTACTGATTAAAAAGAGGTGGCGACCTCCTTTTAGGACTATATCGACCTCTTTGAATACTATACCTGCCTCCTCGTAATACTATATCGACCTCTTTGAATACTATACCTGCCTCCTCGTAATACTATATCGACCTCTTTGAATACTATACCTACCTCTTTGAATACTATATCAACCTCTTATGAATACTATATCGACCTCTATTACTAAATATTTTTGCTTTCGCTATATCTAAATTATAGATTTCACGTAATTATATAAAATTAAATGGTTTATGATAATTTAGCATTATATTAAATATATAAAAGTCCCTTATTTTTTTCTACATAAAAACTGCCATTTTTCTATTTTATTTTCTTTTTTTCTAATTAATCTAACTATATTACTTCTATGCATAATAAAAACTAACACAACTATAGATAAAATAAAATACATTAAAGTAATATAACCATCTATACTATCAATGCAATTGTGTCTAATTGATAAACATATTGGTAATACAGATATTGCAACCATAGACCCCAAAGATACATAGCCCGATATACCTACAACGATAACAAAGAATACTAATGCAGATAGTGCTTCTAAAGGAATAATTGCAAGCAACATTCCAAGTGCAGTATTAATACCTTTTCCTCCTTTGAATTTTGCGAAGCAAGTAAATATGTGTCCAACAATTGCAGAGAGTCCTATCATTATTTCTAAAATATGTAGCGAAAGAAAAGATTCTTCGCCGAACATATCCCAATTTCTACCAATAATGTTAGCAAGAACCAGAACCGGAATAACTCCTTTAAGAATATCTAATATTTGAACAATAACCCCCCATTTAGTTCCTAAAACTCTAAATGCGTTAGTAGACCCCATATTTCCACTTCCCTTTGTTCTAATATCAAATCCGAATAGTTTTTTGCTAATAATAATACCGACAGGTATAGCCCCAATTAGATATGCAATTATGCATAGAATAGTTGTTTTAATAATAATTATAGTCATATTATTTTATTGAATATATTTTTCTTGGCTTGGAGTTTCTTTTACTATAATACAGCGTTAAAATTAATACAGCGTTAAAATTGTTCTGGGAAAAGTTGTCGTTCTATTAGGTCACACCAAATATGTTCTATTAATATGTGGGCTTCTTGTATTCGGGCAGTTGTGTTATGATTTACAATTACATAAGCATCGCACATATTCTTTATATAGCCACCATCTTTACCTAATAATCCTATTGTTTTAATATCTTTTTCTTTTGCTATTTCAATAGCATTTAATATATTTTGGGAATTTCCGCTTGTAGATATTCCTATTAAAATATCATTTTTGTTCCCCAATGCACCAACTTGTTGAGCAAAAATATTATCAAAACCAATATCATTGCCCCCTGCTGTAAGTATAGAAGTATCACAAGTAATGGCAATAGCAGGAAGACCTGGTCTATCTACAGATGCTCTAAATCTGACAACCATTTCAGCGGCAAAATGTTGACAATCAGCAGCACTTCCGCCATTTCCACATAATAATATTTTATTTCCGTTTTTCAAACATTCTGCAAGCATAATAGCAACGTTTTGTATAGCAGTAACATCTAATATTTTCATTGTTGCTGCAGCATCAGATATTTGGGTAATAATATTTTCTAACATAATTTTGTTGTATAAAGCTATTTCAAGGATACAAAAATACGTTTTTTTTATAAAAAATATAGGTTCTGTTTGAAAAACATACTTTTTAAAACTCTACTACTTTTTTTATCTTTTTGAAGTGTAATATATATTCCACGCAACATTAATAAGTGTTACTGCTACTCCCAATATTCCTGCCCAAGCATACCATTCTGAAACTTTCACTTCAGGGGCAACATCACGAGGTGCAGGAACATAAATTTCATCACCATCATATACAAAAACATCTTTATCAAAACCATCTATCCATACTTTATTAGTTCCTCTAATAATTCGTGACCTTTCTTTATCTGCACTTTTCGTATATCCACCTACTCTATTTATATACCATTCCATAGTTTGATTTTCTTTAAAGTCAATAAATCCTGGACTCTTGACGTGACCGAATACATTAACTTGATGTGGACTTTTTGGAACATTTATTACATCACCATCATGCAAAATTAAATTATATTCTTCGTTTTTATCTATAAAACAAGCAACAAAGTCAGAACTTACCATAGATTTTTTCATATCCATTGCTATAGCAGTCCGCATTGTATCTTGTTGAGTTAGATTACTATGTTGAAAATATTCACTATATTTTCTTCTTTGCGATGTTCTTTCTAATTGTAAATTATCTCTTCTCGAAATTTCCGCGAGCGGCAAATAAGCATCTTGAGTAAAGTTTCCTGCCATTTCTATAACATCTTGTAAACGTGTTTTACCAATTTCAATAATATAAATATTTGGGTTATTAACCTCACCTTTTACAGAAACCGTGCCGAATACATTATTGTATGGTTGGACTTTATTACCGACAACAATAACACTACCAGAAGTAATTGGAAAATCATTACCAATTAAATTGCCTGCTGAATCTACATTTAAACGATTTGAATTTCCCATAGCATCATATATATAAACATTATTTATATCGACATTTTCAGTAAAACCATAACCCATTTTTAATAAATGGGAAGCCATATCACCTTCTTTATATACAACTGATGCAGGACGCAAAACCGCTCCTGTTATAGATATGACAGGAAAATTATTAGGTTCAAATGGAACAACTATAACATCACCTTCCTTAATACATGGGTCATATTCAGAATCATTCGTCACTACTGCTCGCTCTAAATCTACTATTTTTGCTGTACCATCATCTCTTATTAATCTTATATTTCTATTACCATATAATGACATTTCTGATATTCCTGACTCTGAAAATAACTTTTCTCTATCTTTTTGTAATTCTTGTAACCGAATCATTGCTGATTGTTCATCTTTATTATTTGTTGTTGTATGTTGAATCTGGTTAGCATATTTTATTGCTGTTGACACTGAATATGATGCTGGATATACATATACTCGTGGGTTAACTACATTACCTCTAACATCTACTAACACCATCCGTGGCTGTGTTAAAGATAATATCACTTTGCTATTTAAACCTTTAGAAGTTTGAATTTCATTAAAAAGTTCTCTTACTTCACTTAATGTTAAACCTTTTACATTTATCTCACCAAAATTTTTGTGAACGATAGTGCATTCACTTGTAACTATTGAAGGAACTGTTGCTATGTCGCCAGGGATAATTTGGATTAATAATAAATCATTTGGTCCTATATAATAATTATCTGGATCTAAAGTATTTCCTACAGGAAAAGATTCTTTTAATAATTCATCCGTTTTCGTATTTAGCATTGTTGTTTGTTGCATTTTTTCTAATGCATCAAATCGGGATGAACCACTTGACTTAATCGTTTGAGCAAATAAAAAATAAGTATTTGCCATTACTACTAATAACATTATTTTTGTTATTTTTACTATTTTGCATATCATAACTACAAAAATACGTTTTTTTTTAAATAATTCAAAAACAGAATAATGATAATAGATACCCCAATAGGTAAATGTCAAATTATATATGATAATAATTTTATTTATGAAGTTCGTTGGGTGAACGAAATAATAGAAGAAAAAAAATATGTAAAAAATAATTTATCTGAAACTATAAAAACACAATTTAACGAATATTTTACAGCAAAAAGAAAAGAATTTACTTTACCTGTAAAATTAAATATCAAAGGTTTTTTTGCAGATTGTTTAACCATATTACAACAGGTTAAATACGGGAAGACAACTACTTATAAAGACATTGCTATCACTCTCGGAAACCCTAATGCTGCAAGAGCAGTAGGAAATGCTATGAATAAAAATCCTATACCGATAATTATTCCTTGTCATAGAGTTATAGGGGCTAATGGTAAATTAGTAGGTTTTAGAAGTGGATTAAACAACAAAAAATGGCTATTAGATTTCGAAAAAAATAACTATAATAGTTTATCCATAAAATAAATAATGTAGATAAGGATAGGTATTAACATATATAAAGTAGAATCAAGTTTTACTTATGTGTTATGTTATATTTTATAATTCATCCCATTTCAAATAAATAGCCCCCCAAGTAAATCCACCACCAAATGCAGTTAATATTATATTATCACCTCGTCTAAGTTTCCTGTCTTCATTCAATATAGATAACGTTATTGGAATAGTTGCTGCTGTAGTATTTCCTATTTTATCTATAGTTATAGCAACTTTTTCATCAGGAATATCTAATCTTTCGCCTACTGCTTTTATTATTCGTAAATTTGCTTGATGAGGAATTAACCAAGTTATATCTTTGGGTTTAAGTTTATTTCGTTTCATTAATAAATTTGTTGAGTTAGACATTTCAGTTACTGCATTTTTATATACCGCTTGTCCTTCTTGATAAATATAATGTTCTTCAGGTTTAACGGCGTTGTTCCAAGCAGGTAAAAAACTTCCTCCCGCAATTTTCTTTAAGTGCTTGCCTCCTTCACCGTTAATATGTAAATCTGTATCTATTATTCCTAATTTTTTATCACTTGATTCTTCTACTATACAAACACCTGCTCCGTCACCAAAAAGAACTGCTTGATTTCTATCGTTCAAATTAAGAATAGAAGTCATTTTATCTGCTCCACAAAGCAATACTTTTTTAGCCAATCCTGATTCTACAAATGATACTGCCGTCTGCAATCCAAACAAAAAACCTGAACAAGCAGCCGAAATATCAAATCCCCAAGCATTTTTGCAACCAAGTTTTTCCTGAACTACACAAGCCGTAGCAGGAAATACATAATCAGGTGTAACAGTGCAAACAAGGATACAATCTATTTCTTTAGGTTTAATTTTTCGCATTGCTAAAACTTTTTTAGCGGCAGGAATTATCATATCACTTGTAGGCCCCTCTAAATAAAATCTACGTTGCTTTATTCCTGTTCTTTTTGTAATCCACTCATCAGAAGTATCAAGATAATTTTCAAAATACGAATTATCTATAACCGTTGGTGGAATATAATGTGATATTGCAGATATAGTTGCTGGCATAATTATTTATTATTTATTATTTAAACTACAAATATATTTTTTTTTTCAAAAAAAATTATTATATTTGTAAAAATTAAACGCGTTATTACAAAATACATTACTACAAAATGAAAGTAAAAGAATTAATAAATGTTGTTTCGTTTACTAAAATTAATATCTATATAATGATAGTAATTGCTATAGTGTTTTTTATTTCATTTTATTTTATATGTTCTATGAGATACAATATGGATATACAATATATGCAATTAAAATCCAGAATTGATGCCCACCATGTAATAGAAGGAATAAAAGACATTGTTTATGAACATTGCGAAACAGTAAAAAATTGTAATTCTATGATTACTAATTATTTATCAGTTCAAGAAAACAAGCAGAAAGTTTTTAACAATATATTAGAAGATATATTATATAGTTTGAAAACGGTAGATGCATTGTGTATAATATTATATAATGAAAAAAATAATGAAAAAAATAATGAAAAAAGTAAGATATACGATAATTGTTTTATTGTATATGCAGAACGATTAGAAAATGACTCTATAGTAGTTAGCAATTACTTTGATTTATATCAAGAAGCATACCTACTTCCTAATAATGCTCCTGATAAAATAAGTTTAGTTGGACCTTGTTATTGGACAATAAAAGAAAAAGACAAAAAAAAGCAATTTATTGTTTTATGGCAAAAATTATATGATTCTTCAGGTAATGCAATAGGAGCAATATATTTAGATATTTTGTGTTCTAACTATTTTAATTATGTTACTGAAATAGCAAATAATTATAATTGTGAAATTTGTTTTTCAAGCAAACATGCCAATAAGTATATTTATGCCACAAATAATTTTGATATGATAGGAACTAATATAGAAACAAATCATTGGTTCGCAAATTATGTATATAATATTTTTAATAAAGAGGAAGATTCTTATTATGAGGATGTAAATAATCATTATACAGGTGGTGAAAACGAAAAAATTATATATTTTACAATTTTTAGCGTCCCCAATACCAATATCAGCATTAATGTTGCAATTAATTTTGATGTAAAAAATATAGAAAATCAAAACTCTCAATTTAGAAATTGGTTACTAATATTATTTATTATTGTCTATGCTATATTGAGTTTTTTTATAATTATGTTTGGTCGTCACATAGAAAACAAATATCTTAATGCTGATGTCAGTTTAATAGAAAATTAGGAGTTAAAAAATGATTCGCAACTATAACATCAATGTCAGTATCTTTAAATTATATATTAAATATATGGTACCTACTATTGTTCTTGTGTTTCTTATAGTATTAGGAGCAATATATAAAATAAATGCAGGTTTGCATCATCAAGAGAAAAAAACTTATGAAGAAAGGATACTAGATTATTGTTTATATGAAACAGAAACCTCTTTTAACGTTTTTTTTGATATTAGTAAAAATTATAATATTTTGTTTAATAACTATAATGTTATAAATAACCATCATAGAAGAGATTTTTATAATAATGTTACAGAACATTTTCTTATAGAAAATAACAATATTGCAAATGTGTGGGTTGTGTTCGAAGAAAATAAATTTGACGAATTAGATAAACAATATAAAAATACTGAAAATTATTCTAAAAATGGAAACTATTGTATGTATTTTAATAAAATATATGAAAGACATAATCGTAAAACAAAAATAGAACATAATAAAGAGTTTGCAATAGAAAAACAAAAATATATAGAGTTATTAAAAACAGATAAACTTCCACTAATTATTTTAAACGATAGTATAATTGATAATATTTATTTTACTTTTTGTTTTCCTATATTTGACAAAAAAAATAATGTTGTTGGAGTATCAGGAGTTGATATTGCTATTGAAAAAATAGTTAATAGTATAGATGATATTAAAATGAAATTAATGAATGGATTTATATTAGCTTCTAAAAAAGCAACATTTGTCTATTATGAAAATATTAAAGAATTAGTTGGTAAAAGTATAAATAAAAGTAAAAGAATAGATTATAAAAATTATGACTTGAATCTTATTTCACAGCAAATGGCAGCAGAAAAAAGTATTCATTTATATAATATTAAAGATAAAAGAGATACAAATAACCGATTAGTATCTGTGCATTATATACCGATAAAAGTCAGAGGGATATATAGTGCAGATGCATATGCGGGTTTTATTTTTGATAATGTGACTATCGTTGATAATTCTGAAGAATTTATTAATAAAATAGTTTTTTATTGGGGAATGACTTTATTATTATCTATCATTATAACTATCATAATTTCACTTATTGTAGAAGATATACTATCAAATAGAATTATTGCCACTGTAGATATAGATTTATAATAAATTATAAACGTTTATATACAATGATGTATTACAAAATGAACGCAAGTTAAAGCAAAATGTTGTGAAGTTAATTCATAAAGAAGACGAAATAAATGAAAAAGATTTAGAGTATATTCATTTTAAGAACTAATAAAAACACTAATATTTATATAAAATTCTACTTTCTAAGTAGAATTAACAATAATTTTTATATGAAATTCTACTTTCTAAGTAGAATTAACAATAATTTTTATATGAAATTCTACTTTCTAAGTAGAATTAACAATAATTTTTATATGAAATTCTACTTTCTAAGTAGAATTAACAACAAAT
>Ga0082212_10003665_pt1 | contig 19645 bp, 25 predicted proteins | sample TergutNt197P3_FD_71548 | JGI IMG/M metagenome (GOLD analysis project Ga0082212, IMG submission 71548) | Neocapritermes taracua P3 segment gut microbial communities from Petit-Saut dam, French Guiana - Nt197 P3 | ecosystem: Host-associated > Arthropoda: Insects > Digestive system > Gut ... | reverse complement strand
ATTTTTACTGATAAAAAATCACCTTGTCGTTTTATAACCTGTTTTTCTTTTTTATTTTTGCTATGAACAAATTTTAAAAAGCAATCAGTGCTTTTTACGGAAAAAGCCGGAAAATGTCGATAAGAACGCAATAAATCGAATCACATGATTTATTAATCTAAACGAAGTATATTTATTGTAAACTTTTCAGGTTCAATCTTTATAAACCGAAACGCTTTGTTAAAGGCAGTTTACAGGCAAATTGCAATTTTCTATATAAATTTACTTTCCGTAGAAAAACATGCTAATATGATTTATTGCAAACACAATATATAGTATGAGAGAATTAAAACAAGCAATAATCAGGTCTAATTTTATCTTGTTGTATAAATAATATTAATTATACTTATGGTAAACGCTTGCAAAATGGAAAATTCTGCGTTATAATAAAAAAGAACATACTCTTTAAAGTACGGAGAAAAATAAAGCCATGGGTTTTTTCAATAAATTTAAACAAGGGAATAAAGGCGGTAAAAAAACGCGGGATTCAATAAACGCCGTTCAAAATCCTCCTGAATATATTATTTGCGGCTTAGGGAATCCGGGAAGCAATTATGAAAATACAAGGCACAACTGCGGATTTATGGCGTTAGACCTGCTTGCGGAGCAGGAAAAATTTCAATTTAAAAAGCTGAAATTCAAATCGCTGACCGCGCTTGAGGTTATTAACGGCGTAAAATGCCTGCTGATGAAGCCGACTACGTTTATGAATTTAAGCGGAGAAGCGTTAGTTCCGGCGATGAAGTTTTATAAAATTCCGCCGGAAAAGGTGATTGTACTTTTTGATGATTTTTCAATCCCGTTCGGGAATTTAAAAATCCGCCGAAGCGGAAGCGACGGCGGACATAACGGTATGAAAAATATTATTCTGCAAGCGGGAGTTGATACATTTCCGCGGATTAAAATAGGAATAGGCTCGCCGCCGCATAAGGATTTCCCTGTCAAGGATTGGGTTTTATCGCCTTTTAAAAAAAGCGAGGGTAAAGGCTTGGAGGATTCGCTTGCAAGAGCAGTCGGGGCTTTGCGGGTTATGATTAAGGGTGATATTGACAAGGCGATGAATGAATTTAACGGGAATGGTTGAAAAGCTATTGACAAATTTTATTTTACGTGTTAAAATAAAAGCGTAAAGGCTGTACTGCATAAGCGGTCAGCACTTTTGAAGTTGGTTTATTAGACCGCCTTGTTTAGTACCGGGGCGGTCTTCCCATTTCTTTGATAATACTTAATACTGCATAGAGTATTAAAAATGTAAATACCAATTCCACAGGGCATCACCTCCTTTTAGGGTATTCGCGAAGAAGGTTTTGCAATGCATCACCTCCTTGAAACGTCTTCGCGTTAGAGGTTTTGCCAACCGCATATTTTAAACCGCATTGGGGTTATGTACAACCTTTACAAAATAAGTATATCATTATTTATAACCGTTTGTCAATATATGTTTTTATATTTATAAATTAAAGAAAACGAATACTTTATTGAAAACAAACCTTTTACAAAAAATTTTTTGTAAAATTAGAAAATCCCCTTACGTCACCTATTGCTAACGACGTTACGTTATGCTTTATAATAGGGGCAGGAGGTGAAAATCTATGTCTGATTTCCAAACGGAAACAAAATACACAACCGGAGAAATAGCAAAATTATGCGGGTACTTGGGGTATTGCGTCGAAACCGTTGATAGGGATTGACAAGTTAGTAAAATTATGGTATTATAATAACCGTAAATTATATTTACTGCGAAAGGAATGGTTATAAACATGTTAAAAATCACCGGCTTGCAGAAAAGCTACAAGGGCTTTCCTGTGCTTACAAATTTGAACATGACTATAGATAAAGGGGACGTGTACGGGTTTTTGGGTACGAACGGCTGCGGAAAAACCACAACCATGAACATTATCTGCAACATTATCAGTAAAGACAGCGGCGAAGTGATGTTTGAAAATAATGAAGCCAAAATTGGCTACTTACCGGAAGCACCCGCGCTTTACGGTTATATGAACGGGTTTGAATACCTTGATTTTATCGGGGCTTGCTGTCGGTATCAGGGGGATATAAAGGCGCGGACTGCTGAGGTTTTAGATATTACGGGTATGACCGGCAGTGCGAAAAGGTTGATTAAAGGCTATTCACGCGGGATGAACCAAAGAATCGGCATTGCCGCCGCTTTATACAATAATCCGGATTTACTGATTTTAGACGAACCGACTTCAGCGTTAGACCCTGAGGGGCGGGCGGAGGTTATGGAAATCATCAGGAAGCTTGCGGACAGGGGTTCTACGATTATATTATGCACGCATATTTTAACCGATGTTGAGCGGGCGGCGAATAAAATCGGGATTCTGCGGAACGGGCAGATGGCGATTGAGGGCGGCTTGCGTGAGGTTAAGGAAAAATTAGCCGGTAATAATGTTATTACGGTTAGGTTAAGAAAAAATACGCCCGAAGCCGTTACCGCGATTTGCGGGATTGATTTGGCGGAGCGCAGTGAGGTTTATGAAAATTACGGGGTTTCGGTTTTCGCAAAAGAGGGTGTTTCCGAAAAGGAATTATATAATAAAGTTATTATGACCTTGGCGCAGAATGATATTCTGCCGGAGGGCGTGGAATTCAGACGAATGAATTTAGAGCAGATTTATATAGGGATTACAAACGGTATGATTAATCCGCAAATGTAGGGAACGCATTAATGCGTTCCGATAACAAGGTAAATATATCAAAGGAACGGATAAATCCGTTCCCTACAGAAAATTTTGGAGGTATTTTTGACCATGAACAATGCAAATTCGCAATTAAAAGCTTGTTTTAAAAAAGAATTTTTAGCGTTTTTCAGAACGAAAAAATTAATCATTTTATCTTGTGTTTTTATAGGTTTAGCGATTATTAACCCGGTTTTATTAAAAGGAATGGATTCAATTTTGGATATGCCGGAAATGCAGGCGGCAGGGTTGACGAAGGAATCTGCTTATACTGCGTTAGACGGGATTACGGAGGCGGTCAGTAATTTTTCTTCAACCGGGTTGTTGGTTTTTCTGCTTGTGATTAACAGCTTTGCCGGCGGGGAACAGAAGAAGCGTTCGATTATTATTCCGAATTGTTCGGGGCTTTCAAGCTTCGGTTATCTTTTCCCGAAGTTCATTGTGTACCCGCTGACGGCTTTTTTACTGACGGTTTGGGGTACGCTTGTTTCAAGCGGTGTTTCGTCGCTCATTTTTAGTGAAGGCAGTATTGAATTTATAAAAGTGCTTTGCAGCGGCGTGCTTATGGGTATATTTGTTATGTTTTACATCTGTTTGCATTTGACGCTCGGAACGGCGACGGGAAAAGCAGGCATGAGCAGTGCGGTATGTTTTGTATCTTCTGTATTTCTGCCGGCAATTTTCCTTGCGCTCGGAAGCGATTTATCTTATAATCCGTTCGGTTTAAACGCAATGTCGATTGCGGCTTTATATCCGGATAACGGTTTAAAATCATCGGATATTTTTATAACCGTTATAATTGCGTTTGTTATTATGGCGATTGCTTTTTTCCTTGCTTTATTCGCACAGAACGCGAAGAAAATCGATAATTCGGGGAATGAGATTTTAATTTAATTGCAAGAATGACCTTGTGTAAAATTATCGGTTAAACAATTTTTTACCCCTGCGGTTGACAAATTTATAAATTTATGATAAAATGAAAATAACAAGAGCAAACCGATAAGCGGTTGGCTAAGCAAAACGGATGAAAAACAACCGGTTACCTTTGCCTAGGACGGTTGTTTTTCATTTCTATGATAATTTGTAAAAGTACAAACAATGTAAGTAAATCTACTATCATTTCCATGAGCCTCACCTCCTTTTTATGAAATGTGCGAAGAGGAAGCTCAGCCAACCTACCTATTTTAAACCCTTGAGTTAATGGTTTGCTCCTGTACAGTTTTATTTTATCACGAATAACGAAAAATGTCAATATTCACAATTTCCGGGAGAAAAGTTTAAAAGATAAATCTTTCAAACCGGAATTTGTTCCTTTGCAGGTTGACTTATCAAACTGCCACGGTCTAAAACAACGACCGTAATTTAGCTACGCCAAACCGGAAAAATTCCAGAAAGGAATGGTCATAAATATGAAAATCGGAATTCTCGGCGCGGGCTGGATAGCCGAACGAATGGCGGAAACCTGCCGCGTGCTGTCTGAAAATGAAGATATAAGCTGTTCTGCAATCGGTTCGCGCTCTTTAGAAAAAGCGCGAGCTTTCGCGGAGAAATTCGGGATTGAAAAAGTATATGGTTCTTATGAAGAATTAGCAGATGATGAGAATATAGATTTAATTTACGTTGCCACACCCCATTCGCACCATTTTGAACATGCAATGCTCTACCTTGAAAAAAGGCGCAATGTTTTGGTTGAAAAAGCCTTTACGGTCAACGCGAAACAAGCAAAGGAACTGCTTGCTTCCGCTAAAAGCAAACACCTGCTCTGCGCGGAAGCAATATGGACAAGGTATATGCCGAGCCGTTTTGCGCTTGATAAAATATTAAAGTCCGGAATTATCGGAGAAGTTTCCGCGCTTTCGGCGAATCTCGGTTATAATAATATTCACATGGAAAGAATGTACGCGCCGGAACTTGCGGGCGGCGCGCTGCTGGACTTAGGGGTGTATGCAATTAATTTCGCGTTATCCGCTTTCGGAACGGATATAGATTATATAGAAAGCAGTGCGGATTTATATCATACGGGCGTAGATTTGCACGACAGAATAACCATTCATTTTAAAAGCGGGAGAACTGCCGAATTATATGTGAGCCTTGATGAATTCACCGACAAAAAGGGGATTATACGCGGTTCGGGCGGGTATATTGAATTTGAGAATATTAATAACTGCGAATGGATTCGCACACACATTGACGGCGCGAAAACAGTGCATTTTGATGTACCGAAGCAGATTACGGGGTTTGAATATCAGCTTCGTTCCTGTCAAAAAGTAATTGAAAGCGGCGGACTTGAATGTCCGGAAATGCCGCATGAGGAAATTGTCCGTGTTATGGAAATTATGGATTCTTTAAGGGAAGAATGGGGAGTAAAGTACCCGTTTGAAAAATAAAAATCCGCCTTGTAACCAGCAAAGCGGATTAAGTTTTCTTAAAAAACAATTCGTGAGGTTGCCGTCTATGGCTACCCGTCTGTGCTTATTATAACATATGGTGTACAGTCTGTCAAGAATAATTGCACAAAAAATTTGTTTTTTATAAGGAGCAATAAAATGAACACACCCGAGCTTTTCGGTTCAATGGTTTTCGGTGACGCGGCAATGCAATCCCGACTGCCCTTGGAAACTTATCAGGCTTTGAAAAAAACCATTGCCCGCGGCAGTCATCTTGAGCTTGATGTGGCGAATGTTGTTGCCAAGGCAATGAAAGATTGGGCACTCGAAAAAGGTGCAACGCACTTTTCGCACTGGTTTCAACCTATGACGGGCGTAACCGCCGAAAAACATGAAAGTTTTATTTCGCCCGCAACAAATGATTCACACGATACACAAAACGAAGGCAAAGCAATTATGGCGTTTTCGGGCAAGGCTTTGGTTAAGGGTGAACCGGACGCTTCGGCGTTTCCGTCCGGCGGGCTTCGCGCTACGTTTGAGGCGCGGGGTTATACCGCGTGGGACCCGACTTCTTACGCTTTTATTAAAAATAATACGTTATGTATACCCACCGCGTTCTGTTCCTACGCGGGCGACGCGCTTGACAAAAAAACGCCGCTTCTGCGCTCGGTTCAGGCAATTAACAAACAGGCAATGCGGATTTTAAAGCTTTTAAAAAATACATCTGATACTGCCGCCGCCGGCAAGGCGGTACGTGTGACCGTCGGGGCGGAGCAGGAATATTTTCTGATAGACAAGCAAATGTATTTGAAACGTCCGGATTTGATTTACTGCGGCAGAACATTATTCGGGGCAAAGCCGCCCAAGGGGCAGGAATTGGAGGACCACTACTTCGGCGCGATTAAACCCCGTGTCAGCGCGTTTATGCAGGAGCTGAACCAAGAGCTTTGGAAGCTCGGCGTTTTTTCCAAAATTGAGCATAACGAAGCCGCGCCCGCCCAGCATGAGCTTGCGCCCGTATTCAGCAGTGTGAACATTGCCGCTGACCATAATCAGCTTACCATGGAATTAATGAAAACGGTTGCGGACAAACACGGTTTGACTTGCCTTTTACACGAGAAGCCCTTTGAGGGGGTCAACGGCAGCAGCAAGCATATTAACTGGTCGCTTTCTACCGATAAAGGTGTGAACTTGTTTGAGCCGGGCGAAACGCCTTTTGACAACGCGCAGTTTTTGCTGTTCCTTGTTGCGGTGATTAAAGCCGCGGACAAGCATCAGGATTTGCTCCGCATGAGCGCGGCAAGCGCGGGCAATGACCTCCGCCTTGGCGAAAACGAAGCTCCGCCGTCGATTATATCGGTTTTCCTTGGCGATGAGCTGACGGATATTCTGACCGCAATCGAAAACGGCGAAGAATATCAAGGCAGGGAAAAGGTGTTGATGGAAATCGGCGTTACCGCACTGCCGCATTTCCCGAAAGATATAAATGACCGCAACCGTACTTCGCCTTTTGCGTTTACGGGGAACAAGTTTGAATTCAGGACGCCGGGTTCGTCCGCGTCGGTTGCGGATTCGTGCACGGTGATGAATACAATTGTCGCTGATACGCTTTGCGGATTCGCCGATACGCTTGAAAAAAGCGGCAACAGCAATAAAGATTTGGAAAAGCTGATTAAAACCGCGATTAAAGAACACAAGCGCATTATTTTCAACGGCAATAATTATTCCCCCGCTTGGGAATTTACGGCGGAGGAGCGCGGCTTGTTAAATTTAAAAACTGCCGTTGACGCGCTTCCGTGCATGATTAAAAAAGAAAATATTGAACTTTTTAAGCGGCACGGGGTTTTTTCGGAAAGCGAGCTTCACGCCCGTTACGAGGTTATGCTTGAACATTATTGCAAAATCATGCACATTGAAGCACTGACCATGCTCGATTTAATGAAAAAGGAAGTCATTCCGGCGGTTGTGGCGTATCAGAATGACCTTGTGAAGTTAATTAAAAACAAAAAAATCTGTGAAGATAATGTTTCCTGCCCTGTTTTTGGTTTTTTGCTTGAACAAAAGCTGCTTATAAAACTTTCGGGGCTTTCGGATTTATTGCTTGAAGACCTCGAAAAGCTTGAAGAAAATACCAACCGTATCAAAGGCGGGGATTTAAAAGCCAAAGCGGAATATTACCGGACGCAAATCGCCGGCGGTATGGACAGGCTCAGAAAAACCGCCGATGAAATCGAAAGTATGACGGGCAGAAGGTACTGGGGGTTGCCGCTTTACGGGGAAATTTTATATAGTGTGAATTAGGAATTTTATTTTTCTTTATAGTGCGTGTAACATTGGATTATTTCCACTACGTTGTCCGTTATACGAAAAACCATTCTGTTTCCGTCGTCAATCCGTTTACTCCACCAACCGGAAAGGTTTTCTTTGAGCTGTTCCGGATGACCCAAACCGGATATACCGTTACGTTGAGTATCTTCAATCATTTTTTTCAAAGCTTTAAAAGTGCGCTTTTCGCGTTCGGCGAGATAAAAAAATTCATTGAGTGCGGTCGGCGAGAACTTCACTGACATCATTATATGTCTTTCCCTCTCCTCTCTCGAGCTCTGATATTGAGTTTAATAAAATCTTCTGGTTGTAATCGGAATAAAAAGGGTCGGTGTCCGCAGAAATATCAAAAGGAATACGGCGGCATTGTAAAACCTTTGTTACAAAAAGATTGATTGCACCCGAAACCGTAAGCCCCATGTTTTCGCATAACCTTGCGAACTCTTCCTTTTTTTCGGCTTCAAGTCGTATAGTAGTATGGTTTGACATTTAAATCACTCCTGTTTTGATTATGTCATACGACATATTATATATGAATGATAACATACATTGTATATATTTGTCAAGAGGTTATTGCTAAAAATATAAATTTTTCCCATGTAAACCCGTAAAAAGTTACAACCCTGCCCGAAAAATCACTTCATGTGATTTTTCGGGCTTTTTTATTTGCCTCGAAGCCGATATTTTCCAAAAATTCCTTTAAAGCCAAAAAAAGCCAAATCCGCATAAGAATCACATTCGCTGATATTTATTTCCCGAAAAAATAGGCTCATTACCCGGGAAATAATCCCATGTTTCAGGTCTGCTTCAAAAACACGAAAATAAGACGACATTGTTTTAGTAAAAATCGCATGAAAGAAAAAGCCGGATTCTAAAAAATGAAAAATTTTCTAAAATTTTTCAAAAAAAGGACTTGACAAAGGAAAATTTATCCGTTATAATGATAACTGTACTAATGCAAGTAATACATATAATACAAATAACACAGTTCATACGATTAGTACAGTTCATACAGTTGAAAATTACTGTAAGCGTGTATATAAAAAATTGAAAAAACACCCCAAAAAGCACTAAATGAGGGGTAAAAACATTAAAAAAGCACTAAATGAGGGTTGAAATTCAAAAAATAAGCAAAAAGGAGGATATTGGAAAATGGGTTTTGCGTTAGTGACGATTATCCCGGCGGCGGTTATTTTGGTTTTAATCATTGCCGCAGTTATCTTTTTAATCAGTAAATCAAGGAAATAGAGGAAAGAGGTGAGAAAATGTTTTCAATCAGTATAAGGGGCGGTTCGCCTGTATACGAACAACTTGTAAAGCGGATAACGGAATTAATTTCAATCGGTGCGCTTCAGAAGGACGAAAAGCTTCCGCCGGTGCGTGAGGTTGCCAAGCAGCTTGGGGTAAACCCGAATACGGTTCAGAAAGCTTATCAGCTTTTGGAACATCAGGGACTGATTTATTCCGTACCCGCGAAGGGCAGTTATGTCAGCAGTTCCGACGAAGGCTTGGAAGCATTGCAAAGAAGCGCGCTCATCAGCTTTACGCAAAGCGCGAAAAACGCCGTAGCCTGCGGAATCAAAAAAGAAACGCTGGTTCTCGCGCTGAACAGTATATAATTAGTTTGAAAGATAAATCTTTCAAACCAGAAAGGTATGGTAAAAAATGATAAAACTTGAAAACGTAGTCAAGAACTTCGATAATTTTACCGCGCTCGGAGGGATTGACTTGAATGTACCCAAAGGCAGCGCGTACGGGCTTATCGGCTCAAACGGCGCGGGAAAATCTACCATTCTGCGTATACTTTCGGGGATATACAGAATTGATTCGGGCGTTGCCACAGTAGACGGCGAAGTTGTCTATGATAACCCCGCGATTAAGAAACGGATTTTCTTCGTTAATGATGAAACCGTGCAGTGGAACAATTACACGTTACCGGAAATGCGGGATTTCTTCAAGACGTTTTATCCGAGCTTTTCGGAAGAAAAATTTAATGAGATGAACGGTATTTTAAATCTGCCGACGACCAGAAGACTTGCGACTTTTTCCAAGGGCATGAAGAGGCAGGCGTTCGTGATTTGCGGAATTTCGTGCAGACCTGAGTTTCTGTATCTTGACGAGGCGTTTGACGGGTTAGACCCGACCATGCGGATTGTGGTTAAGAAAATGTTGGTTGACGCCATGCTCGATAATGAGATGACGGTGATTATTTCATCGCATAACTTGTTTGAAATTGACGAGTTCTGCGACAGGGCGGGGCTTCTGCACAAGGGCAAAATCGTGTTCGACCGTGAGCTTGACAGCCTGAAGGGGAATATTCAGAAAATCCAGACGGCTTTTGATTCGCATTATAACAAGGAAGATTTTTCTGACCTTGAGGTTCTGCACTTTGAAAGAAGCGGAAGCGTCATTTATATTATCGCAAAGGGCGACGCGGAGGAAATTAAGGCGAAAATCGAAACCCGCAACCCGAAAATTTTGGATATGATTCCGCTTAGTCTTGAGGAAATTTTCCTTTATGAATTGGAGGTATTGGGATATGAATTCAATAACAGCAAGGATTCTTAAACCTGATTTTATAACTAAAATTATAAACTTACAAATCGGAGGTGGCAAAAAATGATTTCTTTAATATCAGGGATTAAGAACGATTTATTAAAGTACACCGCGTACAGAACCTACAGCATGAAAACAAGGTTGGTTATGCTTTTCCTGTGCGGCGGACTGGGCTTCCCGCTCCTCGCTTTCGCGGCAAGCGTTCAAAAAAACGCATACAATGCCAATAATTATAGCAGCAGTACGCAGATTTTTTTAGTAATAAGCGTTTTCCTTGCGGCGATTGCGGCGGGTGTGATTTGCTTGTTGGTATATACGGGCGGTATAAACTGCTATGAATATTACAGCAGACGGGAAAGTGTAGACAAAATCTGGACACTGCCCGTAACGGACAAACAGCGTTTCTGGGGTGACTTTATTTCCGGAATCGTTCCTTTGGCGGCTGTTTATATCGTAAGCGCGTTGCTCGGGCTTTCGATTGTGTCCATCGGGTTCTACAAGGACCTCAAGGAAGAACCTTATATGTTCGGTATACTTGTTTCGGCGGCGTTTATCGGATTGATTTTCCTGTTGTCGCTGTATATCTTCTCTGTGTTCTGTGCGGCTTTGTGCGGACGGGCGTTTGAAGCGGCAGTTTATCCCGCGATTATCTGCGGCATAATTCCGGCGATAATTTCGCTGCTCGGGTATATGGTTTTCAGCGGCGTATGGCAGATTGAAGTGTATGAACAGCTTGTAACGGTTCTGCGGTGCAGTTCACCTTTCGGATTTGGTATAGGGGGGGCGGACGAGCTGAATCAAGCAATGTGGAGCGGAGAACTGTCAAATCACTTGATTTTCACCAAGCCCGCAATCATCATTCCTTTTATAATTATTAACGCGGGATTTTTGACAGCGGCGTATTATCTCGGTAAGAAACGTCGCGCCGAAAGCACAGGCAAAGCGTTTGTGTTCAAGTATGCTTCCACCATTCTGAATACGTTAGTTATTTTCTGCATTACCGCCGCGTTCTGCTGGATTATGGCGGAAACGAACGAATTTAACAGCGGAGCAGTTTTCGGGCTTGTCACCTGTACCGCGCTTGCGTATTTAATCCTTGACGTTTCGGCGAAGCGCGGCTTCAAAAGCATGGGCAAGGCTTTGGGTAAATACGCGGCAATGCTGATGGGTTCTGTGGTTATTTCATCGATTCTGCTGAACGTGAACGGTTTTGGTATCGGCGAATACATTCCGCCCGCGGACAAAATCAAAAGTGTACAGATGAATCATTTAGGCAGATATGACACTAACAGTTTTTACGGATGGCATGCCGGTGATAATACGGTATTTACCGACGCGGAAACTATTGAGCTTTTCAGGGAAATCAATAAAGGAAGCAATGAAAGATTTAAAGGTTCCCGCGGCGGATTTATTTATGTAGACGCTTATTCGGACGAATTTTTGGACGGCAGTGTTTTCACCTACACACTTGAGAACGGCAAAACCGTAAAAAGAAATGTACGCTACGGAACAGAAGAGGTTAAGAAGCTTTTGCCCTTGCTTGTATCGGAGGAATATAAGAAAAGCAATCTTGCCGCTACTGACAGAACGTTAGAGGACGGCGGAGTAATTGCTGACATAAGCGTCTACAATATAAAAGGCGATTCGCTGTTTATCAGCGCGGACGTTAATTTAAGGCGGATTTATGACGCTTTCAAATTGGATTATATGAACGAAACCTTTGAGCAAAAGTTCCTGTCTGAGGGCAAAACCTACGGCACGATGAGATTGGATACAGCCGCGATGGTTAAACAAAGCAACAACAGTTACGCGCCGAATTACACGCAAACCATAAACGTGCATATCCGTGAACATTACACCAATCTGCTCGGCGAACTGGAGCGGCAGGGGATTGTATTCAGCGGGGAAGAAGAGGAGCTGTATAAAGACCTTGTTTTAATCAAATCCGATTATATATTTAGTTCGGGGGGAAACTCAAATTATCATTACAGCGGTGATTATTATTTCAGGGATTGGCACGACGACCGTTATATAGCCGCTTCGGATAACAACATATCGCTGTTTTACAATGAGGAAACTGCCGATTTAATTAATCTGCTGATGAGCGTTTCTCAGCCGGCTTATTTAATAGACGGACCGGGTTATCTTATCGGAACGAGGTGGGACGGGGACATGTTGGTTGTTCCGCCCAAATATGAAAAGCAAGCGGCAGAGCTTATGGAAATTGCGCAGAGGCAGTTCAATGAAGAATGGGCGGTTGAAAAAGATGAATGGGGCAATGATTATCTTGTGCCGAAGGATGACCCTGAATACACGCATATCAATATGGTAAAAATGAAAAACTTAACGGCTTCATAACGTAAATGTGTAGGGGACGCCCTGTGTGGCGTCCCCCCTACAAAATGTGCGGATTCTTTGCGGGACGCCACGCAGGGCGTCCTCTACGATTTTAATAAAATATTCTAAAATCTCTTGAAAACCCCTTGACGTTGTATATGACGTTATGATATAATGGGTTTATGAAAGCGGGGAATAATTTTGGGTAAAAAAGATAAGCAATTGCAAGTTATACGCAACAACCCTAAAAACGTTCGGTTTGAAACGCTTCAAGGAATATTTATAAATCATGGATTTGTTGAAACCGCTCCAAGCGGAGGGTCGAGTCATTATACTTACCATAAAGGTATATACAGGATTACTATTCCTAAAAATAATCCTGTAAACAAGGTTTATGTTAAGCAAGCAATTAAAATTATTGATGAAATTTTGAAACAGGAGGAATAATGAAAAATTTAAAAAATATAGAATATTACACGGGTTTAAAATATCCGTTTATTTTAGAGCAAGACGAAGACGGCAGTTATTTTATTGAATATCCTGACTTACCGGGGTGTATGACTTGCGGCGCAACGGTTGAAGAAGTGTTGAAAATGGGAGAGGACGCCAAAAAATGCTGGATTAGCTCCGCTTTAAATGACGGTGATTTTATACCCGAGCCTAAATTTGCCGCAGATTGTCCGGATAATTTTAAATTAAGGCTTCCGAAAACTTTATATAAACAGCTTTCGGCAAACGCCAATGCAGAGGGTGTTTCAATGAATCAATACTGTTTATATCTTTTATCCGGCGGTGTAAACGGCGGCGGAATTAATAATTTTCGTGTTTAGTTGAATGAATTTGACACATGTTTATAATATTGTCTAACACCCCCGGCGGTTCGCCGGGGGTTCTTTTTTTTTGCCCGTAAGCATAAACATTAAACGGTGAAGTTTGAGTTGATAACGCTGAAGAAAAAACCGTATGAGCAAGCGGTTGAATTTTTACCTATGTTCCGTGACAAGCTGTTTAGAATTATATCGCAAAAACCGGAAGTCCGCGACAGAACACGGGAAATTCGTCTTCGGGCAGGACAACCCGTCACGCTGGAACTTGGTTTCAAACCTGACAACAAGGCTGACAGATTATATTTGGACGAGATTGTAAAACCCGAAGATTTACGGGAATTAATTGAGTTTTTTTGTAATTATTCGGTGCACAGTTATGCAAAACAACTGTCAGAGGGGTTCATCACGCTTGACGGCGGACACCGCGCCGGTTTCTGCGGGACAGCGGTGATAAACGGCGGCGAAGTGACGGCTATTCGTGATATAACGTCTGTAAATCTGCGGATTGCAAGGGAGTTCAAGGGTTGTTCGGACGAGCTTTTTCAGTTGGTTTCAGCAGAAATGTTAAACACTTTATTAATCATCGGCAAACCCATGAGCGCGAAAACAACCGTTCTGCGCGACTTTGCGCGGAATCTGTCGCAGTTTTATAAAGTTACGGTTATAGACGAGCGGGGCGAAATCGCCGCAGTAAATAAAGGTGTTTCTACTTTGGGGGCGGCTTCTGCCTTGGGAGCGGTTTCTGCCTTGGGAGCGGTTTCTGCCTTGGGAGCGGTTTCTGCCTTGGAGGCAGCTTCTGCCTTTGATTTGGGCTTAAACACGGATATACTTAATAACTTCCCGAAGAAAGCCGGATTTATCACGGCTTTGCGGGCTTTATCACCTGATTATATTATTTGTGATGAAATCGCGCACGACGGGGCTTCGGTAAGTGAATGTTTAAATTCGGGCGTTAAGCTTGTGATGACCGCGCACTGCGGGAGCTTGGAGGAAGCAAGGCGTTCAAATACGCTTGCAGGTATAACAGAAAACGCGGATTATATCGCGCTTCTCGGGACAGGCAGAAACATAGGCAGGCTTGAGGAACTGTGGAGAAAGGACGGCAAAAATGCGAATGGTTTTAGCAGTATTCTGCGTAGTGGCAGGTGCGGGAATCGGTTTGTTCCGCTCAGCCGGGCTTAAAAAGCGGGAACGTCTGCTGTCGGAGATGATTGGTTTGTTTGAAAATATGGCGGTGCAAATCAGATACCGCGCTTTGCCGCTGCAAGATTTATTTAATCTGTATAATAATAATGAATTTATACTTATGGTAAATAATCAAATGCAGATTTCAAGGAATGTACGTACCGCATGGAAAGACGCGGTATGTGCTTTTCCTGAATTTGACGACGGAGATAAGGAACTGTTAATTTCGGTGGGCGGCTTACTTGGGAACAGCGATACGGACGGGCAGGTTGCTATGCTGGAAATGAATAAGAATCTGCTCGGCGCAAGGCTGAAAGAAGCTTCCGAGAACCTCGTGAAAAAAGGCGCGATGTACCGTTCGGTGGGGTTTTTGTCAGGGTTGGCGTTGGCAGTTATAGTAATTTAAGGAGCATTTGCGGTTATGGAAATAGATTTAATTTTTAAAATAGCCGCAATCGGGATTATTGTAGCCGTTTTGGGTCAATTGCTGAAACATTCCGGCAGGGAGGAACAGGCGATGATGACCAACATCGCCGGTTTAATTGTGGTTTTAATGATGATTATTAATGAAATCGCAGTGCTTTTTGATACCATCAAAAATGTTTTCGGTCTTTGGTAGCGGCGCCGGCGTGCCGCCGGTGGCAATATCAGCGATTTTCTTGAAAGTAGAGGAACGCTAATATGAACATCATAGCCATTGTCGGTTTAGGGTTGGTTGCGGCGGTGCTTTCGATTATTCTGCGGCAGTATAAGCAGGAATTCGGGTTTTACATTCCGTTGATTGCGGGTGCGATTATACTTACAGCTATAATTATAGCAATCCGACCCGCGCTTGAAACCGTTCAAAATCTCATGCAAGCCGCCGGTATGAATAACATTTACGGACAAACCCTGCTTAAAGGGTTGGCGGTTTGTTATTTGACACAGCTTGCGGTTGACGCCTGCAAGGACGCAGGGGAAACGGCGATTGCGGGGAAGCTGGAGCTTTCGGGAAAAATCGCGGTGGTTGTGCTGTCCTTGCCGCTGTTCAACAGCTTGACGGAATTAATTACGAGGTTAATCAGCAATTGATGTAGGGGACGACGCCCACGGCGTCCCTTATAGAATCTAAGTGTTTTAATCGGGACGCCAGTATTTGTAAAGCAAATACAAGCGTCACAGTCCCCTACATAAGGAATATAAAAAATGAAAACAATTTTAATCCCGCTGTTCATAATATTATTTTATATGTTCGCCGTAAACGCGGGCGCGGAAGAACCTGCGAATAATTACGGACAAGATGATTTAATCCGCACCTTGCCGGAAGACGTGCGTGAAGCTTTGGATGAAAAAGACATTACCCCCGACAATGCGGGCGCGCTCAGTATAACACCGTTTACGGTTTTAAAAGGTACATGGAATGTTTTTACGGAAGAATTCGGAAAACCTTTGAAAATGCTGGCTTCTTTGGTCGGGGTGATTTTGCTCTGCGCGGTTGTTGAGGTATTGCGGGATGGCTCAGGCGCGAACGGTACAAGCAGTTCCGCCGGGGACACATTCGGGATTGTGGGGGTTTTAGCGGGAGCGGGCATGATGTGCCTTTATATTTCGGATTGTGTTATCCGCTCGGTGCAGACCTTGAACGCGGGTTCGGTTTTTCTGTTTACGTTTGTTCCGATTTTCGCAGGGATTATGGCGATTGCGGGACAGCTTACGACGGCTTCTGTTTTCGCGGCGGTTTTAGTCGGTGCGGGACAGGTTTTCGCCTATATTACTACGGCGTTTTTAGCACCGCTTGCAAGCTGTATTCTCGGGGTTTCCGTCGCGGGTGCGGTGAATCCGGATTTAAAAATAGAACGCCTTGCCGAAACGGTAAAAAAAATCGTAATCTGGGCTTTAGGGCTGTTGATTACGGTTTTTGTGGGGCTATTATCTTTGCAAAGTTTTTTAAGCACGGCGGCGGATACAGTAGCTTTAAGGGCGGTAAAGTTCACGGTGTCAAGCACGGTTCCGATTGTGGGCGGGGCAGTGGGGGACGCGCTTTCCGCCGTTCGCGGCAGTATAAATATATTGCGCGGAAGTACGGGGACTTTCGGGATTATTGCAGGGATTGCAATCATTGCGCCGACGCTTATTTCGGCTTTTTGTTATAAAATCGCGCTCGGAATCGCGGCGGCGGTCTGTGATATTTTCGGAATCAGCCGCCTTTCCGCTCTGCTCAAAAGCGGCGAAAATGTGGTGACGATTATTTTTGCGATGTTGTTTTGTTTTACATTGCTTCTTGTGGTTTCGGTGGGTTTGATGCTGTTTATTTGGAACGGGGGCGCGTAAATAAATGCGGGCAATTTTATTAAACATTTGCATGGTTGCCGCGGCGACGGCGTTGTTCAGGTTGTTAGTACCTGAGAACGGTTTTAAAAAGCAAATCAGTTTTTTAATTTCCTGTTTTTTTATAACTGCTGTAATTTCTTTTATTTCAAACGCAGAGCAGAACTTTAAAGAATTAGAACCGTCAATCAACTTTGAAAGCAACAGTAGTTTTATAGATTTTTCGGGACAGACGACTGCCGAGCGGAAACGCGCAATTGCGGAGGAAATGTCCGAACGGGTGCGGGCGGTTTTATTGCAGAACGGTATTGAACCGTCAAAAATTTATATAATCGTTAATATTTCGGACACGTACAGCATATCTATTAATGAAATTAGGCTTGTTTTGAAGCCGGAAGATGATTTTACCCAAGCGTCGGCGTTGGTTGAAAAGGAGGTAGGTCCGGACATCAAGGTAATATTTGAGGTGTAAGGTTTGAAAAACAAGTTTTCAAACGCCGAATTTTTGCCTTTGCGGTCAAGCAACGACCGCAATTTGGCTACGCCAAATCGGCAAAAAATCGGAAAAAGGAATGGTTATATATGAAAAAATTAAAAGACATAAAAAGCATATCCGCTTTGCTTAAAAACGATAAAGCCGTAAAAATGATTGTTGCGGTCGGGTTTGCCGTTATCTTCATTATTTTATTATCCGACCTTTTCAGTTTCGGCTCTGAAAGAAACGCTTCCGGCAGAACACCCGCGCCAGACGGAAAGTCTGCCCCTGATTCCGGTCAAAGTATTCCTTTTGATTTCAACGTATCGGAATATTCAAAACAGCTTGAAGAACAGCTTTGCGGGTTGATTTCGCAGATTCAGGGCGTCGGTAAAATTAAGGTGATGGTGACGCTTGAGAGCTTTGAAGCACCGCCGGTTATGCCGAAGGTGCGCGGGGTTGCTGTGGTTTGCGACGGCGGCGGGGATGTGTTTATTAAACAAAAGGTGGTTGAAACCGTATCAAAGGTACTCGGAATCAGCACGGCAAGGGTTTGCGTAACGTATTGATTATATTTAAACTTACTTAAAGGAGAACAGTTATGAGAAAACCAAAATTCCTGCGGAAAATGAGATTACCCCGAATCAACATGATTATCGGGAAAAAGCAGATTATTGTCGCGGGTTTAACGCTTCTGCTCGGTGCGGCGATTTATGTGAATTACATTTACTTAGCCGCCAACAGAGCTCCCGATACGCTCGGCGGTTATGAAGAAGTGCAGAAAAATGAAAACAATTCGCCTGTTTCGGATGTAAGCGGCGGCTCTTATTACGGCGATACAGCTTTTGTTTCGGGCGGAACATCCGCTTCGGGCGGAAATTTATCGGAAGAAGCAAGAGCGTATTTCGCGCAGGCACGCCTTGATTTGCAGGAAAGCCGCGACGAGGCGAAGGAGTTTTTACAGGCGATGTACAGCGGCGGGGACGCGAGGGGCGACGAACTTGAGGTGATTGCACGCAACGCTGACCGGCTTAAAAGCTACATAGAAAGCGAAACGAAAATTGAAAACATGCTGAAAGCGCAGGGGTTTGACGACGCGCTGTGTTATCTGTCTGAAAGAGGCGCGAATATAATTGTGAAAACAACGGGGCTTGACGCGGCGGGTGCGGCGAAAATAAAAAACACGCTGTTGTCGGAGGTCAGCGTGCCGGCGGAGAATATTACGATTGTGGAGATTAATTAAAAAGATTTATTTAAAATAAAGCATTAATACTTGACAAATTGTATAATTTATTGTATACTGTAAATGAAAAAAGGCGACCGATAGACGGTTGGCTAAGTTTACAGGTTAATAAACCGCTAACATTAGCACTGTGGGGCGGTTTATTTCTTTATTTCCCTGATTATAAGTAAAAGCGCGTAAAGCACCAAAAAACCCACTATCAGTTCCATAGGCGTCACCTCCTTTCGGAAGTTTAGCCAACCGCCATACCGTTAAGTCGCCTTTACGGTTTTTATACCGCAGATTCATCATAACATATTTATCAGAAATTGTCAATAAAAGAAAGGCGGTGAAAACCGCCTTTTTCTTTATGCACAAAATAATGAACAATATATAAGCGCCGTTATGCGCGCGCCCGAATTCAATAATAGAATGAAGGAGTTTCATTGCAGGTGTTTTCGGACAATAACGACGCTTATATATTGCTCATACTAATACCGATTATAAAAGCTCTTAAAAATCCGTACAAAAAGCTTGTGTTTATGGGTTTTTGTGCGGATTTTTTAGAAAGCTTTTAATGAGGGATTAGTATCATTTATATTTCTCCGGTTATTTTTTTGTTTTCAGCTTCATCTTCGATATTTTTTTCATAATCTATAATATAAAATTCAACCGCTCTCTGCGCATATTTTAATTTTTCACATTCTTTTTCAAGAACGCGAATCGTATCGGTCATTTGGTTAAACAAGGCGTAATACACTGTTTTATGTAAATAATTCATAATCTTTCCTCTCAATTATAAAATGACGTCAACATAATGTCTATATGTGACGGTTTTAATTATATCATTTTTATGCTATATTGTCAATACGCGGAGGTGAAAAAATGTTTACAATAGAAAAAAAGCATAAAAACACAAATGTACGTAAAACAATAAGATTTACAGATGAATTAAATGACAGAATGATGGATTTTATAGAAAAAACCGGCATTTCTTTTAACGAGTTAGTATTAAAATGCTGTGAATACGCGCTTGATAATTATGCCGAAAAAGAAGAAAGCAGAGAAAAATAAATTTCTTTTTAAAACTCTTGACAAATACAACAGAATCCGCCGATTGTATAAATCGGCGGATTTTAGTGAATTATAGTCGTTTAATTTGAAAAGCCGTTTGCTTTTCAAATTAAACGGGTTTCCGCAGTCTGCGGACTGCGGGCGCTGTCGCAACAGCGCAATCCCCAATTAACTTTAAAAATCGAAACGATTTTTAAAGTTAATTGGATATA
>Ga0082212_10004349_pt1 | contig 19646 bp, 8 predicted proteins | sample TergutNt197P3_FD_71548 | JGI IMG/M metagenome (GOLD analysis project Ga0082212, IMG submission 71548) | Neocapritermes taracua P3 segment gut microbial communities from Petit-Saut dam, French Guiana - Nt197 P3 | ecosystem: Host-associated > Arthropoda: Insects > Digestive system > Gut ... | reverse complement strand
TCATATATACCGTTGGTATTTGCCATTATCATGCTTCTGCGCTATGTCATCAAAAACATCAAATCGGCCCCGTTGCTGGGCGGGCTCGTTATCGCGGTAGTTTTGACTTTGATCACAAGCATCCTCTACTCCTTTGATATCCTGAACTTCGGATTTGACACGACGCCGTTCTTTTTCCTGATAATGTTCATCATCTTTTCTATTTATTCCACCAGGTTCAGGCTGTTTGACAACCGGAGCGCCGCCTTCGTGAGTTTGTTCCACACATTTTCCGAAGCCTTGCTGGTTTTGGACAGTGAAGGTCATGTCTCCGAAGCCAACCCGTCTTTCATGACAGCGTTCCCGGCAGTTGCGTTGGAAAATGACAGAACGTCGGTAAATGAACTCGTAAGTTATTTAAATTCAATTGTCGTCGAACAAAACCCTGCAGATGCGATCGACCGGCTTGGGTCCGGCGCTGATGAGATAAGCAATGCCGAAATTGCTCTGCTGCTGGACGGAACGACCTATTACTATATCCTGACTAAAACCAGCGTATACGAGCGTATGCAGCATGTCGGTTTTATCATTAGCCTGATCGATATCAGCAATAACCAAAGAACGCTGCAGATGATAGAAGAAATCAGGCAGAATAATATAAAGCTACAAGAGTTGAAGGAACTCTCCGAATCCGCCAGCCAGGCAAAGAGCGATTTTTTGGCAAATATGAGCCATGAAATACGAACGCCGATGAATGCAATCATGGGTATGACTGCCATAGGGAAAACCGCAAACGATATCGAACGTACGAAATACGCTTTAGGCAAGATCGAGGACGCCTCTGTGCATCTGCTGGGTGTCATCAATGATATCCTTGATATGTCGAAGATAGAAGCCGGCAAGTTTGAGCTATCCGAAGAAGAGTTCAGCATCGAGAAAATGCTGGAAAGAGTCGCAAACGTCGTATCGTTCCGCATAGATGAAAAGAAGCAGAAATTCAATCTATTCATAGACCAAAAGCTCCCGCCCGTATTCATTGGCGACGACCAGCGGCTGGCGCAGGTCATTACAAATCTATTGGGTAACGCTACAAAATTCACGCCCATAGAGGGCATGGTGAGCCTCAATGTGAAAATGGTAGGCGAAAGCGATGGCGTTTGTGAAATGCAAATCGAAGTCACCGATTCAGGAATCGGAATCAGCACGGAGCAGCAAGCCCGTCTATTCCAATCATTCCAGCAGGCTGAAAGCGGTACTGCCAGAAAATTCGGAGGGACAGGGCTAGGGCTTTCGATATCAAAAAGCATCGTCGAAATGATGGGCGGGAGAATATGGGTAGAGTCAGAAATCGACAAAGGCGCAACTTTTGCTTTTACGATTATAATGAGGCTTGGCGACCTGCAGAGGTATAATCTTGCGATAAAGGAGACGAACTGGAAAGATCTGCGAATACTGGTTATTGACGATAACAGCGGTATTTTAGGGTATATAAAGAGCTTCGTAGAAAACTACGGAGCCCAGTGCGACACCGCTGTCTGCGGCAGCGACGCGATGGAGCTCGTCCATAAGAATGGCACGTATGACCTCTACTTCATTGACTGGAAACTGGCTGACACAGACGCCTTGCAGCTCACAAAAGGCTTAAAAGCGATAGAACCTGAAAAAAGCAAGATCGTAATCACAATGGTTTCCAGCCTTGAATGGGAGGATTTACAGGAAAGCGCCAAAAAGGCGGGAGTCGATATATTCATTCAAAAACCCTTGTTTCCGTCCGCGCTTGTAGATACGATCAACGGATGTATCGGAGCGGATGCCGAGAAAACCGCTGTGTCGACTCAAAACGGCGGAAACGAGAACCGCTATGATTTCAGCGGCTATACTATTTTGATTGCTGAAGACGTAGAGATCAACAGAGAAATCATGTCCGCATTGCTTGAAGATACAGAGGCAGTTATTGACTATGCCGAAAACGGAAAGATCGCAGTGTCCATGTTTGAAAAGCAGCCGGAAAGATACAGCCTGATCCTGATGGACATTCAGATGCCGGAAATGGACGGATACGAGGCGGCGCGAGCGATCAGGGCTTCGGGTACGAATATGCCGATCTTAGCGATGACCGCGAATGTTTTCCGAGAGGATGTTGAAAAATGCCTGGCAGCCGGAATGGACGATCATATAGGAAAACCCATAGACACTAAGGAATTATTGGGAAAAATCAACAAGTACCTGACTTCCGCAAAATCCGACTAGGAATAACTCGATTCGCTGATGTTGGATTAATAAAAAAAAAGTTCCCGCAGGCGGCAGCAATTCCGCGTTAGCGCAACTGCATAAATAACCTGGGGGCGAACCGGCTATGGTTCAATCCCAGACCGAAATACCGTGGAGAGGTAAGACATAGCAATGGACGTATTCAACAGGCTGGCGCCGTTCATACAGGAGTTCATCTACCAGAACAAATGGGAAGAGCTTCGCGGCATACAGGTTGCCGCGTGCGAAGTCATTTTTGACACCGACGATAACCTGCTCCTGTCATCAGGCACAGCCTCCGGCAAGACTGAAGCGGCGTTCCTGCCGGTACTGACAGAGCTTTATAATGACCCGGCAAAATCGGTTGGGGTCATGTACATATCGCCGCTCAAAGCGCTGATCAACGACCAGTTCAAACGGCTGGAAATGCTGCTGCTCGACTCAAACATACCGGTATGCAAATGGCATGGCGACGCATCGCAAACACAAAAAGACAACCTGGTCAAAAACCCCGAGGGGCTTTTGCAAATAACGCCGGAATCGCTTGAGAGCCTTCTGACGAATAAGCGCGGAGCCTGCTTGCAACTGTTTTCGGACCTACGTTTCGTAATCATCGACGAAGTGCACCATTTCATGCGCGACGCCCGCGGGGTTCAGCTTCTTTGCGTACTGGAACGGTTGCAAAAACTTACCGGAGTCGTCCCGCGCCGTATAGGGCTCTCCGCAACCATGGGCGATATTTCGCTGGCGCAAAAGTGGCTGAATACCGGTACGGGGCGAAACTGCGCGGCCCCGATAACAGAAGAAGGCAAAAAGCGCGTAAGGCTGTACGTCGAGCGATTTGTCAACTATGCGGACAAACGCGACTTGACAGAACGCGACGGCAGCGGCAACGTGGTCAAAGTCAGCGAATCGGGGAATATCGGCGACCGCGAGCACTACGAGTACCTGTTTAAGATGACGCTGGACAAAAAGACTATAATCTTTGCCAACAGCCGAGAGGAAATAGAGCTTATCATGGCAAACCTGCGCGAAATAGCTCTGAGGAATAAAGCTCCAGACGTTTACCGCGTGCACCACGGTAATATATCGGCGCTGCTGCGTGAAACGACCGAAGACGAGATGAAAGCCGAAGATGATAAAATCGTAACCGGGGCTACGGTCACACTGGAACTGGGGATAGATATTGGCTCGCTCGACCAGGCGGTACAAGCCGGGGCACTGCTCAACGTGTCAAGTTTTGCCCAGAGGCTTGGGCGCTGCGGGCGGCGCGGGCAGATACCGCAGTTGCTTTTTACATTTGTTGAAAACCTGCGCATCAATTCGGATGATACGATAGGTCCGATAAACTGGGAGTTTATCCGTACGATTGCGATAATAGAACTGTATACAAAAGAACACTGGTTGGAACCGATCTACCCGCATGACCATGCGTATAACCTGCTTTACCACCAAACAATGAGCCACCTGAAAAGCTGCGGTGAGCTCTCTCCGGCTGCTCTCGCGCAGGCAGTGCTGACTCTGGGGTGTTTTGAAAAAATACCGCAGGACGACTATCGGCAGCTCCTGTCACGGCTGGTGGAAACGCAGCAGTTGGAACGCACTGAGCGCGGCGGTCTGATAATAGGCAGGGAAGGCGAAAAGATAGTAAACAGCCATAAGTTTCTTACGGTATTCCTCTCAACCGATTACTTGCTTGTCAAAGACGAAAACCGCATGATCGGCACGGTCGACAAAGTCTATCCTGTAGGGACGCGTTTCGCGCTTGCCGGGATTGCATGGGAAGTGCTGGACGTCAATGAAGCTGCAAAGGTCATTTTTGTCAAGCAGGTTCCGGGGATATCCTTGGTCGACTGGGACGTAGACTTTGAGGTGGACTTGCATACTGTGCTTGTGCGGAAGATGCGAAGCATTCTGCGCACAAACGAAGATTTCCCTTATCTCAGCGAACGGTGCGTAGACAGGCTTGATGAGATACGCTACATAGCGCGCAACAGCGGGATTCTGGAAAACCTTGTGACGCCGATGTCCAATAAGAAATTCGCCGTTTTTCCATGGGTGGGGACGCGCCAGCTTTTTACCCTGCATTACGCGCTGCTGCAAAGGAATATAAAAAACAGGCTCCTATGGATAACCAACGTATATCTTGAAGTTGTATTTGATGGAGTCGCAGAGGAACTGGAAGCAATAATCAGAGATATCATGAGATCGGATTTGGATATGAATGACTTGCCCCTCCCCGATAAGGTTCAGGTCAGGGGCAAATACAACGAGTTTATCCCGCTAAATCTGCTGCGCAAGCAGTTCATAGAAGACTACCTCGATTTCGAAGGCTTGAAAGAAGCCATGATGTAGCAATGGTTGCGTAGATATCAACATGACATTTGTCACATATAAGATGTGCCCCGCGACACTTATCAGTACCGCGGGGCTTATGCTTTCCATTATTCGTGATGAGACTCATATATGTAATATACAACTATATGCTAATATTTGTTCTTAAGCATATGCATAGGGTTGACGTTTCAACCCGGTACTTGTATAATGTAGAAAATTATGTTGAAATTTAGAAGATTTTAAAATTAAAATGTAGAAAAATCACGTAAATTAAGTGGTTACGTAAATTAATTGGTGTTATGCAGAAGAATTAATATAAGTGTAGCGGCTAAAATCTGGAGGCTGAAATAGTGGATTTAGAAACCTATCGTAATCCGTATGATTCTTATCATTTTCAGCGCCAACGGATAAATCAGCTCATAGCAAAAGCTGCCAACTATCCGCTTGTCGTCATATGCGCCGGAGCGGGGTTCGGAAAGACGAGCGCGGTAAATGACTTTGCGCGCGGGTTGAGCATTCCCGTCGGCTGGACGCAGCTAACCGAACGCGATAATATCGGCGCGCGTTTCTGGGAGAATTTTGTCAGCAGTACGATTCAGGTAAGCGCGGGTTACGCGAAAGCGGTAAAAGCGCTCGGCTTTCCTGATACGGATGAAAAAGTCGGTAGGTTCCATAACATACTCAGAACTCAGTTCGAGGGAAACCGTCGCATACATGTCTTTGACGGTTTTCACTTTATTGACAACCCCGCGATAATATATCTTGCTGAAAGCTGTGTCAGCGACGATCTCCCGATCGGATCGTCGGTATTCTTCATTACAAGGTCGACCGCAAATATGAACATCGCGAGTTTTGAGTCCAATGGGCGGATGTTCGACATAAGCGAAGAGGATCTGCGTTTTACCGAGAGCGAGCTTGCAAGTTATTTCAAACAGCAGGGAATACTGCCGCATCCGGACGAACTGCGCGAGATCTACGAAGATACGGGAGGGTGGGCCTTTGCGATAAATCTCATAGCGCGGTCGTATCAAAGAGCGCCTTCATATAAGGGCTTCCTCCGCAACGCTATGAAGACGAACATTTCTTCGCTTATGGACGCTGAATTCTACAACGGAACGTCGGAGCATCTTCAAAGGTTCCTGATTCGCCTGTCATTGATTGAGCGCCTGTCAGTAGAGCTTGTTAGCCTTCTGGCCGACGGCGATTCGGAGTTGCTGACAGAGCTGAAACGATATAACACCTATGTTCGCCTGGACTCATATTCGGACTCTTATCTTATTCAACACTTCTTCCTCGAATACCTCCGGGAAAAGCAGACTCTGCTCACGCAGGAAGAGAAACTCGAAACATACAAGATCGCAGCGGAGTGGTGCAACGCAAACGGCATAAAGATCGACGCCCTGGCATACTACGAAAAGACCGGGGATTACGAAGCGATAGTTGAGATATTCTTCGATCTGCCTACTCAGATTCCGTTTGACATTGCGCGGTTCACCACTGAGATTTTCAACCGCGCCCCGGAAGAAGCTTACGACAAGGTGCCGTTGCTTGCGGCAATGCGCGTACGCGCCATTATGCGCCTCGGACATATGTCCCAAGCAAGGATAATGATCGATCAATACGAACAAAAGTACATCGATCTGCCGAAGGACAGCCTGTTTCGCAACTTTACGCTTGGGGGGCTCTATTACTGCAGGGGCATAATGGAGACGATGCTGTGTACGACGACCGATAAATACGACTTCGACCTTTCGTTTGCGAAGATGGACGAATGCTTGTCCCTGACGGCTCTTGACCCAAGGTCTCTTTCGGGCTACCCGGTGGGCCCGTGGATATCGCTCGTCGGATCGGAGCGAAAGGGCGCGCTGCAGGCTTATATCGACGCGCTGTCGCGTTCGGAAGCGCACGTAGCCCACTGCATGTACGGCACGATGACAGGGATGACGGATCTTGCGCGCGGGGAGCTGCTTTTCCACCAGGGTAAGGCATCAGACGCTGAGCCTTTGTTTGTGTATGGCGTTGAACGCGCGCTGGAGCGCGGCCAGTATGAGATCGCGCACATGGGCCTCGGCTACCTTCTGCGTATCGCCGCTTATCAGGGCAACTATGAGAAAGCCGAACAAACTGTCAGGGATATGCTTCCGCTGCTTAAGGAGAGTTCATACAACAACCGCTACGTCATATATGATATCTCAGTAGGCTGGTATTACACATATCTTGAGCTGCCGGAGCTGGTCCCGAACTGGCTCAAGGATAAGTTCGCGACATACAGTCATCCGAACTATCTCGAGAACTTCGGAAACCGGATCAAAGCGCGCTACTACTACCTGGTGAGAAACTACGCGCAGCTTCTCGCATATATGCGCGAGCAGCGGCATAGGGAGGCAATACTGTACGGGCGCGTGGAGATGCTGGCGATGGAAGCCTGCGTGTACTATCTATCCAGGGAAAAAAACAAGGCGCTTGAGGTATTGAAGGAGGCGTACGATAAGGCGGCGCCGAACGGGATTATCATGGCGTTCATTAATCGCGGCAAGGACATGCGCACGATTTGTTCTGCCGCGCTAAAAGAACCGGGCTATGGCGTGCCCCCGGACTGGCTGGAGATGGTACGAAGCAAATCTTCGTCATACGCAAAGCGACAGTCGCATATTATATCGGAATACAAACGCTCAAACGATATCGCGGAACGCGCCGTGATGACCAAGCGTGAGATTGACATTATCATTGATCTCTCGCATGGATTGTCTCATACGGAGATAGCGGTCAGCCGGTGTATTTCTGTTAACACTGTAAAAACAGTGATTAGCACGATTCATAAAAAACTGAAAACAGAGAATAATTCGGACATGATCCGCGCGGCGATTATTCAAAAGTTGATCTGACAAGCCAAAACGTCTTGTCACCACTGCGCATTGGTCCACTAACAGATCGGGTGTAGTTTGCGATTGCGAAACACAAATTCTAAGGAGTGTTCCGCGATTTATTTTTTTTGCTTTTTCTTGAGCAAATACGATGCTTTTTTTAGAAACGGTGTGTTATATGTGGATAATTCAACGTTTATACTTTGAAAGTGGTTACATGTATGTATATGGTTTTCAACCGCCGCGGAGTAATCAGGGATACGGTCTGCAAGCTGGAATCGAAATCGGAAAGAAGGTTTTAGTTTGCAGCTTACGGCATGTTTGACTTCACGGGAATAGCTCATTGGAATGCAGTATCTGGCAGTACCTAGCTAATATTGAAAGGACCTGAAACATGACGATAAGGGAACGGCTATTTGAGATTACCGAGCTTGATGTATCGCAGATTCTTGCGCTAATGAGAGAAAACCAGTTATTCGAATACATACAAACTTTAATCACGTTTGTAGAGAATTTTCCATTGCTGGAGACTGCGCTTAAGGAATCCCTTGAGGCAAAAGATTACCTTTCCTACTCAAAAACGCTTGCAAATATAAGGGATATGCTAAACGGTATATATGCTAATGAGCTCGCTGAGGAGTGTCAGAAACAGATAAACGCGCTGGTCGCAATAAAGCATGAGAAAGTGCAGGCATCAATGACATACCTGCTGTCTTTGCTGGCAATGCTGTCAATCGACATTCAAGTGGTAATCTACATGGATGAAAACGAAGGGGATAACGAACTCCCTGACGGAGTGGCTGAAGAATCAGGCGAGCAGGAATCCGGGAGAATGAGCATACTGGCTGTCGACGATAACGCGTTTTCCCTGGATACGCTTAAAGCGGCGCTTGATGGCAGTGAATATAAGTTCACGGGCGTTACTTCCGGCGTAGCCGCTCTGAAGTATCTGCGCAGCCACGACCCGAACTTGTATATACTCGACATAGAAATGCCGGGGATAGACGGATATGAGCTGGCATACAGGATCAGGGAGCTCGGGAAGAAAGCGCCGATCCTGTTCCTGACCGGGAACGCCACCAGAGAGTACGTACTAAAAGCGCTAAAAGCCGGCGGGTCGGATTTCATTGTGAAGCCTGTAACGCAAAAACTGATCCTGGAAAAAGTCGAAAAGTTTATATGAGGGATTTGTACCGGGGCTTCGCGAGAGGAAACCCGGGGTCATGGCGTCAATTCGCCGACTTCCCAATGAGGTGAGAAAGATCGCTAAAAGATTGGTGTTTAATATAAAGACTTATCGGAGGCTGCTGCTGCAACTGCTTCTGGTTTTCTGCGCGTTTGCCGCAATGGTAGTCATGAGCAGCTTCTTCGCGTCGCGTATAGTCGAAAAGCATATCTCAAATTACGGCGACGAAGTCATCTCAGCTTCGGCGGAAACAATAAAAACGTATTTGCAGGGGCATGAGATAACACTTAACGATATGGTGTTTGTAGTCGAGGGGCTGAAGACGCAGAACAGCGGAGCCGACGCGATGCGGGCGGAGCTTGCGCAATGGTCCGACTGGCTGTATGAAAGCGACGAGAGGTTCAAGAGCGTGCTGTTTCTCTATGGGTACGTCGACGGCACATTCATAAGCAGCTCGAACTGGAATTACCCCGATAACTACGATCCCGAAAGTCGCATATGGTATATCGGGGCGCTGGAAAACAACGGGGCGATATTCTACAGCGACCCGTACCTGGACGCGTATACCGGCGAGTTTGTTATGACGATTTCGAGACAGGTGTTCGGACAAAACGGCGAAGCATTCGGTGTCATCGCGCTGGATGTGCGCGTATCCAGCATAGCCGACTACATCGGGCATCTTCAATTGATGAATAGCGGCTATGCGGTACTGCTGGACTCAAACAGGCAGATCATCCTCCATCCTGTTGCCGATGTTCTGGGGATGCGGTTCGAAGAAATCGACGGCGGAAGGGGCTACAGGGATATCGCCGAGATGCTGAAAAATGGAGAGGACATATCGGCGTACAACTACTCTGCTATTCAGGGCGGCAACGACGTCGCGTTCTTTAAGAAGCTTTTTAACGGGTGGTATATCGAACTCTCGCTGTCCAGCAAGGTCTACTACAAGGACGTAGACGATATGAGGGTCGCCCTGTCGCTGACAGGAGCCGTCCTTGCCCTGCTGGTCTGCGGGGTGCTGACGGTAATGCACATCGCGCGCATACGCTCGGAGGAAGCCAACAAAACGAAATCTTCGTTTCTCGCTAAAATGAGCCACGAGATACGGACGCCCATGAACGCCGTCATCGGCATGACCGAGCTGCTTCTGCACGAGCCGCTCAGCGAGCGGCAGGCAGGGTATGTCAACGATATCAACACTTCGGCGCACTCTCTGCTGTCCATTATTAACGACATACTGGATCTGTCCAAAATCGAATCGGGCAAACTTGCGCTTGAACCTGTCAATTATAACTTCCGCGCGCTCATCGACAATGTATGCTCCATGTTCAAGTATGTCGCGGGCAACAAGGGTATCGAGTTCAGATTTGAAAGCTCCGGCGATATACCGGAAGTCCTGTTCGGTGACGAAGTAAGGCTTAGGCAGGTGCTGCTCAACATCTGCGGAAACGCTGTCAAGTTCACTGATGAAGGTTATGTAAGGCTGAAGCTGTCTGTCTCCGGCGACAAGCTCATGTTTGAGGTAAAGGATACGGGCATGGGGATACAAAAAGATGAGCTGCCGAAACTGTTCAACGCTTTTGTCCAGGTCAGGACGGATAAGAACAGGAGCATCGTAGGAACAGGACTGGGTCTTGCCATCAGCAAGTCTTTCGTGGAAATGATGGGCGGAAAGATTATGATGGACAGCGAATATGGCCAGGGTACCATAGTTACGGTGATGATACCTAAAGTCGACGGAAATGTGTCGGATGTCCGGGATACGTCTAAGGATGTGAAGGAACTCCCTTTGTACGCGCCCTCAGCAAAAGTCCTGCTGGTGGACGACAACAGCTTCAATTTGAAAGTGGCTCACGAGCTGCTGATGCTGTACGGCGTCGACGCCGAAACCGCGAGTTCGGGCAGGAATGCTATCCATCTGGTTACGGAGAACGACTACGACCTTGTGTTTATGGACCACATGATGCCGGAAATGGACGGCATCGAAGCGACAGGCGAGATCAGGAAGCTTGGCGGGACGTACAAGAATCTTCCAATCATCGCGCTTACGGCAAACGCGGTGCATGGCGCCAGGGAGATGTTCCTGGTTAACGGGTTCAACGGGTATATCTCAAAACCAATAGATATACAGGAATTATCGGTTGTTCTCAAGGAATGGCTTCCGCAGCATAAAGTTTCGCTAAGACCGAACGCCGGGGCGGCCCCGGCGCAGGCAGGCGCCGTTGCGCAGGCGACCAACGCCGCGCAGACCGGCGCGCCCTCCACTTTGCAATCAGGCGTCGCTGCGCAGCCAGCCTCGCAAACGAAACCAAACCCCGCTTCCCCGGCCAATCTCATGAGTATCGTAAGAAATATTGGAGTTATCAACATAGAGATAGGCCTGAGCTATTTCGCGGGCATGGAGGCAATGTATCTCGACAACCTGCGCCTTTTCAGCGGTATGATCGCACAGGAAAGCGACCGCATGTCCGCAAGTCTGGAAGCGGGCGATTTGGTGAGCTTTGCCATAACAGTGCATGCCATGAAGTCCTCGCTTGCCACTATCGGGGCGATGGGTCTGTCCGAAATGGCACGGAAGCTGGAGATGGCCTCAAAAAATCAAGACGACGATTACTGTGTTGAGAGTTTTCCCGGATTCAACACAAAGATACTTTCGCTTCAGAAAGCGCTGTCTGCGCTCACGCCGGATGATACGCCCGCGCCGCGTAAGAGACCCGGAGACGCGGTTTATCTAGTGAAGCAAGTGCATGCTGCCCTCACGGCAATAGAGGACTACGACAACGACGCGGGCATTGATGCTGTTCACGACCTGCTGTCCTGGGATTTCGGCAGCGAGAAAAACGAGCTCTTGCTGTCCGCCCTGGATGCGCTCCAGACATATGATTATGATTCGGCAGGAGAATCGCTTACAAGGATTGCCGCTCTTACCACTACACAATAGGCTGCAGGGAGCGATGAGCGCCAACTTCTTGTGCGGGTCCTGATTGCTCCATGCGGCGTCAGCGCTCCGCTTTAAGGATACTATTGCATGTGCAGAAATAAAACGGGATTAATAATACCCGGCCTTAGCGGCCGGGACAGGAGCTATATGAAGAAACGAACGAACAAACTGACAGCACGCTTTCACAATTGCTATATTCGGGCGCTAAGCGCTTTTTTTTCCTGTATATTGTTGTTGCCGACTATATCCGGCTGCACCGGGCAAAACGAGTCCAATACCCAGATGGCTTCCGGGTCGTTCTCGTCATACCGGGATGTACCCGGGATAGAGGATCATGAGAAAAAGGCCATTGAAGAGCTGCGGGCGCAAAGAAATCACTTTACATACGGAATGCCTCGAAGTACAGAGGCGTTTATCTATGATGACGGAGAAATGGGCGGGTTTTCCGCCCTGTTTTGCGGGTGGCTTACAAACTTGTTTGAAATACCGTTTACCCCTGTAAGCTGTGAATTCGCCGATCTGATCCCCGCGCTTGAAACAGGAGAGATCGATTTTACAGGTCATATGGTGATCACCGATGAACGCAAAGAGAATTACTTCATGACCGACCCGATCTCTGACCGGTATTTACAGTACTTTCGCCTCTCTGGCAGCGCTCCGCTTGCAGAGATAAGCCAGTCGCGTCCGCTTAGGCTTGCCATGGTGGAAAATAGCGTTACCGCTGATATCGTGCGCTCAACTCTCGAACCCGGCGCCTATGAGCCAGTATATATAAAGTACAATGAGGAAGCCTATGACTTACTGAGGCGCGGGAATATCGACGCCTTTATCCATCAGAATATAACAGACGCCGTCTCATATGGCTACTTTGATATAGTTGCGGAGGATTTCTACCCGGTTACGATCAACCCTGTTTCCATGACAGCTCTAAATCCTGATTTTGAACCTGTTATATCAGTTGTCAAAAAAGCGCTCAGCAGCAGTGACGCCGGTTTTTTATCCATGTTGTACAGCGAAGGGTACGATCAATACAGAAGATATAGACTCACCAAAATACTCTCAGACGAGGAGAAAGCATATCTATCCAGTCCGGAGACGGTTCTGATAGCGGCTGAGTACTTTAACTATCCGGTCTGCTTCTATAACGACCATGAGAATCAATGGCAAGGCATCTACTTCGATCTTCTCAGTGAAGTGGGAAAGCTGACAGGCTTGTCTTTCACGCCCGCAAACGATGAGCGCACGCCGTGGCCTGTTTTGCTTCAAATGCTCGAGGACGGAGAGGTTTCCATTGTTGATACGCTGATTCGGTCAAAGGAACGCGAGGGCAGGTTTATATGGCCCGAAACCTCTGTCGCGCAGTGCAGCTATGTCCTCCTATCAAAAACAAGCTCCCCGAACATCAGAATATCCGAAGTTCCGGGACTGAGAGTCGGCGCCGCGCAAAACACGATATATCTTGAAATGCTGAAAAGCTGGTTCCCGAACCATGAACACATCACGGAGTTCATCAGCACAGACGAGGCCCTTGAAGCATTGGGCCGCGGCGAGCTTGACGTCGTAATGGCGGATGAGTTCAAAAGCCTCGCCCTTACGAACTACTACGAGGTATATGACTATAAGATAAACTTGAAGTTCACAGAGAATATTCAATACACAACTTTCGGATTCAGCAAAAATGCGGCCGTGTTATGCTCTATTGTAGATAAGGCGCTCGCGCTCGTTGACGTTGACGGAATATCGCATAAATGGATGACAAGCACGTATGATTATGGAGCAAAGCTTGCGCAGGCGCAGCAGCCCTGGCTTATAGGGATATCTATTCTGGCTTTTTGCATTGTGATTTTAATGTACGTTCTGTTTTTAAGAAAGCGTCATACCGGGAAACGGCTTGAAAAGCTTGTCATGGAGAGGACAAGCGAGCTGGAGTTCCAGACTTCTATGCTGAGTGCGATATTCGATTCGATACCGGACCTGATTTTCTGTAAAGATGAGAACTTGCTGTTTACGCGCGTCAACAACAGCATGGAACGCTTCTTTGGCCGGGACGAGTCAGGCATTGTCGGAAAAGGCGAGATCGAGGGGCTGTGGATGCCTGCCGAGGTGGCGGAGGAACACGACGAGCTGGAGCGGATTCTGATAAAGAATAATCAAACCGTGAAATATGAGGAGCGTTTGCTCGACGTCGGCGGAAATGAAGTTATCTTCGAGACGGTCAAATCCACTATACTGCAAAACGGCAGGATAACCGGAATATTGGGCATAGCGCGGGATATATCGAATCACAAAGCCGCGGAGGCGGCGGCGAACAACGCAAACCAGGCGAAATCAGAATTTCTGGCTGCAATGAGCCACGAGATTCGCACGCCTCTCAACGCGATTATTGGCCTGACTGATCTGTCGCTTGAAAACAGCAAGCTGGACAGGGAGACAGTCTCGAATCTGGAGAAGATAAACAGCGCAGGCATGATCCTTCTCAGCACTGTCAACGATATCCTTGACATTTCGAAAATAGAAGCCGGAAAGTTCGAACTGGTACCGGTTGAATACGACATACCGAGCCTTATTAACGACACTGTGACCCAAAGCATCATGCACAAGGGCGAAAAACCAATAGAGTTCGTACTCAACTTAGAAGAAAACCTTCCTGCTCAGTTGTTCGGTGATGAGTTGAGGGTCAAGCAGATACTTAACAATCTCTTATCCAACGCTTTTAAGTATACAAAAGAGGGCGCTGTCGAGCTAGGCGTCTCATGCCTGCATGAGCCCGGGGAAAATGCCGGCAACACCGGCACGGTTTGGCTAACCGCGTATATTAAGGACACGGGCATAGGTATCAGTCCCGAGCATATCGACCGTATTTTTGACAATTACTCGCAGATGAATATGAGCGCAAATCGTGAAATAATGGGTACCGGCCTTGGGCTGTCGATAGTAAAAAAAATGGTTGAACTTATGAACGGCAGTATCAGCGTGGAAAGCGAGTTCGGCACGGGTAGCATCTTTACTGTCAAAATACCTCAAAACTTCGTCAGTATTGAGGTCATAGGTCCGGAAATGGCTGAGAATCTCTCAAAATTTCAGTATTTTGAGCAAAAGCGCAGGCAGAACTCGAAGATCAAGCGGATACAGATTCCGTACGCGCATGTACTAATCGTGGACGATGTCGCGTTCAATCTCGACGTCGCGAAAGGCTTGATGAAGGCGTATGGCATGAAAATCCACTGCCTTACAAGCGGGCAGCAGGCTATCGACGCTATTCGCAGCGGCAAAGTACGTTACAATGCTGTATTCATGGATCACATGATGCCTGGAATGGATGGGATCGAAGCTGCGCGGCAAATAAGGGAGATTGGCACAGATTATGCGAAAGAAGTTCCTATAATAGCGCTCACGGCAAACGCCGTTTCAGGGAACGAAGATATGTTTCTGGAAAACGGCTTCCAAGCGTTTATATCAAAGCCTATTGAAGTGTCCCGCCTGGATGCCGTTATTCGTCAGTGGGTACGTGATCGGGAGCAGGAGCAAAATTATCAAAACGGGCATCATAACCAGGACAATGATGGCGTCCGCGAAGCCCGATGCGGGACTGAAAGGCGTTCCTCCGTCGTCAGGCGGAGCGGGCTGGATCGGAGGTTGTTCGGAGAACTGTTCTATGAGCTGGATGTCAGCCGCGGAGTCGAGAAATACGGGGATAAGGAAAGCTATCTGAACATATTGCGTTCTTTCGCCGCCAATACAAAAGAGGAACTTGGGAAGATAAAGGATGCAAGCGGAATTAGTTTGAATGACTACAGGATTATTGTTCATGGAATAAAGGGATCGAGCAAAGGGATTTTCGCGGAGAATGTCGGACATAAGGCGGAAGCGCTGGAGCAGGCTGCAAAAGAGGGCAATTATATTTACATACACGCGAACAATGCCGATTTTATCAATTCGGCAGGAAAGTTGATCGCAGACCTTGAGCATGTACTCAAAAAGCTGGATGCGGATAATAAGAAAACGGTGAAGGATTCGCCGGATAAGGAAACGCTTACAAGGCTGCTGCATGCGTGCAGCGATTTCGATATAGACGGAGCGTATGCTGAAATCGAGGAACTTGAGCAGTACGATTATATACATGGTTACGATCTGATCGTTTGGCTCCGGCGTAATATTGATGTTGCGGCTTTTAAGAAAATAGTTGAGAAATTATCGTATCTGGAATAGCGAAGGGAATGGACTTTATTATGGGAAAAGCGCGAAGCAAGGTGTTCCTGGTTGACGACGTCAGGGCAAACCTGACAATGGGCAGAGATTTGCTGAAAACATTCTACGAAGTATATCCCGTGCAATCGGCGGCAGGGCTGTTTGAACTCCTGGAGGATGTGACGCCTAATTTGATATTGCTCGATATAGAGATGCCGGAAGTAAACGGTTATGAAGCTCTGAGGAGGCTGAAGGCAGATAAGAGGTATGCCGATATTCCCGTAATATTCCTCACATCGAAGTCCGACGCCGAGAGCGAGATGGAGGGCTTTGACTTAGGCGCCTCTGACTATATGACAAAACCCTTTTCCGGTCCGTTGCTGCTCAAGCGCATTTCACACCAGCTTCTGCTTGTGCAGCAGAGAAATGAGCTGCTGTCGAAACAGGCCGAACTGATAGCAAGCCAGGCAAAGCTCAAGGGTTACGCCGATAATCTGGAAATGAGGGTAAAAGAAAAGACTGCCGAAGTCACGGACCTTCAGAACGCGATAATCGCGACAGTGGCGGACCTTGTGGAGTTCCGGGACGAGTTTACCGGAGGGCATATCAACAGGACGCAGCGGTATCTGCAGGTTATCATAGACGAGATGATAGCGGAGGATATTTACACAGACGAAGTCTCCAAATGGAACATGGAGTTTTTCCACCCCGCGGCGCAGCTCCACGATGTAGGGAAGATAGGCATATCCGATACAATCCTGAACAAGCCGGGCAAGCTTGACTCCGAGGAGTTCGAAATCATGAAGTCCCATGTGACTATTGGCGTCGACGCTATTGAACGGATCATGAGCGAAACCAGGGAACACGTCTTTCTGAATCATGCGCTGCTTATCACCGGGACGCACCATGAAAAATGGGATGGAACGGGGTATCCCGTGGGTCTGAGAGGGCTGAATATTCCGATTGAAGGGCGCCTTATGGCTATCGCCGACGTGTACGACGCGCTGATATCTGTGCGCCCGTACAAGAATGCGTTTACGCACGAGGAGGCATGCAAGATTATTGAGGATAGCGCAGGAAGTCATTTTGATCCTGTTTTAGTAGATTTGCTTATAAATGTCAAAGAAAAATTTGAACAGATATCACAGGAAGTAATGTACTGAATCACGTAAAAAGAAAACCGATATTGGCATAACATGACATTTGTCACATATAAGATGTGCCCCGCGACACTTATCAGTACCGCGGGGCTTATGCTATATTTGTCTCAGAAACAACGAAGCAGGGGGAACGAAATATGATCGTATCAATGACGGATATAGTAAAACGCTTCCGCGCGCATACGGCGCTCGACCACTTGAACATGACAGTCAGCAAAGGCGAAGTCCTGGGATTGCTCGGACCCAACGGGGCCGGCAAGACGACGGCTATACGCGTGCTGACCGGGCTGACGGCTGCAGATTCCGGCGAAGTGAGGCTTTTTGAACAAAACTCCCGAGGAATAACGCCGGGCATAAAGAAGCGCATAGGCATGGTGCCGCAGGATCTGGCGCTCTACGAAACGCTCAGCGCGCGGGACAACCTCAATTATTTCGGAAAACTTTACGGAGTGACCGGGTCGAATCTGAAAGAGCGGGTTTCGGAGGCGCTAGAGGTGCTTGGGCTCTCGGACGTCGCCGCCAAAACGCCGAAAAAATTCTCAGGCGGAATGAAGCGCAGGCTCAATATCGGATGCGCTATTATCCACAAACCGGAACTTCTTATTCTTGACGAACCGACGGTCGGAATAGACCCGCAGTCGCGCAACCACATCCTCAACTTTGTGGAAGAGATGAACAAACAGGGTACGACCGTTCTCTACACGTCGCATTATATGGAAGAGGTCGAGCGCGTATGCACGCGCGTGCTTATTATGGACGCGGGGCGGGTCATCGCCGACGGCAGCGTAGAAGAATTGACCCGTTCGACGCTCTTTGAGGAAACGATCCGGATGGAAGTCCGTGAACCGGCGCCGGCTTTAGCGGATGGGATCAAGAAAGTTCAAGGCGTATTGCAGTGCGTGATCGATGGCCATTCGCTGATGATTACAAGCACGGCGGGCTCGCAGAATTTAGCGCGTATACTTGAATGCGCCGCGCCGTATGTGGTTCTCGGAGTCACTGCCAACCGACCGACTCTTGAAGACGCGTTCCTTGCGCTGACAGGCAAAAAACTGAGGGATGGGAGTGATAACGAATGAGCGCTTTTCTGGCGACATTTTGGACCGGTTTCAAATTTCTCTGGCGCAATCCGGTTACGAACGCAATCCTTATCGCTTTCCCGATCATTATTATACTAATTCTCGGCAATGCGCTCAGCTCGTACATTTCACCCGAAACCGACCTCGACCCCGCAAAAATCGCTGTCGCCGCCGATCCGGACGGCATGCTCGGAACGTTTCTTCAAAACGAAGAAATATCCCGTTTCTTTGAGATTGAGTTCACCGACCGAGCCAGGGCGGAACAGCTAGCGGCGGACGAAAAAGTAGTCGCAGCCATTGTTGAAAGCGGCGGAGATATTAGTGTTATACGCGCGTCTAACGGAAGCCTCTACACGCAACTGACGCTCTCTGTGATTGATTCGTACAAGCAAATAGGCGCTGCGGCAACCATCGCGTCAATGAGCGGAAAAGATGTTTACGGATTGCTGGATATCGACATTGAAGTGAAGGAGGTCCCGCTCGGAAAAAGGATCCCGGGATCGATAGATTATTATGCGGTCACGATGCTGGTGATGATTCTGATGTTCGCCGGGCTGAACGGGATGGATCTGTTTCACAAGGGCCTTCTAAGCGACACTGGGAGCCGCGCGCGTATCGCGCCGATATCAAAGCCGGCGCTGATCGGCGGCCTGCTTGCGGCTTCGACTCTGACAAGCTTCCTGCAGGGCATGGTGACTTTCGTCTTTACTGGCGTCGCGTACGGCGTCTACTGGGGCGAACGCATACCGCTGGTACTGCTGGCGCTCTTTGCCGTGGTGCTATTCTCGCAATCGCTCTGTATATTCCTGCTTATGGCGCTACGGAACCAAGGCGCGGTGAACGGCATCGCCCAGGCGCTTATTTGGGTTATGACATTCGTCTCAAAGGGTTATGCGAAGATGACTTTCGGGCCGATGGACGAGGTTTTCCAATATGCTCCCAACGCCATGGCGCACACTGTCATATTCGGCGCAATATTCGGCGGCAATGAAGCCAAAATGATGCTGAATCTATCAATACTTTTTGGACTGGGCCTATTATTTTTCGTACTTGCGTTTTTATCCGGAAGGAGGCATTTGGCATGACTATCTTTATAACAGTGCTTAAGCGGATTTTAAAACAACCGGTGAACTGGGCCTTTATACTTCTATTCCCGGCAATATTTACGTTATTGATCGCTGCAAGCCTGAGAGGCGAGGCGGTGAGCAGCGACGATGTCACATCCGGAATGCGCTTCGGCGTCACAGACCAGGACAACTCCGCGCTGTCGCAAACGCTTGTGAAACAGCTCCAAAAGCGTTATAATATACAGGAACTGGCGGAGGAAGACATCTCCGCTGCGCTCACCGACTCAGAGATACCATGGGCGCTGCTTATCCGCGAAGGGTATGGGCGCGAAGTCCTCGCGGGGAGGGCTCCGGAACTTGAAGGGTATTCTCTGACAGTATCCGACATATCAGCGCTTGGGAACGTATCCGCGCAGAACATCACCCGCGCGCTTGTTCTTCTGGGATCGGACGACCCGCAGGTTCTGGACGCTTGGGAGGGCGCCTCGAATGTAGACGTTACTGTTTTGCCGGTCGATACATGGGTGACGACAGCTCAATGGTTCGGGCTATATGGGTTTGTCGCTATATTCACAGCCTACTTCATTATCAAGAC
>Ga0082212_10004348_pt1 | contig 19648 bp, 13 predicted proteins | sample TergutNt197P3_FD_71548 | JGI IMG/M metagenome (GOLD analysis project Ga0082212, IMG submission 71548) | Neocapritermes taracua P3 segment gut microbial communities from Petit-Saut dam, French Guiana - Nt197 P3 | ecosystem: Host-associated > Arthropoda: Insects > Digestive system > Gut ... | reverse complement strand
TAAAAATATAAGAAATATAAGCCATTATTATAGTATTGAACCATAATTTTGATGGTTAGTGGCTTAAACATAAAATTTCTATGAAATATTAATTTTTATAAAAAATCTACCTCTTACATGCTTCTTCAGTTTCTTTGAATGAAGGTCTTACAGATGGATCAATTACTCGGCGACCAAATTCTATTGCAACATTTGCAGGAGACCCCTTAGCATATGATAACACTGCGGCTTTGATTACTAAAATATATTTAGCATCCATACTCATATATACGCCCATTATCTGCGCAAGCGGACCCGCTATACAATATGATAATAACACACCTGTGAATGTTCCTACAAGTGCTGAACCTACGTGGTGACCTACTACTTCTGCTCCTTCATTGATGGAAGCCATCGTAATAATGATACCTAATACCGCTGCAACAATACCTACTGCGGGAAACGCATCCGCTGCTGTTGATACTGCTGCTACTGGAGCGTGTTCAAAACTATGTAAACTTTCTAAATCTGCATCCATTAAATCATCTAAATCATGGGCTGGCACACCACCTGAAAGCAATACTTTTAATGTATCACAAAGAAAATCTACAGCGTGATGATTGTGAACAAAGGTAGGATACTTTGACATTATACTACTTGAATCAGGACTCTCAACATGTGGTTCAAGTGCAATTAATCCCTCTCGCTTTGCGAACTGAAATATTTCATATAGCATTTTTAATAGGTCTATATACCCTTGTTTATTGATAGCAGGACCTTTTAATGCTCCTATTGCACCTTTTATTGCACTTATGAAAACTGGTAACGGATTTCCCGCTATCATTGCACCTATTACGCAACCAACGATAACTACATATTCGTTTGGTTGAACTAATGCTCCAGGAAGTCCACCTACCATCATAAATCCGCCGAGCATACATCCTATTACTATTACAAATCCAATTATTACAAACATTATATATTCCGTTTATTTTTTTACTTATTAAAATTTATTTAAAATTGATTTTTCAAAAATTCCATTGATTCATTTATTGTTATAACGAAACTGCTTTTATTATCTGTTAATCTTTGCAATCTTTGCAATCTTTGCAATCTTTGTATTCTTGTTTCGTCACCTGTTTTGGTATCTTTTTGTTGATAATATCTGCCATCACATATTGCTAAAAATATTGTATCTTCATTATTGTTATCTCTTGTATTTTTTATTTTTTACACCACTACTTCAAAATTTTCTATTATCTTTTTGTTATATGCTTTCCAACCACCACGAAAATCTCTGCTCGACATTGATACAAATTTTTCCATTCTGTCTGAATTTAATTGTGGTATAAGTTTATCTATACTACCACTAAATTTTATGCAATAACCTGAATAAAAAGTGCATTCAGGATTATTATAATAAACAAAATTCGGTTTATCATTCATCGGTGAAAATATTATTTTTTCTCCAAAACTGGTATCTAATCCTTGACTCCTTCCAAATGCATACCAACTTACAGAATTCGGCACTCCATTATCTCTTTTATCTAATTCATTTTTAACAGAAAGTAAATATTTATATGCCAATGGATAATTTTTTTCTAATTCATTTTCAGAAATTATTATATGTTTGCCATTTATTTGATTATATGGAAACAAAACATATTCTTTTATTTTCTCTTCCGAATGTTTTAATTTTGAACCTTTAACAATTGGTTTCAATATTGCTTTTTCTATTTTTATTTTACCTTTTAATTTTGTGTTTGCATAAACAAATTTTTCGTCAATTTCTTCTATTGAAAAAATATAAGCAGCATCGCAAAGTGTAGTTATTCCTACATGGATATTACAAATATCTTTTAATTTTGTGCCTTTTACGATTTCATTTTTTCCTGTTGTAAGTTGCCAAAATGGTTCTTGCAATTCTGAAAAATCAATTATTTTTTCTTCGAAAGTTTGTTCACATATTGCTTTTTGAAACTTAAAATTATCGTTTTGTTTATTATTAAAAATAGTTATTGCAGAATAAGTTGTCGCATTTTCAAATAACTGAATATCACCATAATTTGTAACTTGTAATAGATTTTTATTTGTAGCAAAATATTGTCTCATCTGCCGTGCTGTTTCTGTAAATAGAAAAGTATTTGGTGTAATAAGTCCGCAAATACCATCTTCTGACAGCAAATTTAAACATAATTCATAAAATGCAATATAAATATCAGTTGAACCACTCTTACAAAAATCGTAATTATTTTGGATATATTGTCGTTGTTCTGCATCTAAATGTTGTATACGAATATATGGTGGATTGCCAACAATATAATCAAATTTTTGTATTGCATTTGCACAAAACAAATCTGTTTTTTCATATTTTTTTATTGAATCTGTAACACATATATTCCATTTAATTTTAACATTTTTATTTTTAATTAAATTATTCAAATTTGCTATACATTCTTTAATTGCAACACTATCAACATCCCAACCATAAACACATAATAGATTTTTTTTCAAATCATTTTTATTAGAAAATTTTAATATTCTTTTAACTACTTCTTCTAAAAAACGACCATCACCACAAGCAGAATCTATAATTGTTTTTCCTAATATATCAACCGAATTATATCCAATATCATCAAGTATTTTACACACAATAAAATTAGGGGTATATATTTTTCCTAATAATTTCTCTTCCGAATATTCTTTAACTAAACTTGCCATTATTTTTTTGTTTTTAAAAAATCTTTATAAGAAAAAATTCTATCAAAAAAGTATGATAAAGAAAGTTTTGTTTTCAATAAATTTGCAACTTCTTTTGAAAACGATTTATCTAAATTTGTAATTGTAACCCTTTCTGTATCTTCATTAATATTTATAAGTTGAATACCAATAAAATTAGGTCTATGTGCTTGTGGATTATCAAATAATAAATTTAAATATTTTTGAATATCTTTATCGTTTATAATTTCTATTTTTGAAACCTTTTCCGTTTCATTTTTTTTATAATATGGTGTTTCGTGACGCAAAACAATCAACTGAGCGTAAGGTAAATTTCCAACTGCTTGTATATTAGCCGTTTCGCCCATCATATTTTCAAAATAATTGTTTGTGTTTTGCTTGTAATTGAACGTTACAAACTTGATTCCCAAGCAGAAAACAGGGTTTTCGCCCTCCAAAACTGTAATATCAATGTCTTTTGGGTAGTATTTCCCTGCCACTGTTTTTTCTCTAACACCATCGCCCAAATAGCAAATTTCAAAGCCATTTCCCCAGATTTTTGCCAACGTATCGGCAACAAATTTATGAATCGGTTTGAGTTTGGCAGTACTCCTCGCCCCCTTTTCTTTATACGCCTGAAAGGATTTTTCTATTGCTTTTAAAAACTCTTTTTCGTTGTAAATCATATTTGCTTGTTAATAAATGAACTCTTTCATTATATGAATTTCTGCAAGTTGCAAAGATACAATTTTTTTGTTGATTTGTTGTATTTTGTCTCTTAATTCTTAATTTTTAATTCAATAAAACCTCCTATTATTATTCTTCGTCTCAAACCCTTTTATGTTGTAGGCGGCGGTAAGCAGGAAGTAGCGGGCGAGCGTGGGCGAGGTGCGGTTTTCGATGTAGTTGAGGGCGGCGATTTGCCGAATATATTGATTCTCATTCAAAATATCGACGGCAGACAAACGCAATTCCCACTGATTTTTCTCCCCTATCACCTGCCGAACCGAAACATTTAACGTATTGATATTCTGGTTGAAATCAAAATTTTTGTTGGTATAGTTTGAAAAACTGTACCAACCCTCTAAAAACGTTTTTTTAAACACTTGCCACTTACCGCTCATATCGGCAGAATAATTCGTATAGGTCTGATTTCTATCTATTTGTATAGAATATTGCGTAAAAGTTTGCGATATGCCTGCCCCTGCGTAAAAGCTTAATTTCTGACCAATGGTTAAATTTAAGCCAACACGCCCACCGTAACTCTTTGAATTTGTGTTATTTTCAATTTGATTGATGAAAACGGGCGAGTTGCTGATGCTTCCATTTCCCGAAATATTCATTGTCAGTTTTGTTTTTACAATAGGAAAACTTGTCCAAAAATAAGACCGAAAACGATTTCCGCCTTTTACATTTTCGGGTTTTTGAATGGTTACATATCCCTGATTCGCAATAAATTCCGTATTTTGATTATATACTATTTGGTTGTCGTAAAATGTAGCGCCTCCATTTAGATTAAAATTAACCATCGAGGCAGAGTTCCAATAGTACAATCCTCCATTTATTGCGTGATAACGCTCAGGTATTAAGTTCGGATTTCCCAGTATTTTATACATCGTATTGGATAAATTGGGCATCGGGAACAAATAGGAAATTTCGGGTTCGGAAACATCATAAGAATAGGACGCATTTACATAAAAATTCTTAGGAAGGTCAAGATTTGCCGAAAAATAAGGAATAAAATTATTGTAAGCAGGAAAATTTTGTTTATCAATACTTTGTGGCTTGGTTTCACTCGTTCCATTTAACAATAAGGATTGAAATGCACCGCCCAACGCCAAATTTATTCCATTGTGATTGTAATTTATCGTTGAACCCACTCTGTTGTAAAGTGTTGTGTTTTTGTAATTTAACCAAAGAGAATCAATATCGATGGCGTTTTCCGTATCGGTGGACGAATTATCTTTGACAGTCCGCGTATTTCTAACATTGTAAAATCCCATCAAAGAGAATTTTTTTCCAAGCGGTTCTACGTATAAAATGCTTGATTTTACGCTATTTTCTGTAGTATTTTTATCATTTTTAACAATAAATTTTATCCAATCGGATTGCGAAGTAAGATGAAAAAATTCATTTACATTATTAATATCTTCAAAATTCGTTCCTTTTTCCCAATCATAGTATCCGCTAACGGCAAACGTGCGTCCTTTTTTCTTAAATTTATGACTATAAATCATTTCCACATTAAACTTCAGATTGTCATTTTTATATTCATTATTCACTTTATGCAGGTTAATATCCACAAATTCAGATGTTTGATATAATTGATTGAAACTATTTTTCCGATTAGAAGGCGAATAACTAAAATACGCCTCAGCATTAATGGTGTTGCTGGAATCAATTTTATAGTCTAAACGGGTGGAAAAACCGTGATTTTGCCGTAAATTTTCGTTGTAGGTAGTATCAATTCGCCAAAAAGTAGAATCCTGCAAAAAGGTTTCCCGATTGGAAAATTCATCGCTAAATGCTTTATTCACAGTGTAAAAATAGCGGACATTGTATTTGATTTTCTTGTTAAAATAGTTGTAATTCACGCCGCCGCCGCCGTTGTTTGAAAAACCGGAATTGGAGCCGCCCGAATAATTATACGAACTGCGTCTTCCGTAACCGCCTGAGCCAAAGCCGAAATCAACATCGCTCCCCATACGCGAACTTTGCCCCCGAAACTCCGACATATCGCTCCAATCATTGCCCGATTGATTCAAATTATTGCCGTATCCGATAAACGAAAGTTGCTGTTTATCAGTGAACCAGTTGAAATTTCCGCTTGCCCTCCAGCGGTGCAATGCGTTTTCGCCCCAGCCGTAACCCAGACTCGCCTTGCCAAAATAGCCTTTTTTGTATTCCTCTTTGAGTTCCACGTTCATCACCTTCTCTTGCGAGCCGTCAGCGATGCCCGTAATCTTCTCTTGTTCAGACTTTTCGGTAAAAACCTGCACTTTGGAAACGGCAACCGCATCCAAATTTTGCGTTACCGTTTTGGGGTCATCTCCGAAAAACGCCTTGCCGTCCACGTAAACCGTTTTCACGTCCTTGCCCATTGTGGAGATATTTCCGCTTGCGTCCACGTCAATGCCGGGCAACCGCCGCAACAAATCTTCAATCGTGGAGCCGGGCGGAACTTTAAAGGTTGTCGCATCGTATTCCACCGTGTCGCCGCGTATGAAAATCGGCGCTTTCGCCTCACGGATAACGACTTCCATCAAAAAATTGGCGATGGGCTTCATCACAATCACGCCCAAATTCACCTCTTTGCCCTCCGCCGCCTCAATCGGAATTTCCTGCGGCATGTACGTAATATGCGAAATTTTCAGGATATAGTCTGTCTTTTTGATGTTTTTAAAGGCAAAATTTCCATACGCATCGGAGGTGGTGAAATTTACCAAGGTAGAATCTTTTGTGCTTAACAGCATCACGGTGGCAGAGATAACTTCCTCATTGGCAGTATCTTTAACCTGACCAATAATCGTAAACTGTCCCTTTGCAGAAAAGGTAGTTAGAACAAAAAATACGGTTAGAATAAAATAATGCTTCATTTTTTTCTTTCTTAAACTAACGGAAACGATGTGAAAATTATTGTGATTTTATTTTTACGTTTATTCTAATTTTAGAAAAACAAAGGCTCAACCGTGAACTTTGTAAAAAAATCAATTCCCCTTGTTTAATTATAAGAAAAAGTATATCTTTGCAAATCAGAAATAAAAATGTACTCTAAAGACACCTTTCATTTTTGTCCCTTTTGCGGTTCGGAAAAATTCGTTTGGGATGGAACGAAATCGCATGGTTGTTCCGATTGCGGCAAAAAACTATATACCAATGAAGTAGGAGCCGTTATTGCCCTCATTCGCAATGCGGCGGGCGAATTGTTGTTTACCACCCGAAAGTTCAACCCCGCCAAAGGCATGTTGGATTTGCCCGGCGGATTTATTGACTTAGGCGAAACCGCAGAACATGCCCTTGTCCGCGAGGTAAAAGAAGAACTAAATTTGGATGTGCTTGATTTCCAATTTTACGGCACCTTTCCCAACGAATACACCTACGCAGGATTGACCTATTTTACCATAGACCTTGTCTTTGAATGCAAAGTGGAACATTTTGACAAGTTGCTTGCAAATGACGATGTATCAGCCATTTGCTTCAAGCATCCCAAACAGGTAAACTTGCAAGATATTGGGCTGGATTCGGTAAGAAAATTGCTTGCGGAGTTGCAAAAATAAAAAAGGGTTACCCAAAGGCAACCCAAGTTACATTAATATTTCCAAAAACAACTTTATCTTTTCACTTCTTTGGTCGTAGAGTAGTTCACTTTGAAAGCACTTGCTTTACGCATTTCCTGCTTTACATCGGTAACGATGCCCATTTTCACATCTTTATCTACCCGCAACGACCACGTAATCATTGTTCTATCGGCTTCACTCCGTGCTTGTTTTCCTATTTCAACAAATTGAATAATATCCCTGACTTCTGCAAATTGGTCATTCAATTGTATGCGTGGTTCGGGCCCTAATTTTGCTACAAGTTCTCTGGAGTTTGGCGACCCAATGTTTATATTTTCAACCAGCGACTTCTTTTCCAATTTCTGAATTGCACTGGCTGGCGGTACAACAATGCGAACCATCAAAGAGGATTCCCGCATGGTAGTAATCACCATGAAAAAGAACAAGAACATAAAAATAATATCCGACATCGAACCCATATTGAGTTCGGGCACTTCCTTTTTTCCTTCTTTTTTAAATCTTCCCATTATCTAATCCCTCCATAATTTGATGGTTCTGCTTCCGATATACTTATTGGTATGAGTTTTTGCACGCCATTTTTGTTTGTTTCACCCAAATCGGCAAATTTTTTCCCAAACCGTTGTTGAGAAAACTCATCCCGCAATTCATTAAATGCCTCTGCCAATTGGTTTTGCACAGCAATATAGACCTGATACGAAGTCCCTCGGTCGTTTTGTAAAGAAACAACCCCTTTGGAATGCGTCATCGTTTCTCCAAACTCTTCAATGTACTTTTGTCCTTTTTCAGGCATATTCTCGTCATTGTTTTCATTTAGAATAAACTCTTTTGTTCGATTTTTCAAGTCTCTTATATTCGACATCGGAACTCCATTTACCAATAGTTGGTCGTACATATTTACCATGATTTTAAGAACATTACGTTCATTGACTTTAATATCATCTTGTTCTTCGGGTACGGGCGGCGGCAACCTTCGCTGTATCCCCTGGTCTGTATTGATAGCAGATGTCAGGAGAAAAAACGTCAATAGTAAGAAAGAAATATCCGCCATTGACCCTGTGTTTAGGCTTGGTGTTTTTTTCTTTGCCATATCGTTTACTTTTTAATTTTTGTATAAATAAATGTGCCTAAAAAGGCTACTATCACGCCTGTAAATACCAAATATACAATATTCAATCCGGCACCTGCCCATTTGTAAATGTTTTCACTTATGCCTATTCTCATTGCAACATCACTCAATTCTTTGGGTGCTATCCAATAGGAGAATAAGGTAATCACCACACAAATTGCAAGCAATATCAACGTCTGAACCATTGATTTTTTATTGGAAAATACTTGAACTATCACAAAAAACACAATCATCGCCAATATGGCAAAAAACAAAATATAGGTAATGTAAAAACTTATATTCAAACCTGTCTGATGTTCTACGGCAAACTCATTGCCTTTGAGGGCAATATATAATCCTGCAGTGGTGGCTACTACCGCCAATGCCACTACGGTTATATTAATTATTTTTCTAATTAACTTATCCATTGTAAATAATTTTAAAGGTTAAAAACTAACTAAAAACAAGTTGTTCTTAATTTTTGTACTTTACAATGATATCCATATAACTAATGGTAGCATCTTCCATCGTAGATACCAAACTGTCGATTTTGGATATTAAATAAGAATAGAATAATTGAAGGATAATCGCCACAATCAACCCGGTAACGGTTGTGATAAGCGCCACTTTCATACCTCCTGCAACAATGGTCGGAGAAATGTCCCCTGCTTTTTCAATATTGTCAAAGGCTTGTACCATTCCAATAACCGTACCCAAAAATCCTAAAGAGGGCGCCACGGCAATGAAAAACCCTATCCAAGACATGTTGGATTCCATACGGGCAGACTGAACGCCGCCATAAGCAACCACCGCCTTGTCGATATCTTCAATGCTTTCGTTGTATCTATCCAATCCTTGATAGAAAATACTTGCCACAGGACCTCTGGTGTTGCGGCACAACTCTTTTGCCTTCTCCACATCGCCGTTTTTGAGGGCATCTTCTATGCCAGCGAGCAACTTCTTAGTGTCTGTGGTGGAAAGGTTTAGGTAAAGAATACGTTCAATAACCAAAGCCAAACCAAAAATCAAACACAACAGAATGGGGGTCATCCAGCCCACACCGCCTTCGATAAATTTGTCTTTCAACACTTGATGAAACGGTTTTTCTACAATAACCTCTTCATCTGCTTCTACTTGCTCTTGAACGGCAACGGCTTGTACGCCTTCTTCTTGAGCGGCAACTTCGGTCGCTTGATTATCAGCGGCTTGTGCCATTACGAAACTTGTTGTACCGAATGTAAGGAATCCGGCGATCGCTAAAAATGCAACTAACTTCTTCATGCTTTCTCTGATTTTAAATTTACTTGTTAATTTATATTGTGTTACTTAAAAATTTCTCTATCTTGGCGGAGAGACAGGGATTCGAACCCTGGAAGCAATTGTGTCACTTACGCACTTTCCAGGCGCGCTCCTTCGACCACTCGGACACCTCTCCTTTTTCAAATATTCTCTTCTTTTCAGTAAGACTTGCAAAGATACAATTTTTTTTTCAATTATAAATAAAAAAAACTGCAAATTGTATGTTTTTTTCTTTTTTACTGATATGCGAAATAAAACATTTGTTTATAACAGATTGAATTACAGAAATATATAAACCAAAATCGTCGGTGTAAGTTTCGTAACATCCGTACCCGAAGGCACATCTACGGTAATGATCTTTGCCGAATTCATTTATTGTGTAAAGTGGTAAAAAACAAGTTATTACGAATAGAATCTTTAATTTGGGTAAAGATACTAACAATTATATCTATATATTTTCCACACGCTCGTTTCTTAAAGATCTTTCGGCAAAAGGAGACCTTTTTTAATAAAAAAATGCTATCTTTGTAAATTCTAACAAAAATGAAATAAAAAACAAAATAACTCGTTACAGTAAGAAATATAAAACAGCCATTATGGTAAAAAATTATAAAACAATCAACAACGTTTTGGGCTGGGTAATCGGGGTGATTGCCTCAGCGGTATTTTTGATGACGGCGGAAGCGACGGTCAGTTTTTGGGATTGCGGCGAATACATCGCCACAGCGTATAAACTGCAAGTAGGACATCCACCCGGAGCGCCCACGTTTCAATTGCTCGGAGCGATTTTCTCCCATTTTGCAGGCAGCGACCTCACCAAAATCGCCATCTGCGTAAACAGCATGTCGGCGTTGTGCAGCGGTCTGTGCATTATGTTTCTCTTTTGGAGCATCACCATGCTGGGCAAAAAATTAGCCAGTAAAAGCGGCGAGTTAAATCCCGCCAAAATCATCGCCATTTTCGGCAGTGCGGTGGTAGGTTCGCTGGCTTACACGTTTACCGACACGTTTTGGTACTCGGCGGTGGAGGGCGAAGTGTATGCCATGTCTTCGTTTTGTACTGCGGTGGCGTTCTGGGCGATACTGAAATGGGATGAGGTCTCGGATAAAAATTATTCCTATCGCTGGATTATCTTCATCGGATACGTCATCGGACTTTCGATTGGGGTGCATTTGTTGAATTTGCTGACCCTCCCCGCGATGGTTTTGGTCGTTTATTTCCGCAAATACAAGCCGACAACCAAAGGGACTATTTACGCTTTGTTGATTTCGTTTGCTTTGGTGGGCGTTATTTTGTGGGGCATCATTCCCAAAATTGTGGAATATTCGGGATTGTTTGAACGCATATTTGCAAACACCTTCCACACAGGATTTTACGTAGGAACGATTGTCTATTTTGTACTGATAATCGGCTTGTTGGTCTGGGGATTGTGGTATTCGGAAAAGAAGAACAAACGGCTGTTAAACGTTGGTTTACTATCGCTTGTGTTTTTGTTAATCGGCTATTCCACATTTTTGATGTTGCCGATACGTTCCAATGCCAATCCGCCCATAGATGAAAATAATCCGGAGGATGCCGTGTCCTTATTGGCATACCTCAACCGCGACCAATACGGCAGCAATCCGCTGGTTTACGGGCAATATTACAATACGCCCATCATTGCCTATAATGACGGCAGCCCAATTTATGTGCAAAAACATGTGGTAAAATCTGCCGATGGGCAAACATTGGTAAGTTATTTTGGAAAATCCGATGCCGAAAATTTTATCAAAGAAAATGAAGCAAAATATGGTGCGATGCGCATTGTGGAACGCTATGAGGTTGGAGATGATAGAAAGAACTCTGTCCCCAAGTACGACGGAAACTATTGTGCTTTTTTCCCGCGTATGTGGAACAGGGAAGACTCCCGCATACGTCAATATAGGCATTGGGCAGGCATTACTGCCGAAGATTATGAAATGGTAAACGGGCGACAAGTTCCCCGTAAAATAGAGTTTTCAAAGAATTTGAAATTCTTTTTCAGTTACCAAATGTGGTACATGTACGGTCGTTATTTTATGTGGAATTTTGTCGGTCGCCAAACTCTTGACCAAGGAATGGGCAGTAAACGCAGCGGAGAATGGCTATCGGGCATCAAATTCATTGACGAAGCCCGTCTGGGTCCGCAAGATATGCCCAAACACATGCAAAACAAGGGAAATAATAAATACTTTTTCTTGCCCTTTCTTTTGGGTTTAATCGGATTGTATTTTCAGTTCAAACACGATAAAAACAATGGTTGGGTGGTAATGTCTCTGTTCGTTATGACGGGCATTGCGATAGGGGTTTTTCTGAATATGTACGCCTATCAACCCAGAGAGCGGGATTATGCTTTTGCCGCCTCGTTCTACGCCTTTGCGATATGGATAGGTTTTGGCGTTTATGCCCTTTACGAATGGGGCAAAAAATACCTCAACCCGACCACTACGGCGGTTGCCGCTACGGTAATAGGCATGAGTGTGCCTGTTATCTTAGCCTCCCAAAACTGGGACGACCACGACCGCTCCAAACGCTTTTTGACGCGTGCCATCGCCAAGTCCTACTTGGATTCTTGCGCTCCCAATGCCATTTTGTTTACCAACGGCGACAACGATACCTTCCCCTTGTGGTACATGCAGGAGGTGGAAGGCTACCGCACCGATGTGCGAATTTGCAACCTCAGCCTGATGGGAACAGACTGGTATATCGACCAAGCCAAACGCAAGGCATACGACGGCGAACCTGTCCCCATTCGGATGACCAAAGAAATGTATCAAATGGGAACAAGAGATTTTTTGTTTGCTTTCAACCGAACAAAAAATCCGCAAGACTTGAAGAAGGTAATGCAAGAAATTTACAGTCCCGAAAACAATCGGCGTGAGGCAAGAATTAACTCGTTCTCCTTTTATTTAGACGTGGACAAAGAAAAAGTATTGGAAAATGGAACCGTTTCGCCCGAACATGCCAACAGGATAGAAGATAGATTGGTTTGGAGAATGCCCGACAGGTCAATTCATTCTGTCAATGGCTCTGATACCATGATGCTTGTTTCCAAAGCCTACATTGCGATGATGGATATTTTGGCTCACAACAATTGGGAAAGACCGATTTATTACGTCTCCACCACTTCGCCAGAGGTCTTTTTAGGCTTGGATAATTACCTTCAATCGGAAGGCTTGGTCTATCGCTTAGTGCCTATTTTATTTGACGAACCCGCTGCCATTGCTTACACGGTTGGCGGCATAAATACGGACGTTTTGTACGACCTTTTGGTGAATAAATACGACTATTCGCAATATGCCGATTCAACCATTTTCCTGAGTGAAGATTATACAAGACTTTCAACAAATATCAAAATCTATTTTTTCCGACTGGTGGACGCACTGGTAAAAGAAGAAAAAATGGATTCGGCAATTTATGCGTTGGACAAAGTCTATGAATGGTTTCCGCAATATACCATTCCTTATACGGGCTTAGACAGCTATTTGGCACATTTGTATCTTCTCACGCAAACAAATGAGGGAGTGGAAAAAGGGGTGAAACTGTACAACAAAATCATTGACCAAATCTTGCTGGAAAATGCGTATTATCGGAAGTTTACAGGGAAAAAGGCTTCGTATGTATCAAAAGAGTTGTCTCAAAATATGAGTCTTTTAAATGAAATAAATTACCGAAGTCAATATTTAATGCGTCTTTTGGAGGAACAACACGCAAAAATGCTTGAACCGATTGTCGAAAAGACAAAAGCCTACGGGTCAAACGCAATGAATATGCAATTGACGGAGAATTAAAAGAGATTGTACCTTTGCAGATATGAATAAAAATTTGCATTGTTATTTTTATATGTCTTTTGTGTATTCTATATTGCTTCAGGCTATCGCCTTCGCAATGATGTACTCTCTAAAAATCAACGAGATAGCGTCATTGCGAGCATAGCGAAGCAATCCAGAAAAATTAATGGCAATTTTGTTGTCTTGAAACAACAATTTCTGACAAATTTGCTATCTTGAAACAACAATTTTAAATAATTTGCGTTATTTGAAAAGAAGAATGTATATTTTTGAATTAAGCAAGAAAGAGAAAAAAAGAGGTTATCGAAAATTTAGATAACCCTAAAATAAAGACACAAAACAATGATAATCAAAACCTTTGGAAGTTGTATATACGGCGTGAATGCCACGACCATCACGGTTGAGGTGAATGTGGATGCGGGAGTGAATTTCTATTTAGTCGGCTTGCCCGATAGCGCGGTGAAAGAAAGTCAGCAACGCATCGATTCTGCATTGAAATATTACGGATATCGGATTCCCGGGAAAAAGATTGTCGTAAACATGGCTCCCGCAGACATCAAAAAAGAAGGTTCTGCTTACGATTTGACCATCGCCATGGGCATTTTGGCTGCCTCCGAACAGATAAAAGCGACTGATATTGAACAATATATCATCATGGGTGAATTGTCTTTGGACGGCATCCTCAAACCGATAAAGGGGTCGCTGCCCATTGCCATAGAGGCTCGCAAACAAGGTTTTAAGGGCATTATTCTCCCCGAAGAAAACGCAAAAGAAGCGGCAATTGTCGATAATTTAGCAGTCTATGGCGTGCATGATATTAAGCAGGTTATTGATTTTTTCAACGATGAGGCAGAATTGACACCAACCATTGTAAATACGCGTGAAGAATTTTACAACTCATTGAACGAGTATGAATTTGATTTTGAAGATGTTAAAGGACAGGAAAACACCAAAAGAGCCTTGGAAATCGCTGCCGCAGGAGGGCACAATGCCATTTTAATCGGTCCGCCGGGAAGCGGAAAAACCATGCTCGCCAAACGGATACCGTCCATCCTTCCGCCTTTAACCTTGATGGAAGCCTTGGAAACCACTAAAATTCACTCCGTTGCGGGAAAAATGAGGCGACATTCTGCGTTGATTTCCGTTCGCCCGTTTCGTTCTCCGCATCACACCATTTCCGATGTGGCATTGGTGGGAGGTGGTACCAATCCGCAACCGGGAGAAATCTCGCTGGCACACAATGGCGTGCTATTTTTGGACGAACTGCCTGAGTTTAAACGCACGGTGTTGGAAGTCCTGCGGCAGCCCTTGGAGGAAAGAAGCATTTCCATTTCGCGGGCGCGGCTCAGCGTGGAATATCCCTCCTCGTTTATGTTTATTGCCGCCATGAATCCCTGTCCCTGTGGATATTACAATCATCCCAAAATAGAATGCACCTGCCAACAGGGAGCGGCTCTGAAATATCTCAACAAAATTTCCGGTCCTTTGATGGATAGAATTGATTTACACGTAGAGGTCATTCCCGTAGAGTTTAAAAACCTGTCAGACAAGCGGAAAGGCGAAAAAAGTACGACGGTAAGGGAACGCGTTACGCAGGCGAGGGAAATCCAAAAAGAACGCTTTAAAAACTACAAAGGCATCTATTGCAACGCACAAATGACGACCAAAATCTCCAACGAATTTTGCCAAATTGATGCCGAAGGAATGACTATGTTGAAAAATGCAATGGAAAAAATCGGACTCTCCGCCCGTGCCTACGATAGAATTTTGAAAGTAAGCCGCACCATTGCCGACTTGGCAAACAGCGAACACATTCTCGCCGAACACCTCGCCGAAGCAATCAATTTCAGAAGTTTGGACAGAGATAATTGGGGGAAATGAGGGTAATTAGTTACGAAGTTTGTAAAGTTATAACGTGCTGATAATTAAACGACAACGCTGTGCCTTCGTTGCAAGCAAATCAATCCAGAAAATCGACTACTAAAAAAAGCACAAGCCCCAGCTACGCCAGAGCTTGCACCAAAGTAGAGTTTTTTATATTATGGCGATGAACCGCCATCAGATTTTCAAAATCGGGGAACAAAAATAGCGTGAAATCAACCCACTGTGTTCAGGTTTCCACGCCTTCGTATCTACAAGTCGTTCCACGCCGTACAATACGGCGCCTACTAACTTACTCTTGATACGAAACTTTACAAGTTCCTGTGGAAAAATGAACACAAGAATATAGCTGTATTTGCTATTTTTATCTCTCTTTTTTTGCGTTTAAAAGAACGTTGTTGGTTAAATTTCTTGTACGAAATAAAACGAGATACAAAGATACAAAAAAAATTGATATAAAAAACGAAAAAAGTCGTTTTTTTGGAATTATCATGAAATTTGCCTGTCTTTTCGCCCAAAATCTCCTATTTAGCGACTTTTAGCGAAAATAGCAAACAATAAATGTTACATACTTATATAACATTTCGTTAAATGAAAAAAGAGGCTGCCTTTTTAAGGTAACCTCTTCACAAATTTACCTGCTTACTATAAATTTAAAAATTTAGCATAAACCCCAATCCATTGCCTACGCAACCTGCTTTTATGGTTATATTTTGAGAATATTGGGGTAGTAGTCTGCCTGCGTATATCGTATTATAATCGTTAATTGCCCTGTGTTTCCGAACAGTTCCGACTATTGCCAAGGGAATTCCTACATAGAATGATATTCCACTTATAATAGCAAACGGAACTCCGATGAAGAGTGCACCAAACATGTCATTATCAGACATTAACATTCCACCGGCAATTCCGAGAATAATACTTCCGCCAATCACTCCCCAGCCCGCAATTAACAGATTGTTTCCGTTTGAATACTTCATCCAAATATGGCTCAGATTTTTTTCTATTAAAAATTGTTTGAATTGTTCCTTATCATAAACTTGTCCATTGTCCAAATACAGATTTCCGAATTTTTTATTAATATATGGCAGAACATTGCTTGTTTGTACGGCAGGAACCTCCTGTTGCGGCACCATTTCTTTATATTCGTCCACATCGCCATTTTCCCATGCAATGGTTTTTATTTTGTCTGTTTTGAGAATAAAAGTCGCACCCTGCTGGTCGTGATATTTCTTATACGAAATATTTTCCTCGGAAACCTCTATAATCTTTGCTTGAATGCTTTCGCCTGATTTTGTGGTAATTACATCCTGTGAAACAGCTGTAAAATGAATACAGCAACCGAAAACGAACACTAATTTACGCATATTTTTTCTGTTTAAAATTTATAATTTGCAAAGATACCACTTTTTTATGAATTATTTTGTCTGAACTGAGATTAAACAGATTGTTATGATGAACTATGATTTTTTCTTTTTTTGATAATCATAATCTTTATTAAATCAGACAAATCAAAGTTCAAGACAAAAAGATTTTCAAGACTAACAACTTCTGCTAATCCTGAAAATCTTACTAAAATCGCCGTTTAGATTATTAAAATCTAAAACTCTTTTGAGGCACAATTCAATGAAGAAGAGCGGAACTCAATTTTCTTGATATTCAATTTGTCCTTCAAAAGTTCGTAAAACACCGTGCAGAACCACTCGCAAGTAGAGGGTCCTTTACTCACTGACACTCTGCTTTCTGGAAAAGACTTTACCAATTCGTGGTTGAGCGCCGTTGCAGGCGTACCAAATCGGTTTGTGGTGCCTTTCATTCCGCATTTTTCGTAGCCTTGCAACACTAAATCAAGCAAGGGGTCGCCTTCTTGAAAAATAGTTCCGTGATGGAAGTTATCTGCCACCGCCCAAGCTAATTTTTGTGCTTCTTTCACCGGATAGGCATAATTGTGTTTGTCCAACTCCCCTTCGATTTCGATGGTTAATAACCCAGAATGTCCGTGAAGATAACTTGCTTCGCCCGGATAATTCATAAATCGGTGTGCATATTGGAAATCCAATTTCACGATTGACCTGTACTTATTGTCTTTCATTGTGTATTTTTTTAATGAATGAATAAATGAATTAATACTTTTAATAAAAAATGCAAAGATACAATTTTTTAATACAAAATGTGATTTTTGAAAAAAATGTATGAACTGTAATTTTTTGTCTTGAATTTTGATTTAACCGATTGTTTGATAGACTATTATTTTTTAGCATAGAATCAAAGTTTTCATTAAATCACATAAATCAAAATTCAAGACAAAAAACAGTTTTTTAACTCTCCATTTTCAATTAAAAAATGCTATCTTTGCAAAACAGAAACGCATAACAATAACCTGTTAAAAACAAGATAAATAAGATGTCAAATTTTACACATTTACACGTACATTCTCACTATTCCATTCAGGATGGGATGGCGACCGTCAATGGTTTGGTGGACAAAGCCATCAAGGAGGGAATGCACGCCATCGCCTTGACCGACCATGGAAATATGTTCGGCATCAAGGAATTTTTTGATTATACGGAAAAGAAAAATGCCAAAGTCCATGCGGCAGTCAAAGACTTGAAAAAGCAACTCCAACAGGCTGATACAGAAGAACAAAAGCAGGAAATAGAACAGAAAATCGCTGACGAGGAATCCCATTTGTTTAAGCCCATTTTGGGTTGTGAGGTGTATGTTGCCCGTCAAACCGATTCCAATCCGCAAGGTTGCCGAATGGTGAAAGCCAGCAAGGAAAATCTGGGCGGAGACCACCTTGTGTTGCTGGCAAAAAACAAAAAAGGCTATCAAAATTTGTGTAAAATGATCTCTTATGCTTGGATTGACGGCTTTTACAACCGTCCGCGCATCGACAAGGCGTTGTTGGAGAAGTATCACGAGGGTTTGATTGTCTGTTCGGCTTGTCTGGGCGGCGAATTGCACAAAAAATTGGAACTGAAAAACTATGAGGCGGCTCGCGATGCGGCTCTGTGGTACAAAAATTTGTTCGGAGAAGATTATTACATTGAGTTACAACGTCATGAGACCGACTTTGCCAAGGCAGACCAAACGGTCTATGAACGGCAAAAAATCCAAAATGAGTCTTTGGTGAAAATTGCCAGAGAGTTGAATATCAAACTAATAGCGAGTAATGACGTGCATTTTATCGGGAAAGAACATGCCGAGGCGCACGACCGTTTGATATGCCTTAGCACGGGCAAAAATGTGGACGACAAGGAGCGGATGCGATACACGATGCAAGAGTGGCTGAAATCGCAGGCGGAAATGGAGGCGATTTTCTCCGATATCCCCGAGGCGCTGGAAAATACGCAGGAAATTGTGGATAAGGTGGAGTTCTATTCCTTAAATTCCGACCCGCTGATGCCGCGTTTCGATATTCCTGCCGATTTTGGCACGGAAGAGCAATACAAATCAACCTATTCGCACGAAGATTTGTCGGCAGAGTTTGAAGCGGACGAAGAAAGCGAGGGTCGCATTGAGAAATTGGGCGGATTTGATAAAGTCTATCGCATCAAGTTGGAGTCCGATTATTTGCGTAAATTGACGTTGGAAGGGGCGGCACGCCGTTACGGAGAAGGGCTAAGCGATGACATATTGGAACGCATTGATTTTGAGTTGTCTGTGATGCGAAACATGGGTTATCCGGGCTATTTCTTAATTGTGCAGGATTTCATTCATCAGGCACGAAAAATGGGCGTTTCGGTGGGACCGGGTCGCGGTTCGGCGGCAGGCTCGGTGGTTTCGTACTGCTTGGGCATCACCGATATCGACCCCTTGAAATACGATTTGCTGTTTGAGCGTTTCCTCAACCCCGACCGTATTTCCTTGCCCGATATCGACATTGATTTTGACGATGAAGGCAGAGGAAAAATATTGAATTGGGTAACGGACAAATACGGCAAAGACCGTGTGGCTCACATCATTACCTACGGCACCATGGCTGCCAAGTCGAGCATCAAAGATGTGGCGAGGGTGCAGCAATTGCCTTTGGATATCTCCAACCGCTTGGCAAAATATGTGCCGGTTAGTTTCCCTGAAGACCCTTCAACGGGGAAAACGCCGGAGGTGAGCATCAAAAATTGTGTGGAACGCATTCCCGAATTGAAAGAAGCCAGCCAATCGCCCGACCCCAATATTGCGACCACGATGAAATATGCCGCTCAGTTGGAAGGGACGGTGCGACAAACGGGCGTTCATGCTTGTGGTGTGATTATCGGGGCGGACGACTTGACCGAATTTGTTCCTCTCAGCACGGCAAAAGACCGCGATTCCGCCGAAGACATATTGGTTACGCAATACGAGGGCAATTCCATTGAGTCGGTCGGCTTGATTAAAATGGATTTTTTGGGCTTAAAAACCTTGTCTATTATCAAAGATGCTTTGGCTAACATCAAGAAATCCAAAGGGATAGAGATTGATATTGACAACATTCCGATAGATGACGAATTGACCTACAAATTGTATAGCAACGGGGGAACGGTGGCAACGTTTCAGTTTGAATCGGACGGAATGCA
>Ga0082212_10004347_pt1 | contig 19654 bp, 18 predicted proteins | sample TergutNt197P3_FD_71548 | JGI IMG/M metagenome (GOLD analysis project Ga0082212, IMG submission 71548) | Neocapritermes taracua P3 segment gut microbial communities from Petit-Saut dam, French Guiana - Nt197 P3 | ecosystem: Host-associated > Arthropoda: Insects > Digestive system > Gut ... | reverse complement strand
CGCGCGCGCTCTTGTCGAGCCCCCGGAGCAGGTCTTTCGTCCTGGGAAGGCTTTGCGGCGGGTCGTCCATGCTCGCGGCCAGCAGCATCCTGGCGAAGTTCATCTGTTGTGTGTCGAAAAACCTGTCTATATAGGCGCGGCTTTCCTTCCAGGCGAACAGGGCGGCCAGCAGCCAGGCCGCCACCAGGAAGGCCGTGAAGAAAACACCCAGGCGCAGGCGCAGGCTCCAGTGCTTCCAGTTCCCGGCGTTCACGGCGGATCTCCCAGAACATAGCCCATGCCATGCACGGTTTTGATAAAGGTCTTTCCCAACTTGCGCCGGATGGCGTGGATATGCACCTCCACGGTATTGCTGCTGACTTCCTCACCCCAGGGATAGAGCTTTTCCTCCAGGGCGTTTTTGGAAAAAATCCTTTCCTTGTTCAAAAGGAAGAGTTCCAGCAGCATGGTCGCCTTGGGGCTGAGGGGGATGGGTGTGCCGTTGTGGAAGACGCTGCGGCTTTCAGGCTTGAAGCTGACGGCGCCGTGGACAAGGAGGGGGGCGCTTTGGCCGCAACGGCGGCGGATCAGCGCCCGAAGCCGCGCCGCAAGCTCTTCCAGGGCAAAGGGTTTGCCCAGGTAATCGTCAGCGCCGAGGTTGAGCCCCTGCACGCGCTGATCCAACGCGCCCCGCGCGCTCAGGACAAGAACGGGCACGCTCCGGTCTTTTCCGCGCCAATGTTTGAGAATGTCCAGGCCGTCAGCGCCGGGCAGGGAAAGGTCCAGCACCACGGCGTCATAGTCGGTTGCGAAAAGCCCGTCCCGTCCCTGCGTGCCCTCGGTGAACCAGTCAACGCAGAAGCCCTGTTTTGTCAGGCCGGTTTTGATGCCGTCCCCGATGATGCGGTCGTCTTCGATGAGCAGGATGCGCATGTTTTTTCTTGTATGATAATCCGCTTCGCGTCAATCCGGCGCCCGGCTTCCGCCGCATCGGCAAGGCGGAGGCCGGGCTGTTCGCGGTTATTGCGCGATGATCCGCTTCACGCTGATTCTGGTGTGCGACCATTCCTTTTTGACCTTGCCATGCATCAGGACAGTGTCCGATTCAGACACGTTCTGGCCCATCCAGGCTTTCGAGCCTATCTTGGCGTCGGCGCTGCCGCTGGCGTCGGCGATCGTGTATTCCTTCCCGCCATGATATTTGGAGATTTTTCCCTTGATGGCTACCCAGGTTCCGTGCGGCATGGACAACGCCTGCTGGATGGTGACGAGTTCCGGGCCGGGGCCGGTGTAGTAGCCTTGTATGGACTGCTGTCCGGGGCCGCCGTAGCCGACCCTCCGTTCGTGTTTGTCCTTGGCGCAGGCGATGCCCGCGCTTGACGCCAGCAGCAGGGTGAGAACGCAGAAGATGAAGAAACGGGTCAAGGTTGTGCCATTGCCGGGTGTGATGGTGTAACGCATGGTGATGACCTCCTGTTTTGTCGGCAACGCCCTGGTCTGCCGCGATCTCGCGGCTGAGGCGCTACCGAATTGTTGCCGTGTTGATTGCAGATCACCACGCAAGACTTAAGAAAATATTAACGAACGGGACTAAGGGATTATTTTTTAGCGGGGGGTGTGTCCGGTTTGTCGAGGCGGTCTTCCGGGCTTTGCCGACAAGCTGAGAGCCATTGCACAGTGGGAGTGCTACATGTCATTTTCAGGAAATACGATCTGCACCTGTTCCTCATCGCCCCTGCGTTGGGCGATATTGCCGATGATCCAGGCCGACAGGTCCATGGCCTTGACGCGCAGCACAATATCCTCCGCGACTTCAGCGGGCGCCACCAGGATATAGCCTATGCCGCAATTGAAAATTTGCAACATTTCCGGCCAGGAGAGACTGCCTTCCTGCCTGAGCCAGTGAAAGACCGGAGGAAATTCCCAGCTTCCAAACGCGATGACGGCCCGCACGCCGGCGGGCAGCACGCGGGGGATGTTGTCGTAAAAACCGCCGCCGGTGACGTGTACCATGCCCTTGATCTCGCTGTCGCGCAGCAGGCTGCGCACGACATCGCTGTAAATGCGCGTGGGCGCGAGCAAAGTCTCCCGTACCGTGGCGTTGCTGCCGGGCAGGGTGTCGTTCGCCTTGAGGCGGCTTTTGCGCAGCAGCTTGCGGATCAGGGAATAGCCGTTGGAATGCGGCCCGGAGGAGGCAATGCCGATAACGGCGTCGCCCACGCTGATGGTATGCCCGTCGATGATTTTGTCGTTATCCACGATGCCTACGCAAAAACCCGCCAGGTCGTATTCGCCCTTGGCGTACATATCGGGCATTTCCGCTGTTTCTCCCCCCAGCAGCGCGCAGCCCGCAATGCGGCAGCCTTCGGCGACGCCGGAGATCACTGCTTCGGCGCAGTCCAGGTCCAGCGTGCCCGTGGCAAAATAATCAAGAAAAAATAGGGGTTTTGCGCCAAGTACCAGGATGTCGTTCACGCTCATGGCCACCAGGTCAATGCCTACGGTATCATGCTTGTTAAAGGCAAAGGCAAGCTTGAGCTTGGTGCCCACGCCGTCGGTGGAGGAAACCAGCACCGGGTTCGCCATGCCGGAGAGGTCCGGGCGGAAAAGGCCGCCGAATCCGCCGATATCCGAACGAACGCCCTGGATATAGGTTTTGGCGACAACCTCCTTGATGCGGGAGATCAGCGCATTGCCGGCATTGATATCAACCCCGGCGTCGGTGTAGGCTTTACTACGCGTTGAAGGCATGCGAAACTCCTTGAACTGGGGGCGCGGAAACTGCCGCGCTTGCCGCATTCCCAGTGTAGACTTTTTATCCCTTGCCCGGCAAGGGAAAAACGGCCTCTGCCGCCGCCTTCCATACGAGGAAGCCATGACAGCGGAATTCTGGAAACAACTGCCGAACAGCCATGCGCAATGCCGTCTTTGCAGCCGGTTTTGCAATATTCCTCCCGGTGAACGAGGGTTTTGCGGGGTGCGCGCCAACGACGGCACGGGCGTCCTGTACAGCCTGGTGGAAAGCGGCGTGGCGGCCCTGAACCTGGACCCCGTGGAAAAAAAGCCCCTGTACCACTATCTGCCGGGCAGCACGACCCTGTCCTTCGGCACGCCGGGGTGCAATTTCGCCTGCCGTTTCTGCCAGAACGCCTCGCTTTCGCACGAGGCGCGTGAACTGGGCCGTGTACGGCTGCAAAACATGACGGCGCAAAGCCTTGTGGAAGCGGCCGGGCGGAGCGGCGCGGCCAGTCTCTCTTTCACCTACAGCGAACCTACCGTATTTTTCGAACTGATGGCGGAAACCGCCGATCTCGCGCGGCAGGCGGGTTTCGGCACAATTATGGTTTCCAACGGCTTTCAAAGCCCGGACAGCCTCGGCGCCCTGCGGGATCGCATCGAGGCCGCAAACATTGATTTGAAATCCTTTCGCGAGGATTTTTACCGCGACTATTGCCAGGCGCGTCTCGCCCCGGTGCTGGACAACCTGAAAGCGATGCGTGCCTGGGGTTGGTGGGTGGAAGTAACCACCCTGCTTATTCCCGGCTGCAACGACAGCTCGGATGAGCTGCGCGAACTTGCCCGCTTTATCGCCCAGGAGCTTGGACAGGAGGTTCCCTGGCACATTTCGCGTTTTCGTCCCGCGTTCCGTATGAAGGATCTTCCGCCCACGCCGCTCGTCGACATGGAGCGCGCCGCGCGGATCGGGCAGGAGGAAGGGTTGCGCTTCGTTTACCTGGGCAATGTTGTCCAGCACGCTCAGGGAGCGACTCGTTGTCCGAAGTGCGGACAGAAGCTTCTCACCCGCGCGGGCTTCAGCGTCCAGGGGTTGCCCTTCGGCGGCCTGTGCGCGTGCGGAGAATCCATTCCCGGTGTGTGGAGCAGGGCATGATCCTTATCTACACAGGCAGCGGCAAGGGCAAAACCTCGGCCTGCGTCGGGCAGGCGATGCGCGCCATCGGCCAGGGCCTGCGCGTGGCGTTCGTCCAGTTCATGAAAAAGGAGGGCATGGCCGGGGAACAGCTCGTGCTGTATCAACTGCTGGGCGAGAAATTTTGCGCCGGCGGCAGGGGCTTTCTGCGTGTTGAGGAAGACAGACCCCAGCACCGTGAAGCCGCGTTAAATACGCTGCACTGGGCCCTTGACGTGCTGCCCCATGTGGACATGTTGGTGCTGGATGAAAGCCTCTATGCTCTGGGCGCGGGCATTCTGCTGCCGGAGGAACTGCGCGAACTGGCGGCCAGGGCCCGGCGTTGCAACATGCACCTGGTGCTCTCAGGACGGGGCCTGCCCGAATGGCTGGAGGCGGAGGCCGACCTCATTACGGTTATGGAGGAGCACAAACATCCCTGGCAGCAGGGGCACAGCGCCATGCGGGGCATTGAGTTCTGATCTGTGTTAGGCTATGCGCTGAAAATTTTTGAATGGCATTATCAACCACAGGAGAAGTTCATGTTGCAGGACTGGAAGACGCTTGTAAAAAACGGTGGAGGCGCCATCGGCGTTTTGGCCGAAGGCAACGGCGGAATTATGCAGGGCATTGCCGCCCTGGCCAAGGCGGAAGAAGCCAAGGGCGCCCTGGACAAAAAAACCAGGGAGCTTATCGCTCTGGCCGTGGCGGCCACTACCCGCTGCGATACCTGTATCGGCATACATGCTGCCGAGGCCGCGAAAGCCGGCGCCACGCGCGACGAACTGCTCGAAGCCCTGGCCGTCGCCGTGTCGCTGAACGCGGGCGCCGCCCTGGTCTATTCCTCCCGCATCCTGGAGGCGTACGATCAGTTCGCGAAATAGGCGCGCTTACTTCACCTCGATTTTTCCGGCGGCGCTGTTGGCGCGCAGGTTTGGGTTGTACATGGCTTCAGCGGTGACGGGCGGCAGGGTGAAGCTTCCCTTGTTGACCGCGCGGATTTGATAGGTAAAACGTCGTACTTTGGGCGTCAGGGCGGCAAAGACGATCATGCGGTCCTCGCGGCGGTCGGTCCAGTCCGGACTGAGCGGTGGAGGATCGCCGGTTTTTACGGCAGTGCGGCTTCCTTCCTCGTCCCTGTCGGGAGAGGGCAGCACCATTTCGAAGCCGCCGGGCAGCAGGTCGAGCAGAACCGCGTTTTCCACGTTTTTGCCGTGTGAACGGGCGTCGATGCGCACGGTGACAAGCGCGCCGAGCGGAACGTCGGACAGGGGATTGCCGTCGGCATCCGCGTAGCTGCGCTGTATTTCCAGACCCTCGGCGCGTACCGTGGCGGGCGGGCTGCGGTCAAAGCCCTCGGTGAAGATCTGCCAGTGCCAGCCGGCGCCTTTGGGCGCTTCAAGCGCATAGCGCGTGCAGTTCGGCGCGCTGACGCCCTTGACGGCCGGGCCGAGGTCAAGCTCTTCGTCGGGTCCGCCCTGGACGCAACTGATGCGCAGGTCTTTGACCTCTGCTTCCGAAGCTTGGGAGATCGCCGCCAGGGCGCGTACGCTTAAAGCCGCCGAAAAGGTGGTGACGCCCAGGCGCAGGTCGCTTAGCGCTGCGCGGACAAGCTCTTCGGCCAAGGCGTCCTTGCCCGTGTTTTTGAGGAGTTCCGGGAAGTTGCGGGCCAGTACCGTCATATGCAAGGCACGGGTGGAAAGCCTGTCCCAGGGATAACGGTCGGAATCCGCCAGGGGCGCGGCCTTGAAACCGTTGATCAGCGTGCGGGCTTTGTCTTCCAGTTTCAGCATGCGATAGCTTCCGGCCATGAGGCTGGCGGTCACGTCCTGCAGGGCCTCGGGCCGGCCTTTGACGAACTCGGCCAGCATTTCAAGCTGCTGGGTGACAATGCGCCCGCTGCGGGTCAGCAGCCACACGGCATAGGCTTGGGCGCGGGCTTCGTGCAGGCGGTTGGGACGGGCGTTCAGCGAACGTTCCAGGCAGGCCAGCAGCCTGTCTTCGAGCCAATTGGGCGCGGGCAGACCCGCTTCGCGCACGGCCAGCAGAAAATCAAGGGCATAGGCGGTGAGCAGGGGATCGGACGCCGCGCCACGCCAGGCAGCCAGCCCCCTGTTTTCGTCAAGGCGTTCGTTGATAAGGTATAGGGCGGCGTTAATGCATTTTTCCGCGTCTTTGCGGACCAGTTCCGGCTTTTTGGCGCTGCCGCCCAGCAGTTCCGGGCGGGAGAGCAGCGCGGCCCAGGGCAAAGCCTGGCTGATGCGCTGCTCCGCACAGCCGTAGGGATAGGCCTTCAGCCAGCGTACAAGCCCGTGCACGGCGGGCAGCGGCAGGGCCGAGACCGAGGCCGTGTTGACGGCCAGATGCGGATACAGCGTGCGCGGCACGTCGATCTGCGCGGAATCTTCGGCATAGCCGTTCTGCAGGCTGCTGATGATCGGCGTGGGCGGGCGCACGGAAAGGCTGGCCTCGCGCACTGTGGGGGTCGCGTTCTTTGTGCCGGCCGTAAAGCGCACCCGGGCTTCCCCCGGCTGATCCAGCACTGCGAAGCGCAGGGGCAGGACGGATTCCGCGCCTGCGGGCACAGTTATGCTTGCGGGCGCTTTTTCTTCCAGTTGCAAGGTTTGGCCCGCGTCAACCGCGAAGGCGAGTTCCAGCGGGGCGTCGGTCGTGTTGGCCAGGGCCACGGCGGCGGCGAAGCTGTCGCCCGGCGCGGCCAGCACGGGAAGCTGCGGCGTGATGATCAACGGCGCGCGCACGGTGGTGGAGGCGCTTGCGGCGGAAACTTTGTCCGCATTGGCCCCCACCGCCATGATGCGCACCTGCCCGTTGTAATAGCCGGGCGCCTGGAAGCTGACGGTGCGCGCCTCGGGGCCGACATCCGCGATGCCCGACCAGAACTGCAGCGGAGGTTCGCTTTTGCGGCGGAAGGGATTGTGGAAGCGCCCGCCGGGGTTCGCCATGTCGCCCCCGAAGGCGCTGATGCGGCTTTGCAGGCGGGCGTGGTCCGGCATGATCAGATCCAGGGCGTGCAGGGTTTCCACTTCCAGTGCCCTGTCGCGCAAGAGATAGTCCAGGGGGTTTGGGGTGTTGAAGCGCGTAAGTTGCAGTACGCCTTCATCCACGGCGAAAAGCAGGACTTTTCCTTCCTCCCGCGCTCGCAGCTCTATCCGGATGTCCTCGCCGGGCTTGACGAGGTCCGGGACTTTTACGGAGATTCCCAGATCGCGCCGCGTGACGCCGATACTTATGGGCGCCAGCGCGACGAGTTGGGGTTCCATATAAATGTCGTCGGAATGCATGGATCGGGCGAAGCAGAGGTTGACGTAGCCACGGCCCTCAAAACTTGCCGGAATGGCGAGCCGTTGCACGCTATCGCCCTGTTTGGCCTGAAACCAGGCATGCGCCGCGACGCCTTCGCGTTCCAGGGTCAGCAAGCCAGTGCCTTCAAAGGGAGTGGTGATGAAAAGTTCAATCATTTCACCGGAAGCATAGTCCTGCTTGTCCGGGCGCATCATAAGTTTGCCGGGAGCCAGCTTGTCCGTGATACGCAAAGCGTTGCCAGCTACCGTGAACGGGACTGAGGCCACCTGCCCGCCTTCGGCGTTATAGACGGAAAGCACGAAATCGCCGGGCGTGTCCGTGGGCAGCGTGAAAGGCAACGGTGCTTTGTCCTGCCCGAACTTCAGGTCCTGGCGGCGGATTTCCTTGTCTACAGGGGTGGAGTCGTAACGGTAGCGGCCGGCCTTATCCCGGATCAGACTGTTCACGAAACGGCGTTGCGAGACGACAAAGGCCAGCGGTCCCGGATCGTGCGGGCTCAGATTCGGCGCCAGGGCCACGAAGTCGAGAGAAACCGCCTGATCCTGCGGGATATAGCCGAGTTGCTGTTTCGAGCGGTAACCCACGGCATAGTCCAGCGAGGAAAGCAGGATGCCGGCTCTCATGCCTACCGCGCGCCCGCCGCCGGGTTCAAAGCCTTCGGCCAGCAGGTTCAGGCGGAAGGTGCCGCCCGTGACCTGATCCAGCGGCAGCGGGAAGCGGGCTTTGCCTTCCGCGTCGCTTTTCGCCTCCGGCAAGCCGTGGGTCTGCGCTTCGCCGCTGTATGGGGCGGCGTCATAAAAGACGTACTCCTCATAGCCGGGGAAACGCAGCAACGCGGGGGTGATCTCGTATTCCGCCCGCAGGCGGCGATCCGCAGCGGGCAGGCCGTACATGTTGCGCAACAGCAGTTCGGCGCTGAGTCCCTTGGGCGAGGCCCAGCCCTTGTCCGCCTTGGCGCTGAATCGCACGTTCAGTTGCAGGGTGTCCGGCTGGAATTCCTCCACGCGCGCCGCTGCCGATCCGATCACCAGGGCGGAATCGCCCTTGCCGAGCAGAACGTCCAGGCGGTAGCGCCCGGCGGCTGCCGATTCCGGGGCAGGCCAGGAAAATTCCGCCAGACCGTCCGAGCCTGGCAGAAAGCTTTGTTCCGCCACTTTTTTCCCGCCTGGCGCCCACAGCGCGAAGCTGAGCGGCAGTTCCCTCGGCCAGGCGCTCCAGTCCGCCGTGCGGGTGATGCAGCCGAAACGCAGGGTCTCGCCTGGACGGAAGATGCCGCGCTGGCTGAATACATAGGCGTTCAGCCCCTCGCTGCCGCGCTGTCCCGCAGTGGCGAAGCCGCTGTAATCCGCGATGCGGCTGCTGTCGTCCAAGGGCAGGAAGGCAAGGTCGCTGTTCAGGCGCGCTGTTATTGCCACGGGTTCCTTTTCGCGATCGAGCCCCTTGAGCGAGGGCAGGCGGGCGCGGCCGCTTGCGTCGCTTTGCGTGGAGATAACCGGCAATCCGTTGCGCCCCAACACTTCCACCACGGCTCCGGGCACGGGCTGTCCCTTGGCCAGGGAAGCCACAAACACGTCCCGGCTGCCGTCCGCGGCCTTCTTGACCACCAGGCCGAGATCCGTCACCAGCACAAAACGCTGGGCATTGGTAGCCACCTTGCCGCTTGCGACGCCTTCGAGGCGGACGAGCAGCAGGCCGCGTACCGGATCGCCTTGCGGGGACTTCAGGAGCGGCGCCAGATCCAGCACGCTGAATTGCGGCGCGCCGGGAGCCTTGTTGGCGAGTTCGAGTTCGCCGCGCGCCACCGGGCCGGCGGCGTACGGAGGATGGTTCCAGGTGCGGCTGAAGGAGGCGGAGCCATGGATGATCTCCGCCAGTATGCCCGGAAGCGCCTGCGTGATTTCCCAGCGGATGCTGTCGAGTCCTGAGGCATGCAGGCTGAGTTTTTGCTCGCCGTCCAGGGGCAGGACGTTGCCGGGCTGAAGGAAGTGCAGTTCCGGCGTCATGGCCGGTATGCGCAGCACCGCGCGGCGTTCCTGTCCGAGCCGCAGGCCGGCGCCGGAGGCCAGGTCCGCAGGCAGAACGACATGTATATACGATCCCGCTTCCACCGGCAGGCGGAAACTCAGTTTGCCGGCAAGCGCATTCGTCGCCCCGGCGTTTTCGAGCGCAATGCGCCTGCCTTTGGCCAAGTCATCGGCATCTATGACCGGCGCATGGCTCCAGGCAAAGGCTTCCTTTGCTTCCGGGCTGCGCGCGCGGGGCAGCGCAACAACGCGGATTTGCCGGCTGATCTGTTCGGGATCGAGCAGGAGGTTGCTGGTCATGTTCAGGCGGTATTCCCGCTGCAAGCGTTCATTCTGCGCCAGTGCGATCTCCAGGCCGCTGATCTGGAGCAGCCCCTCCTCGCCGCCGACCAGAAACACGCCTTCCACCGGCCTTTTGGGATAGATGTTGAGCTGCCCTTCTTCCCTGAGAAAGAGCGGCAGGCCGGGCACGGTGACGCGCACCCGCGTCTGTTTTTTGGACAGTTCCAAAACGCGGGTATTGATGGTCAGTTCCGTGGCGTTGTGGTTCCAGACGAATTCCGGCGCGGCCAGGCGCAGCCCGGAGGCGGGCTCGGCGGCTTCCACGCGGATGCCCTGCGTCCTGTTCGTATCGGCGGGGTACAAAAAGCGCACTGTATGCGTGAGCACGTGCTTCGCGGCAGGGCTTGGGTCTACAAAGATCGTGTACGAGTGCAGAGTTGCCGCTTCCGGCGGCGTACGCATTTTGAGTTTGGCAGAGCGCAGCCCGATGTGGGCGGGGAGGGCATTACCTGCAACGTGGACTTGGAAATCGCTGTCCGGGGGCCAAACCTTCTCGGGGAAGAAACGGAGCGTGCCGTCGCCAGACCAGCGCCATGCGCCCGGATGCGGAGGCGCAAGCTGCACGCCTTCCGCTGTCTCTCCCGCCTCGCCCGACCAGGCGGGGCATTCTCGCCGCCAGTTTTTGCCATACGCCTCGCGGCAGGCCTGTTCATCGGCGAAAAAGCGCAGTTCCAGGGGGGCGAAGCCTGCTTCCGGCTCCTTGACCTGGATGTCAAGGAACACGGAAGGCTTTGAAGCGGCTTGAACGCCGGATGCGGCAAACGATACGCACAGGCAGGCGCAGAGCAGAAGCGGCAGGACGCGGAACATGAAGACCTCCTTACGTTACATACATCTCTACGGTACGGCTTCGACCAATACAGTCCGGCTGTGCGAACGCCCCTTGTCGTCCACCACCCGCAGGTGATGCGCGCCTGCGCGCGCCTGCCACAGCAGGGGTTGCTCCGGTGCGCTCTGTCCCAAAAATTCTTTGCCCGCAAACCAGAACAGCGTGTCGCTTTCCGCGTCCGCGGCGGCGGTGAGCGCGATTGTGTTCCGCTCAGGCGCGGCGAGGCGCACCCGGTAGGTGACCTGTTCCTTGGGGATGGTGATGCGCGGCCCTTTAGTACCCGCTTGAACCTGCGCGCACCCCGGTTCCCACGGAGGAGGAGGGGCCTTGCGTATTCCGGCCCGCCGGAAGATGCGCTGCATGTCGGAAGGCCAGAATTCCCATACTTTTTCCATGGTACGCCCTTCTTCCGGCGTACAGGCGCGCAGGCCGGTATTCGCGTCCACCAGGATTTTTTTGAATACGCCGGAAGGCGCGATGGGGGACACGCCGGGGATGAACCAGGTTTCCGCCGTCTGCGGGCACAGGGAGACGTCGATATCCCCGCTGGCAGCGCACGCCGGGATGCGCGTCACATTCAAGCCCTGGCGCAAATCCCGCGTCATGTCCTCAAGTTTTTCGCGTTCCGCAAGGCTCTGGGCAATATCCACAAAGAGGGGGAGCGCCGTTTCAGCGCCGACAAACAGGGGATTCGCGCTGTTGTCGAAATTGCCCACCCAGACCACAAGCGCGTAAGGGCCTACAAGCCCGGCTGTCCAGGCATCGCGGAAGCCATTGGAGGTGCCGGTTTTCAGGTAGAGCGGCAGATGCCCCTCCCGGCTGCGCACCGTCTGCACCGGATCGCGCAGCATATCGCGGGTGATGAAGGCCGCTTCGGGCGACAGCAGGGGCATGGGCGGCGGCGAAGGACTGTCCAGGCGCAGGCGCGCCGGACGCCATAATCCTTTGTTGGCCAGCATGGCGTATAGCGCGCCGAGTTCACGCATGGTCAGTTCAGCCCCGCCAAGCACGAGGCTCAGGCCATAGTGTTCGGCATCGTGTTGGAATTCCGTCCCGGCGCGGCGCAGAAAGGCGTAGAGATCGGGATTCGCCAGGCGCGCCGCCAGACCGAGAGCGGGGATGTTGCGGCTTGCGGCCAGGGCGGCTTGGGCTGAAAGTGGACCGCGAAAGCTTTTGTCGAAGTTTTCCGGATCATAGCCGCCAAAGCTGCGCGGGCTGTCCATGAGCAGGCTCAGGGGATGGATGATGCCCTGGTCCAGCGCCAGCGCATAGATAAAAGGCTTGAGCGTGGATCCGGGCGAACGCCGCGCCCGGGTGCCGTCCACCTGCCCCTGCACATTGCTGCTGTGGAAATCCGCCGAACCGACGAGCGCGCGGATTTCCATGCTCGGGCAATGGATGAGCAACGCGGCGGCGTTGGCAATGCCCCAGGCGCGGCCGCGGGCGGCAAAACGGCTGATCATGCCTTCCAGGCGGCGCTGTACGCCCATATCCAGAGCGGCGCGCGCCGGTCCCGAACCGGCGTTGTTGTCCGCCAGCAGTTCCGCGCTGACATGTGGCGCGGCAAAGGGCAAGCTGCCCGGCCCGGCTATGCGTAGCGGCAGGTCTGCCTGTGGCGCATGGCCGGGATATGCCGCCTGGTACAGTCCCAGCAGGCGCTGCCGGGCCTGGTCGAAATCTCCGCCTCGTCCCGCCTTGAGCGGAGTGCGGCGTGACGGGTTTTGCGGCACGATGGCCAGGGCCACAGCCTCGCCTGCCGTCAGGCGCGCGGGACTCTTGCCGAAATATGTCCGCGCGGCAGCGGCAGCACCCTCAATATTGCCGCCGTAAGGGGCGAGATGAAAATAGGCCTCAAGCAGCTCATCCTTGCTGTAATGGCGCTCCAACTGCATGGCGCGGAAAATCTGCTCGAGCTTGCCGCCGATGCTGGCCGTGGCTATGCCGTAGCGCAGCCTGGCCACCTGCATGGTGATGGTGGAAGCGCCCATGCGGCGGCTGCCCAAATAGCTTTGCGCGGCGGCGCGCAGAAGGGAGAAGGGATTAAAGCCGGGGTGGAAGTAAAAGTACCGATCCTCATACAGCAGGGTCGCCTGCGCCAAGGCCGGGGCAAATTCCCGCAGAGGGACGCGTTCCCGGTATTTTTCGTCTGCGGCGAGGCCCACGCGTAAAAGCTGGCCGTTTCTGTCCGTGATGATGCGAGAAAAGGTGAGCCCCTCCCACAGGGGCGGCTGGGGACAAAAAGCGAACCACAGGCCGCAGCCCAGAACAGGCAGGCAGATAAGAGTAAAAGCGGCGCATACAATGCGCTTGCGCGTCATATTCATGAAAGGAATGAGGGCACCCTCAAAAGTCATCGCTGACCGATATTGAACATAGCGGCAGGCCGTTTGAGCATAGCCGAACCTGTTCTTCCATGCAAACGCGCAACCGGGTCAGAGTGTCTGCGTCAAAGCGGGCGCCAATCATACGGCGGCGTTGTTCAAATTGACTCTTTTCTATTAATGTATTAATTACTGATATTTAAGGGGGTAACAATGCTGTCGTTATACACGCTCAAGACCGGGAAAGAAGGCTGTTATGACATTACGCCTGCCGTCAGGGAGGCGATCAGCAAAAGCAGGGTGGAGAATGGCATGTGCATCGTGTACTGCCCGCATACAACGGCCGGCATCACCATTAACGAGAATGCCGACCCGGATGTCATCAAAGACTTGCTCTATGGGCTTGATAAAGCCTTTCCGGACAGAACCGAGTTTCGCCATGCCGAAGGCAACAGCGCGGCGCACCTGAAAGCAAGCAGTATCGGTTCCAGTGTGACGCTTATCGTGGAAAACGGCGCCCCGATCCTCGGCACATGGCAGGGCGTGTATTTCTGTGAATTTGACGGCCCGCGCGAACGTAAATACCACATCAAGGTTATTGGCTCACTGTCCTGATCCCCTGTCTCTATCTCGTCTTTCAACTCTTGAGCGGCGTCTGACTTGCCGGGACGGCTAACAGACAAGTACAGCAGAGATGGCTGAGGCGTTTGAATGAAATCCTCCCCAGTCCAAGAAATTTTGACCCGCTGATGAGGTTTTGCTATGCTGCACCGTAGCGTCATGAAACCCTAAAATTCAACGGAGCACACCATGCGTAGGTTCTTCCTTTTCAGCCTTGCCTCCCTATGTTTACTGGCTTTTGCCATATCGGCTGCTGCTGCGGAGCCGCAACAGCTCTACACCAAGGAGCAATCCATCACCTGGGATAGGGAAAAAGTAGGCAAAGACGGTGTAGGTACTCTTTTCGGCCAGTATCCTTTTAATCGCAACACTGCACCGAAGGAGTTCATCATCAGGGAAATCGGCTGGATGACTTTGCAGCCAGGAGCTTCCATTGGCATGCACAAGCATGAAAACAACGAAGACGCCTATATCATTCTTTCCGGTGAAGGCACTTTTATTGACAACGACGGCAAAGAATTCAAGGTCAAGGCTGGAGATACCACCATCGCCCGTAAAGGACAGGCCCACGCGCTCTTAAACACAGGCAAGGCCCCCCTGGTGTTTTTGGATATAGTCGCCGAGCGGTAGCGCGTTCCTTTGCACAACGAGAATCGCACCCAGACTGCCAAAGTCCCCGTATCAACGCGGGGACTTTTTCATGGGAGGGCGGGACTCGAACAAGTATATACCTAAGTAATTTATGGAAAATTTTTATGGAAATTTTTTACGATACCATAAATAATACCAGCAAAATAACTGGATGTCTTGGTTCTAGTTCGGTTTTCAGCGGACGCTATAAAGGCAATACTCCAATTTCAACTCAAAAACAAGCTCCAGTCCGCACTGGGCATAGCAATATGCCGGTTGGCCGCATTCGAATCTGTTTTTGCATGCAAACGCGTTGACAGAAGCTGCCTCCATAAGTAAACTTAGTCCAAGACTTAGTTTGCGGAGGCCAGTATGCAGCAAATAAACATCCATGAAGCTAAGACAAACCTCTCCAAGTTGATCGAAAAGGCGGTTCATGGCGAGTCATTTGTGATTGCCAAGTCCGGCAAGCCTATGGTGACGGTAAGCGCATATACGCCGCCGCCCGATCCCGCCAAGCGGCTCGGTTTTCTCAAGGGCAGGCTGGAAGTTCCAGCAGACTTTGACTCTATGGGCAATGCGGAGATTCAGGCCCTGTTTGCAGGTGCGGAATGAAACTGCTCCTTGATACGCATATGCTGCTCTGGGCCGCAGCCGGGATATTGCCGAAAGATGCCGAAAAGATGGTGATTGACGGCGATAACATGCTGTTCTTCAGTCCCGTCAGCATCTGGGAAATTGGCATCAAAAAAAGTCTTGGCAGAAATGATTTCAAGGTAGACCCGGAGGTACTCAGGCGCGGCCTGTTGGACAATCAGTACCGGGAAATCCCCATCACCAGCCTGCATGCCTTGGCCGCTAATGAACTGCCGCAATTACACAAAGACCCCTTTGACCGGATGCTGCTGGCGCAGGCCAAGGCCGAAGGCATATCGCTCCTGACCTCGGACAGCATATTCCGTGAGTATCCGGGGCCTGTGATATTCATTACCTAACTTACCAAGACCCGTCAGAGAAAAGGGCCGCAAATGCGGCCCTTCATTCTTTTCGACTGGCTTCAGCCTATAACGGGGAAATCATCTGGAATGCCGCCAGCTAAATCTTCGGCATACTCGTCATCATCACGGTCTATCCCTCTAGAAAGCCAATACTCATCGTTGTTAGGATTAAGCGCATCGGAACGCTGATCATTAGGGGTTCTATCAGACATAATAGCCACCTCCGTAGCTAAAACCCCTGAAGGCACGGACGCTATGCGACTCATTTACCTCGTTGCGGTTTAATGGCGCGTCAGGTTACACGCTAAAATCTTCTCCCATAATGACCTGAAGGTAAGGGACTTGCTTAATTAGCTATTCTCACTTGCCCGTTTATTCCAGGTGGATGCGCGTCAGGGCTTCCGCACACACAATCTCTATATTTTATGTGTACTGAAAAGGCAAGAGTGTAACAGGGGGCTGAGTTTTTTTGATTGAAAGAAATTAGGGTTGCAAGGGATAATTCCGAAGAAAATTTGTATGTCACCAGTTCCAGCCCAAACTACCCCCCACTTGGGGCATGCTGCGGGGTTCTTCAAAAAACAACGCGCCATTGACATTCTCAGCAATCGGGCATATATTTTGACATATATAAGGATATATTATTCGACATAAGTGGAGACTATCATGAAATCATTAGCAAAACAAATCGAATCCAAGATGCAACTAGCGCCACGTGACGTATATTTTCCGTCCGACTTTTTTGATCTCAGTGATGTGCTCCGGGTGAATAAGGCCCTCTCCAGGATGGCGCAGAATGGACAAGCCTGGAGACTGGCTCGTGGAATATACGCAACATTTGTGTCGAACAGATTTGGGAGAGCGATGCCGTCCACCGAATCCCTTGTCGCAAGCTACGCGAAGAAGGCTGGCGAGGTCATAACGGAAATCGGAGCGGTAGCGATCAATGTGCTCGGGTTTTCCACGCAGAACGTCCTGCGGGAAATTTATCTGACTTCAGGGAAACCCATGATCTGGGACAGGGAAGCGCGGACGGTTGAATTTAGGAAGGGAACAAAGATTGAGTTGTTTTTGGGGAACACGCTTGAAGGAATTCTTGTGCGGGCGTGGCATTCCATGGGAGAAGACGAATCCGCGGACGCACTCCCCCTGCTCAAGATGGATGCGGCCCTCCGTGTTGATTGGGACGCCATTATAAATGTCGCCGGAATTTTGCCTGATTGGATGGTCAGACTTGCAAGAAAGGGCAAATTGCACAAATGGAACAGGGGTGATGGCTATGACGTACTTTGAACTCGACGCCACAGAGCAATATGATTTTTTGGAACAGGTGAATAATAAGCTCAATAAGCCATTACTTGTAATTGAAAAAGATATTTGGTTGACGCAAGTGATGTCGCACTTGTTTTCCATGCCAGAAAGCGATTGCATGAGCTTTGGAGGTGGAACCTCGTTGTCCAAGGCGTTCAATCTGATTGACCGCTTTTCCGAAGACATAGACATCATTTATGACGTGCGGATACTGCTCCCAGATGATGTTGCCGAGCATAATTTGATTCCCGACAACCGTAGCGGAGCTGATCGCCGCACAAAGCATGTCAGGCACGCCTTAAACAGCAAAATTGACAATGATATTGTCCCGTTTCTCGCAAAAAATTTTGTTGAGCATCAGGGGGTGTCCGTTATCTCTGGAAGGCGTGAGGGTAGCGACAAACAGCCCAAGGACGTGATTATTGGCTATCCTTCAGTTGTTCGCGATTTACAAGGAGCAAGAGAATACATTCCCAGCCAGATCGCGATTGAGTTCCGCGGCACATCAACCGGCGAGCCAAGAAACGCCGTGCAAATACGCTGTATCTGCGATGGGCTTGTAGAGGGAATATCGTTCCCCAAGACGGCGGTTAACGCGGTGGATTGCAAGAAAACGCTGCTTGACAAAATGATGCACATCCATGCTGAGTGCCTGATGGAAAACGAGCCGAGAATGAGAACCAGGGACAGATATGCGCGCCACTGGTTTGATGTGTCCCAAATGGCGGGATTGACGGAATCCCCGGATTTTTCCACGTTTGTTGGTAAGCATTTGCAAAATCTACTTGAATATCGGTACACGTTTTTCCCGAAGTTCACCGTAAGCGCCAAGGACGATTTTCAGAGAAACAGCGTCCGACTAGTTCCATCAGCTGGCAGTGCCTTGTTTGCGAACCTGCAAACTGATTATCAGGAAATGCTCGACTCCGGCATGATCTATGGGAATAGCCCGCCATCATTCAAGGATGTTCTTGAGAAGTGCCATAAAGTCTCTGAAATGTATAATGCTCTGCCGTGGCCACCGTAAAAGTGACCATATCGCTGCCGAAGGCGGTACTTGAGGGAATAGACGAACGTACTCCAGGACACATTAGCGAGGTAACGCAATGGCAAAAAGAACTTTGGTCACTGGCGCCAACAAAGGCATTGGTTTTGAGATCGCAAGGGAATTGGGCAAAAACGGCTGCGAAATTCTGTTGGGTGCGCGTGATGAAAGCCGGGGCAGGCAAGCGCTTGAAGCCCTGAAAATAGACGGCATCACTGCGCACTTCGTCAAAATCGACTTGCATGACTTCAGTACGCTCCATGCAGCAGCCCGTACGGTGGGCACGCTTGATATGCTGGTCAATAACGCGGGCATACCTGGCAATCTCAAAACTGAGAAATCGAACCTTGATATGGGTAAGTCGCCTTTCGCCTATACCACGGATGAATTGCGCCAGACTATGGAGGTGAATTTTTTCGGCACGCACGAACTCATCAAAAGCCTCATGCCCAACTTGGCGGAGGACGCGAAGATTATCAACGTCACGATTCCTGTGTCGGGCAATCTTTACTGGCAGCCGCTGGCTTACAAAACCAGCAAGGCGGCGCAGAATGTCATGACTATGATTTATGGCGTCGAATTCGCAAAAATCGGCAGCAAACGGCAAATTTTCGGCGTCATGACGGGCGCTACAGCAACAGATTTGAACGGGTTGTCAGAGGGAGAGCTAGGTGGCAGGGTCAAATCCGCTCGTACCGCCGGCAAGCTCATAGCCGGTTTGGCCCTTGACGGCAAAAACCACAATGGACACCTGATTAATTGGGACGGTACTGAGTTCGGGAGTTACGAACCCGAGGGTTTCATCTCATAACGAGGTTTCAGCGCCCTTGCAGGGCGCGGCAAACGCGAGCAGAACTATGAATCATAATTGGGTGTAAACGGGTGCATTTATGGCTTGACAAATTGGGTGGAATCGGATGTATATACAGCCATGCTCACCACAAACACTTTGCATATTACGCCGGAACTTTTAGGTCTGATCGCAGAAATTGACGAGTTCAAGGGTGCGTGGAAGGCTCTGGGCACACTTGCCCCTGAGCGGCTTTCCGCCCTGCGCCGGGTAGCCACCATTGAAAGCATCGGCTCATCCACCCGCATTGAGGGCAGCAAGCTCTCAGACAGTGAAGTGGAAAAACTCTTGGCTAATCTCTCCCTACGCTCTTTCTCCACGCGTGATGAGCAGGAAGTGGCCGGATACGCCGAGACTATGGAACAGATATTCCAGTCTTGGGAGTACATTCTGCTGACAGAAAACCATATCCGCCAGTTGCACAGGGACTTGTTGCGTCACAGCGACAAAGACGAACGGCATCGCGGCAACTATAAGACCTCCTCTAACAATGTCGCCGCCTTTGATGTGAACGGCAAACAAATCGGCATAGTCTTTGAGACAGCCACCCCCTTTGACACCCCAAGCCTGATGCGTGAATTGGTGGAATGGACAAATGGCGCTCTGGAAACCAAGGCCCTGCATCCTTTGCTGGTCATAGGCGTCTTCACTGTGGTTTTTCTGGCGATTCACCCTTTTCAGGACGGCAACGGACGTATATCCCGTATCCTGACTACCCTTCTGTTGCTGCGGTGTGGCTATGCGTATACCCCATACAGCTCCTTGGAAAGCGTCATAGAAAACAACAAGGAAGGGTATTACCTGGCCCTGCGCCAGACGCAGGGGACAATCAGGACAGATTCCCCCGACTGGCAACCTTGGCTGCTTTTCTTTTTGCGCGTTCTCAACCAACAGGTAAAGCGGCTGGAGAAAAAGATGGAGCGGGAACACCTTGTGCTTGCCGTTTTACCGGAACTCTCCCTGCGCATCCTGGAACACGCCCGTGAACACGGACGGGTGACGCTGAAAGACATGACAATACAGACCGGGGCCAGCCGTAATACACTAAAAGAACACTTCCGCAAGCTTACGACAAATGGTCAGCTTGCTATGTGCGGCAAAGGACGTGGGGCTTGGTATAGATTGCCGCTTGCCCTCTCGTAATGCCAGAATATCTTTCCCAAAAGGCCGAACTGATGGGTGTGGAAAAAGACCATTTGCTGCAACCAATTTTTTCCATTCCGCTGGAGGAGGGGAAATACTAGGTGCATGCCCCGCTCAACGAAGAAACGCGCCTCTTTTCTTACAATTTAGCTCATGTACCATCCGCCATTAACATTGATCGTTTGTCCTGTGATATAACCATGCACCGCAAGCAGGACAACAGCATCGGCCACTTCTTCAACACGGCCAAACCGGCCCACCGGCAAAAGATCAGGCCGTATCGCAGGATTGTTGCGAATCATGTCTGTCTCAACGAGCGCGGGGGCGACT
>Ga0082212_10004346_pt1 | contig 19657 bp, 19 predicted proteins | sample TergutNt197P3_FD_71548 | JGI IMG/M metagenome (GOLD analysis project Ga0082212, IMG submission 71548) | Neocapritermes taracua P3 segment gut microbial communities from Petit-Saut dam, French Guiana - Nt197 P3 | ecosystem: Host-associated > Arthropoda: Insects > Digestive system > Gut ... | reverse complement strand
TTGCCGTTCCTTTTCCGATTCGGGGAATACAGAACCAGCAAAGCAGAAAAATGATGCAACAAAGCGAAACGCCACTCAACGGCAACCCGTATTTTACGCCTATCAACGGATTGATAACCCCTTCGCGCAATGCTCCGTTCAAAATAGCGAGGGGAATGATGGCGAGCCAAATGAAAAGCGATTTCTTAACCATGTCGTTTAGCAAAAAGGATAATCAACGCTTGCGGAATGAAAAGCCAGAAACCTGTTACGGGCGCTATTATGCACCCTATAACGGATATCCCCAAAAACCAATATCCCAAGAATGTCGGCGCAGGTTTCTGTTCTTTTTTAATGTAGTGATGCAATAGTTGGCCAAAAAAGATTATAAAGATGCCGCAAATTAAAAACCAAAATGCGAGGTTGCGATCAACATCTTCGCCAACGGCATTCACCAATCCGTCTTTAAGTATAGCCCACAGATCATTGCCCATTGCAATGATACCAACAACAGAATGAAGTATTCCTGTCGCTATAAGGAAAATACCGCTGTATTTCCACCATTTTACCGTTTGTTTTTTATTCATGTTATTCAATTTTTAAAAAATATATTATCCACGTTTTGAACTCATTGCTTTTATTATTTTCAGATGTACGTTTTGTGATAAATTGCAATATTCGTCCGATTCTACGGCATAAAGCGCCATTTTGCCTTCGACGTTATGATGTATCCCCCACCCGTAACGTTTTGTCAAAGGAGACGAGCGAAAACAGGCTTGTCCTTTGGAAAAGAATTTATTTCTTTCCGGCTCTCGGTCTGTTTCGGATACATCGTTTTTTACGGCATATACCTGAAATAAAACCTCATCCGACGAATATTGATAGGGGTGGTTTTTGATCATTTCGAACGCAATATTCACCGCCGTCTTTTTCGCTTTTTGCGGCGGGATTTCGGCAACACTTACAGGACAATCATCGACGACTGCTATGAATGTATTGAAATAATTGGTAGTGTGCATCATTATTTATTTTTCATCTATTACCAGCATCTCATAATCATCTGTTCGTAATGTAGTGTATGTGTTTTCGCCACGCATGTCAATAAATCCTCCCCCAGAAATAAGATTTTGCTCGAATTAAAAAACAGGAGTTCTCTGCCAGCCACTAATTATCGGAAAGAAACTTGCCTATTGGGTTGAATATGCGCTTAAACCCGGCGTCAATTTCATCGCTTATTTTTTCCAGAGCGGGAAATGGATCTTCGTGTTTATACGGATAAGGCAAATCATGAATATCGACTCTCACGGGTATATCCCTGTATTTGCCCTGCAATGTATTTGCAACCTCGTATGGAGGCACCACCATATCCTGTTTCAAAGCAACGGCCAACAGCCTGTGTCCTATGGCGCGTAGCCGTTCTTCTCTTAAATCGCTCATCACACTGTAATTCAACATGCTGCGAAAACTGATACCTTCCGGACGTTCACATAAATAAAACCTTAGTTTCTCGTCCTTTTTCAAATGACTGTCTAAGTGTTCGATGATGTACGAGTAGAGCGCTACGTTCGCCTGACTGTCGAGGATGAATTTCGATACGGGCGACAGACGATTGAATACGGGTCCGCCGCAAAACATGACTAATTTCGATTGATCGAAATAATTTTTATGGTTAGTCATGACCAGTATTTCTGCCAAAAACGCGCCTATGGAATAGGCAAACACGTCGACTTCGGCATCGGGTGCGATAAAGGGATGTAACCCAGATTTATACTCGTCCATAAATTGTATGACGTCATAATACGTTTGCAGACCCGACCACACAAAACGTTGAGGTTTGGTGTGCATACGGGTGCTGATGGCCGCATTGGACAACGTGGAATGAATAATGTCGGGAAATAGTTCTCGGCGCCGGTTACTCACCTCGTACATCAGTCGTATGTCGCTCCATTCCTGCGGAGCGCGATTCATGTGAAAGGCTATGGGGAACAATACTACTGTTTTACCGGTCGTATCCACGATATGCTTAGCCCAAGGCAAATATTTATACCAATGCTTCTCATTAAATCCGTGAAACAACAACACTATTTTTCTGGCTTTTTCAGTACCGACGGGAGAAAAAACATGATACCCGAACGAGACGTTATCCTTAACATCTGCATCGTGAACGCCAAGCATTTCGTGTACTATTCCGGTTTCGCTTCTCAGGTCGTAGCCGTTCAGCGTGTCGCCCGAATCATCCGGAAGAATATAAACATTATTTGACGTAAAAGTAAAATTACCTATCTCAATAACTCCGGGTATTGTTATCGGATGGCCGGTGCATTTTATATTGTTCTTTAATAATTTATATGTATCAATATAGTTCATATTCTGATTCACTTTTTTTTAAAATGATATACTTCGATATTTTTTTACAAACATATAAATTATTTTCGGAAAACAACCTGTTTTATTACAAAAATTTCAAAGTATCTTCCCTCCCAACAGTAGTGCAGCGACCGAAAAAAAGATGATTAATCCCGTCACGTCCACAAGAGTAGCCACGAACGGCGCAGAGGCTGTGGCTGGGTCTAACCCCATTTTTTTCAGTAATAAAGGTATCATCGAACCCGACAAGGTTCCCCAAAGTACGACGAAAACCAGCGACAGCGTTACGCTTGCGCCTATCCATATCCAGTAATCGCCATAATCGTAAAATCCGATTTTTTGCCACACAAATATTCTGAAAAAACCTATGATTCCCAGTATAGAGCCTAAAAGTAATCCCGAAAAAATTTCCTTGCGCATGACGTACCACCAGTTTTTCAACTTCAATTCGCCCAGAGCGAGAGCACGGATAATAAGACTGGCCGCCTGCGAACCTGAATTACCGCCGCTCGAAATAATCAGCGGAACAAATAATGCCAATACTACGGCTTTCGCTATTTCCTCCTCGAAAAATGCCATGGCCGAGGCGGTCAGCATTTCGCCCAGAAACAGGAGAACGAGCCATCCGGAGCGTTTTTTAACCATTTCGAACAGCGAAGTTTTGGTGTACGACATGTCCAATCCTTCAGTACCCCCGAATTTCTGGAAGTCTTCGGTGGCTTCCTCTTCAATCACGTCCATCACGTCGTCTACCGTTACGATGCCCAGCAGTGTTCCGTCAGAATCAATTACCGGTAAAGCCACACGGTCGTTATCCTGAAATACTTCAATCGCCATTTCCTTATCGTCGTAGGCGTTCAGCGCAACAAAACGGTTGTCGCTGATTTCGGCGATGGTTTGTTCGGGCGAAGCCAGTATAATTTCCTTGATGCGAATATCGTCGATAAGTTTCCAATGGTTATCCACGATGTAAATGACATTCAGCGTTTCGGAATCGCGTCCGAATTTTCTGATATGTTCCAACGCCTGCGGTACCGTGAAATGAGGCTTGACTGCTACGTATTCGGGCGTCATCAAACGGCCAATTGTGTCCTTCGGATAGCCCAGCAGCCGCGTTGCAATTGCGCGCTCCTCAGCCGACATCATTTGCATGAGCCGCTGACTGACTCCGCCCGGAAGTTCTTCAAAAAACGCGGTACGGTCGTCGGGGTCCAGGTCGTTGAGTAATTCTGTCAGTTGCGACACATTGCCCGCAATTCCCTCGATGATGTCTTCCTGCTCGTCGTGCGAGAGGTGCTGAAATATCTCCTTCGCCGATTGACGCGACAAAATACGGAACAACAGAATTTGTTCCTGTTTCGGAAGAGATTCGATAAGTTCGGCAATCTGAAATGGCTCCAGATTGTTCAGTTCCTGTTTTAGTGATTTCCAGCTTCTTTCTTCAATCAGTTGCGTGAAGTGGATTTTGATTTCATTCATTGTTCGGTCTCCTTACAAATTTTAAATTCCGTATGGAAACCGCATCAGGCCTCCCTACGAAAAGATGATTACTCTCGTTTGATTGTTTTTACTGCAACTCGGATAAGGCCCTTCGTCCATCATATTCAGTTTAATATTGTTATAACTATATGTAATTCAGGTAAAATGAAAACGATGATTAGCTTTCAAAAAAGGCCTTTGCATCGTCGACAGCGACAATGTCTTCAACAAAGGTGTAAGCGCCGGTTTTGCCGGACTTCACCATCTTGATTACTTTAGCCATCCCTTTGACGGCTCCTTTTTGCCTCAGTGTGGCAACCGCTTTTTTTGCCATGACTTAACCTCCTGTTATTTAATTTCTTTATGAACTGTTACTTTTTTTAATATTGGATTGTACTTGCGACGTTCCAACCGTTCGGTAGTATTCTTCCTGTTCTTGGTAGTGATATACCGCGACATTCCCGGAAGTCCGCTCTCTTTTTGTTCCGTACATTCCAGAATCACCTGTATCCGGTTCCCTTTAGCTTTCTTTGCCATCTTTTCCTGATTTTATTTGATGAATCCCTTTTCAATCGCTTCGTCTAATGAAGCGGTTATACCATTCTTGTTGATATTCCTCAATCCGGCAGCCGACACTTTCAGCGTGATCCAACTGTCTTCTTCGGGAATGTAAAACTTCTTGACAAACAGGTTGGGATAATATTTTCTTTTCGTCCGCCTTTTCGAGTGCGACACATTGTGCCCGCCCATAACGCTTTTTCCTGTTATCTGACAAATTTGTGACATGATGTTACTTATATATATTGTTTTCAATTTTCGGCGCGCAAAGGTCGTAATAAATTTGGATTCTGCAAACTTTTTTTTTAATTTTGGCAAAATATTATTTTGAAAACCATTCACAAAATCTGAAAATTTATCCATTTATGGTTACAGTTTTTCGATTTGTCCTTTGGATAACCTTGTCGTAAACTTTTCAGACATTAAAAACGATACGGCTGAAAAATACTCTATGTCAATTGGTTTGCATTTCTACAATGAAATATACCACTCAGGAACATCAGCCTCAATGGAAGGCGTACCTCCGGCAATCGTTGGCCAGTCGTCCACCCATACGATTTTGTCTAAAAACAAACTTCGCCCGCTGGTGTTTTCCACACAATAACCGTGATAAAATATCCAGTCGTTACCGGCTTTGTCCTGTACGATTTCCGAATTATGTCCAACGCCCACAAAAGCGTCATTCTTTCGGATAACCACTTCGTGACGGTTTTCCATCATCGGCCGTCCCTGCTTGTCGGTGTAAGGCCCCCACAGGTTTTCCGACCGTCCCGCGACAGTGGTATAGGTACTTTTTAAGCCATTGCAGCACGATCCGATGGAAGCAAACAGATAATAATATTTTCCGCGTTTGTGGATATAAGTACCTTCATAAGCCGTTCCCGCTACCTGCCGTTTTTCGCTGCCTTCCCTGATGCTCAATCCGTCATCATTCAGTTCGATACCGAATATTCCGTTAAAACTTCCCCAGAACAGATACTTTTTTCCGCCGTCTTCCACATAATTCTGGTCGATGGAATTTGTTACGCCGATGGTATTACTTCGGAAAAGCATACCCAGATCGGTAAAAGGTCCTTCGGGGCGGTCGGCGACAGCCACGCCAACGCCGCAAGTTTCAACGCCTCCCCACACCGACATTGAATAGTAAAGTACATACTGTCCGTTGATGTAATTGATGTCGGGCGCCCATAATCCCCCTCCCGGTTCAAAGGTTGGGCGGGTTGCGTTGGTAAAAGCCGTACCCACAAACGTCCAGTTCACTAAATCAGTGGAATGATAGATGGGCAGGTTGCGCACGTCTTCGGTACCGTACAGATAGAAACTGCCATCATCGACCTGAATAACAGTAGGATCGGGAACACTCCGCCGGATAACCGGATTGCGGTATTTCTCAGAATCAGTATGATTGTGCGTGTCATTTTCTTTTCCTGCATGACAGGATAAAAAGGATGAACAAATATTCAGCAAAAAAAGGGCAAATGTGTATTTTAACATGGTATAACTATTTTATTATCATGATAACCTGTTTTTATAATCCTCGTATCCGAACTTTTTAATCAGGGTAAACCCGCGGTCGCTCCATGTTCCGATGGACGGATGCGGCACCCCGTTGAAAGTGGTTGTTTTCACCATTGTATAATGAATCATATCTTCAAATACGATTCGTTTTCCAATGTACGGCTCTTCTCCGAACGACCATTCGCCCAAGTAATCGCCTGCCAGACAACTGTTGCCGCCAAGACGCCAGCCGCGTTCGCCCGGTTGTACATCCGATGCGCCGCGTATACGTGGTTTGTAGGGCATTTCGAGGCAGTCGGGCGCGTGGGCGGTGAACGATACGTCGAGTATGGCTGTCCGGATTCCTGCATTTTCTACAATATCTTCGACAGTTGCCGCCAGCACGCCGGTTTCCCACGCAAAAGCCGCGCCCGGCTCAAGGATCAGACGTATGTGCGGATATTTTGCACGGAATGTTTTCAACGTATCCGTCAGGCATTGGATATGATAATCCTTGCGGGTCATCAGGTGTCCGCCGCCGAGATTCAGCCATTGGATGTGCGGAAAAAAACGCCCGAACTTCATTTCCACCGCTTCTATCAGGCGTTTGGTTGCTTCGGCTGACGATTCGCATAAAGCGTGAACATGAAGTCCGTCAATATCTTCCGGAAGGCTTTCCCCCAATTGACGGGCAGTAATCCCAAGCCGCGAACCGCGCGAGCACGGATTGTAAAGAGCCGTATCCACTGCCGAAAATTCGGGATTGATGCGCAAACCCATTGAAACCGGACGTTCGTGGCAGCGTATCCGCTCGCGGAAACGTTCATACTGATTCAACGAATTGAAGGCGACGTGGCTGCTGTATTTTAATATTGTATCAAAATCGCTGTCGGTATATGCGGGCGAATACATAAACGCCCGCGTTCCCATTTCCTCGTATGCTAAACGGGCTTCATGTACCGAACTTGCCGATACGCCTTTGACGTAAGGTTTGATCAACGGAAACACGCCCCATAAGGCAAATCCCTTGAGCGCTGGTATGATATCCACGCCGGCCTCCCGGCTGACCTTGCGTATCAACTCCAGATTAGCCGCAAGCAGCGACTCATCGAGAACGTAACAGGGTGAAGGTATTTGAGATAAATCCATTTTTGATTTTTGATATTGTCAGGCAAAGATAACATTTATTCCTGATTCACAATTTCCTCCCCCCCAAAAAAAAGGAGCGCACACCTGCGCCCCTCTCTTAATTCTTAATTGCCCTACTGCACCTTCGGCTCTTGCGTTACGCCGCTGAAGCCTTGCAGGTGCGGCAGCCGGTCTTTGTCAAACGACCACGCCGTACCCGAGAACAATGCCGTGCCGCTCCACCATGTGTCGCTGTTTGCGCCGTTATAGTCCGTTGCCGGTACGTCTGCGCCGTCTTGACCCGTAAGGCTTGGGACGGGCTGGTAAGTGGAGATGCCGCATTTTAATATCATGCCGGTTGCGCGGGCGTAGTTGCCTGAAAACGCACCGTCGGTGGCGCATGTTATGCGGGCTATGTATATGGCGCCGGAGAGTTTGGCGGCTGTTACATTTTTGTTCAGCGCAACGCAGTTTTCAATCGTGCCACTCAAACTGAAATCAAATCCAACCACGCCGCCAATATGGTCAAACCCGCTGATGTCGCCCGTAGCATAGCAGTTTTGCAATGTGCCGGAATTGTACCCAACCACGCCGCCTATATCGTCATATCCGTCAACGTCGCCCGTAGCGTAGCAGTTGCGCAAAGTGCATCCGGTACCGTTAATTCCTGCCACGCCGCCAAGATCTGTCCTTTTTGTGCCGGCTCCTATGCCGGTAACATTGCCTGTGGCATAGCAGTTTTCTACCAAGCCATACCACGGCGTTCCATTAAGATTGGAATTATACCCCACTATGCCGCCTACATCCCGGTATCCGCTGACGCTGCAAGCCGCATAGCAGTTGCGCACCGTGCCGCCTCTGCTTTCGCCAACCACGCCGCCTGCTCTGCTTGCATCGTCGGAGTTTGAAGCAACGCTGCCGGAAAGCACATAACAGTTTTGCACTGTGCTGTTGTCGTATATTCGCGCCGCTATGCCGCCGACGCAACTGCCGGCGACAGGGTTGCCCGTGATACTGACATTGGTCAGCCTGACATTTTCCACCACGCCGCCGGACTGTACAATGTCGAATAATCCCGCCATACCCCTGTTACTGCAGGTAAGATTTGAGATGGCAAACCCGTAGCCGTTGTAACTGCCGCCGTTGATGTTTCGCGGTATATGCGCAATTCCGCTCATGTCGATATTGCCGTCCTGACGGTAGTGCATGGCGGCAGTCCAGCCGTCGGTGCCGGTGCCAACCTTTTGCAGGGTTGCCGCGCTGTTTACAATAAAGGGATACTCGGGCGATCCGTCGGCGTTGGCTTCGGATGGGATGGCAACCCATTCCGAATATCCGGTTCCCTCCGCATTCGTGGCGTATGCCCTGAAGCGGCTTGCAGCGCCCTGCGTACTGTAAATGTCGTTCATGGTAAATGATCCCGTGCCTGTGCCCAGCGCAGCCTGATATGACCTTACGGAAGGCGAACCCGCCCATATTTCTTCCACATCCATGCCCCTTTCGGTAACGGCGGAAGTGCCGGCGGAAGTAACATCGGCTGTCATGGTTATATTCCCTCCCTGCCCTGAATCGAAATACGACTGCAAGTCGCTGCTGCTGGCGGTTATCGCTACGGTCGGGGGAACGACTGCTATTACCGTAACGGTAATATTATCCGATTTGCCGTTCTTCGCGGTGGCGGTAATTTTGCACGAACCGGGGGCAACAGCCGTTACCGTGCCGGTTTTTTCGCCTACCGTTGCAAAGGCGGTATTGCCGCTCGTCCACGTTACGGATTTGTCGGTAGCGTCGTCGGGCGTCACGACGGCTGTGAGCGTCAGCGGGTCGTCGCCGACGGTCAGCGTGGCGCCGCCCGCAGGGGCGGTAATTGTAACGGATGTTACCGCTACGTCCTTGTCTGTATCTTTTACGTCCTTGTCTGTATCTTTGTCCTTTTTGCAGGACGTCGTTGCAGCCGCCAACACGATGCAGGCTGCGAAAATGATTTTGATGTACTTGGTCATACGATTTTTGATTTTTAATTTTAGATTTTTGATTTGGCACGCAGATGACGCAGATTTAAAGGATGACCGCAGATAAAAGAAATCTGTGACAATCTGTTTCATCTGCGTCATCTGCGTACTATTGCATTCGTCATTATTTTTTAATTTTTAACATATTCGGGCAGGTCGGGCATATATCTGCACAGATTGCGCAGATATGCGAATAAGTCATCCGCATATACGGAAAAGTTATCTCCGTGTGCGGATGGCTGACATGTATCCAATATTAAGGCGTTTGTCATGATGAAATCATTACGCCATTATACGAAAAAGGCGAAGGAAGGTTACAAGGGACGGGGGAAATTTGAATTTTTGAGCAGGGTAAGTCCGAAGGACTTATATGTCTTGCGGTCTTTTATGTTTCCATCTCCGGTGGCTCCACAACCAGTATTGCGGGTTACGCCGGATAGTTTGCTCCATCAGCTGCACGTGTTTTCCGGTGATTTCCTTCTCGGCGGTTTCGGCGGCATTTTCGGCAACCAGGGTAACATCCGCCTCGTAATATCCGCGTTTCACGCGCCGCACTTCGTAATAAACCACAGCGGTGTTGTAGCGTCTGGCCAATTTCTCGACGCCCAAGTATACGGGGGTTTCCTGATTCAGGAAAGTTGTCCAGTAATGGATCGCATCGCGGTGCGGCGACTGGTCGATCATGAACCCCAATGCAATCAGACGGTTTTCCTGCGTGTATTGACAGAGCGCCCTGATGGCCGAATTTGCAGGAACGGCGTCTGCGCCATACCTGGTACGCAGGTTGTAGAAAAATTTGTCGAAAAGTTTATTTTGCAAAGGCCGGTAAAGCGTCACGTGATGATAGGGAATGGAATGCTCCAGCGTGGCTAACCATTCCCAGTTGCCGTAATGTCCTGTGGTAATTAAAATCTGTTTGCCTTTGCGATACAGTTCGTCGAAAATTTCGGGATTGCTGTAATGAATGCGGCGTTGCATCTCACCTGTTCCGATGTGGATCATCTTGATGGTTTCAATGAACAGATCGCACAGGAAACGATAAAACCTGCGGGCAATTGTACGCCGTTCCCTTTCCGTCTTTTCGGGAAACGAATTGCGTAAATTTTCCAGTACTACTTTGCGCCGGTAGCGTACCACATAACAAACCAGCACAAACAACAGGCCGGAAATCAGATAGAGGCATCTGAGCGGCAAAAGAGCCAGCAGCCAGCAGAATCCATAAAATATACGATACCGGAACGACATTTTTTCTGACATTTATACCAATTTCATATCCACCAGCACCTGATTCATCTTACGAACAGCGTCGGCGCTCCTGCTGAAAAGTTCCTGTTCATCGCTGTCGAGTTTGTAATCAACGATTTTTTCCCAACCATTTTTCCCGATGATTACAGGCACGCCGATACATATATCTGTTTGTCCGTATTCGCCTTCGAGGGCAACACAGCATGAGTATATCTTTTTCTGGTTTCTGATGATGGCTTCTGCAAGGATTGCGCCTGCCGTACCGGGGGCATACCATGCAGAAGTGCCGACGAGTTTGGTGATGGTTGATCCGCCCGTTACGGTATCGGCAATTACCTGATTCAGCTCGTCTTCGCTGAGGAGTTGCGAAACGGGGATACCTTTACAATTGGCAAAACGTTTGAGCGGAATCATGGTAGTATCGCCATGACCGCCGATAACGATTCCCTGAAGGTCGGTAACGGTACATTTCAGAGCCTTGCTGAGATAGTATTTGAAACGCGAACCGTCGAGCATACTGCCCATGCCGATTACTTTGTTTTTCGGCAGCCCGCTCGACTTCAATGCCAAATAAGTCATCGTGTCCATCGGATTGCTGATGACCACGAAGATTGCTCCGGGCGAATATCTGAGGATGTTTTGAGTAACGTCTTTCACGATGCCGGCATTAACGCCGATCAGTTCTTCGCGGGTCATCCCCGGCTTACGGGGCATACCCGAAGTAATCACAACTACGTCCGACCCTGCAGTCACACTATAATTGTTGGTTACGCCTTTTATGCGGGTGTCAAATTCCAAAAGAGTCGCCGTCTGCATCATATCTAAGGCTTTACCTTCGGAAATCCCTTCCTTGATGTCCAGCAATACCAATTCGTTGGCCAACTCTTTTTGTGCAATTACATTAGCACATGTTGCGCCTACATTTCCGGCGCCTACTACGGTTATTTTACTCATGATTTATTTTTTCGGCAAATGTACGACATATTTTTGAATCTAAATAAACAATTATTATCTGATCCAGGGCAAACGCATCAAAATAGTATTATCAAAATTGGACAAAACGCTGTCGTGTCAAAAGCGAAAATTCCCGAAGGGAAGAAATGATACCCGGTTGAAAGTGAAAATGACAAAAATGCCAGCCTAAAACCTTTAATGCACGAACATTAACTTGGTTACATGGGTTTTCGAGCCATCGCTGTTGGTGCAGAAGATTAAGTAAACGCCGGTAGCCACTCTCCTACCCTGCCGGTTACGCCCGTTCCAGACGGCCTGTCCGCCAAGCGTACGGGTTTGGTACACCAGATTTCCGGCCACATCGGTGATTTTCACGTCGGCGTCCCTGATAAGCCCGGTGATGGTGATTTCTCCCTGATATTCAGGACGGACAGGACTTGGAAATACGTACACCTTCCCGAAATCGTCGCCGCTCGACACTGCGTCGCCACGATAGGACACAATGCCGTATTCGGTGGCAAAAAAGACTTCGCCGGTTCTGTCGTTGATGGCAATATCGTGTATCTTGTTGGAAAACAGCGGGCTGTTGTCCACCGTAAAGTGTTTCACTTCGCCAACATTATCTTCGGCAATCAGAAATACGCCGGCGGTATTGGTGCCGAACCATTTGCGGTATGCTCCGTCGATGGCCACTGACAACACATTTTCGGAACCAAGCAGGGCATACAGATGGCTTGGTTCGTCGGTGCCGGTACGAATAGGATGAGCGCCCGCAGTACCTTCGCCATGCAATATTTCCGACGGATTTCTGTAATATACAGGCCCTTGCGAAGTCGCTACCCAGATAATTCCGTCAGGCGTGTTGGCCACCTGATTGCTCAGGTCGATGAATACCGAACCGGTATAATTACGGGGTTTGAAAGAGATGAATGCTCCGTTTTGTCCCTGTTCGGACGCAGTTTTGCTGAAAACCAACAATCCGCCGTTCCCCTCCGAAGGCTCTGTTTTTCTGTAATACAGGGGTGTCCATATTTGCCCGTAATTGTCGCCGGTGAACCGCCCCATACCTGATGCAGCCTGCCACGAAAGTAGTTTCCACTGTCCGGACACGAGCAGGCTTGCCTGTTTGTCGTTGCTCACCCATATTTTATTGTCAGAGTCTATCAGCAATCCTTTACACAAAACATTCCCCGAATAATCGGCGTTCAAAGTACTGTTATTTTGTGTGTACTGCGTTTTCAATACCCCATTTTCAAACACATACAAGCCATTTCCCCACGAAGTTACATAATATGTTCCCGGTTGCTTTTCCGATATGTCCACATCCGTGAAATCATACGCGCCCTGCGGGCTGATACTGTTCCATTGATTGGCATAAAAAGTATGTATTTCGCCTTTACGGTTCAACGGCAGGCCATCGTCGCCGCACCCGCCGCTGACTACCAGCAGGCGGTCGGCTTTGAAACGCAACGCAGCGGCATGATTGGAAGAAGGCCCTTCGGGCAAATGAAAAGATATGGCATTAGCCGATTTCCACTGTACCAGCCCTTTCCGGTTGTCGGCAATCCAACAGGCTCCGTCGCTGTCGAGCGCCGCATCGAAAGCGGTAACCGACTCCCCGTTGAATGTTTTTATTGTATTTTGCAACGAATTGTTTGTGGCGTCATAAATAAAAACGGCATTTGACGCGCTGACCAGCAGACTGTTTCCCGAAACCGTCAAACGATGGATTTTACCGGCCTCAGCGGGTAATACCAACGACTTCCATACAAGTCCGTCGTAATAATAAATATGATTATCCATATCGCAAATATACAGATATTTACCGGAAGATACGGATTGAATGAATACATCGCCGGACGCAGGAATACCCTCTACCTTTTTCCAAAAAGAAAAATTAGGCAAGTCCGGGTTTTGACTGTCGGCTTTTTTAAGTCCCTCAGATGTTGCAGCATAGAAATATCCATTGTATTCCGTGAAGGAAAAAACCTCAACAGGATTCCCATCATCCCCGATAATATACGTATCAGGAGTTTGCCGCAATTGCAAGTCGACCATGACAATACCAAATGAGCAGGACAGCCACGCATATTTCCCCGATACGTAAATCTGATTGATGCGTTTGTTGGTATACAAGCCGTTCCGCTTGATGTCAGGAATATTATCAACACGGTTTCCCGTAATGACATCTACGTTTCCATTGGCATACCCTGCCACAACGGCGTTCATGCCGGCTGCATACTGCAAAGCAGTGACGCCCGCGTCGTTCAGCCCGTTTATTTTCGTCAGTTTTTCGAGATTCCGGCTTGGTATGTCGTAAATACAGACGCCCACCCCATTGCTGCAATACACTTTATTTCCGGCAACGGCAACATTCTGAGCCGTATTCCACGAAAGGTGCTCGCGCCACGTCCCGACGGGAATCTGAGCGGCAACATTCAGTAAAGCAAATAACTGAATAACTGAATAACTGAATAACCCGAAACCCGAAACCCGAAACATAACTTTAAACTTTAATCGCTTCTGCAAACTCCCGGAACGCCATTGCCCTGTGACTGATCAAATTCTTCATAACAAACGGCATCTGTGCAAACGTCACCTTGTGCCCATCGGGCACGAACACGGAATCGTAGCCAAAACCTCCATAGCCGACGGTTTTCTCAGTGATGGTACCATTGACAATCCCCTCGAAAAGATGTGATTGGTTGCCGGCGTCAATATAGGCGATTACTGTGCGAAAACGCGCTTTACGGTTGGTTTTTCCGGCAAGTTCATGCAGGAGTTTGGCAATGTTGGCTTTGGCGCGTACTTTCTGCGGGCCTTTCACTCCGGCATACCGCGCCGAATATACTCCCGGAGCGCCATCCAGCGCTTCTACTTCGAGGCCGGTATCGTCGGCAAAACACGGCAGGCCGTATCGCCCGCGTATATGGCGCGCTTTCAGCAAAGCATTGCCTTCGAAGGTCGTTTCGGTTTCGGGAATCTCATCCGTGAAACCAATGTCGGAAAGGGTGACAATATCAAGATCGTCAGGAAGCATCGCCCTGACTTCTTCCAATTTGTGCCGGTTGGCAGTGGCGAAAATTAACTGATTCATATCATTTAGTTACCTCGCAAAGATAGTCATTTTTTTCCAATCACAAATGATTTTTTTCTATTGATATGAATGTACTACGGACAAATGTGCGAACTCAATCAGTCATTTTTTATTTTTCTTTTCCGAAAGAAATGGGTTACTTTGCGGGGTGAAATTGTATAATTGTTATGTCATGGGACAGAGCTTATAGATGAATGGACATAATCATGAAGTTGAAATATTTTTTTGAATGGGCGCTTATCCTCGCACTCTCGGCAGGAACATCAAACGCGCAACATGTAATGACACTCGGAAAGTGCCGCGCGCTGGCATTGGAAAACAATAAGGCAGCCGCTATTGCTGCGCGTAACAAAGAAATAGTCGACTTTACCCAAAAGTCGTACCGGACAAACTATTTACCGAAATTCTCGGCTACAGGAAACTACTTTTATTCCAATGTAACGATGAATAAAACCCTGCCCGGTAACTATCTGCCGACTTTCGTTCCCGACCCTGCCACCGGGCAGTTAGTACCGAACATATTAACCATGGGCCCCGACGGAAATCCGATTTTCAAGGAATACGCTTTTTTCCCAGATATGGACATCTCGCTGAAAATGAGCGGAACATGGATGGCCGGGCTGAGAGCCGAACAACCGGTTTACATGGGCGGCAAAATTAAGTCGGCTTACAAAATGTCGCAAATCGGCAGCGAGATAGCAAATTTAAATCAAACGCTGACACACGCGGAAATCATCGTAAAAACCGACGAAGCCTACTGGACTTGCATACAGACCAACGAACTCGTGAAATTGGCCTTATCCTACCGGAAAGTGGTAACGGAACTGTTGCGTAACGTGCAGGACGCACAGGAAGTAGGATTGAGACACCGTAACGACGTGCTGAAAGTACAGGTGAGAGTAAACGAAGCGGAGTTGCAGGTGCGGCAGGCAGAAAACGGCGTAACACTTTCGCGGAAAAACCTCTGCCGCATCATGGGTTTACCATTGGACAGCGAAATCAACCTTCCCGAATCATTCGACGAGCCATCACTGCTCAATCCTGACCGCTCGGCAGTCTACACCGATCGTCCCGAATATATGATGCTCGAAAAACAAATCGAATTGAAGGAACAGCAAGTAAAACTTGTACAAAGCGATTTTTTACCCAAAGCAGGCGTGATGGCGAACTACGGATACCTGAACGGGCTTACGCTCAACGGCGATAAACTTTTAAACAGAGCGTCGTTTTTCGCGATGGCATCGGTTAGCATCCCTGTTTTCCAATGGGGCGAGGGACGCAATAAAATCCGTGCCGCCCAGGCCGAACGCGACGTAATACAGTTGCAGCGCGACGATATCAGCGAACAAATGGCGCTTGATTTAGCCAGAGCCTTAGACAAATGCGATGAATCAGAACTGGAAGTGCTGTTAACCGTCCGTTCGTTAGAGCAGGCGCAGGAAAACATGAAAGTAAGCGGCGACCAATATGCGGAAGGAATGGAAACGCTTGCCGATTTTCTGGAAGCGCAAACCGTCTGGCAACGCGCATGGGCAGAACATATCAACGCCAAAGCCCGCCAACGCTTCCATCAAACCAATTACCTGAAAACGGCAGGGAAGTTATAGAAAGGATTTGAAATTGACTTTGACTAAACGATGATCTCCGCCAGCCGTTGCGTCAAACGTTCGCGGCTGAATTGTCGGATGGTTTCCCAATCAGGGGAGGTCTGTATCCCTTTTATTCGATTTTGATATTGCCGGAGCAGAAAGTTCTTCATGCCTTCCGCGTCATCCTCCTCAAATGTTGCGCCTGCATTGGCCTGTTGCACAATCCGTGCGGCTTTGCTGTCGGCGGGACCAATCGCCAGCACCGTTTTGCCCGTAGCCAGATATTCGAATACTTTTCCGGTGAGAATGAACTTGCTGTTTTCCGCATACGGGATGAGTAATAAAAGTACATCAGACGACGTCATGATGTTGATGGCTTCGTCGTGTGGCACAAAATCGACAAATTCAACCGAATCGCCCAATTGAGCGACAAATTTTTCTCTGACAGGATCGGTTACTTTTCCTACAAAACGTAATTTAAAAGTAATTTCCCGCCGAAGCGCTTTAAATGCTTCGAAAAGTATACCGGTTGGATAATTAGCAGCAATGGTACCGGTATAGCATACAGTGAAAACGTCGGAATGTACCGTTTCCCTGTTACAGAAATCGGACGTATCGTATCCGTTGGGAATAAATACGATTTTAGACGGAGCGATATTGAGCCTTTCACGATCGTCGGCAACCAGCATCAGGCGATCGCAGGCGTCGAGTACCGACTGTTCCTGTTTCAGGTTGATTTGTTTAGCCCATCCGGTTTGGTACAGGGATTCGTTATAATAAATGGCAGTCCATGGATCACGAAAATCGACAATCCATTTGACTCCATATTTTTCCTTGATTTTCAGTCCGGTAAGATGCGTTGAGTGTGGCGGCCCTGTAGTGACGACGGTATCAATCCCGTATTTTTCAATGATTTGGCAAGCTTCGGTAAAAGCATATTTGATCCAGCCGCGGCGGGCGTCGGGCAGGAAAAAGTTGCCGCGGACGAACCGTGCAACTTTTTGCAGCAGTCCGGGCTTGCCTTCGTTGGCAAAACCGCTGTATGGCGCGGTTTTTGTTCCCGAAAACTTTTTATACCAGTCGTACACGCCTTTACATTCGGTGCGATACACTTCCAAATCCGGTACAATGTCCGCTTCGAGCGAAGGGTCGAGGACAGGATATTCAGCGTATGCCGGATCGACCGTAAGCACCACAGGCCGGACGCCAAAGTCGGGAAGATATTTAACAAATTTCAACCAGCGTTGCACGCCCGGCCCACCCGACGGCGGCCAATAATAGGTGATGATCAAAACTTTCAAGATAATAACTGAATGATTAAATAATTGTTAATTATCAATATGCTTTATTTTCAAGAGGCAAAGTTAAGTTAAATTTTATAAAAACATACCAAATGTTTTTTGTTGAATTAAAACAATTCATGAAAATTCGTGTCATTCGTGGACAAAATTATCTACTTTTGCATTTTTTATCCAAAACCAATTACCCGACCATGAAATCAATGACAGGTTTCGGTAAATCCGAATGTGCCCATGACAAGCGAAAGTTTATTATTGAAATCAAAACGCTCAACAGCAAGCAAGCCGATTTGATAACCAAGATACCCAACAGTTACAAGGACAGGGAATTAGAAATACGTAACGAGATTACCAGCAGGTTGTTGCGTGGCAAAATAGAACTGTATGTCACTGTGGAAGACGAGGTTGAAGATATGATGACGCAATTCGACGAAATGGCCATCAGCAGTTATTACCGGCAATTGACCGGCATCGCCGCCCGAAATAATATCCCGTTACCGTCCGATATTCTCAATTCGATTATCAGGATGCCCGATGTGTTGAAACTTGACCGCATGGAACCCGACGAACAGGAATGGCAAATGCTGCTCGGCGGGATACGTCAGGCGCTGAATCAGGTGGACGACTTCCGCAAACAGGAGGGAGTTGCCCTGATGGAAGATATCGAAAGTCGAATCAAACTGATTGAATCATATATTGCTGAACTCGAAAAACACGAGCCGCATCGGATAGAAATCGTCAAAAACCGGTTGCGCCAGAACCTGATTGAATATATGGGCGAAAATGTCGTCGACCAGAACCGTTTTGAACAGGAACTGATTTATTACATCGAAAAAATGGACGTCAACGAAGAAAAGGTACGTCTGCGCAATCACTGTTCATACTTCGTTGCGACCATGAACGAAGGCGACGGGGTAGGGAAAAAATTAGGGTTCATCACCCAGGAGATGGGACGCGAAATCAATACCATCGGCTCCAAAGCCAACAATGCCGACATGCAGCAAATTGTCATCCGGATGAAAGATGAATTAGAAAAAGTGAAGGAGCAGATTTTGAACGTATTGTAAATGAAATTGCGATGAAGGTCATTATTTTTTCAGCGCCTTCGGGCGCGGGTAAAACCACGTTGGTCAGGCATGTTCTTCAAAGCGGTTTGCCGCTTGCGTTCTCGGTTTCAGCGTGCACGCGACCGATACGGCAAGGCGAAATTCACGGAAAAGATTATTATTTTATGACCGTTCCGGAGTTTCGCAAACATATTGAACAAAATGATTTTGTGGAATGGGAAGAAGTGTACGCCGGCAGTTTTTACGGAACTTTGCGCAGCGAGATCAGCCGTATCTGGGACGCCGGTTGTCACGTGTTGTTTGACGTGGATGTGAAAGGCGGACTGAGCATCAAAAAACAATTTGACGCGAAGGCTTTGGCCATTTTCGTGAAACCGCCGTCTGTAGAGGAATTGAAACGGCGGTTGCTTGCCCGTTCGACCGATAGCGAAGAAATCATCCGTCAGCGGATAGATAAAGCAGCGTATGAACTCGGATTCGCCCCGCAATTCGATTGTATTGTCATCAACGACCGCCTTGAAGATGCACAGAATGAATCAGTTGAACTCATCAGAGCGTTTATATCAACATAGCATTGTTTATTACTTTATTACGATTTGTACTTTATCTGCCGATTGCATGATGTAGCCCGGCAACGTGAAAACGGAGTAATTGAACCTGAAACCTATAAGGCGTCTATAAGGTCGCTATAAGCTAAAAATATTTGTAACAGATGTAAATGAAAAAAGCGGTCAATGCGTTGACATATATCATATTGACCGCTTTTAGCCGCCCGTTTTACAGGGTTTGTTCTTCCGTGGCGATATTACCGGGCATGTCGGAGGCAATGATGACGATCCGGTTGCCATCGAAGTTGTCATTGGTTGAGGTGGCGGTGTATGTCCACAAATAACCCATGACGTCGGGTGCGGCTACGCCTTCTTCAACCAATAAGCCATCGGCATTGCTGATGGTTACATGTACTTTCTTGACCATAAAGTCGTCTGTAACCTGCTGGATACTAATTTAGCCCGACTTGTTTCAATCTTCGCTCCAATTCTGCAATTATTTTGTCTTTTGCTGCATTATCTTTTGACAACGTTACAATTTTTTGGTCTCTCTCTTTTATTATATGGTCTCTTTCTTTTATTGTATGGTCTCTTTCTTTTATTGTATGGTCTCTTTCTTTTATTGTATGGTCTCTTTCTTTTATTATATAGTCTCTTTCTGCTAATACCGAATACATATCTCTATAATTTTTAAGTGATTGATTATAATTTTTTCTATCCTTATCTGACAATTTCGCTATTTCGGCTTTGAGGAACAATTTCTCAAAAATACGGTTGCGAAGCGGCTCAGGCAACTCATTCAGTTTTGACAGATTCCTGAGCACGTACATCCATTGCTC
>Ga0082212_10004345_pt1 | contig 19657 bp, 14 predicted proteins | sample TergutNt197P3_FD_71548 | JGI IMG/M metagenome (GOLD analysis project Ga0082212, IMG submission 71548) | Neocapritermes taracua P3 segment gut microbial communities from Petit-Saut dam, French Guiana - Nt197 P3 | ecosystem: Host-associated > Arthropoda: Insects > Digestive system > Gut ... | reverse complement strand
GTATATATCAGTATCATCACATATTTACGGCTAAATAAATCAGCCAGCCAACCCATGACGACCCTGCCAATCAGGCTCATCATCAACACCAGCGACATGATGCGGGCGGCTTGTTCCTGCGTAAATTCTATTTCCCGCAGATACAGTTTCAAATGCTGTCCGACGCCGCCCACTACACCGATGGCGCACATACTCCCGATTCCCAGCAGGTAAAAATTGCGATTGGTCAATATACTCCTGATAGCAACTGCCGGCGGTTCGGCTACTTTCTCCATTGCAACGGCTTGCCTCTTCGGCGCTTTGATAAAAAAAACCAAAGGCATTGAAATCACAATCACCAGAATGCCCAGAAAGGCCAGGGACATGTTCCAACCAAGCGCACTTTCGAAACGGGTTGCCAGCAGAGGCGAAAAAGTACCGCCCAATCCGATACCCAGATAAGCGATTCCCATCGCCTTACCGCGATTTTCATCAAACCAGCGCGATATCAGCACCTGACACGGTAACGGGCCGGCACATACATAGCCGAGTGCGTTGAATATATAAAAAAGATAGAACAGCTTCAGAGAACCTTCGGTATAACCTAACCCGATCAATGCAGCGCCCATCAACAACGATCCGACAAGCATCATCAGGCGCGGGCCGAAGCGATCGATGAGCGATCCGGCTATGAAACCGAACAACGGACCGATAAGCAATTTGCCGAGTGCATTACCGGAAGTAACGGTAGTATGCGACCACCCGAAATCATTGGTCATAAAGTCGAAAAAGAAAGGCAGACCGTAATAGGCAATGCCAACAATGGCAAATAATGATAAAAAGGCCGTTAGCACAATATAAGTTTTTGAACTTACACGTGACGGTTTTTCGGATGAGGGCGTTTTCAGGTGTTCCATAAAGTATGATAAATTCAATGGCAAATGTACAAAAAAAAACGAATTAACCAAATGCGACAATTTGAAATGCACCTTTTCATCCATCGTTTTTGGATATTTTTGAAATATCAACTACATTTGCAGGGTGAAAATAACCTGTAGAATTAATATTTATTATTTAACGAATATGAAGAAGTTATTATGGATGCTCCTGGCGACAGTCATGGTATTGTCGTGCAAGCAAGTAGACGAAAATGTGCAGACGCTTTCGGGATTGAATACGAAAGATTTTGCAGGAGAAGTGGATGGTAAAGCGACAGCCCTGTATATCCTTAAAAATGCGAATGGATTGGAAGCCTGTATCACGAATTATGGGGGAAGGCTTGTATCGTTGATGGTCAATGACAGGAACAATCAGTTGAATGATGTTGTACTCGGATATGGTACGATTGCCGACTACCTTGCGGTGAATGGAAATTATGGCGCTTTGATCGGAAGATATGGAAATCGTATTAAGAACGGACAATTTACGCTGGATAATGTAACCTATCATTTAAATAAAAATAATAACGGAAATAGTCTGCATGGCGGGCCGAAAGGATATCATGCACAGGTTTGGGATGCCGAACAAATAGATGAACAGACGCTCAGACTGACCTATCTGTCAAAAGACGGAGAGGAAGGATTCCCCGGCAATCTGAACGTTACGGTCATTTATAAGCTGACTGACAGCAATGCGATAGATATTCAGTATGAAGCGACTACCGACAAACCTACTATTGTTAATCTTACCAATCACAGTTATTTTAATCTTTCCGGACGGCTGGGCTCGCAGATTCTGGACCACTTTATTTATATAAATGGGGATTCAATTACGGCGGTAGACAGAACAATGATCCCGAACGATGTTATGCCGGTGAAAGGAACGCCATTTGATTTGTGTAATGTCGATTCTGCATTGTTTATCAAAGACGGAATTAATAGAGACCATGAGCAGCTTGTGTTAGGCAGAGGCTATGATCACAACTGGATATTGAATACGAAGGGCAACATCAGTCAACTCGCCGCGAGGGTTTATCATGATGGAAGTGGCATTGTGATGGATGTATATACAACTGAACCGGGAATCCAGTTTTATTCCGGCAATTTTATGTCGAATGATAAAAATGGCAAACTTGGCGTTACCTATCCGCATCGCGGCGCGCTTTGCCTTGAAACACAACACTATCCGGACAGCCCGAATCAACCGGCTTTTCCAAGCGTTGTCCTTCGTCCCGGAGAAAAATACACCAGCCGCTGTATCTATCTGTTTAAAATCGTACCGCAAAAGATTAATTAGAGTTTTAATGTGAATGTAATGAACTTTTATCATGTAATTTTTTAATATGTATGAGATTAATAACTTTATTTTTGTATTGTATTTTTTTTAGCGATGACGATAAGGGAGTTGTTCCAATAAACGGTGTGATGTATTATGAAGCATTGAAAAAGAACGATATTCCCGCTGCCCTGTATATATTCCCGACCGGCGGCCACGGCTGGGGCTTCCGCGAAAATTATGAGTACCACAAACAAATGACCGGACTCCTGTCCACATGGCTGAAACAACTGAAAACTGAAAACTGAAAACTATAAAATTATGGAAATAGTAGCAAGCGGCATACGTCCGACAGGTAACTTGCATCTCGGCAATTATTTTGGCGCGGTCAGGAGTTTTTTGCAGATGCAGGACGAATATCATTGTTTTTTCTTCATTGCCGACTGGCATTCGCTGACAACCCATCCGAATCCGGTCAACCTGCGTCAAAGCGTAAACACGATTCTGGCCGAATACCTGGCCTGCGGACTTGATCCTGATAAAGCGACGGTCTATGCGCAAAGCGATGTGCATGAAGTGGCCGAACTCTATCTGTATCTGAATATGAACGCCTATCTCGGTGAGTTGGAGCGCGTTACGACATTCAAAGACAAGGTGCGAACACAGCCCGACAACGTCAATGCAGGTCTGCTGACTTATCCTACATTGATGGCTTCGGATATCATTATTCATCGGGCGGTGAAAGTGCCTGTCGGCAAAGACCAGGAGCAAAACCTGGAGATGGCGCGTAAGTGTGCGCGTCGTTTCAACCATATCTATGGCGTTGATTTTTTCCCGGAACCGGCTTCCTTTCATTTCTCGGAAAAAGCGGTGAAAGTGCCGGGCTTAGACGGTTCCGGCAAGATGGGCAAAAGCGAAGGGAACGCCATTTATCTGGCGGATGATGAGAAAACAATCTATAAAAAAGTGATGCGCGCGGTGACCGATTCAGGCCCTGCGGAGCCTAACAGCATAAAACCGGAAGCCATACAAAATCTTTTTTCTATCATGGAGATCGTTTCCGAAAAAGATACGTGCGACTACTTTAATAATAAGTATAATGCCTGCGAAATCCGCTATGGCGACATGAAAAAACAGCTTGCCGCCGATATCAACGCTTTTTGCGCCCCGATCCGGGCGCGAATCAATGAAATTGTTGCGGATGAGGCATATCTGGAAAAAATAGCACGCCAAGGCGCCGAAAAAGCATCTGCCAGCGCCTCCCAAACGCTAAATGAAGTGCGGAAAATCATAGGCTTCAGATGACATGCGCCCCTGTAGCGCTACATGATTTCTTTGAAATACTTATAGGTTCCTACCTTGATTTCTGCGCAGGCTGCCTCGTCGCAAACGATGATCCCTTTCGGATGTAACTGCAGCGCGGTGATCGTCCACATCTGATTGACGCTGCCCTCGACGGCCTGCTGAAGCGCGCGGGCTTTGTTATGGCCATTTACGACAACAAGTACTTCTTTGGCATCCATGACCGTGCCGATGCCGACTGTCAGCGCCGTTTTGGGCACTTGACTTACGTCGCCTTCAAAAAAGCGTGCGTTTGCAATGACCGTATCGGTTGTTAGCGATTTGATGCGGGTGCGCGATGATAACGACGAACCGGGTTCGTTGAATGCCAGGTGACCGTCGGCGCCCATCCCCCCCAGAAATAAATCAATACCGCCCGCTTTTTTGATGCGTTCTTCGTAACCGGCACATTCGACTTCCAAATCGACAGCGTTTCCGTTTAGGATATTGACGTTTTCTGCCTGGATATCAATGTGATTGAAAAAATTGTTCCACATAAAGGAATAGTAACTCTCCGGATGTTCTTTCGGAAGGCCTACATATTCGTCCATGTTGAATGTGATTACGTGCCTGAACGATACGACTCCTTCATTATAAAGCCGTATAAGTTCCCTGTACGTTCCTAACGGCGACGAACCGGTAGGCAAACCGAGAATAAACGGTCTTTCGGCGGTTGGGTTTGCCCTGTTAATTTTTGCAGCAATGTAATCGGCTGCCCATTTTGATAATGCTTCGTAGGTTGGTTGGATAATCAGTCTCATGTTTTTAAGAATTGAGAATTGAGAATTAAGAATTGAGAGATAGGAGTTGGTTGGCCATGGCTTTGGCCAGCGCCCGGCATTGCTCTTCTGCGCAGGTATTTTGCTTTTGTTCGACGGGTTGGCCAATAATATCCCATTTCATCGTTTCACCGAACCTGACTAACCGTTTGACAGCTGCTCCCGCCCATGTAAAAGAGCCGAAGCAACCAAACAAACGGTTTTTTATTTCGCGCAATTCGATTTTTCCGAGCAACGCTTCAATTTCCGGAAAGATGCTGTTGCAATAGGTCGGGCTACCGATGATCAAGCCTTTATATTTAAATATATCCCGTAAAATGTATGACGCATGGCTTTTACTTACATTATGCACGACGATATCCCGAATACCTGCTTCGGATAATGCGGATGCAATGGTTTCAGCCATCTGTCCGGTATGCCCGTACATGCTTCCATAAACGACGGTAACGCCGTCAAGACCTGTGTAACGGCTTAACCTGTCGTAAATCGACATGGCTGTTCCGATTTGTTCTTCCCATACCGGGCCATGTGTCGGGCAAATCATCCGGATAGCTACGCCGGCCAGTTTTTGAAAAACTTTTTGAACGGGAGCGCCGTACTTGCCTACAATATTCGAATAATACCGCATCATTTCGTCCGGGAAACGGTCAGTATTCATCTCTTTGTCGATGACGCCTCCGTCTAATGTGCCGAATGTGCCGAATGCATCGGCTGAAAACAGGATTTTATCCGTTTCGTCGTAAGTGAACATCACTTCCGGCCAGTGTACCATCGGCGCGGTGTAGAACGTCAGACGATGCGAGCCTGTGTCGAGCGTGTCGCCGTCTTTTACCTCATAAAGACCGTCGGCGATGCCGTAGTATCCTGCTAACATACCGAATGTCAGTTTGTTGCCAATGATTTGCAAATTCGGATATTTTTCGCGTATCTGGCGGATACTTCCCGAATGATCAGGCTCCATATGGTTGACTATCAGATAATCCAATGAGCGTCCGTCTAAAACTTTTTCAATTTTTCCAAGAAAGATGTCTGAGAAGCTGCTGTCCACCGTGTCGACTAAAATATTTTTTGCGCCGGTAATCAGGTACGCATTGTATGATACGCCGAACGGGAGCGGCCAAAGGTTCTCAAACAAATGTTTCTGACGGTCGTTAACGCCTGCATAGTAGATATTACTGGCAATCTGTTTCATTTTACGCGTTTGTTGTTACGGATGATTTTTTCTTCTTTTTGATGATATGCTTTCCAGACGAAATAGATGCCCGCCAGCACGAATGGAATACTGAGCAGTTGTCCCATATTTAATAGCATCCCTTCCTCGAACTGTTCCTGCGTATTTTTCAGAAACTCAATAAAAAAACGGGCGGTAAAGATGCAAATCATGAATATCCCGAAGATCAATCCCTCTTTTTTCCAGGCGTCTTTTTTGAAGTACAGCCACATGCAAAGTACGAATGTGAGCAGATAACAGAGGGCTTCGTAAAGTTGGGTCGGATGACTGGGGGCGGAGAATACGGGTGCGGCGCCCTGCTGCCAGGCATGGATATTCTTGATAAAACGAAAGCCCCAGGGAACGTCGGTCGGATGCCCGTATACTTCATGGTTGAGAAGGTTGCCGAAGCGTATCAGGGCGGCAACTAAACCGGTAGGCGTCACTAATTTGTCGAAAGTCCACATCATACTTTTGTGACTTACCCGCTTTGAAAAGATATAGATCGACACAATGATACCCAATACCCCGCCATGGCTGGCCAGCCCGCCTTCCCATGTTTTCAGTATGTCCAATGGATGCGACAGATAGTATCCGGGCGCATAAAACAGGCAGTGACCCAGTCGGGCGCCTATTAACATGCCGAAGAACGTATAAAACAGCAGCGGGTCAAGCCATTGAGGGTTGAGTTTTTCGCGTTTCCACATGCGCTGCACGATTTTGTATCCGATGAAAAAACCGATGAGAAACATAAGCGCATACCAGCGAATTTCTTTTGATCCAATGAAAAAAATGGCAGGATCGGTTGTCCAGTCAATTGATAATAATGTCATAATGTGTTATACTAATCGTTTAATAAGGTCTTCTGTTTCACCGTAAAGCATGTGGATGACCGGTATTTCGATCATCGTATACGCGCCGGGCTGTAGCCGGGTCGCAGCGCGCGCGACAGCTACCATAATTTGTGCCGTCAGCGCCGGCCCGTTGATTTTCATGTCGTAAGCAATCAACTGGTTTTGAGTTATTCCCGATACGCCTTTACGTGCAATTTGAACGCTGTGTCCCCTATCTAACAGGTTATCCACCGAATCAACCTGAATGACGTGGGTTTCGTCGTGCGCAAAATAGTCGTCCTGTTTGATTGCAGCCGCGACGTTTTCAAAGACGAAGCCATCTGCCACCTCGACGTAAACCATCCGGCGATGGATGCCTGTACCTAAGGGTATGGTCATGCTTAATGCAGCCCGGACGCCTGCGATGGCTTTCGCGGCAACGGTATGTCCCATGCTCATGCCCGGTCCGAAGTTTGTATAGGTAATGCCTTTCGGAACTATTGCTTCAAGCAGTGCGCGCACTATCGAATCGCTTCCCGGATCCCATCCGGCAGCAATGATTGCAACGGCATTATTGTTCTTTGCCTCCCGATCGAGCGTGCGGCGCAGTTCGACAATCTGACCGTGAATATCATAACAGTCTACCGTATTGATTCCTAAAGCCAGCGCTTCTTTGGCAAGTTTTTCGACCATTCGCGAGGGAACTGCCAGTATGGCCGCATCAACGTCCGATAGTTTCGATAGCCGGTCGGTGACAGGATAAGGTTTCAATTCTGCCGGGATGTCCTTCATGTAAGGGTCTGCAATTCCGGCGATTTCAAAATCCGGCGCTGTTTCCAACGCTTCCAAAACACATTTTCCGATATTTCCATATCCAATAATGGCTGCTCTAATCTTCTTCATATTTATAAAAAATTTAAAATTACGAACTGCAAAAATAATAATTTTTTTTCATTTCACTGAATATTAGCGTCTTTTTTTTGTGTCCATTGTGTGTGCTTAGTGTCTGTTGTGATAAAATGACTTTTGTGGCAGTCTTTACCTGACCACCGCAATTTTGGCGACGACGCTTTCGGCGGCGTCTGGTGTTGTGGCGAGCACGAGGTAGATGCCGGTTGCCACGCGCGATCCGTTACTGTTGCGACAGTTCCAGACGATTTGATTACCGACGGCGCGTCCCTGAAATATCAGGTTGCCGTTGATGTCTGTGATTTTTACATTGGCATTGTTTGTCAGACCGGTGATCGTCACCTTATCATTAAAATCCGGTCGGACAGGATTTGGATAGGCGTTGACATCTGAAAATGGCTTTGAGCCGGTAGTGATGCCGCTTGAGTAGGAGATAATACCCAAGTCTGTTCCGAAAAACACTTCGCCTGTTTTTTGACTGACGGCAATGCTGTTGATCGTATTCGATAATAAAGGTGAATTATCGGTATTGAAGTTGAGGATGGTTTCGGCGCCGTCTTCATTGATCAGGAAAACGCCCTGGCTGCCTGTTCCGATCCATTTCTGGTTGTCGGCGTCTACCGCAATCGCCGTCACCGATTCGCCGCTCAGAAAATAGGCGTCGCCGTCGCGCACAAGCCGCGAGCAGGTCAGCCTGTCCGGATCGTCGATGGCGAGGGAGGGGTTAGGGCATTTGAGCAGTCCGATATTTGTTCCGATCCAGACTGTTCCTTTCCTATCTTCCGCCATACACAAGTATTCGCCGGCGCTGATCGACGCTCCCGTGCTGCTTTGAGCGTCCCGGAATGTGGTAAAATAATTACAGACGTCGTCCGACTGGTCATCGAGCGTGCCTTTATCATCAATCACGGCAATGCCGGCGTTGTCATAAGGCACATTGACCCACTTGTGCCCTTTGGACGTGATGAGTATTTTATCGATTTTATCTGCATTGTTTAGTCGCTGGTAATACAGGGAAACCCATTCGCCGTTTGGTTTTCGTACATTAATCGCATTGGTTGTAAGGCAGTTGGTCGACCACAGATTTTTATTTTTATCAAAGCATACGCTTCCGATACGGACATAATTCGGAGAGTTATCAGTACCGGTAGCGCTCCTTAAAGTACTGTTATTAGCATTGTAAAGATTCACAAATGTGTTGTCTTTCAGTTCGATGATTCCTTCGCCGTATGTAGCGATAAAAAAATGATTGTCGTCGTCGGGATCGACGGCAACGCCCATGTAGTCTCTGCTCGACGAACCGATCATTTTCCGGATTTCATCGTCGGCGATTGATTCGTCAAAGTTATACCATTCATCATTATCGTAAATCATCAAAGTGCCGGGTCTGCGCAGGCGGTCCAGCAGCCGGTCGCCGCCTGCAACCATCAATTTGTCATTATAAATGGTCATAAATGCGTTATAGTTACGCTTGGGGCTTGAAATGTTTATGCCCGAAACGATTTGAGTAAACCGGTTATCGCTCCCTTTTTGAATGCCGACCAGCCCGTTTGTTCCGGATGCGATCCAATATGTGTTGTCGTTTTTTAAAGAAACGACATCCTCTATTTCGTCTAAACGCACAAATTGTGATTGGGTAAAATCTGAATAAACTGTCAAGTCAACATTCGTGTAGGCGAACAATTCGTTTTGATGAACCTCCATATTTTTGATATAGGTTTGCAAGAGTAATACTTGAATTTGACCGTCGGCAGTTTCATAAAAAACGCCACGGTTCAGTACGCAAAACACGAGCGAATTATGAAAAACACACATATGGAAGATTTCAGCTTCGCGAAAACGATCAGTATTCAGTATTTTTTCTTTCCAGACGCTTGCATCCAACAGATTATCTTTTGTTGATGCCTGTAACAGGCCTTCGGTTGTAGCAGCATAGATAGTTTCACCGATAATACAGACCGCAACCACTTGTTTATCCATCCTGTAAGTATCAACGACCTCCTTTTTCGCAAGATTGATCACCATTACGCCAAAGTCGGTCGAAAGATAAGCCAGCTGATTATGAAGAAAGATACCGTTTACTTTTTTACTTTGTATGTTGGCTGCCATTTTCAGGTAAGGCATGTTAGAAATGCCGTCGTCGGTTAGCAAGTCAATATTGCCATTACTGTATACAATAATCAGCGTATGCGTTTCAGAACTGTATCTGATCAGGCTGATATCCGTATCGCTGAGGCCTGTCGTCCTTGAATAGGTACGTACTTCCCTGTCGTTTTTATGATAACTGTATAATGCGCCGTCTGCCAGCGCAAAAACGCGATCATTCGTTTCGGCCACTGCTTTCGTCTCATAATAAGCCAGATGCGATGTCCAGTCTTTATTGTTTTGCGCTGCTGTCGATAAACCCCAATAAAATGTCAGCGCCAGCATTACATAGTATTTATGATTCATAATTATTCAATTTGCAGTTCTCAATAAAACAGAGTTTTTCCGCCAATTTGCGAGTAGCCATAGCACGGTGACTAATTCTGTTTTTAGTCTCGGAGCCTAACTCTGCAAAAGTTTTGTCAAAGCCGTCAGGTACGAAAACCGGATCGTATCCAAAGCCTGTCATTCCCCGTCGTTCTTTGATGATCTGCCCGTTAACAACACCTTCAAAATACGCTGTTTGGCCATTGATAATTAATGCGATTACAGTTCGGAAACGGGCTTTTCTATTATGTTGACCCTCTAACGCATGGAGTAATTTTTTGATGTTGGCATTCGAATCATGCGCATCGCCAGCATACCGTGCCGAATGAACGCCCGGTTCGCCGTTAAGCGCTTCAACTTCAAGCCCGGTATCGTCGGCAAAACAATCGTATCCGAAGCGTTCATGTACATATTTCGCTTTCAGCAGCGCATTCCCCTCTAATGTGTCGGCAGTTTCGGGGATATCGTCCTGGCAGTCAATATCTTGTAGGCCGACAATCCGAATATCTCCTGATACAATTGCGCGCACTTCTTCAAGTTTGTGTGCATTATTTGTTGCAAAAACAATCATATTCAATTGAAAGTTGAAAGTTGAAAATTATTTTTCCATAGAACAAATTAACAATTTCTGTTTTACGGTTATAATATAACGAAAAAAATAATATAAAATTGTTTCGGTAATTATTTTATTTTGTAGAGAAAATGTGTAATTTTGCACTACAAATTTGGATAATTTTTTTTTGACCTATGAAAAAACATCTTCTTATTTTGTTATTTTTACCCTTGTTGGCTTTTGCTCAATTCAAGACAGGATATCCTGATATTCCGCGTATTGACGTACATACGCATTGCGGTGATTCTACCGGTAATACATTCTTTAAGTACTTGGAATACAGGGATTCTGTCAAGTTGTTGTTTAATGCGGATATTGCGATGTGGATCAACCTTACGCAGAATGACGTTCAACTGGCGCTCAAGAACACCGGCGGAAGGATGTTAAGCGCTTTCAGTACCTATCGGCCTGCACAGGATGGCGGCATAGCGTACTATAAACCGGAGGACATTGAGAAACTCAGTCAGGAAGGTTATATCGGTTACAAAATCTGGTATGGTCCCAGCTACAGGCAACAGCCGGAATTAGTGAAATATCCTTATGTAGACGATCCTGCACATGAGGAGGCTTTTTCCCAGTTGGAGAGACAGGGCGTTTTTCTGGCGTCGCTTCATATTGCCGATCCAAACGGACCAATAGAATGTCGGACAACCTGGGCTACCGATCCGGTTGAATACTGGCGGGAGATCATCGCGCTTGAACGCGTGCTGAATCGTCACCCCAACCTGAATATCGTCGTTGCGCATGGCTTCTGGCTGATGACACAGGATGCACAAATTGACTTCCTGAGATACATCATGGATACGTATCCGAACTGCAACTTAGATATTTCGGCTACAATCAACTACGTGAACCTGCCGTCGTACGACAACCTGCGCGATTTCTATATACAATATCAGGATCGTTTGATCTGGAGTATTGATATGTCATTTAGAACAAACTTGCAGTCAGTAGGGTATTTTGTCAAACATACAGGCGATTGGTTCCGTTTTTTAGAAACAGACGACATATTTGGAGAAGACATGGCCTATAACAAAAAGCCTGTTAAAGGTCTGAACCTGCCCAAAGAAGTACTTGAAAAACTGTACTACAAAAATGCACTCCGCATATATCCCGATCAACTGAAAGAAAGTATGAAACGTCTGGGTTATCCGGTGGAGTTCTGTGAATAAACTTATCTCACCGTCACATTGTATACATAGTCGTTCATCACGATACCTTCTTTGGTTTCCCTTCTCGGATTGAGAACGATATCTTCCTGGACGACTTTACGGCCATTGATCACTACATTGTCAATCAGTACGTTGTTGATCGAGCTGTTAGCGTCGTAGCCGAGAAACTCAAACTCTTTGTGAAGCGGATACCCCGAATTATTCACTGTAATGTTCCTGAAGACCACATCCTCGATGCGACCACGCAAGGAATCGGTTGTCCAGACTGCCGTGTTTATCCATAAGGAAGCAAATTTGACAGATTCTTCAATCCGTATATTTTCGAAACGTACGTTTTTAATCAGGGCTGCATCCGTGTGATAAATACGCAGTGTCCATTCGCGTCCCTGGTCGCCGATCACATCGCAGTCTTCAAACAGTACATCTTCCACTTTCCGGGTCAGCTCGGCGCCAATACTCAGCGCATGGGCGATCATGTTGTACAGTACGCATTTACGCACATGAATATGGCTGGCATCCTGGTTGGAACCTCGTAATGTTTTAATGACGACAAGATCGTCCCACGTACGGAGAAAGCAGTTTTCTATCAATACGTTAACGCTTGAATTAACGTCAATACCGTCGGAATTGGCGCGATGGCCGAAAAGCTTCATGTTGTCGATATGTACATTGTTGCAGTCCCGCAACGAAACTGTCCATGTACTGGAATTACACAATACTACGCCTTCCAGTTTGAACCCGTCGACGGTTACACTCATCGTTTGGCGACCGCGTGTGCGGGGTACCAGTCCCTGGTCAAATACTCCGCGTCCGCGAAAAGTAATGTTCTTGCCCCTAAGAACGAAAGACGCTCCTCTACGACTTGTCTCATCCTCCGATAAAATACCTCTTACGACAGCCCCGCCTGCGATGTATACGGTTTTATTGTCGCCGATAACGGATATGGATGTGATCTCATGTATACCCGGTCCGAAATAAATCACATCCGGATCATCCGGGTCGGGGATGTCGGTTTCTTCGGGATTCACGAAAAGGTGTAGTGAACGTATATGGTCGCCATTGACCTCTACGGTAACGTGCTGCGGCCTGTCGACCTCGAAAGAGACCGTGTTGCCTTTTATGTGAGGCATGACGCCGTAGGAGGTGGGAAGTATCTTTGCCGTATAAACGGGATCATCCACGGAAACAGTCACCCTGACCGGTCCCTTTTTCATGTCAAAAGAAGCGAAACCGGTAATATCATAGTACTTGTCCGATTCGGCGACAATTCCCGCCATATGGCGTCCGGGCATGTCTTCGGTACATATTCTGGCATTGTATACAGGCACGTCAATGCCATTGACAGATACTTTAAATTTGGTGTTTAACGCTTCCCCTTCGGGCGCCTGATAAACGACCACGTCATTTTTTGAATAGTTGCATGAAACGGTTAACATGCCTGTGATTAATAGCAAAAATATTTTTTTCATGATATGTTTTTTTGTATTCATTTCAAATCCCGTCACTGCGGGGGAGTCCCCGGCCTGGCCGGGGAAGCGGTCCGGATCCTTAATTAATATCCGGACCGCCTCGCCGGCAAACTGTCGCGCAGTGACGGAAAAAAGCTACCCGTCACGGTATTAATGCGATAATTTGAAATGCGTCATTTTTATTTAACTATAATTTTTCCGCCACAGCCCATAAATTGCTGCATGACAGTTCTATCGCCTTATTCAGGTCATCCCTCGCTTTCTGCAGTTCGCCCAGGCCCTTGTAGCCCAGCCCGCGCATGGTATAGAGGCGCGACAGCCGGTCGCCGGACGATTCGCCCCTGCCGAAGATAATACCCACTTCCGAGCGCTCCGAAGTCCGCAGCTGTCTGTCGGCTTCCGAAACCAAGGATTCAAATATTTTTTTAGCCTGATCCCTATTTCCAAGTTTTTCATAGCTGAGTCCCTGATAGTAATTCATCACATTGGCGGTTCGCGACGATTCCTGCGTTGATTTTTTGAAGGCGGCGGTTGCTGCCGAGCGGTTGTTGAGCGCCTCGTTGGCCAGGCCGATATAGTAGTTGATCTGCACCTCCCTGCTTCCCTGCTGGTCGTTGCCGGCCTCCTCTCTGGCAATCTGGGCATTGGAGAAAGTCTGGAGCGCCTTCTGATAGTCTTTGTTATCGAGATGGTGTTTCCCCAGCATCAGGTTTGCATTAATCCTTACATTCCTGGATCTTGACTCGCCTTCACGGTAACCGAGATACATGCCACCCAGGAGGTCAACCGCCTTTTCAGCCTGTCCCGAAAGGAGCAGATATTCGAGGTAAGGCATGGAAGCGTCATCGCGCTCCTTCACGACCGCGATGCTGGCTCCGTCGAAAAGTTTCAGGCGCGCCGCAATGGGTGTGTTGTTCCGCTCATACAGCCTGCTTATCTCGGAATAGTATACCGCTTCCCCCTTATTGAGCGCTATCGCCTTTTCATAATGGGCTATCGCCTTCGGAATATCCTCGTAGTGATAATTGTAGCCCCATCCGAGATTCCTGAATGCAATGGCCAGACCGGGGTTCTGCTGTACGGCCTTTTCCCAGTTCGCGATGGCTATTTCAGGCTGTTTCTCGTACAGTATGTTTCCGATATAGTAATAGGCATTTGCATCCGTCGGGTTATATCTCAACGCGGTGTTCAGCACGTCGATCGACCCGAGCCGGTACGGGAAAATAAAATCGACGGACTGTCCGGCGGCATTTTTGAAATAGCTTAGCGCCTGCGCGCCGTCGCCCCTTTTATCGGCAATATAGCCCAGGTAGTAGCTGAAAAACGGATTGTTTCCCTTAAAGCGTTTCAGCACCTCCTCGGCTTCGTCCGTCAGGCCGTTGTTCAGGTAGCCGGTGGCAAGCGCCAGGTAGTTGTCGTCGAAATCCCGCATTTCCCTGTTGAGCGACGCAAGCAGGCTGTTCGCCTTCTGCGTGTCGCCCGATTCCCTGGCTATGAGGTAATATTCGTTTTTGAATCTGAAATCAAGCGGATCGTCTGCCGCCACAATATTCAACGTAGCCAGCGCGCCGTTAAAGTCGCGCATTTTTCTTTGCAGGGACGCCTTGAGCGTAACGGCGCTGTTGTTCCGTCCGTTCGTCCAGAGTGATTCGCCGATTTGCTGCAGCGCCCTGCGGTAGTCTTTTTTCGCGGTCGAGAGTTCAGCCAGCTGAAAGTAGGCCGCCGAATGGAAGGCGTAGTCCCATGTGGCACGGAAAAGCGTGTCTTCCGCTTCGGCAAGCAACCCCAGGCTCCTCAGCGTCAACCCCTGCAGATACAGCGCCTCGCAGCTTGACGGCCGGGTATAGTCGCCTGTCAGCCTGTTGATGGCCGTTGCGAGATGTCGCCTGGCAGCGGTGTAGTTACCGTTTTTCAGATGGATGTTTCCCACGGCGGTATTTACGCGGATATCACCGGGGTCTTTTTCCAGTGCAGCCTTATAGTAATCCATCGGATCATATCTCGGCGCATAAAACTGTTCAATCCTTTTTCCCGTCAGATAGAGTTCCTCGACGGATTCAAGCGAATCCACGGCAGCATAGCCTTTCCAGTCTTCGGGAAGGTCAACCGCAGGCTGTTCGACAGGCCGGTATTCCACCAGCACGTCGCCCGCGCTGTTAATCAGCTGTGTGTGAAGGTCGGTCATGTCATAGGCTCCCTCAAGCCGGACGGTTTCCGTAAAGGGCAGGTCGGGCGCGATGGTAACGGTTTTTTCAAAGACGACTTTGTCCCCGTTTTTAAGCAGCACCCTTGCATTTTCAACCTTTGCGGTCGAGTAATAGCCAAGGAACACGCCGTGTCTGTTTCTCTCATTTCTTTCCTCCAGATTGACGGCTCCGTTCAGATTCGCATACTTGAAACCGCCTATATTACGCACGGGATACCAGTACTGTTCCCATGTCTTCACCTCGTAGGGCTTGATCCAGCTGTAATCCGGCTGGTTGTCGCTGAACGCGCCCACCATTATTTCGACATAGGGGCCGGCATTTTCGGTAAGCGGCCCTTCGGTGGCCTGTCCGGCAGGGCCCGAACCCCATTCCCACAATTTGGATCCCTTTACGATATTGTGATCGCCGAAATGAACGGTGCCCGCCTGCTTGCCGTGGTCGTATCCGCCCATGAAATCTTCCTTAAGATCATAGATGAAAAATGAGTTCGACTGAAGCACATTTTTCCACCAGCTGATGTCCACGCCTGTAAAATCCCTGTTTCCGTATCTGCCGGTGGATATGGGCCATTTCGAGAAAGTGGTTTTGGAGTGGAATGTCACCACCTGCGCACTTGGCGGAAACATGGCCTGGTAGTTCGTGTTGGTATGGGCAGCTACATTTGCCCAGAACAGGAATGTGTGGGTAAAGGGGGAAGAATTATGAATCCGTCCTTCCGTTTTGAAATAGGATTTACCGGGAAACATCGTTACCCCGATTGTCCATCTCATGCCATGACGCGGTTCATACTCTGCAATCCAGATGGTTTTACTGCCATCTTCATTTTCCGTTGTTGTGTAATCGAAAGGCAAAAAGGTGGAAGCCCTGTGATGATGGAGCACACACCATTCAATACCTCCCGATACCCATGCGCCGACCATCCCGACATTGGAGGGCCGTACCACATCATTCTTATAAATGAAGTTGTAGCCGTTGGTCTTGTCGGTCGCATGATATAGCTTCCCGCCCATTTCCGGCGTAATACCCAACTCAATATATTCATTTTCAAGGATGAGAAACTGATGCTCCTTCGTCAGCCGCTCGCCGGTAAACTGGTCGTTCAGTTTTAACGGATAATAATGCCTTGAAGCGCCCTGATATCCCTCGCCCCTAAAAAAATAGGGGTTCTTATCCGCCGGACGTACCGTATACGTAGGCATGGACACTTTCTTTTCTGTCAGTGTCACATCTGACTTAGACTGCGCATACCCGTTTAGAATCAAACAGGTAATTAATATTAAAGTCCAAATAAATCTTTTCATTTTTTTATATGTATGATATTGTTAATTATATAAAATTATCATTATTTTAAGGTTAAGCTAAACCCTTCGGCTCTAATATCCGATCTTTTCATGTGCTGCGCCTCAATGGTTCTGGTAACATACTCATTATGAATCTTATTTCCTGAAATGACTACTTCCCGGCAACCATCCAGAAAAAACGATGTTTTCTGCCATAAATACGGTTCGAAAGCGTAGGTTCGTATAATCTCATTGTTTTTGAATGTAAGCCCGCGTACAGAAACTGCGTGCATTAGCGGAACGTCAAATGTTTTGAAAACGTTATTTTCAATACGGATATTCTGGTGATAGGGTTCGGATTTGTCATTTTGGGGTTTATGAGAGGGTGTTATGGTAATAATCGCTTCTCCCCATTCTCCTTTGCTGCCGGTATAAATGCCGGAAGTTACACAATTGTCAAACACATTGTTCCGTATTGTAACATCTCTGTTGGCGCCCGATTCAAACCAGTAACTCATATCGCCTTCAATCAGAATGGCTGCTCCTGCCGTTCTGAAATAGTTGTCTTCAATAACAACTTTTTGCGGAGTAGTAACTAAAATTCCTCTTGCCCGGTGCTGTTTCAGTATTCTGCAATTCCGGAGTTCCAGCGAGGCTGTCCATGTTTTGTTTTCAATATAATCGCCCTTTATCAGTTCTTTTGGCAACGGAGCGGATAATGTGATTTTTGAATCTCTTCCTAACCGTTCGACAGATTCTATCACGTAAGCTTCCGATCTTTGACAGTGAACGGGGTTGATGAACCAGATTTCTTCGCCCGGTTCGCCGACCGCTCTTTGCGTGATTACCGTCCTGTTATCCGGGATAGAATCAATTTTGATCATTGATCCGTGCACGTTAATGAAATCATCCATAGCGCCCGTATGTGCACAATTGATTACCTTAATTAAACCTTTACAGTTCAGAAAATGAGAAGCATCGGCGATAACACTGACGACCCGTCCTTTTTTCTCGTTAATGGTCATGGTTGTATTGTCCATGGTGATATTCTCGCTTCGCGACCCGACCACGCCATGGCTTAACGCATGATAGATAATAATATCCTTTAAATATATATCCTTGCTGTTGGAAATATCAATTCCAACCGTCATATAGCGGCCAGCCATCAGATTCTGATAAGTTCCCCTGGGAGGTTTGAAGTTCGGTTTACCATAGAAGCGAACAACGCCCGGCCTTATCTCTACGGCTTTTGATGTAAACAGGCGGCTATTATTCCCGTCATGTGTTTTGTACAAAATTTCTTTGGTATCTCTATCGAACATATTGAAGTAGCCCATCGGTACGGCTTTCCACCCTTCGCCTGTCATGAAAAATTTATCATTTTCAATAACGTAGGGATACTGATTTTTATCTAATTCCAGTTCTATATACTCGTCGGTGGCATCCAGATATTTACCCTGATACATAAAAGGAAAATCCCAGTCGACACTAAAATTCTTCATCTCGATGTTTTCACATCTGGAAATGCGCGCTATTTGCATATTGCCATGGAAAATAAATTCGGAGCTATCTCCGTCAATGACAATATTCTTGAAATTTTCTAACGGTATACCGATGGAAAACCTGCTTGAGGGATTCGACATATCCTGCCAGAAGTCATAACGTCCTCTTGGAAAAATAATGGTAACATTACCGTCAGCGCATTGCTTTAGCGCATCATTCACAATCGGAACAACATTTCTGCGACTTCCCGGCACATAGCCCAGGTCAGTTATCGAAATTGTTTTCTGACCGATTTGTCCTGTTGCTTCCGACAGGCTGCATGTAAGGGCAATAATTACCCAAAAGCAGTTAAGGTTAATAATTCTCATGTGTAACAATATTAATGGTTGATTCAGACAAACCATCGGTTTTTGTATAATCTTCTTTTGCGTTATACCGGCTCAAAATGAGCGAAAAAAGTAAAAACAGGACAATCCCTTTCATTATTGCTTTTATAATATCCGGACAAGTTGAGCGTTGAACGTTCATTTTGATTTGAAGGTTTTAGTAATTATTTCGCTGCAAATATAATCATTTTATTTTTAAATCATACTAAATTGTCAATACTATTTTGTTTTGTTTTCAACTTTCATTATCTTTGCGCCAATGTGAATGATAAAGATATGAAAAGCAAAAGTAAATCCAAAAGTGCCGGCTCTACGCTGATTCGTTTCGATTGGGCGATGAAACGTTTGTTGCGTCAAAAATCTAACTTTGCCGTTCTGGAAGGCTTTCTGACTGTATTGCTGAATGAAGAAGTTAAAATAGTCAACATCAAGGAAAGCGAAAGCAACAGGGAACATGCCAACGACAAATTCAACTGCGTGGACATCATGGTAGAGAATAGCCATGGCGAATTGTTGATTATTGAAATGCAGAACAGCGAAGAGGTGGACTATTTTCTGCGGATGCTCTATGGCGTATCCAAAGCCATAACCGAGCATATATCGAAGGGCGACCCTTACAGCAAGGTACGCAAGGTGTATCACATCAATATCGTCTATTTCGAGTTGGGTGCAGGCATGGACTATGTGTACATCGGTTACAACGAATTTCGCGGCCTCCACTACAATGATGTGCTTCAACTGACAAAAGACCAGCAAGATTTTTTCGCAGGGGAAAACAGGAAGAACGTAAAAGATGTGAAAGATTTGTACCCTTTTTACTATATAATATGCGTTAAAGATTTCAATAATGTAGCCAAAAACAGTTTGGACGAGTGGATATACTATTTGAAGAACAATGATATTCCCGACGATTTCACGGCTTCCGGCCTGAAAGAAGCGCGTAAACGCCTTCAGTACGACCGACTTTCAGACGAAGAAAAGCGTGACTACGACCACCATCTGAAACAAACACTATATGAACGAAGTACAATCAGTACAGCCCTCATGAAAGGTGAAAACAAGGGAATTGCCAAAGGACTTGCCAAAGGACTTGCCAAAGGCAAAGCGGAACGTGACCGCCTTAAAGACAAATTAAAAGCAGTCCAAGCCGAAAAAGAAGCAGCGCAAACCAAACTGGTGGCGGTACAGAAAAATGTTATTCTTAATATGTTTCAGTCAGGTTATGCTATGGATACTGTTTCATCAATGACCGGCCTATCGCAAGAGGAAATTATGACCATTTTAAATAAT
>Ga0082212_10004344_pt1 | contig 19659 bp, 17 predicted proteins | sample TergutNt197P3_FD_71548 | JGI IMG/M metagenome (GOLD analysis project Ga0082212, IMG submission 71548) | Neocapritermes taracua P3 segment gut microbial communities from Petit-Saut dam, French Guiana - Nt197 P3 | ecosystem: Host-associated > Arthropoda: Insects > Digestive system > Gut ... | reverse complement strand
CGGCCTGGGGATTATTGTAGACCTTTTTACTGCTTTGTTTTCCGGAGGCCTTACTTCCAACTACGTAAACATAGAGCCGGGGCTTAATGGGATCTGCCACTGCTTTATCGCAATGGACTATGGAATCTTTGGAAACAAAGGGGAAATTAAGAAGCGGCTATCTGATTTCCTAAAAGAGCTGCGAGACAGCAAAAAAGCAGAAGGCCAGGAGCGGATCTATACTCACGGCGAAAAAGAAGCGGAGATGATGGCTTTTCGCATAAACGGTTTTATCCCGGTAAACGAGAAAACTTTGGAAGAATTTAAGGATATTGCCGCTGCCCAGGGCGTTGCGCCTCTTTAAGCAGAACCAGGATCTAAACAGCCTATTGCTTTGCACATAGCGACAAAATTTTCCACCGGCATATCAACCTGCATGATATTTGCCGGCCCAATAATGATCCCGCCTTCGTGGAACAGTTCTTTTCGCAGGCAGACTTCGGATTCAACTTCTTCCGGCGTGCCTTTGGGCAGGATGGTTTGAACGGACATGCTCCCACAAAAAGCGATCTTTTTGAAAAAATCTCTATGCAGGCCCTTAATATCCATACCATTTGCATCGACATGAACCACTTCTAATATATCCAGCCCCAGATCGATAAATATAGGGATAAAGGCCCTGACGCTGCCGCATGAATGCAACATGGCTTTTGCACCGTAGGAATGGACCAGTTCAAAAAGCGCCCTATATTTTGGACCAAATAGTCTAGTGAACGTATCAGGGCTTATGATGGGCGAAAGCTGGGTGCCCAAATCTTCCCCAAATCGCACAGCGTCTATTTTCCCCTTCCCTGCGTCCAGAGTTCTTTTTACAAATTCATAAAAAAATTCAAATCGCTTTTCTACGATATAGAGGTAGACCGGATCCTTGCTTTCGTTTTCGAAAATTATCCCGTCATAACCGGCATACTTGAGCTCCGGCGCGAAATAACCCCCGGAGTTGGCAGCGCCGATAGTTCCCGTGAGCGGAGATTTCGCGACGACATTATACCTTCCGCCGGAAGCGGCGCCCGTTCCTGTCAGGGGGCCGGTCATGAATATGAGCTTGTTGTCGGCGGACATGGGGTCGGTTTTTGGCGATACTTCATCGCAGTAATACTTTGTGCCCAGCCCGCGCGCGCCGATGTATTGGTGGGCGTCCGTAAGCTTCAGAGGTTCCTTTGTGATCTTTTTCGCTGCGAGGTCTACCCGCAGTATAGTTCCTTTCCATGCGTTCATGATGAAACCTCCTCTCCGAACACTTCATTGAGTTTCGCGGCTACCGCCTTTTTGCGGTCCGGGATCTCGGCGGAGTCCACATACTGGATCGCGCCGGGTGCGCAGAATTTCGCGCATTTCGGGTCGCCTCCGCAGAGGTCGCACTTGAAGACTTTCCTTTCCGACGACGAGTAGCTGATGTTTCCAAGGGGGCACGCGCTCACGCACATTTTGCAGACGATGCACTTGTCGGGGTTCATCGCGACTACGCCTGCCTCATCACGGGTGATCGCCCCCACGGGGCACACCTTGAGGCAGCAGGCTTCATCACACTGCATGCACATGACCGGTACCGAGGTCATCGCGGTTTCGTAGTTGATAACAGTCACAGCGGAGAGGCGGGGGTTGAACTCATTGATGCGCCCGAATGAGCACATCAGTTCACATGTGCGGCAGCTCGCGCATTTTTCCGGGTTTACGACCAAAAGTTTACTCATAATAACCTCCATTTCAAATGATTTTGTAAAAGGTTGGGATAGAATAATGGAGGTACGCGCCGACGTCACTTATCCTTGCCGGTTTTTTCACGCTTTTCCTCCTTTGCTATGGTAATATGTTAATTTTGATAGTATTGATTTTACCATATACGCAAGCAGAATGCAATCGCGGCTGCTGGTAAAAGTGTAACTTTATCCATATAATATGGTATAATGACTGCACAAGGCAATCATTATACATCAGTGATTGAATTAAGCCGTCGTGCTCCCGGCGTTTGAGCGCCGGAACCGCAAGACACGGTACAATGAAATATTCAGGGAGGAATCTGTTTATGGACCGGCAAGAACTCATCGCAGGTGTAATTGAATTTACACAGGAGTCCCCCGCTAATTACGTTTCTGTGCAAAACGCTATTCACCCGTCTTTAGCAGGTATGAAAATGTTTGAACCTCCAATACTCTGCATTGGTTCGGCTGATGATGAGCTGTATGCTAAATTCAAGTCTCCTGATATCATTGGAGAGCATTTTTTATCTCCAACCGAATGGCTGCCAACTGCAAAATCAGTAATCTCATATTTTTTGCCCCACACAGAAAGAATTAAAAAAGCGAACGCACAAGATTTCCTATGGCCGGCTGCCGAATGGCTTCATGGAAGAATCGAAGGCCAGATTTTCCTCAATGAATTGTCTTTATATATACAAAAACTCATTTCAGGCGCCGGATACAAAAGCATCGTTCCGACTCTTGACCCCCGGTTTAAGACCGGGAGCGCAAATACAAAATTTACTTCTAACTGGTCTGAGAGGCATATCGCTTACGCATGCGGCATTGGAACTTTCGGTCTTTCCAAAGGTATAATAACTGAAAAGGGTATGTGCGGGCGGCTAGGCAGTATAATAACCGAAATGGAGTTTCAAAAGGATATCCGGCACTATAACGATATTTACGAATATTGCGAAAAATGCGGTATATGCATTGATCATTGCCCTGTTCTCGCAATATCTTTGGAAGAAGGGAAAAAACACCCTCCCTGCAGTGATTTTCTTGACAAAACAAAAGAAAAGGAAACACCGAGGTATGGTTGTGCCAAGTGCCAGATCGCCGTACCGTGCGAAAGCAGGATACCAGGAATTTAGAGTGATAATTATTATGATACAAAGCGGCAGGCTGCGCGTCGCGTATCCGGTTTAATCCCGCCGTTCAGTCAGGGCAATGAGTTATGAGTTTGCTGACAAGGTAATCCACGCTTAAATCATAAAATAAGTAGTCGCTTATTCTCTCTTCCTTTACAGCCTCGATGCAGGCTTTCACGCTCTCCTCATCGTTTTCGGGACAGATCAGCATAATCTTACAGCCGGGACTTGCCTCCTGGATATCCCCGCATACGTCGAGGGCGTCGCGCGCCGGATGACCCCGATTCTCGGGGATTTCAACAAGCGCGATATTCGGTTGCCGCATCATCGCCATACCTTTCGCCTTATTGAACTCATACAGTCCGAAAGCGTCCATATCGGTTCGGCTCTTTATCGCTTCTATGAGCAACCCGGAGATGACCTTGCGGCACAACACAAGCATGACTATTCTCTTATCCAAAACCATTATACACCTCTTTGTCAGCTGTAAATTTTGCCATTGCTGTCATGCATGACGGTAAAGTTTAAAATTTCCCGCCACGTCCCCGGGAACTGCCGTGGGAACGGGAAGAAGAGGATGATCCGGAAGACGAAGACGACACGGAAGACGATACAATTTGATGCCGCGTGGTAGTCCGGTAGAGAAACGTATCAGCCTTACCGGTCAGATTGAACCCGCCCATCGGTATATAGTTGTCGGCAGTTCTTGCAATCACCGCCGTTTTCATCTGCTTTTTCCATATCGAGCAAACAATTGCGGCTATAAGCATCGGCAGCAGGATGATGACCGAAAGCTTTATTATTAACGTCTTTCTCAGGGTCGCCGGGTCTGTATCATGATCGAAAGGCGTGCCGTCACGCGCCATTTGCAGATATTGATCCGCCTTATCCAGATATGCGGAAAATGCTTCAAACCACTTGTCTTCACCAAGTTTTGGCAAGACATGGCGATCGAGCATCTCGTCAATGCCATAATCTGTGAAATCCCACATAGCCGGTCCGTAAGCTTCCAGCCAATAGTCGCGGTCCTCCATGCTCAGGCAGAGGATCACGCAGCTTCCGCCGGTATCGTCCCCTAGATGGAATTGCGTTTTCAGCGACTTGTTGAGGACAAAGGCGTCTTCGTAATTGTATTGATAGCCATAGTCGAAGTCATACATATCGTCTACGGTAATGACATACATCTCACACTGGTATTTTTCAGCTATTACGGCAGCCCTGGCTTCCAGTTCTTCCCGCTCTTCCCTGAGCATAAGGGCCGCTTTGTCTTCGATGAAAGATAATTTGATATCGCTGCCGAGAGGGTCCCCGTCATGAGCCTTCGCCAGATCCGCAAGAAAAATTTCGGCATCTTCCAGATAAGCAAAAGCACAGTCATAATAAGTTGCGCCCGGTTCTTTTGAGGCGTCCCAAAATGCATTCCAGAGCCTGTACCTGGCCTCGTTTGTGACGATCCACGTCGCATTGCCGAAGCCGGTTACGCTCCAGGTGTTGCCATCTATATCATAGGTCAGCACCAATCCGTCCGGCCCCAGCCCTTGATTATCAAAATAGCGCTCCCTGATATGTTCACGAAAATACTGTGCGGGCGAGTAGTCGTGGGACACCAGGAAAAAAGCGACGTCCAGCCCATATGCGCCGCTGATTTCCCGGGCGTATTCGTTGAGTTCGTGCATACCTCTTTCGTTGATATAACCCATGTCGTCGATAATCAGATTTTTGTTATCCGGATATGCGTTACGGCTTAAACTTACGCCATCCTGCGCCGACTTGAGGGGCTCCTCCGACGAAAGGACGACGGGCGCCATGACTACCGTAATCGTAAGAATGATAAAAATCGACCATAGAAACTTTTTCATACCGTCCCGTCTCCTCGATTACTTGATTTGACATCACCTGATTACTCTTTAAAAGTGATTGTTTCAAGCAGCGGCATGGCCGGACCGAGGTCATGATCGACAGTGTATCTCACGAGAATTTTTACGAAGCCGTTTTCATTCAGGTCATATGATCCGGAGGACGTAATCAGGTAAACTACATTGATAGTTTCGTCCTTTGCCGCCAGATATCTTCGCCCGTTGATTGTCACGTCGCCTATTTTCTCGGCTTTTCCGCTGTTCGTGACGTTTAGGGTTTCGTCAAACTCATTCATGGGCGTTTTATTCGATGATGTATTAATACGTACCGTTGGCGAGACGTGAGACGCCGACCCCGGCAAGCCCTCGTTTATCAGGGTGTAGCTGCTCGGGCTGATTTCGCTGAACTCCCAGCCTTCCACGGGCGCAAAGGCAATATAATCGTTCTCTACAGGTAGTGTTTCCCAACGTTCCTCCTGTTTTAGCGTTCCGGAGAACTCCAGGGTTTCCAGCACAGCCGCGACTCCTGGCAAATCAAGCAGTTCCGCCCAGTCAGACAGCCGTTTGCCGTCCATGGCCGCCAGGTTCTCGGGATATATAATGACGCCCCGGCCGGCGTACTGGGTGGTTGCCGGGAACGCTAAGTAGAAACATTTGTTGTAATAATCCATAAAGCCCTTATAGCTGCCAAGCTCCACATCTTCGCATTCACGCGACTTATTGAAGGACGAAAACGTTTTGCTATTCCCACTTGTATAGTCGATGTATCCAAACACGATATGGAATCCATCTCCGGCCAGGTGCGCCTTAGTTAATCCGGTAGCAGTTATAAATGTACCCATAGCCTCTTTGTAGGCATCCTCCAGTTCTTTCAGACTCTCGCTGCCCGGGCCGGCGGTTTCCACAGTAAAACTGCCGTCGTCCAGATAGCTGAAGCTGATGTCACCGTAGTCGGCGTTCTCTATCGTGACGGTTACCATCTCAGGCCCTTTCGGTTCCGGGGGCGGCGCAGGGGTTGGCGCAGAGGTCGGCGCAGGGGTCGACGCAGGGGTCGGCGCAGAGGTCGGCGCAGAGGTCGGCGCAGAGGTCGGCGCAGGGGTCGGCGAGTTGCTCCCTCCGCCGCCGTTGTCCCCTCCGCCGCAGCCGGCAAGAAACGTGAGGCCGAGCATGATCGCCAATACTAATGCTATCGTTCTTTTCATTTTGATTTACCTCGCTTTATTAACACTTGTCACAGAACGATATTCGTGCAATGGAGCACTTTATTATTGGTTCTGTTTTTCGGAGCCGGTCATCGCCGCATACATTTTTAGTGCGGGGGTTTGTCGGGCGAACCACAGTTATTCTATCAATTTATAGATTTTTTTGAATGGGCGAGCCGCCCATTTACTATGTAGAATTTGTGGTAAAGAGCATAAAAAAACGCCCCGAAGGGCGGTGGCCACTGATCACTGACCATTTGAGCTGCCAATAGCAGCCCTTTAGTAATTAGGATTGACCCACCCGTTGCTCAACACATAGATCACCAGATCCATTGCGGACTTCATCCCGCTTTTTTGCCGCATATTTTCTATATGCCTCCTGACCGTGTGTTCGCTAATGAATAATTCCGCCGCTATATCCTGACTTGTCATGTACCTGCACAAGAGCCGCAGCACTTCCATTTCCTTAGGAGTAAATGGCGCTTCGCCCTGTGAAACCGGGATGGTTTTCCTCTCGGGGAACACGGTTTCGCCGCGGAGTACGCGCAGGACTACCTCGCGGTAGTATTCCACGCCTTCGATCTTGTAAACAAAAGCGTGAGCTCCGATCTCTTTCGCACGGGGCATGTAAGTGACTTCGTCAAACCCGCTGGTCATAATGACTTTGATACCGGGAAATGTTCTCAGGATTTTTTCAGCCGCTTCCAGACCTGACGCGCCATACTCCGTGCACACGTCCATGATGATCACATCCGGACAATTCATGGCGCAGAAGGCTTCGGCGGTCGCGGCACTCATAATGCTGCCAACGACCTCAAAACCGTTTTCGGGGCAAAACTCCCGTTCAAGAGGGTCTCTCATGACTTTATGGTCGTCAACGATCAAAACTTTTATGAGTGTGGAGTGTGAAGAGTGAAGAGTGGAGTTGACGCTACTTTTTGTTTGTATCATTTTTTTCATTACCTGGTAACCGCTCCTTTTATAACAGCCGTTTCATGTCTGCAATAATTCAAAAAAACTTGTTCTAATCCACAATAATAAGTATGAGTACGATCTATTACTCTACTCTTCACTCTCCACTCTTCACTCTCATAACTGTACAGCGGGTACGACCGCCGTCAGTGTAAATCCCGGCGTGGACGCAATGCTAAGCATACCATCTACTTTCGCTAACTGCCGGCGCATACCTGCGATGCCGCTGCCTTCTTTAGTATTGGTCATGATCCGGGTCCCATTGTCGTTAATATGCATTGTGTAATTATCATCGTTATCCATGATCCGGACGTGGACTTCGCTGGCGTATCCGTGCTTGACGGAGTTTGCCGCCGCTTCCTGAACGATTTGCACAAACACAAGGGCAATATCATTTTCCAGCGGAAGATTTCCGTTTATATGTATCTTTATGCCCATGCTCTCATGCTGGCTTATAATAATGTTCAGCATTACCCGCGGGTCAGCCGTTGTATCGACCTTTGCATATGTGTCGTGCAGTATACTGTCTTTGAGTGATTCAAACGACGTGCTGTCCGGAAGCTCTCCGTAACGCAGATATTGAAGCAGCATGATCAGCTTTTGGTTCTGCGCGTTGTGGATTTCAGTCTTGACGCGGAGCAGCTCCTCCGAGCGGCATGTTTCTTCTATATTCTCGACGAGCGTTTTCAGCCTCTGCCGCCGCGCCTCCAACTCATCATTCCTGTCTTTCAGTATCAGGGCTGCGTTGTCTTGCTCAGTAACATCAGTTGCTGTGATTCGCGTTACGGTTCTTCTGTCCGCCTGGATATCGCAGACCGTGAACAGCCACACGCTTTCACGAGAATTAGGGATGAGGAATGAGGAATTAGGAGTGTGGATTGAGGAGTGAGGAGTACCAGCGTCCGCTATGCGGACGAAAAATTCATTCCTCATTCCTAATTCATCATTCCTGATTGCTTCAAGATACACCCTGCCGTTATAGAATACGCGCCCTGACGTGTGAAGCATAAGCTCCTGCATTTTGTTGTTCTGCATAAGGATGCGGCCATTCTTCCTGTAAAAAATAATGGCGGCGCCCAGTGAATCCATCGCCTGCTTGACCGACAAGCCGGATATAGACGTGCTGAGTTCCCTGCGTATCTTTACGATAAGCCAAATGCTGCCGACAAGCAAAATCGCAAGTGCGGTGGAAAAGGCGGCTGGAAAGGCGGATCCTGTCCATGTCTCCATAAAAGGCAGCGTCAGGAATGACGCGACGGCCGCAACGCCGGGGATAAGGGTGGAGAGTGAAACGCGCTGTTCCGGCGCGGGGTGGAGTGTGGAGCGTACGGAATCGCTGCCGCCTGGCCTTTGACAACCGTTGACTGCGTTTACTGCCCGCTGGTAAACGACTGATTTCCGCAGCCCTCGTTCCCTGATCACTGACTCCTGACCACTGACGACTGATTTCCGCAGCTCCCGTCTCTTGACAGTTGCCAACAGAACACTGACCACTGCTAAAGCTGTAAACACAGCATAGCGGAAAATTATATATTCGCTCGCCACAATAAAACCATCCGAGATGTTTTGGTATACTTGCGCGATCAGCGCAGCGTTGATGATAGTTTGACAAAGCGCAAGGAACGCTGCCGCGTTGCTTAACCAATAAGCGGGGCCGCGGCTGAAACGGTACATGTGCAAAATCAAGACCAAAGCCATAAATCCGGCGTTGATTACGGTCAGCATACTGAACGCGACTCTCGCGGCTTCGTGGAAGTTATAAAAGTATAGCATATTAATTAATTAGGAGTTAGGAATTAGGAGTGAGGAATGAATTTATAACAATTAATTCCGGTTGAATCCGCATGGCGTACAAAAATTCCTCATTCCTCATTACTCATTCCTCATTTCCCCCCTTTCCGGGAAAGACAGGCGCAGGACGGCAAGGTTATCCAAATCGGCTATTTTTTCAAACAATCCGCCATGAGCGCTTAACACCGAATCAATATAGCCGGGCAGTTCATATCTCAGCGAGACGCCGGACATCCGCAGCCTCATTATTATCCGGTCGTCGGCGGATATGGTTTGCAGTACGATCCCGTCGCTGTAGCCGGTAACCGCCCATTCCAGCAGCGACGCCCAAAAATCATAAAACAGCATGACTTGGCTCAGACTGACTTCGCCCGTCAAACTACAGTAGGTCAGGCACTCGATCCCGGAAAGCCGCGCAAGTTCAGCCATTTCGTCGATATATACCACAAATTCATTAAAGGTAACGTATGATCCGCCTTCCATTACAATCGACTGAAAGTAACTCCGCCTCTTGATATAGCAGGTAAGTATGGCGGCTTTTTTCATGCTTTCGGCATATTTCGCGTCTCCCTCCGCCGGAGATTTGTTTGGTGATGTGAATTCAAGAATTTCGGCAAGTCTCTTTTCATGGGTAGCAATCTCTTTTTCATAGGTTCCATATATCTCTAACCGTGTTTTTGTACGCGCAAACTGCTCTTTGGATTGCGCTTCATTTGATAAAAGATCGTTCATCGCTTCGATCTCACGGTTGGACTCTGCGATTTCCTTTTTTATTTTATTGATGGCGGTGATGTCTTCCCGCCACACAGCGTAACCGCCCGCTATTTTATTTCTGAGCATCAAGGTGTCATTGTCGATTAATACGATATTCCGGACCGTCGGAACGCCGGGGACACCATCCCCTGCAACAGGCTCCTGATTGCCAATTTCATCCCACAGTCCGTGCTCATCGACATTAACTCCACTCTCCACTCTCCACTCCTCGCCGGAACGGCGCGTTCCACTCTGGAAAGCCGACCACTGTTCACTTGATAAAGGTTCCGCGTCGTGTGACGCGAATACGCTGTTGCCGCGGTCATCCGCGATTTGCAGGTTCAAGCCGGAATTTTTAAAAAAGCTGCGGTAGTTTGTATTGACGGGCAACTGTCCCGCCCGTATGCATATTTCCAAAAACATCAGCGCAAAAAGGCTTAAAACAAGCGTTATGTCGCTTTTAGCAAAAAATGGGATATTGAGGTCGTATCCGACGACATACGTTACCAGTACTGCGGTAAAGGTAAGCGGGAGTACGACCCCGACGCGGTGCGGGCTGTGCCCTGCCTTGACAAACATAAGAACGATAGCGCCGAGTATTTCTGCGAGCAGCGACGCGGTAAAGATATAATACAGTGCGCCATACCCGTAAATACCTGTAGACGACCAGCCCGGCTGTGATAAATCCAGCTTGAACATCAGGCCGTGCAGGTCATTTGACATGATCAGCCCGCCCAATGCAAAACTGTAGGCGCATAATGCCAAAAACCATTTCGGGATTTTCGGGTTCCCACTCCCCGTGCCAATCAACGAGGCGATCCTCAGCAGGCCGAGGGTGAGGATCAATTCAAAGATGTAATAGCTGAACCAAAGGTACCGTCCCAGCAAAGTTTCATCATAGATCTGCCATTTCAAATGATGCAACAGAATCCACCCGGAAAGAACGATGCTCAAGGCAAATATGACATGCCGGATATTTTTTTGCTGGCTGCGGCGCATCATGCTTGAGACCCACATCGCGGTGATGATGACAACGGCAACGGCGAAAAGGACGTCTTCCCGAAGGTCGGCTCCGGAGTACAGCCAGATATGCTGCACCTGCCGGTTCATAATTTTCCGCCAGCCCTGCGTGACGGCATTAAGACGGGTATAGTCCCCTAAAACCTTTGCGGAATTATATTGTTCAGGCGTCGGGAATATTCTCTCATCACAGCCTCCGTCCGGCAGACGCGAGCCGCTGATCTGCAATGTCTTTTCATATCCGTCGGGCAAATCCAGCGGCTTCGTCGCCAACAGGCCTTTAGCGTAGGATAGCGTACCTTCCGACGGAACAACGATCTCAATGTTTTCCCCATTTTTGATTCTTGCCGCCGCGTCGCTGTCAAAGCAGATTTGAATAGCGGCTGACGGATCATCAAATTTGAGTTTTGAGTTTTTGTTTAGCGCCCTTAAAAGCTTAGCGGCGGCGTTAAGCGTGAAGTTTTCACCCTCCAACCCGTAGCTGATGGCGGCGGCCATCAGGCGGCGGTTTACAGGTTGAGAGTTAAGTATGCTGACGGTTACATCGCTGCCGCGAAGATCGCTCCATGTGGCGACTGTCATATCCGTTTGGCCGCGGTCAACGGCAATTACGAGGGTCTCTATTGTCAGCGGATACCAACTCGCCGCACTGTTTTCAGCCTGCGCATCGTAGGCCTCGATGATTCCGCCGCTTCGCAGCAAGTCCAGTGCTGCCATTGTATGTTCTGCTATCTCATATTCGGGAAACAGGCACGATATCGGGTCGCTGTTCCCGCTTGTAGTGTATATCACGTTTAAGGTCGGTTTTTCCCGTATTGGTAAAAGGTGTTGTCTTTGGAACAAGCCGCTGCAACCCGAAAGGGCGGGAAGGCATATCGCGCAGAGGAAAAGCAGACACAGCTGACGTTTAGTCTGTTTGGTCAACCAACGCTCCTCCTCCTTTTTTGTACCACTCCCCGGGCCTGCCACTGGGTTTTCCGGTATCATTCGGGAGCAGCCAAAGATTACCGCCACTTATAGCGCCGGGGATGTGCTCTGTTTCGCCATTACTGATGGCCATTCGGCGGGATATGATCCATTCCTTCGCGGTTCCCGTTACGGTCTCATAATCTGAGAATCCAACTTCCATGCTTTGTATCTCCTGTATGTTGAGTGATTGCACAAGGTAATCACCATACATCGATTGAATGATACCGCCTTGCGATTTATTGACACCCCATGTTCGGCAAATATCGTCCATATCATATTATAGGGAGAAAAAAGTTTAGCCAGACCCTTTTCTACTGCCATATATGCTATAATAAGCCATGTTTTGGCGTAATTGCAATACGAAACTCAAAGGAAAGGTCGTAATTACGAAATAATATCCCTGCTGAATAGATTTATTGCGCCAGTATTTTTGATACTCCTTCGTACAGGTTTAGGTGATATTAATGAAGAGCAGAAAAATCGTTGTCATTGCATTTGTCCTTTGCGCAGCATTGGCATCATGCAAAAACGAGTCTTTACATGTCGATGTCTCTCCGCGCTTATCGGAAGAGGTTTCCAGCGCTGAGAATAATAGTGCATCTGACAACGAACTAATCGATACTATGTTTGCACTAAAAGGCAACACTAATGCAAACCTTAATAACGGTAGTACGGCATACGGAACATGGCATGCTATCATTTGGCAAAACAGGTTGTTCTGGAGGCATCCTGTCACGCACGACTTAATGATGAAAGATCTCGCATCAAGAGAGAATAATGAAGAGGTGTCCGCGAATGAAGCGGTTGTCCTGATACCGCAATCATACCCCAGATACTTCAACATTTGGCAGGATCAGCTTTATGTCAATCTGAAAAATGATTTTGTCCAGATTAATGAGGAAGGCAACGTTCAGAGAATAGTTGAAGAAAATGTTGAATATTGTCAGATCCATGACGGCTGGTTATATTTTTTGAGAGTGAGCGATGGTCGGTTATGTCGCCGGTTGTTGGTTGATGGGGAAACACAGGATTTAGGCATTATTAAACTCAGCAACGAGTTAGAGGTGTTTGAAGTCGTAATTACAGATCAGCATATTTTTGTGAATAACGGATTCAGTATATTCAGCATGAATCTTGATGGTTCTGCAAGCAGTGAAATCGTGTCTTACAGACCGGAAGATGGGTTATGGTATCTAAAAGGACTTGATTATGCTGAAGGGCTGCTTTATGTCAGTGTTGGCGGCAACTCCATATATGCCAGAATTTGCAGCTTCAATACGGATGGGACCGTCTTAAGTGTAATTATAGATGATGGAGCCACCGAAATAAACATAGTAGGCGACTGGCTGTACTATACCAGAATAATCGCAATTGGTGAGCTCGAATTTACAGACGGAGAAAAAGAGATCGCTTATGGGGGCGTCCAGATAGCCCGCGTCAAGTTGGATGGCAGCAATATGGAAGTCTTAACTCCAGAGTCGGGCCCATATCGGAGCAAAGTGTATGATTCTCCGACAGTTATGCCTGACGGTAGTGTATACTATCGTTTTTCAGTAATTAACAGCAGCGACATTTGGTATAGGGTCAATTAATAACGCAATGGATGGAGGAGCATCAGTTTCTACTCGGTGTAGGGTGACCTCATATGAAGATTATTCCTGAAATGTGCGGAATTTTTCTTGAATACGTGCTAACTAGTTCTTGCAAATTTCGCGATAACGTGCTAATATAGTACTAGAATAATCGTGATAACGTGATTTACCTTTATTAAAGCGGAGTTTGCCTATGAAAAGAAAAATATATGATAAACTCCTTGAATGGAAAACGGACAGCGCCGGGAGGACTGCGTTGCTTATCGACGGCGCCCGCCGTGTCGGGAAAAGCTATATCGCGGAAGCATTTGCAAAAGCGGAATACAGGTCATATATCCTTATCGACTTCAATAACACCGGAGATGATGTTCTGGATTTGTTCAAAACCCATCTGGACGATCCGGACACTTTGTTTATGTATCTGTCAAGCTACTATAACGTAAAGCTCTACGAACGACAGTCTCTGATAATTTTCGACGAAGTGCAATTGTATCCACGCGCCCGCGCAGCTATTAAGTATCTGGTTGCGGACGGCCGGTTCGATTATATCGAAACAGGCTCGATAGTCTCTATAAAAAAGAATGTGAAAGACATTGTCATCCCGTCCGAAGAGCGCCATATCAGAATGCATCCAATGGATTTTGAGGAATTCCTCTGGGCTATGGGAAACGATGCGCTGATGCCTTTTATAAGCAAGCATTTCGCTGAATCAAAGCCGCTCGGACAAGCGATGCACCGTAAAATAATGGACCTATTCCGGCAGTACCTGATAATTGGCGGTATGCCGCAAGCGGTGCTCGAGTATCTTGAGACGCGGGATTTTGGCGTAGTTGACCAAGTAAAGCGCGATATTCTGGCTCTTTACCGGGCGGATATTTCAAAACACGCGGAAGGCTACGAAGCAAAAGTCGTCGGTATTTTTGACGAAATCCCATCGCAGCTTCAGAAGCATGAGAAAAAGTTCAAACTGGCTTCGATAAATAAAGAGGCGCGCTTTCGCGCATACGAGGACGCTCTGTTCTGGCTCGACGACGCCAGGATCGTCAACATGTGCTATTGCTCCTCAGAGCCGAATATCGGGCTTAAGCTGAATATGGACAGGCTGACGCTAAAGTGTTACATGGCGGACACAGGGCTGCTGATCAGCCATGCTTTTGACGAAAAAGGAATCGTGTCGGAGGAAATATACAAGAAGCTGCTGTTTGACAAGCTAGCCGTAAACAAAGGCATGATCATAGAAAACATAGCAGCGCAAATGCTGGTTGCCGCGGGTCATAAGCTGTACTTCTATTCCAACTCTTCGCGCGACGATCGCGGCTCGAGGATGGAAATCGATTTTCTGATAGCAAAAGACAAGATCAGCGCCCAACACAATATGTCACCGATCGAAGTAAAATCAAGCAAAAACTACACGCTGACTTCCATAAGAAAATTCCGTGAAAAATACAAAACGCAGTTGAGTACCCCATACGTGCTGCATTCAAGCGATTTAAAAACCGAAGACGGCGTCGTCTATCTGCCCATATATATGACGCAATTGCTTTGAGTTGTCCGAGTATTTTGATTTTGCTAACACTTCCGTTCACGAGTATAATGTCTCGCGCGAAAACATAGCATTTTGCTCTTGACACCATGCCACCCTTGGCGTATAATCTTTGTAAACACGAGTATAATAATCATATTTACAAAAGAAGGCGGTTTCTTATGTTCATCGGCAGAGAGAATGAGATGGCTGCGCTCGACAAACTATATTGCGAAGACACATTCCAAATGGTTGTTATATACGGGCGGCGGAGAATAGGCAAAACCACCCTGATTTCAGAGTTTATTTCCGACAAGCCCGCCATATTCTTTACCGCGCAAGAAGTAAACGACACGCTTAACCTTAGCCAATTTTCAAAGAGGATCTACAGCTTTTTCGGTATTCCGGAGTCTGCCGGAGCATTCAGCAATTGGATCGGAGCGTTTGAGTTTATAGCGGAAAAGGCGACGCAGCAGCGTTTTATATTGGTTTTTGATGAGTTCCCGTATGCCGTGGCTGCCAACCGGTCGCTAAAATCCATCCTGCAGACGTCAATAGATCATAGTCTGAAAAACACCGGATTGTTTCTGATCTTGTGCGGCAGTCACGTCGGTTTTATGGAGAATGACGTGCTGGGATACAAAAGCCCACTGTTCGGCAGGCGCACGGCGCAGATAAAGCTGGAAGGTTTTGACTATTACGACGCGGGGAGAATGCTAAGCGGTTTTGGCAACAAAGACAAGCTTATGCTTTACGCCTGTATCGGAGGAACGCCGCACTATCTCTCACAGGTAAGGGCAGATGAGAGCGTTGAAGAGAATATACGGCGGCTGTATTTTGATGCGTCAGGTTATATGTTCAACGAACCGGTTATGCTTCTGCAGCAGGAACTGCGCGAACCGGCAGTCTATAATTCGATTATCACCGCGATTGCGGGCGGCGCTTCGCGTCTGAACGAAATCTCCACTGCAATAGGAGAGGACAGTCCGAAAATAAACAAGTATTTGCAGACTCTGATAAGTTTGCAAATAGTCGTAAAAGAGTATCCTTTTGGTGAAAACCCTCAGAACAGCCGCAAGGGTATTTATAGGATAGCCGAGAACTGTTACGCGTTTTGGTATCGGTTTGTTTTCCAGTATAAACAGGAAATAGAAAGCGGCAACGGAGATATCGTCGCAGGCGCTGTTTTCTCAGGAGAAGCGTTGTCATCCTATATTGGCAAACCGCCGTTTGAAACGGTCTGTTTGCAGTATCTGCAACGGGCAAACAGAAAAGGAAAGCTGCCGTTTACGGCGACGTCGTTCGGTACGTGGTGGGGTAACGATCCGAAAGAAAAAACTCAGACGGATTTTGACGTGATCGCCGCCGATCGTGTTGGGAAGAAAATCATACTGGGCGAATGCAAGTGGAGAAGTAACGTTGATTTCGGAGCGGAGGTAAATAAACTTGTTGGCAAAGAGCACTTGCTGCCGGAATACAAAGAACGACATCACTATATTTTCTCGAAATCGCCGCCCGGAGCGGGGAAAAAACCGGACGGGGTCACTATAATATCTACGGATGAGTTATATAAATAACGTACAACAAGGGAGGAAATCGAAAATGCTTAGGAGAAAACTGATATGCGCAATACTCGCAATAGCGCTGGCTGCGGCGCTGATACCGTTTGCATCGCCGACTGCGCGGGTGACGTCCAATCCGTTTACACGCCGACGAGGATCTTAAGCGGCGTAACTTCCGTCTCCTCGGGAGACTCGCACTCTCTCGCTATAAAAACAGACGGGAGTTTATGGGCCTGGGGTGACAACAGGAGCGGGCAGGTCGGCGATATGTGGCATGAACACTGCTTCACTCCCTCGCAAGTCTTTGCTTACGATATAAGCGTATATTTCGACGGGCGTCTGCTTTCGTTCGACGTGCCGCCGTATCTGATAAACGGAAGAACGCTCGTACCGCTCCGAGTTATTTTCGATGAACTGGGCGCGACTATCGTTTGGGACAATCTCACAAAGACAGTGACCGCTACTAAAGGCGATACCGTTGTCGTGCTGACGATCGGCGACTCATCGCCGACAGTCAACGGCCAAGTCGTACCCATTGACCAGCCGATGATCGCGGTGAGCGGCAGGACGCTCGTACCGCTCCGCTTCGTAGCCGAAGCATTTGACGTCAAGGTCGATTGGAACCCGGCCACATGGACGGTAACGATCACGAGTTAACTGACACCGGAAGAGATTCGGCTCAAGTGATTATAGAAGCAGTAGAAGCGAGACAGAGAAACGTCCCCTGTCTCGCTTCCCTGCTCTGCAAACGAACCCGCCTCTGAACAGTAACGGCGGCTTGTTTTGGCTAAAATTACAACGTTTCCGTCGATGAAAGTTGAAAATTAATAGTTTATTTATTCATCGAATTGTGGTACATTATCAGCACCGTTATATGAAGAGGTGTTTGATTGATGAAAATCGCTATGGATAAGCTTTGCATGGTTTTTTCCCGGGCTTTTGACCTTATTGAAAGTGAACAATTGGGCGCGAGTGAAAACCATAGCCTGCGGGTCGCCGTTATGTGCATCGCTATGGGGAAACGGCTGGGATATGACGATGAAACCATATCGGCAATCACCACATGCGGGATGTTCCACGACAGCGCGTTGACCGAGTACCATCTTTCTCAGCAGGAAGGCATAGACCAGGAGCAAAACATGATCCTTCACTGCACAAAGGGGCAGGAAAACGTATCTTGGCTTCCGTTTAACGTGAACATAGAAAAGCTCGTGCTGTATCATCACGAGCGGGGCGATGGGAAAGGACCGTTTGGCAAGAAAGAAGACGAGATCCCGCTGGAAGCCGCGATCATCGCCGCCGCGGACGCGGTCGACGCGACGCACCATCTGCAGCGTATCATGCCGGGCGATCTGCCCGCCCTGCGCGAGAAGATATCGTCGCGCGCGAACGCGTACTCTACACGCGCCGCGATAGACGTCCTGCTTGAAGTGTTGAACGAGGACATTCTTGAGAAGATGCGCGACGAGAATATCATCAGTGTCCTTGAGAGGGAACTGCCTTCCTGGGAAGTGGACGTCAGCGATCCGAAAATCATCCGCGTAGGCGAGTTCATTGCGTGCGTCATCGACTATAAGTCGAAGTTCACTCATATGCATACGAGCCAAATCGCCAACCGCGCGTGGATCATGGCCGAACATTACGGATATGGACCGGAAGAGAAAAACTCATTGTTTCTTGCGGCGTCTTTGCACGACCTCGGAAAAATTGGAGTGCCTACGGAGATACTGGAAAAACCCGGTAAACTCGACGATGATGAGTTTAACACTATAAAAAGCCACGTTAGAAATACGCTTGACTGGCTCGATGAAATGCCCGACTTTGAGAACATCAAAAACTGGGCGGCCGACCACCATGAAAAACTGGACGGGTTTGGTTACTCGCGCGGGAAGGCGGGAGATACGATCGACTTCAACGCCCGACTGATGGCGTGCATCGATATTTATCAGGCTGTCAGCGAGCCCCGCCCTTACCACGGCGCCAGATCCCATGAAGAGACGATGCAGATCCTGTTCGATATGTCTTCCAAAGGCTTCATCGACGCCGGGATAGTAGACGACGTCGATGAGGTTATGGCTAAGTATTCGATGAAAACAGTCCCGTCGCCGTTTGACGACGGCTCGGATGAAGAATCATCCGTTGCGGCTGCTCATGTTCCTGACGAAGCGCCCACGGCGGGAAAGAGCGGAGGATCAACAGCTTCGCAGGGGTACAGCTGTGATATTTGCGGGTATTTTTATGCGGGAGACAGTTTGCCGGAAGACTTTAATTGCCCGGTCTGCGGGAGCGACGAAAGTCATTTTGAAAAGACGTCCAGGTAAACTATGATAATAATCGGAGGAGACTCCTTATGAATAACGAAGAAATGTACTATGAGATCATAGAGAACATGCGTGAAGGCGCCTATTTTACGGACCCGGACAGGCGGATCGTGTTTTGGAACAAAGCCGCTGAAAACATTACGGGTTATAAACGGGAAGAAATTCTGGGGGAGCCGTGCCAGGGTACGCCGCTTCAACATATTGATTGCGAAGGCAACCTGATTTGCTCTTCAGGCTGCCCGCTCCATGTCGCCCTCTGTGACGGCCAGAAGAGAAAACACGAAGCTTTTCTGAGGAATAAGGAAGGCCGCCGCATCGCCGTTTCCGTACACACGTTTCCGGTCACAGAAAACGATGAAATTGTCGGGGCGATAGAGATTTTTACGCCCAGTTCCCTCGTCATATATGATGACGAGCTGATAACGCAGCTGGCAAACTCCGCTATGAGTGACGAGCTCACCGGCATCCCAAACAGGAGAAGGATCGAAAGTTTCCTCGATTTACGCCTGAGAGAGATGGCGCTTTACAGAAGCAAGATATGCGTTGTCTTTTTGGACATTGATAACTTCCGCAACTTCAACAACTCCTACGGCCATGACGCGGGAGACGCCATTTTGAAGACTGTGTCGGGCGCGATCATGAGCATGACAAGAAATACGGATCTGTTCGGCCGCTGGGGCGGCGAGGAGTTTGTAGGGATATATACGATCAAAGACGACAGCGACGCTTTACTGATAGGTGAAAAGATACGGGCGCTGGTCGAGGATACTCAAATCATGCATGAAGATATAACTCTTTCGGTAACTGTTTCGGTAGGCATCACTATTGCGCGAACCGGAGACGCGGTAGATACCGTAGTCAAAAGAGCCGACGAGATGATGTATCTAAGCAAGCAGAACGGCAGAAACCTTGTTACTGCGGATTCTGAGTGACATTTTGCTCCACGATTTGGACGCGTTGAAAACGGGCGGCCCGCGCAGAAACACTACTGCGTGAGCCGCCCGTCACTGTTGTGAGCGGATAATATTTAACGGCGGCGCAATGGGGGTACTATTCAGGGGGCGCCGTGGCTGTACTCTGATTCGCATGAAAAGTCGCGTGGCCGACTCAAATAGCATGCCATCGCTCTATCCCTACCCCGGGATGTGCGTCTGCCGGCCTCCGCCTGACGATTCACGCATCATCAGAGTTCATCCCCGCGCCTTTAGGCGCGTTGCGTCCCCTGAACAG
>Ga0082212_10004343_pt1 | contig 19662 bp, 22 predicted proteins | sample TergutNt197P3_FD_71548 | JGI IMG/M metagenome (GOLD analysis project Ga0082212, IMG submission 71548) | Neocapritermes taracua P3 segment gut microbial communities from Petit-Saut dam, French Guiana - Nt197 P3 | ecosystem: Host-associated > Arthropoda: Insects > Digestive system > Gut ... | reverse complement strand
TGCAAATTCGCCGTTGAAGTTTTTCTGTGATTGCGCGGAGTTTTACTCGGAATATCAACCGCTTGAGGTGACGCGCCACACGCCGCTGACAGACAGAATGAGTCTGCGGTATTTTGAACTCCCCAAACTGCCCGAATTGGTAAACGCGGACGACAAATTATTGGTGTGGCTAAAACTGTTCGACGCGGAAACGGAAGAGGATTTAGCGAAACTTGAAGCATTGGAGGTATCGGATATGCAGCAGGTGATTAAAGCGTACCGTCATGTATCAGCGACTGAGGAGTTTCGCGCGTTGGAGCGTATGCGTTCCGACAGGCGGCACAATGAAGCGTCCGCGCTCGGTCAAGCCCGGCGTGAGGAACGCGAAAAATGGCAGGGCGTGGTCGCGGATTTACGAGATACTGTCGCGGACAAAGACGCGGAAATTGAAACGCTTCGGAAAATAGTTGCCGATTTGCAGCCCAACAATAACAGACCGATATGATTAGATGGATTAAAGAAACTGACACTTGGGAGCATATACCGTACACTTCCGAAGAAGAAGCCTTTTGGTCGGAGCGCGCTCGTTTCGATGCCCGTTGCGGGGAAGCGTCCGCACTCGGAAACGCTCGGCGCGAGGGCCGAGCAGAGAGTGCTGAACAAGAACGCGCAAAATGACAGGGAGTTGTCGTGGACAAGGACGCGCGTATTGCAGAACTTGAAGTACAGCTCAGCGAGAATAAGTAACACCGTAGCTTATAGGTGCGAGGACAAAGACTAACTCCGCAACTTTGAAATTGACATTTCGCAAATATAGGCGTATACTGTTGTTGACTGGGAGAAACATTCTTGTTTCTGTACGACACCTTCTCAGTGTCCCTCAGTCATTTGCGTAATCAGCGGGGCCTTGAATCAAAGGCTTCGCTTTCTTGTTTTGATTTTTGATGGCACCGTCACCCGATACTTTGCCGATTCGTCCACGAAAAGCTCCGCGAGGCTTTCGGCAAAACCTAATATCAAGTAAGCAAAGGCTCAACAGATCAACTGTCTGTCGGGCCTTTCTTATATCCAAAACAATCAGGAGGAGAAGACCATGCAAGAATACTACACCATGTTCAAGAGGGAGGCCGCCGAGCGGCTGTTCCCGCCGTTCTGCCAAGAAACCGAAAACCGTCTGAAGCGTTTGAAAACCCTCGGCAGCGACGGCGGCCTTAACTGTGAGGGTATCATCACCCCGCTGTTCACGGAATCGGAAGGTGAAGCGTAGTGGGAAAGGCAATCAAGATATACCGTACCGCGTTGGTTGGGCTGCTGCTGTTCGGGCTGTTTGAGGTATCCGCGCTGGCCGCCGAGGACATGTGGGTGGTTGCCAACCGCATCATCGTGGACGTATACAATCAAATCGCGGGAATCTCCACCGTGCTTGCCGGCCTGATGTCCGCGGTGGCCGTGATTGGCGCAAAGCTGTCCAACAACCAGCACAAGGTAGACCAAGCGTGGGACTGGCTCAAGCGTATCTGGATTGCGTGGACAATTATCAACGGAATCGGCGCGTTTATCGCATACGTCCGTCCGCTGCTGTCGGGTCTGGCTACCATTACATAAGAAACAAATGTAGCGTGGGAGGAGGTGACACTCATTCTCGAAGGAATCATGAAGGGCCTGCTTCAGTGGCTGTACGGCCTGTTCTGGCAGTCCGGCGAATACATCATGAACGCGCTGCTCAATGTTTTCAGCATGGATATGAGATACTTCCAATCTGCCGTGCCTGTCTTTCACACCATCCTCGACATCATGATGGGCGCGGGGTGGGCGCTGCTGCTCGGCAACCTTGTTTTTCAAGCCGCGAAATCCATGATGAGCGGTTTGGGCTTCGAGGGCGAGGACCCCCGTACATTGGCCGCGCGAACCTTCGTGTTCGCCTTTCTGCTGTTGGCGTCACGCCAAATCTGCAATATCGGGCTGAATATCAGCGCGGCGTTGGTCAGCGCCCTTCAAATACCGGACAGTATTATACTTCCGTCGCTCGTTGAAAGCATGTTTGTTATCGACGCGAGCTGGCTTCTGATAATCATCATAGGCATGATTATCATCGTTCAATTGGTCAGGTTTTTCTTCGAGGTCGGTGAACGGTACGTTGTATTGGTCGTTCTCACCATGACCGCGCCGCTGGCGTTCGCAATGGGCGGCAGCCGGAATACGAGCGATATATTCAAGGGCTGGGCGCGTATGTATGGCTCAATGTGCCTGATGATGACGCTCAACGTGGTATTTATGAAGCTGATTGTATCGGCCACGGTGCGGTTTCCAACAGGGCTTGACGTATTCCCGTGGCTGATATTGGTGGTGGCGCTGGCCAGAGTGGCCAGAAAAGCGGACAACCTGATCGCCCGGATCGGATTGAACCCCGCCATCACGGGCGACGGCTTGGGGCGCGGCTTCCCCGGTATGCTGGCGCTGATGGTCGGCAGGTCGGCGGTTTCAAGCGTGATCCGCAACAGAGGCGCGGCGGCGGGCGGAAGAACAGCACCGCATACTGCTTCGCGCACACCGAAGGGTTCTCCGTCCGGGCCGGGCGGCGGCACAGAGACAAAGCCGCTCCCCGCATTTGGGCGCAGAGTAAACCCTTCCGGCGGCATCCCGGTATACCGCCATGAAAGCGGCGATACACACGGGGGCCCTCGGGCTGAGTTTCCACCCATAAACGGCGGAACGTCACATCCCGCGACTTCAGCACCGGGCAACAGAAGCAAACCATCCGCGCCAATCGTTTCAAGCATAACGCAGGTACAGGGTAAGAACGGCCCCACCGCCATTCCGCGCAATCCGCCGATTTCACGCGGTACGGGTGGAGAGAGGTCGGCAAGCAATATGACACAGACCACTGAAAAAGGCGGCAGTCTTTCTCACAGCACGGCCACTTCTTCCCGCAACGCCGGGAATGTCTCAAACAAAAAAGCAAACGTACAGCCAATCAGCACCCGGCAGTTGGGGAACACAGCCAACATACAGCAAAAGCAACAGACAACGCAATCCTCGCAAAATGCTGTGCCTGTTGATACCAAGCGTCGCACGGGAACACAGTCCCGTCCGGGAGCAAGTTCACCTATACCCACAATTCCAAGTTCCGTCTCCGTATCGGCGGCATCGGCACACATGTCAAGCCAAGCCACGGCGCGTCAGAGTTCTAAGTCCACGCCGCCCAACAGGGCCGCCGTACCTGTGAGTATCGGCAGCCAATCTCAAACGCCGCGGCAGCATACCGATAACGCGGCACAAGGGCAGTCCGTGAATCAGGGCGTTAGCCAACCGCAAGCGTCCGTGAATAACGAGGCCCCGGCATCCGCGCCACCATCCGCCGGGCGGCCTTCACAGGCCCCCATTATGCGTGGAGGAACACTGCCCGTACATACGGGACATCAGACGGTACAGCAGCAGCCCAGCAACACTTCAAAGAGCCAGACCGCAAACCAAGGTATAATCCAACCGCAAACGCAGAAAAACAGTACGCCGCCCAAGCAAGCCGAAACATCAGCACAGCCCAAGCCGCCTGAAACTTCTGATGGTACGCAACCCAAAGCGCCAACCGCCAAACCGCGCGCAACCTCAAAGACAAAGAAACCTGAACCTGTGGATACGGGCGCGAATTTCAAAAAACAGCTTGATAAGAAGGAGGGCGGACAATTCTGAACCATGAAGAAAAAGGCGGTTCACGCGCCGCGCACGCGGCCCAAATAGCCGCCAAGGCGGCGCGGATAGCGAAAGCCGCCTCGGTGGGCGGCGTCTACGGCGCGGCATCCGAAACGGCAAGGCAATTTTTGCCTCAAATGCTCAAAATCGCCGTCATCTCGTTCGGCGTCCTGTTGCTGCTCCCCGTTCTGATCTTCAACGCCATCCCGCATTTCCTGTTTGGCTGGCTCGGCAACGACAGCGCCGACGTGGGCAGGATGACCGACATGGCCGTCAACATCGGCGGTATCTACAACCGCTTTGACGACATAAGCCGCAGGGAAACCGAAAAGCTGATACAGGAGCTTTCAGAGGGCTACGAAACCGACGCGGTTTCGGTGGATGTACGGAACACCAACCTCGCTTGGCTGATTGCCATCATCGCCGTTCAGTACAATCAGGACCTGTATACCATAGACGAGGACGCCATCCGTAATATGATAGCCGATAAGCTGACGTACTCGTCGTCCTTCTATGACGGTAAGCAGAGCTTGAGAATTGAAGACCTTGACCCGTATGAGCTGATGGACAAATTAGAGTTTGGAACAGAACAGCGGCAATGGGCTGAATTCCTGTTTTCCAACATGACCGACACACAGACCGTAAGCGACGCGGAGTACATAAACAGTTCAGATAAATCTTACGGCGGCATCATCTACAGCGACGGCTTGACTGACGTAATCTACTACAGTCAGGCGGACAGCCGCTGGGGAAACGAGCTGTACGGAAAAACAAACACCATCGGGAAAGCGGGCTGCGGTCCCGCCGCGCTGGCTATGGCGGTATCATCTTTGACAGGTAAGAGCGTGACGCCTAAAGACGTGGCCGACTGGTCATACGCCAACGGCTACCGTGTGGAACACAGCGGCAGCAAACACTCGCTGATCCCCGACGGCGCGAGGCATTACGGACTCCGCGCAGAGGGCGCGGGCATAAAGGACGCCCAGAAGGTGATAGACGCGCTAACGGACGGCAAATTGGTGATCGCCATCATGTCCGCGGGTCATTTCACATCCGGCGGTCATTTTATCCTGCTGCGCGGCGTAACGGCGGACGGAATGATATTGGTTGCCGACCCCATCAGCGTCAGCCGCAGCGAACAGCCTTGGGAGTTTCAGATTATACTCAACGAGGTGAACAGAAACGCCGGAGCGGGCGGGCCGTTCTGGATTTTGTCAGCCTGAAAAACGATAACAGTAAAAAACGCTTTGTACGTCAACTATTCAAGCAACGCCGTATAATCGCGCCCGGAATACATGACGCGCCGTATGACAACGATTCTTTTGTCGTTATGTACTGTGAAAAATACCGTGTAGTTCTTATAGAACAGCCAACGGTAACCCTTGCCGCGGAACTCGTCATCATAGACCAATGCACAGCGTTCAGGCATTTTAGCCAGCGAAGCAATCTTTTCCTTGATCTCCAAATAATACCTGCTTGCGATTTCATAGGAAAATCTGCTCGCTAAATAATCAACGATTTCAGCCAAATCGTTTTCAGCGGCGTTAGATGTTACGACTTTGAAAATGGGCATTAAAGCGCTCGTCCATTTCTTTGAATACCTCATCAATACCGCGCATTTCCTCGATAGGCTGACTCTCGGATTTCGCTAATTCTTCACGCAGATACTTTCTGGCAATTTCAATTTCCTCCGATGACGGGGGTAAAACTCTCGCCGTTGAACCGTCCATCGCGTTCACGCTCCTCGCTTGCAGTATACCACACATGGACGCCATTTACAATATGCGCAATATCAAAGGAGGAGATATTCAACATGGAGCCATACCATATCCCGGCGAACTACACCGAGGCGGGCAGACTGTTCGGCCTGTTTGAGGTCCGCAACGTCATTGAAGCGCTTGTCGTTGCCGTGCCCATCCTGTTCTTCTCGTTCGCTGTCCTGCCGCTTGGCCTTACCGCCAAATGCGTCACCGCCATGATACTCGCCATCCCCTGCGGCGGCTTTGCCCTAATCGGTATCCAAGACGACTGCCTCTCTAAGTTCCTCTCCGGCTACCTGCGCTGGCGGAAAGGGCGGCGGATTATCAAGTACCCGCGAGGTGTCCGATGAGTATAAAGAACCTAATCTTCGGCGGCGATGAGGCGTCGGCGGTAAACTACGGCGTTTCCGCCGACACAGTAGACTGGCTACCGATAGCCGGCATTGAAAACGGGATTGTGAGCCTCAAAGACGGCCGCTGCGTCAAATTGGTCGAGGTAACGCCCGTCAACTTTTATCTCAAATCGGCCCGTGAGCAGGAAACCATCATATCCGGCTTCGCATCGTATCTGAAAACAGCGCCTGATAACCTGCAAATCCGTGTACTCACCCAGAAGGCCGACCTTGACGCATCCATGAACCGTATGTGGGCGTGTTACGACCGTGAGGAAAACGATTCATGCAGGAACATGATAGAAAACGGCGTCTATCTGCTCAATACGCTGGCTCAGAACCAAACCCTGCGCCGCCGTTTCTTCTTGGTATTCCAGCATATGGGCGACACGGCGTATCAGACTCTTGAAAAAGACGCCATAACCGCAATCGGCATGTTGGAAGACTGCGGGTTAGAAGCATACGCGCTTGACGACACTGCCACCATCGCGGTCTTCCGCCAGATCATCAACAAGCGTACCAGCCGATTCCTGTCATTAGAGGAATCGCAGTCGCCGGGCGATATTGCAGCATACCTCGCGCCCAATTCGGTGGACACCACAAACAAACACTGTGTCGTGATAGACGGCGTGTACCACGTCATGCTGTACATCACCGGCTACGGATACCCCACACAGGTGTTCGCCGGATGGCTCGGGTTTCTGGTGGAGGCGGGCGAAGGGGTCAGCTTGAGTTTCTCCATACAACGCCACCGCAAAGACAAGGCGGTGTCCAAGATCGCGCAGGCCACCATGATAAACCGCTCCCGTATGCGCGACGTGGGAGATACGCGCTCGGACTTCGAGCAGTTGGAATCGGCTATCTTCTCGGGTCTGTACCTCAAAGACGGCATGAATCGCGGCGCGCAGGATTTATACTACATGAACACAATCATCGAAGTGTCCGCCGAAACGCCCGAACTGTTGGAAAGCCGTGTCGATACGGTGAAAACCCTGTGTACCGCGAACAACTATGGGGTAAAACGCGCCGATTACAGGCATGAACAGGCGTTCCTGTCCTGCCTGCCCATACTCTCCATTGACCCCGCATTAGACCGAAAGAGCCGCCGCAATATCCTCACGGACTCGTTGGCGGCCAGTTTTCCGTTTTGCAGTTTTGAGCTGTTCGACCCTGACGGCATCTTGCTCGGCCAGAATATGTACAACGCCTCGGTCGCCATGCTTGACATATTCGATTCCCATAAATACTCAAACGCCAACGTGTGCGTGATGGGTACCTCGGGCGCGGGCAAGACGTACCTGCTCCAACTGCTGGCCTTGCGTTATCGGTGTCAGGGGATACAGGTGTTCATCATCGCGCCGCTGAAAGGCCATGAGTTCCGCCCGGCGTGCGAGGCCATAGGCGGCAGATATATCAAACTCTCACCGGCGTCGCAGGAGTGTGTGAACATTATGGAGATACGGCATCATCCTCATCACACGGCGTCCGGCCGCGACGACTCCGTATTAGCGGACAAGATACAGAAACTGCATATCTTCTTCACCCTGATAAAGCCGAGTCTCACCTATGAAGAACGCCATTTCTTGGATAACGCGCTGGTGGAAACCTACCTCAAGTTCGGCATGACCCATGACAACAGCACCCTCTTTGACAGTGACGGCGGTTTGAAACCCATGCCGTGCCTTGCGGACTTATACGAGGTGTTGAGCGCGAACGCTGAAACCAAGCTCCTGTCGCAGGTGCTGTCCCGGTTCGTTACAGGCTCCGCGAAGCGGTTGGGTGGCCACACGAATATCGACCTAAGCAACAAATACATCGTACTCGACATCAGCGAAATGAGCGCCGAACTGCTGCCGATGGGCATGTTCCTCGCGTTAGACTATGTTTGGGATGAGGTGAAACGCGACCGCGCGGCCAAGAAAGCGGTCGTCCTCGACGAGCTGTGGAACCTGATCGGCGCGTCAAGCACAAGCCTGGCGGCAAAATATGTTCTGGAGATATTCAAGACCATACGCGGTTACGGAGGCGCGGCCATCGGCGCCACACAGGACCTCAACGACTTTTTCACATTGGACAACGGCGACTACGGGAAAGGGATACTCGGCAACTCAAGAATAAAAATCGTTATGCAGATGGAGGAGGATGAGGCCATGCGCGTTCAAAAGGTTATGTCGCTGTCCGACGAGGAAACCTCGCAGATTATACGCTATAAAAAAGGCCAAGGGCTGTTTTGTTCCAGTTACTTACGGACCTGCATCTCGTTTTCAAGCTCGGTGGACGAGTACCGCCTGATCAGTACCGACAGGAACAATGAAAGGGGTGAACCGTCATGCCCGTAATGGCCGCGGGGATGTTTGGCAGCAGCTCGGCGGCGGCAAAGATGAACGCGAGCCTAAAAAACTGGGGCGCGGAGATAGACAAGCACAACTACCCCCACATCGACGACATATTAGCGCTGCTCGCGGAAGACATCGGCGTCGATGTGGTGTTGCTCGTGGAGTGCGCCGTGAGGTCGGTCAATATGGGCGTCCGCGAGGCGTTGGATAGTATCCGCGCCGCCGACCCGACCGTCCGTATCATCTTCATCAAGGACTACCCCGAACGGGACTATGAACTGGAACTGTGGTGCTATGAACGCGGTATCTACGACATCTCATATCCGGGCCGTCATACCGAGGTGGACATAGAAGCCATCGGCAGAGCCATATTGATGGGCCGCATAGACCCTAACGACCCGCCTCCGCCGCCCGTTGACACAGCCGAGACGCCGGAACGCGCCGGGTTTACCGACAAACTGAAAAACATACTATCAGAGATGCCATCCATGCCGGAATTCAAACTACCGCCTATGCCCGAACGAAAACCCCGGCGGCCTGAAATGTCCGTTACGGCCGCGCCGCGGCATATACAGTCGATTGCCGTGGTCAACTGCTCGCGCGGGTTTGGGGCAACCACGCTGACCGTACAGCTTGCCGAGTGCCTGCATATGGCGGGACGTGACGTGTCGGCGGTATCCTTGGACATGAGCGGCGACTTGGCGATCTCGGGGCTTATTGAGAAAGGCGTCGCGGTTTTCATGCCGTCCGGGGACACCCTGCCTGACATCGAGGCGCTGTCGAGGGAGTATCGGCATATCGTTATTGATTTCGGCACGATATTCGAGTTTCTGCCGTCGGGCGCGTGGATACCCGCCCAATCGCGGGCGGAGACCGCGCGTATAGTACAAGATACTTTGCTTTCCAGCGACCTGCGTATCTATCTCACCTCGGAAGAACCTTGGCACAGGAACAAGTCCGGCGTCTTCTCAAGCGACAAAGACGGATTCCTGTTACCCGCCCATGAAGCGGACGCTTCAACCATACTGCATACTTTAGGAGTGTTATGATTAAAGTGAAGTTACTTAAAAACCGTTTCCTGATCGCCGCGGCCTGTCTGCTTATGGCCGCCGCCGTCGCGTTCGTCATGCTGCCGCAATTCTACGCGGACCGTGACGCCACCGTGACCGTATACCGCGCCGCGGCGTACATCCCAAGAGGTACGCTGATTGAGTCCCGGCATATCACAAGCATCGACGTCGGCGCGTTCAACCTGCCGGAGCATATCATCACAGACCCTGAAGCAATCATCGGACGTTACGCGCTGACCGATATTCCACAAGACGACAGCTTCCTCCCCGAGAAAATCGGGGATTTTTTATTCTCCGAAACGCTTGACACGCTGATGGAACAGGAACAGAAGTTAGTGACCGTCACGCTGCCAAGCAACGCGGCGGGCTTGTCGGGTCACCTTGAGGCCGGCGACGTCGTGAGCGTGGTTTGCTATATTGCGGCGTATGAGCGATATGTCACGGACGAGGAGACAGGCTTCGATGTACGCGAGAGTATCCCGGCGGAGACTATCATCTTTCCCGAACTGCGCTCCATCACGGTATTCGGCATCGAGAACGCGAGAACGGAGGACATTCAAGAGTTAAAGACCGCCGAGGGTACGTCGGTGGATACGGTACCCAAGACCGTCACGCTGATCGTTTCCGAGGAACAGGCGCTGAAACTTGTGGAAGCGGAGTACACGGGGAAAATCCACCTTGTCTTTGAAGGGAGAGAGGCTTAATGGACGCGCCGCTTATCACAATTTGGGGTCGTTCGGGCGCCGGGAAGAGTACGCTGGCCGTCAACCTGGCTTGCGCGCTGGCTAAGACCCGATGTGTGGGCCTGATTTCCTCCAACCTGCAATACGGGCATCTGCAAAGCCTGTTCGGGCAGACCATACAGGGCGGCAAGGGGCTGTTGAACGCATTGGAGAACCCCGCGCATACCAAGGATTATTTCTGGAAAGCGGCGTCTTCCGGCCTGCCTGAAAACATCTTTTTGCTTTCCGTACCCAACGAGTACACAGGCTTACAGGCGGACAGCGTAACGATGGAAGCTGTAGAGGAGGTCCTCGACCACGCGCGCGCCGTCTTCGACATCCTGCTCGTGGACGGCAGCGAGTCGCTTACCAACCCGGTTTCAAGCGTATCCATCGCGCAATCACGGCAGGTGTTGGTGGTACACAGGCAATCGGTGGCCTCGGGGATATGGTACAGGTCGATGGGCGACTTCATCTTTCAGCTCCATTTGGAAGACAAGCTGCTGCATTTGATCCAGGAGACGCCGAAGAGTATCCAGGAATACGCCTCCACACTCGGCATACGCCCGGAGATGAGCATCCCGTACTGCGCCAACGCGCGGCAATCAGAGGACGGCGGCGCTCCCATCTACATGGAGAGTGGCAAGCATTGCCGCCGATACGCGAAAGCTGTGGATCAGCTTGTAAAGGCGTGTTTGAACAATGAAACTATCGTGTGAAAGGGTGAACATACTGTGAGCGGTTCATTTTCGGTCGCCGGTCTGATATACAGGCACAACGCCCGCAGGGGCGTCGTGGAGACCCAATGCGGCGGCCAGACGGACTACGGCGATATACTATCCAAAATCCAGCACATCATCAGCGACAAACACTCCGCGGAATTAGCTCAGACGCTGTATTCCGAAGCCGCCGAAACGCGGCTCAAGACGCTGATCATGAGATACCTCAACAGCGAGCGTCTGTCCGCCAAAGGGTTTGCCAATATCGCGGAGCTGTGCGAACACATCTACGACGATATGGCGGGCATGGGGATCATCTCCAGATGCCTCAAAGACCCCGACGTGGAGGAAATCAACATCGACGGCTGCGACGGCGTATGGGTACAGTACCGTGACCGCAAGGAACGACTCCAGAGCTTCGCCGGGCCCGCGGACTGCGTGAATATCGTGCGTAAGATGGCGCGTTTCGGCGGCGTCATCTTGGACGGCAGCCGCCCCATCGGCGACAGTTATATCTCCAAAGGCGTCCGCATGTCGGGTGCGATCAACCCGTGTGTTGACGACGAACGCGGCGCAATCGCGTCGATACGGAAGCAGAAGCCGTTCTTGGTAACCCGCGAGAACCTCATCTCATGGGAGACCGCCACCGAAAAAGAGCTGGATTTCCTGACCCTCTGCGTAAATAACGGCGTGTCTATCGCCATAGCGGGCGCGACCGGCGCGGGTAAGACCGCCGACATGGGCCTGATACTCAACAGCGTGGCCCCGGAGAAGCGTATTGTAATTATTGAGGATACAAAGGAACTGAACGTGCAGGGTGAGAAGCGGGACGTCACCTATATGCAGACCAAGGAGCCGCCCAACGAGGTGTCGATGCTCGATCTGCTCAAACTCAGTCTGAGGCTGCACCCGGAGATATTAGTACCCGCCGAGATGCGCGGCGCGGAAGCCCTGACGGTACAGGAGGCGGGCAGGACGGGGCATACCATCGTATCCACCCTGCACGCCAACAGCGCGCGCGCCGCGTATGACCGTATCCTGACCATGTGTTTGCAGGCGGGTACCAAGCTGTCCGAGGAACGGCTGTTGAAGAATATCGTGGAGGCGTTCCCGGTCATGCTGTTCAAGGCGCAGCTGCCGGACGGTACGCGCAAGTATGTGGAGATATTCGAGGCCACGGGCGTAAAGGACGGCGAGCTGACCGGCGGCGCGTTATTTCAATACAAGGTGAAAGACCATCAGCGGGACAACTCCGGCAGGATTATCAAGACGCACGGCTCGCATGTACAAGTGGGCGCGATTTCGGAGAAACTGGCGGAACGGCTGTCTTTCTGCGGCGTCGATATGGCGTACATAAAGCCGCTGATGAAGGTGGCGTCATGATTACGGTACAGACGCTGTTATTCCTCCTGCTGTCCGCCGCCGCTTTGATTGTGTTCCTGCCGCCCAAGACGCTGTCCTTTACCGGGAACGCCTTACGGGAGAAACGCGAACACATAACCAACCGCAAGCTGTCCGCGTCTCAGAAGCTGACCATACGCATATATACCGCCGTGAAGAACGCCGGGTTTACCGTGCGCGGGTATATCCTGCTCACCGTTGCCGCGTCCCTCGCGGGTGTGGCGCTGGGCGGCGTACTGTTCAGCGGCGCGGAGCTGGCGGCTGCCACGGGAGTTGCTTTCTTGGGGCTTCCGTATATCTATATGCTCATGCGCGGGCAGACGGCGGCCCGGAAGGAATTGGAGGGCCTTGAGAACACCATGTCGGTCGTCACCAACGCCTACATGGGATGCAACGATATTGTGGAGGCGTTCTACAGCCATGTGCGTGAACGGAACCGTATCCGGGACCCCGGCCAATGGGATACCACGCCTTTTGACGAGTTCGTGACCGAGGTGACCATGATAAACCCCGACGTGGAACGCGGCTTATATATATTGGAGGCTAAAATCCGAAACTACCATTTCAGCGAATGGGCCAAGATGCTCCGTATGTGCAACGGGAACAGCAACCTGAAATTCGCTTTGCCGCCCATCGTAAAGGCGATGGGCGACGCCAAGGCCATGCAGATAGAGAGCGACACGCAGATGGCTCAGGTATGGCGTGATTACATTATGACCGTGGCGCTGATGTTCGGGATAATCCCCATACTGCGTTTCGCAAACGCGGACTGGTATACCATCCTCACAACGACATTTATCGGCAAGCTGCTGATCGGGCTGATGCTCGTGATGGCGCTGGTAAGCGCGTTGGTTGTTGCGCGGATAACCAAACCGATCAGTACGAATTTAGGGAGGGCGAAAGATGCGCGCTGAAGGGATGCAATACTACGCTGTTCTGTTTATTCTGCTCACAACAGGTTCTTGCTCTCTTTTATACGGGCTGCTCCGCGTGCCGTCCCGCGGTATGGGTCGGCGTTTGAGGTCTACAGTAGCGGCGCGTGAGGGAATGGGCGCAAAGCTGATGAGGATGCTCATCGCGCCGTTGTCTGTTCCTGTGGCGGCGGTCATACCGATGAAGCCCTCAAGGGAATCGGAGTTGGCTCAACAGCTGCGGCGGGTGGATATTTTTATCCCGCCAAGGGAGTATTACGCGCGCGCTGTGATTATGGCCGCGTTCTCGCTGTCGCTGGCCGCGGTGATCACGTTCCTCGGGCTCCCGCAAGCCGCGCCTGTCGCCGTGATTCTGGCGGCGCTCGTGTTTTTTCACTTTATCACCATGCACAAGGACGCGCTGAAGGCCAAGCAGGAAAAGATTGAACTCGGGCTGCCGGGTTTCATCCGTTCCATTCTGCATCAGTTACCCGATACACGTCACAGCGGCGGTGAAGTGAAGGTGGACCTGATCGCCATATTCGAGGATTACCTGAAGGTGGCGAACGCCGTTTTCTACTACGACGTGGCGTATCTGATAACCGAGATGAAGTCGAAGGACAACAAGACGGCCTTACGCAACTTCGACGCGCGGATTGGGATGCCGGAAGTGAGTTTCTTAGTTCAGGCGCTGACGGGGCTGGACAAGGGCGAGAACCAATCCGACGCCTTGGCGCATTTAGCGCGTGACGTTGACCTCAAGGCGCGTGAGAATATCCGCAAGCAGCTTGCCAAACGGCCCGGGAAAGTACGGATGGCCACCATACCGTTAGTTGTGGTGGCCATCGGGACGCTCCTGTATGTGATCGTGTCGCATTTGTTCCAGTCTGTCGGCGGGATGTTTTGAGAGGGAAAGAAGAGCGAAAGTCACGCTTTCGGGAAACCATCCCGTAAGCGTTTCTTTATATCATCACACAGGAGGAGGCGATGCCTAAATAAAACACTCTGCACACCCCGTAACCCAAGCAGTCTAACAAACGAATGGAGGAAAAATACCACATGAAAAAACTCAGGCAACGCGCGGACAACGCATTACTCAAGCTCATCCACAGCCGTTCCGGCGACCAGATGACTGGCTGGCTCATCGTCGTCTTGCTGGTGGTGGTCACCGGCGCGGTGTTCCTTGTGCTGTACCAGGACTCGGTCAAGGAGATTTGGACAGGCATCATCAACAAGGCCAAAACCGTCTTTGGGATCTGAGCCCATGCCGGCGGGAAATAGGGAGGGGCGGTATCCGGCCAAGAGCCGCCCCCCGGCCGGAATGGCCCTGTTGCGGTCAAGGAAAGGCGAGATGTACTATGAGCTTATCATCAAGACGCTCATCGTGGTGGTGTTCCTGCTCACGGTCATCAACCTGTATAACGTGTTTATACAGTATCAGAATGTCAACTATCTGTGCAAGAGGATGGTCCGCGCCATTGAAATCGAGGGTCAGGTCAACGGCAGTATCGACGCTTTGTTCAATAGGCTCAACGGCGAGTTGGGTATAGACGCCAGCTACCGCGTGATCCAAGTTTCGTATTTCGACGCATCACGCAGGATACAGCTCCGCGACCCGTTCACCGTCGAAGTCACGGCAGGCTTCGATTTCGAGATACTCAACCCGATGTTCGGGCCGCCCGTCGTGATACACATCCCGTTGTCGGCCGATATGTCCGGCATCTCGGAGGTGTATTGGAAACCGTGAGAAAAGGAAAGCGCGGAGCGGCGCAACTTGATAGCGTTCAGCTTCTCAAAAGCCGCTCCGGCAGTATGTTCGTATTCGTCCTAATTATCCTGACCTTTCTGCTTTCTTTCACCGCTTTGGTCGGGGAGTTTTATCGAATCCACAGCATCCAAGGCCATATCGAATACGAGCTTCAGCGCGCCGCAAATATTGCCGTGGAGGACGCCATGCACGACAGCTGGCGTCAGGACAAGTTCGGAAACCTTGACACGGCGCGCGCCAAGCAGAACGTGTCGGATTATTTCGGCGTTTGGATGGAGCTGACGCCGGGCTTGCAGAAGTTCTCCGGCGGCAAACTGATTTACACGCTCCAAATAGACGCCGTAACGGCGGACGAAGTGCCTCCGCGTGTGTATATCAAGGGGAAGGTTATTATACCAAGCGCGTACCCGTTCCTCGCGGAAGATGTGGAGACTCCGTTCGATATTGTGAGCAGGAATGTTCGTGTAGATCAGTAGTTTCAAGGGGTTGTCAGCCTTTGGCGAAATAAACTGCTTTCTTGCCGAAATAAAGGTTTGACAATTCAGATATTTACGTTATTATGTAAAGCACAGACACAAATTCACATTATTAGAGGAGGGGTTGTCAATGAAACGAGTTATCTCTTTAACGCTTGCGCTTTGCGTCATGCTCAGCGCGGCGTCTTACGCGGCGTCGCCCGTTGGAGCGGAAAAGTTCAGGGACTTGAAGGGCGGCGAATGGTTCTACCCGTATGTGGACCAAATGACCAAGGACGGGATTATCACCGGCGCGACCGAGAACACGTTCGAGCCGTCAAAAGAAGTCACAGGCGCGGAGTTCGTCACATTCGTAATACGCGCCGCGGACGGCTACAAGGCCGGGAACACAAGCGGCCACTGGGCCAAAGGCTATATGGACAGGGCATACCAAATAGGGATAACCACGCGGGATGAAATGCCCGCCGAACTGTGGGACAAACCCATATCACGGCAGAGTATGGCGCGGATTATCGCGCGCGGCACGGAATTGATTATGAAAGAAAAGCCCGCCGAGGATACTGAGAAATATACCGCGTGTATCCCGGACTGGGACGATGTGTGTACCGTCTGCAAACCGTATGTGGCGCAGGCATACGCCAAGGGTATCTTCACGGGTACCGACAGCAAGGGCACTTTCAACGGCGCGAAGACCATGACGCGCGGCGAGACCGCCTGTGTGATAGCAAAGCTGCTCGACCCGGCCATACGCAATGAGGTCACAATTGTCAACGGCGATGGAACCATGAAAATGGGCGCCGCCGAGATGTACATCACGCGGACGCTGGATAACACCCGTTTCTACAAGGAAAACGGGAAGTATTATATCTCTTGCGTATACCCTGACGATCTGCCCGAAGGCTTCGAGATGCGGTTCACGGTCATCATGGAGCGCAATGACGGGCCGGTACTCCAGTACAAGACGTTCGCGCTCAGGGAGAGCGATATGATACCCAAGACAGGCTCGTTTACGCGGGAATTCGCCGGGTTGAAGTCGTTGAACAGCATAGATTCTATCATACTCAATATAACCGTTGACGCGCCCAACTCAACCATTAGCGACTACCGTAAATGCGAGGGCGCGATGGGGGCGCTGGCCGAGTTCAAAAACGGGAAGATTTCAACTTGGGATGTCTATGTTACCTACACGGCGGGCGGCAGTAAGAAACTCCAATACGACAAAGACAAGCTATTTCAATGGTGAGGAGACAGAAAGATGATAAAAAACAAACTCGGACGCTTCGGCGTCCTTTTTCTTGCCCTGTTTTTCCTGCTCGGAGGTATACCGATAAATACAGTCACAGCCGCCGCGCCGTGGCTCGACATCACCGAAACGATTCCCGACGGCGCCAACGTCATCGCAACCCAAAACGGAACCACATCTTATGAACTCTGGCATTATTCCGGCGGATACTGGGCAAAGAACACGTCTGACCCCTTGCGTATCACCGACAGCCAGCTTCAAGGCGACCTTGATAATTTGGCTGACACGATAAACGAGACAATCCAATTCGAGTACGCCGTGCCGGAAGCGGTGACCGCAGCGCTGAAAGCCGGCAAGAAGGTGGGCGTATGCGTCGCCGCGCCCGCCGGGTTCGGATACTTCAACGTCTCGCGGGGCTTGCCGCGGGTGAGGATTGAAAACGGCGCGCTGTACCTTCAAGCGTATCCTAAGTTTAACTTCGTGACAGCGTATGGATATACCTACAATGATTTTGTCGGTGGCCTCAATAAGAACATCCCGTTTGTGAACCCCAAGTACGGTCAAAACTGCTATGCCATGTATACGACAGGCGGCGCGCTCCTTGGGACGGCTCGCGGACACTTCAATCCGAATGACCCGACGGAGTTGGGCCGTGAGGGTACGATACATCCGAGTCAGATTTCGGACAGCGGCGGTTCTTTGAAAAGCGGCTTCACGGTTTCCGTCAGCGGTAAATCTTATAACTCAAGCGCCGTAAAAATCGGCGTGGGTACTTTTCAAAACGCGGGCGCGGTTGGTTTTATCTTTGATTACAGCCTGACGATTACCTACTATGAAATCGACGACGCAGACGTGGCCAACAACGACGTGGCAGTCACCAAGATAGAGAAGACAAGCTACCCCGCCACCAGCGTCGTGACCGCCGACGTCACCGTCAAGAATCTCGGATTCACACCCATCACGACGCCGGTTGAGTTCTCGATACCGGGGCTCACCACACAGAGCAAGGACGTCACATTGGCGGCCGATCAGAGTACGGTACTGCATTTCACGTTTTCCACCCCGCCTTCGGGTACGCTCACCATGACAGCCGAAGCGAACAAGGAGCGTACATTTGAGGAGACGGACTATACCAATAACAAACTGACCGTGACCGCGCGGATCATACCCATACCGTCCGGCAGCGCGTCGTGCAGTGACACCATAACGTGGACTGAAACGGGTTACCATATGGTCTACTTCAATTGGTTCTCGTATCCGTGCTATCATACCTTCACATACGAGACGAAGCTCACGGCAGAGCATGACATATTGCCGAAAACACTTAAATCAGGGTACGGGTTTGCGGTGACCGTCAACAACTCCGTCAGCACGCGGCTTGTGGGCAATCAAGGCTGCGGCGCTTGGGGCGCGGGTCGCGCCAATACGCTGATACCCACACTGCCGGATAAAGCGCAGGTGAAGCTCGGATGGGGTACGTCGAACAGGCTTGGCACACAGCCGTCCACGGTAGACCTAAATTTAGTCTATCGTACAGCGACGCAATCACGTTTTGAGTGCGGGCCCAATCTTATCAGCGAAATCAAGGCAAAGCTCATCTATACGGATGTGGCGCTGGCGGGTACGCGGCAGAGCCCCAAACAGCACCAGATTCTGATAAACATCACAGGCGGCGGCGTGAACGGCATCCCGTTCTGCAAGGAGATCACGGACCGTATCACCATCAACGGGAATATGTACGAAGACGACGCCACGGGTGCCAACTGATGCGGGTTGTTGACAGTTTAGTCACCGCCGCCGTATGCGCGCTGCTGCTGTACGGCGCGGTGTGGGACGCCAAGAGACGGCTCATTCCCAACCTCGTCCCGGTCACACTCGGTATTATTGGTATTATGCTGGTTTTCGCGCCCGCGGTATCGTATTGGCAAATCCCGCTGTCCGAGAGGATCGCGGGATTCGCGCTGCCAACCGTAACACTGCTCATACTGCACACCCTAAAGAAGCCGGTGGGCGGCGGCGACCTCAAGCTGACCGCCGCCCTTGGCTTTTTGCTGGGGTTGACACATTTCGCCGCGGTCTATGCGTTAGGCGGCGGTATGGCGCTCGTCTGGGCGGCGGTAAAAAGGCAGAAATCCGTGCCGCTGGCAACATTCTTGTTTCCGGGGGTGACGCTGTGGCTGACAGTTATTCTGTTTGCAGGATAAGGAATATCAGACACAAGTACGGTATCACGGTACGCGAGTTGGCTGATGAGGTCAAGGTATCCCAGCAATACATCAGCAGGCTTGAGATGGGCTTGGAGAAACCGACGGCCCGAAACCGGAAACTAATCAAGAACGCGCTGACGCTTTACTATCTCAGACAGGAAAGGCGATTGGCGCTTTTGCGGAATGAACTCATCGAACAGCGGGACAGCTTACTGCAATTAGAGTCGGAGACATGAAAGGACGATATATATGAGCAATATCACGGGTTCCGTTGAGGTGACGGCGGAGGGCTGGCTGCATATCCGGCTTGACGCCCTGCTGCCGAACTGCCGTTACGGGACGGCGGCGTATATTTCAGACGCGATACTTGAGCTGCTTGACGGTATGCCGGAACCGCCGCCGTACTATGAGAAGGCGTTCCTGTTCATCGACGAACACGGCGGCTTGGAGTCCCGCCGCGTTTACGATCAGGATAACAAGGCGTGGAAAGCTATCCCCAACGCGCTCAAGGGGCGTGTGTTTGAGGACGACGACCAGTTCACGCTCTCGATATGCCTTATGGCAAAAGAGGACAAAGAGGTCGCGTGCCATATCTATGTGACGCCGCCGGAGGACGCTTTCCTGTTCCTGTACAAGCGCTATGGGGACGCTTAAAAAGGCTCTTAGCGCCACCCCCGCTGACAGTTTTTGCCGTGTTTATGTAACACTGTTAGCGGGGGTGGCGGTTGCTCAGTGATTGCAAGCGATACACGGTCAACCTCAGCGGAGACAAAGGGAGTCATGGGGTGGAACCCCCGGTAAAGCGGAGGGCAGGTGAATTTTGATGGTGCTTGACAAGGCGAATGGAGAGCTTCTGAAGTTGGTTGCTGTATGCAGGGACGTGTCGTGTGAGAATGGATGCGAATGGCCGGGGATGTTTGGAGAGACGAACATAGGCAGGTTGATAGCAGAAGGGCTGCTGTACATATCGCGGGACGGCAGGTATTAC
>Ga0082212_10004341_pt1 | contig 19679 bp, 22 predicted proteins | sample TergutNt197P3_FD_71548 | JGI IMG/M metagenome (GOLD analysis project Ga0082212, IMG submission 71548) | Neocapritermes taracua P3 segment gut microbial communities from Petit-Saut dam, French Guiana - Nt197 P3 | ecosystem: Host-associated > Arthropoda: Insects > Digestive system > Gut ... | reverse complement strand
TACAATCCTTCTACCAGCTATTTTCAACCGCAGCTTACCATACCGCTGATACTGACCAAAAACGTGACAATAAAAGCTTTTGCCGCCGCTTTGGGCAAAGAAAAAAGCCCGGTTGCCACGTTCAGTTTTGTGGTGGAGTAATAAATGACAGCAAAAAGACGGCTAATAATAGTGTTTGTCATATTCATCATAGCTTCCCTACCCCTTTGCTTATTTGCTTACAATAAGCAGAGAACCTCATTGCCGGAAGAACTTAACGCACCACTGTCATTTCTTTATTTTAGCGACACCCAGGCAGACCCAAAAAGCGGGGATTATTCCCCATTGCGGGAATTGCTCACACAAGCCGTATCCTGGGAGCAGCAGCCTGTGCTGGCCATTTTCGGCGGGGATACAATAAACGACGGTGGGGATGCCACTGAATGGCAGGCTTTTTGGCAGGCGGTTGCGGCACCGCTAGCCAGACTGGTTACAGCGGCAATAGCCGGTAACCACGACAGTCATCCTCTATTGGCAGAGCAGTTCGATTATCCACAGCAAGCACCGTTAACGCCAGGGCAAGGCTTTTTTTATTCTTTTGATCTTGGCTTGCTCCATTTTATCATGCTGGACAGCAATATCATGGGCGCCGCTAACCAAGTGGATATGCAATGGTTGGAAAATGATTTAAATAGTGCTACAGCCCGCCAAGCTGCCTGGCGCATTGCTGTTATACATCATCCCTTATGGCCGCTGACAGATAACCCCAAAGATTTGCAAAGAGCCGCAATTATGCGGGAGAACTTCCTGCCTTTGCTTAGAACAGGCGATGTGGATCTGATATTATGCGGCCATCAACATCTTTATGGGCGCAGCTTACTCATGCAGGGAACAGAGCCGGTTGTGGCGGACGGCGGTATTATCCAGATCATGGTAGCATCCGGCGCCAAGGAGTCTTATGTTGCAGGGCAGCCAGACTATCTGGCTATAAGCGCCCCGGCGCCCAACTACCTATTGCTGACAACTGATTGGCGAGAACTTTCTATCACTGCCTATAATGAACATGGCGAGATTATTGACAAATACACGCTTACGAGGTAGAAATATGCGCATATTCAATATTTTCTTCTTAGCACTGTTATTGCTGCTATGTTTAGCGGCCTGCCTGCCAAACGATGCCAATAGGCAAACTTCTGATAAGCCTCCCATTGCCGTAGAAGGTGTCCTACCCCAGCTTGGTGAGTATATGGACTGGAGCATCAGTATAGTTGATTCCACCGGGGCAAAGGCCTGGAGCTTTACAGAAGCTGAATTAATTAGTGCCTTAGAGCCGGCTGAACCCTTCTCCCATGCCTATTCCACCATCAATAATTGGCCCGCGACCCGTTTTTACGCTGCCGAGGGTTACAAGGTATCCGATATACTCAAAGCAGCCGGTCTATACGAAAGCGCCCAAACGATCACCTTTAGCGCCATTGACGGTTATCAGGTCAGCCTAACAGCAAAACAGCTCTTATGCCCTCAGTACTATTATCCCCAAGTGGGAGAAAACAGCGATTCGGCGGAACAAGTGTTTCCCATCATCGCCTACCGCTGGCGCGAAGGCACGGCTGAGCTGGAAGAAATCTATGAGAACAAACCTTGCCTCATCATCGGGCAAAGCAACCACTTGGAGCACACCAATCCAGCCTTTGTGGTTGGCTTATCAGCTATCCTGGTTACCGACTCACCCTCGGAGCAATGGCCAATAGCCGGCGCCTTCCCCCTACCCGGCTCCATTGCCGCCGGGGAAACAGTAAAGCTACAGCATACAGATTATGGGCTGGTCAAGCTACATTATACCTTAGACGGCAGCGAACCCACAACCCTTTCGCCAATTTATAATCCCAGCACCTATCAGCCAGAATTAAACCGCCCCATTCCGATTACCAAACCCACCACCATCAAGGTGCTGGTAAGCGGCTATGGCAAAACCGATAGCGAGATAGCTGTTTTTGACTTCTTTCCCCTGGAATCAAAATGAAATAATATACACGTACAATTCTAAAATAATAGTAGTGAAATAGCTTTAAAAATGTGGTAATATATATTTATTATCATATCAGGAGGTTGATATGCCATGAATAAAATACCCTATATTTCAACTGTCAAACCTTACTCTATAATACAAAAAAAAGCATTCTTTCTTTTGCAAGCAAAACTTTCGGCAGCAGATAAACAAATTACAGAAGGAAAACTTTATACGCATGACGAAGTTTTTTCGCGCCTTAAGGAGAGGGTTGGTAGTTAAACTTAGCTTATTTTGAGGTATAGCATGTCTAAACTGCGTTTTATCACCTTAACTGTAGCCTTAGCCACCTTGCTTAGCAATAGTGCTTGTGCTATAGGTTTACCTAATATGAATGCCTTGCCGAAAGACAGCGGTGATGCCGCCTACGAAGCTTACACGATTCACATAGAGGGCCTGCGGGAGCTTGAGGGCGGTATCGCCGAGCTAAGCGTGGCTGAATTGCGCGCCTTGCCCCAGCATGAATTGGCAGCCAGTTATAAACGCACCACCGGGCTCACCGAGGAATTCTTGATGTGCGGGCCTTTATTATATGATGTAATAGCTTTAGCCGGTGGCAATTTAGATGATTATGCCGGACTGGGCATTGTCGGTCGCGATAATTATTATTGCCTCTTTTCCCGCGAGGTGATAGCTTCCACCACTGAAATGCTGCTGGCAGTGATCATTGATGGACAAACAAAACTGGACGGGGATAATTACCCGGCTCGGGCGGCTGTGCCGGGTCAATTCGGCCCTTATTGGGTTAAACAGGTGGCTAGGCTAATTCTTTACGAAGAAGTGCCGGGTAAAAATATCACCAGCGTATGGCTTTTTGCCAACCTGACTGAGGGTATTTTGCCTTATGATTATGAATACTATGGCTCACTCGATAAGGCTATCGATATGGAACAAATGTTTTCCCGCCTTGATTATGTGGATAGCCGGGCTTTTTTTACCATGAAATCTGTGGACGGTTTTAAAAAGAACGAAGCCATGAATATGGTCAAATCCCGTTATTATCTCAAAATCACAGGAGCGGACGCGCCCACCAATGTAGCGCCCTATATAAAGCTAGGCATGAATGTACAAAAAATCGCCTGGGTCTCCACCAACGCCGACGCGGCCATCTTCCCTAATATGCTGCTGGAATATATGGAGAGCATAAGCATACGGGGGCAAAGCGGCCTGCCTTTGAGCGAAATCCTTTACGAAGTAGAATTGGATACAGTAAAAGGAGCTACTTTCGACCTCTTAGGTACAGCGGGCGAGCGCTATCGCGTATGCGGCGCCGAATTGGCTAATGCTATATTAATTCCACTGCCGCAAGGCGGCGGCCGGGTAATGTGGGCGGAAGATTCAGGCTACCCGGATATAGAAAACCTGCTGAGAATACGTCTGGTAATAGATGAGTGATGGATGAGTGATGGATGAACAATATAGCAAAATATAATCAATGGCAACACTTTGTCCTGGCCGCACTGCTGATTTGCCTTTTAAGCGTGCTTGGCGCTTGCCGAATGCACAAAACCGCGCTTACGGCAGCGGAAAGCGCGGCCATTAGCGCTATTTGCCATGTAGATACCGCGAATTTTATTGATATTAGCCGGGAGATAATGGATAAAAAACGCGCCGCCAAATTCCCGGCTATTGCCAAGGTTTATCAAAGCGGGCAGTTGTATGCGTTTATCATTAATCCGGTGGCCTATAATGGGCCGGTAACCCTAGCCCTGGTTATAGACGGCGACTTAGACGAAAGCCTGGGTTTGCAAATAGTTGGGCATCAGGAAACGCCCCATTATGTGCGGGATATGGAAAAAAACTGGTTCACCCGGCGCTTTGCCCATAAATCAGCGGGAGAATACCTAAAAGCAGTACGGCTAAAAGCCACTGGCGAACAGGATATAGTGGCTATCACAGGAGCCACCATTACTACGGAAGGTATAGTAAACGGCGTAAACGCCGCTTTTGGCGCGTATCAGGAATATATATGGGGGCAAAACGCCGACGATGTTCCATATATGGTGCGTTTTGAGCCAAATTTAGCTAGCGGCCCAGTAGAAACAGGGTATCTGGCTATACGCTCTTATGGGCTGGTTCTGGCAGAAATCAGCTTGGATGAGATCCGCAGCCTGCCCGCTGTAAAGCGCAGCATGAGCATACATTCCTCAGCAGGTATAACGCAGCATGCCTTTAAAGGCACACTGCTATCCAATATCTTAAATACGCTGGACCCAGCCCTCATAGAGGATTATAGCCGGGCATTAGCCGTGGGAGTGGACGATTATATATCCGGCATAGCCATGGAGGAAATTATGGCTGAAAACAGTGTCTTCATTATGTATGAGGACAATGGCTTGCCTTTAGCAAAAAAAAATGGCGAGCCGGGAGCTTTGCGCATAATAGTGTTGCATGATGTATTCGGCCAGCGTTATACCAATTATCTGCTGGAAATAGTACTGGAAAATGAGGCGCCATGATGAAACAATTGCCCCTAAAAGCTATATTCTCCTGCTTATTGCTGCTGTCGTTTTTTTTATTATGCGTCAGCGGAGCTATGCTCTATTTGGGCAAAACCGGCTTGATACTGGGGTTTAGCCGTGCTTTTTTGCTGCGTTCCCATGCCCGGCTATCCTTATTGATGTTACTGCTGGTATGCGGCCACCTGGCTCTTAATTGGCGGCTATTTCGCCTTAGTTTAAAAAAGCTTTTAGGCCACAAATCCGCGTCAATAAAGGAAAAGAGCATAAACAAATAAAAACAACAATAATATCATCAGCGCGCTATCACGGCCACGCCACTCTAATCTGAACAAACTGGTACGTGTAGGATAAGCGCCAAAACCACGCAGTTCCATGGCACATGCCAGTTCCTGCGCCTTTATTATGGCATCCGCTACCACCGGTAACAACAGATGGCTGTACAGCTTCAGCTTACGCGGCAAGTTAAGCTCTTGCAAAACTAATCCCCGCAGTTGAATGGCTATAAGCGCATCATGAAAAGACTCGGCGAACAAAGGCAAAAAGCGCAGGGCTGTAGCGAGCATAAAGACAAATACATAAGGCAGGCCTAATTGCACCAGCCCCTGGATAACGCGGCGCGGTTTTTCCGCGGCCATAATTGCCATAGATAATAATAAGACAACAAAGCGCATAGCAGCAGCTAAACCACGCCATAACCCCTGCTCATAAAGAAGCGCCATATCCCCAACATACAATAGGGGCTGGCCTTGGCGGAAAAATACGGCCTGCGCTAAGGCTACTAAGGCTAATAACGCCAGCAAACCACCAAAGCGCCGCGCGAAAACAAATAAGTTCGCGCCTAAAACCAAAGCCAGCAGCAGAGAGGCCAAAACCAGCAAGGCTAGGGCTTGCGGACGGGAGAAGTAAAGAGCCGCTGCCGAAAGCAGCAGCAGTGCCAATAGCTTAACACGGGGGTCGGTATGTTTCAGCATAACACCACCCCATTTTCCAGCATCACCTCAGCAGTAGCAAAATGCTGTACCAATAAGCTATCATGGCTGATTATCGCTATAGCGGTACCATTGGCCAACAGCTCTTGCAATAGCTCGCATAAAGCTCCCCGTGTCCTTTGATCCAGGCCACTGGTGGGTTCGTCCAGCAATAATAGGCGCGCTCCCTGCATCATCACAGCAGCTAAAGCCAGCCTTTGCTTTTCGCCGCGGCTAAGCCTGTAAATACTGCGCCCATGTAAATGACTTAAACCAAAGCTTTGCAGCAGTGCTGCGGCTTTTTCTTGCGCGCCTAATAAATCTTCCCCTAAAAAACAGGCCTTGAACAGTAATTCTTCTCCCACTGTAGCGCAAAATAACTGACGGCTCGGTTCTTGAAAAAGATAGCCCACCGTTTGCCCTATACGTCCCAAAGGATAATCATTAGCTACATTACCGTTTAGCAACAGTTCGCCTTGCCGCGGTTTTAATATGCCGGCCATTAGTTTACCTAAAGTGCTTTTACCGCTGCCTGTAGCGCCACGTATCAATAAACATCCGCCTTCTGTTACGCATAAATTGGGGCAACTTAGCTTAAAATCTCCTTGATCATAAGCGTACTGCGCCTCACGCAATTGCAACAACGGCGCGTTCATGCGATAACCTCCTCCAGAAACCCAGCTTCCAAGCGCAGTACCCGGTGAGCCAGATTCCAATAGCGCCGGTCATGGCATATCAACAAAACCGCTACATTTTGTCTGTTCAAGCCCTTTATCAAGTTTTCAACGCGCCTGATGGCTGTCTCGTCTAAATGACAAAATATTTCATCCAAAATCAACAACTTTGGCTTTAAGGTCAATGCCGCGCCCAGAGCCACCAATTGCTTCTGGCCGCCTGACAGTTGATGAGGAGCGCTTAAACGGTATTGCTCCAAAGCTGTTAAAGCCAAGGCTTCGTCAACCCTTATACGAATGATTTCTGGTGGCAGGCGCAGGTTTTCCGGACCAAAGGCCAGCTCATCTTCTACCGTGGGCGCAAAAAGCTGGCTTTTTGGCTCCTCACGCACCATTGCTAAAGTTTGCGCCAGCCGCGCCAAGGGCAAACTGCCCAGCTCATGGCCTTCCAGAAAAATATTGCCCTGCAATACCCCTCTAATATTGCGGGGGATAATATAAGCCAATATCTGGCAAAGCGTACTTTTACCGCAACCGGAAGAACCGGTCAAAACCACTGTTTCACCTCTGTCAAGAGATATATCCAAGCCACTGAACAAGGGCTGGCAACCCGCGTAAGCAAAGCTTAAGCCTACTGCCAGTAAAAGCGGTCCGGCCTGAGATACTTCTTCATACTTGCGCATCTATTTCCTCCACGTATTTGCACCAGCGCTGGGCAAAAAGCTCACCTCGTATCACCAGCAAAAACGGACCCCAGCCACCGTCTTTTAGAGCTTGCAGTATTTCGCCATCCATGCTAAAGCAAATATATACTTTATCCGCCGTTTCTACCTCCATAAATGTAAGTGGGGAAAAATAGTTGTCCAAACCGCGTATGGCAAACAAGGAAGCAGCCGATACATCAATGTCCAAAGCCTCATAAATAAGCCGCAGTTCCACCCCGCGCAATCTGGCTTCTCGCGGTTTAGTAATGCTGGTAGCCAGCCTGGTGGTAAATTCCACCGGTTGCATATCCATAATATCGCGCAAGCTAACTATAGCAACCGTTTCCCCATCCAGCTTAAGCAAGAACTCCCGGTTTTCCTGCAGCGCCCTAAACAGTACGGCATCAGTGCGGTTCAATAAAGTCAATACCATAATGGCTGCTATCAATATACCTATTGAAATAAAAATAACCCTGTTCCCGCGCCACATATATATACTCCCCACTACGCTTGCCAAATTTGCAGGCGCCGTATTTGGTTGGCCAGCCCATAAGCAACCCAGCCGCCTAAACCGCCAAAGAGTGCCGCCACAGCAAGGGAAAGCAGCAAAGGTACTATGGGCAGGCGAAAGATAAAAAAGTTTACGCTATAACTGCCGGCCATATTAGCGCAGATCCCAGCGGCAAAACAGCATACCGCCCCTTTTGACCCTCTACCGGCTAATAGCCATACCGCTTCCACCGCTAAACCGGGAAGGGTATATGTCAGCAAACTGGCTGCGCCATGGGAACCCAGCATCCCGGTAATCATAACCAACACAGCCTGCACCAATGCCACCAAAAAAGCTGTTCCCCCTTTTTGTGTAATAGATATGGCCAATACTAAAAACAACATGTAGAAACCGCCTGCTGCCACACCGCCAGGTATTAGCAGCGGGCCGGTTATTATGTGCGCCAAAGGTGTGATAATCACTTTTACGGCAATACCCAAAGCCGCCATCATAGCGATCAATATGTACTCGGCCAGTTTGAAATGAAACCATTTTTGCATTATAGTGCCCTACATATATATATTTATTTCTTCCGGCAGTTCGATATCTGTTATATCAAAACCTTGCGGCAATTCCAGGTTTGGTATTTCAAAATCATCCGGGAACTCAAAATCATCCGGGAACTCAAAATCCGGCATTTCAAAACCTTCCGGTAAAAAATCCTCAAAATTTATACCCCCAAAGCCCTGCCCTTTAGTATAGTCCGGCGGTAAATCAAACATACCGGCCCTTATGCTATTCGATTGATTGGTTATGATCATAATGGTTTTGTTGCCTTCACTGTTTATTTCGATACCATATACTTCCCCACCGTCCAGGAAATAGCGCACGGTTTCGCCGGATCCGTCTTCCAGATAATCCTCATAAGGAAGGGTTCTGCCGTTTATCTCCCCGCTTCCAGAACCAACCGGGGCTATACCTGAAAAATCGGTCATCATGCCGCCTGTCGCTTCCCCCAGGGGCAATTCTGTATAGGTCTTATTATCATCATCTATCATATAAATAGTATTGCCCGCATTGATGATATGTTGTTTCACAGTCGTTCCCATAAGCGATATTTCCATGCGGATGGATGAATTATCACCTTCCACCGCCATGCTGCCACTGGCCTGCATACTACCTTCCGGACTTTCGCTTGTCATAGTGAAATCGAAGCTGAACTTGCCATCCTTCATCCAGTTAATAAGGGAGGCTGTAACCTGCCCGCCCCCGCTGTCACTTGAGGTAATGCCTGTTTCCTGCAAAAGTGGGGGCGAAACTGAGCCAGACTCAGCAGATCCTCCCTTATCAGCACAGGCTGCCAGGGAACAGACTAAAATAGACAAAAGAACTGGCAATAGGGTTTTTTTATTCATGATTATTTCCTCCTAGTTTTTTCTAAAGATTTATCCGGCAATGATACTACTATTAGTATAGCAAAAAAAAGTCTCCTTGTATACTACTAGAATAATGGCCTTTTGTTTTTCCCGCCATGAGCGCCCTTTGCTTTTTTTAGCCACTTTCAATATAAGGATGTAAAAGCGCAGCTAATTGGCAGGGTAGTTGTTCTCTGTTGTATGCGTTTACCTCGTATAGGGTCACCCGGGGATGAGATTTTATCGGTTCATGCCAAGGTATATCCCCTTGGCGCAATACACCGAACAGCGGCACATCGCCCTTAAGGCAAGATAATACCTTTTGTTTAAACAGCCGGCTGCCTGCCTCTAAAAACCCCAGCTCATCCAGGCAAATCACTTGTGCGGACGAAGCGGATGAAAGCAATTCCACCCCCAGCTGATCGAATACTTCCGCATGGCAAATCAAGCTGCCTGCTTTGAATTCAGCCAAACGGCAGGGTTCATGCCCAAGCGCCGGGTCAGCCGCTGCTATGTAGAGATACGAGTCGCCTGTGGTTCCCCAATAAGTCAAAAAGCCCGCCAAACGCCGCAATCCACCTTCTTGTAGCAGGGAAATGGTTTTTTGTATTACAGTGCTTTTGCCGATATGCCGTGGGCCGGTAAGAAAAATATGCACAATACCTCCTAAGATAATATATTCTGCGCTACCTGACAATCAGCTTTGATCTGTTTTGTTAATTCCTCTAAGCCGCTAAAACATTGCTCACGGCGGATAAAGCGCTGAAAATATACTGTAATACGCTCACCATAAAGCTCGGGCAACTCAGCAAATAAGTGGGCTTCCACCAGCGGTTTAGAAATTGAAGGACTAATAGTGGGCTTAACGCCTAAATTGATAACCGCTTTATAGGTACCTCCCTGCCAGTCCACATGTCCCGCATATACGCCACATGGAGGCAAGGCTTTTTTTGCCGGCGGATGAAAGTTGGCAGTGGGGAAGCCCAGTTTGCGCCCTAACTGGTTGCCCCGTACCACTTGGCCGGCTAGACTATAGCTATATCCCAGCATCTGATTGACCGCTGCCATATCTCCTACTTGCAGATGGCGGCGTATATTGGACGAAGAAACAAGCCCATAAGATCCACTGACCGCCTGAACGATCTCTACTTCTATCCCCCGTTCCTTACACAAATCTTTCAATATTTGGGCATCGCCCATTCCATCCTTGCCAAAACGGAAATTAAAACCCACCACTACCAAACGCGCCGCGGCCTGCTTTGCTATCACCTCATCGATAAATGCTTGCGGGGAGCTTGAACGGAACTTTTCGTCAAAATCCAGCTCAATTAAGGCATCGGCTGCATGTTTTCCCATAATAAGCTGTCTTTTTTCTGTTAGCGTATTTAGCAAAGGCGGTGTTTCTCCTTTGATCAACTGCAATGGATGGGGGTTAAAGGTTAAGACTGCGCTGTGCCCGCCCAAGCGCTCTTTTTGTTTTTGCAAATGCCGCAGTAGTTCCTGATGCCCTACATGCAGGCCATCGAAATTACCGATGGCCATTACACTATAACCGGAGCCGGCTGATTTTAGTTTTGTAGAATCATTGCGTAGCTTTGTATACTGCGCTTCTATCAAAACCTTATCCATGCTTAAAACAGACCCCCCTGGATCCGCCGGCTTTATATGCCCCAAACCCACTAATTCCCCGGCTGCTGTTTGAACACGGCACAGTGGCAAAACAACTTGCCCGGCCAGCTGCCAATCATTGCCATGTGCCAAGTACGCCAGTGCTTTGGATTCGACAACAAAACATGGCAGATGAGAAATGCCATAGCTTAGCGGTTTGATAAAGCTATAATCCTCACGGGCGTTCATAGCCTCTATCTGCGCTAACGTATAAGCATCCTCAGCTATAAACTGCCCCACAGCCAGCCTGCGCAGGGCTGCCACATGAGCGCCCACCCCAAGGAGTTCTCCTAAATCATGGGCTAAAGAACGCACATAAAAACCTTTGCCACAAGCAATACGCAACTTCACCCAAGGTGTAGGTTCGCCGAATTCCCCTTCTATAAGCTCCACACTTGATAAATACACCGGGCGTGGAGCCGGTTTAAGCGTCTCACCACGCCGCGCCCGCTTATATAGGGGCTGGCCGTCTTGCTTAATAGCGGAAATCAATGGCGGTATTTGCATAATATTGCCGCAAAAACGCGGCAAGAGCTTTTGCACATCAGTTTGCTTAAGATGGCTGGCATCCCGTTCAACCGTAACACAGCCGTCGGCGTCATAGCTATCTGTTTGTATGCCAAAGCGGATAACAGAATCATATAGCTTAGGCTGGCCGCTGACATATTCGGCTAAGCGGGTGGCTTTGCCCAAGCACAGCGGCAAAACGCCTGTGGCTTGGGGATCCAGCGTGCCGGTATGGCCGGCTTTACAATGTAAAAGCCGCCTAATGGCGGCTACAGCCTGATGCGAGCTTATGCCGCTTGGTTTATCCAGGTTAATGAATCCTTCCATAACACCCACCAATTTATCTGTAATAACAGGCAGATCATTTGCGCAGCCACACTACATGCTCTCCAGCATTTCCTTAGCCTTGGCCAGTACCAGTTGTAAAGCATGGTCTAGATTGCCAATAATACGGCAACCGGCAGCGCGCACATGGCCGCCCCCGCCAAGGGTTTTCGCCAATTCATCCATGCGCAAGCCTTGGCGGCTGCGCAGGCTTACCTTTACGCCATCGCTATACTCCTCAAAAAATAAACCTATAATTACCCCAAAGCGCATCAGCGTAAAATTAGCGATATTGTTAAAATCCGCAGCCACTGCCCTACTGGCTAAGGCTTCTTCATAACGCACAAAGCTGTAGCAAATCTTTCCTTGCGCCACAAAACGCATATTACGGAAAGCTGCTTGCAGCACAGATATACCCGCCGGGCTACGGCTCTCGAATAAATGTATGCGCACCTGCTCCATATCTACGCCCAATTTTAGTAGTCTGGCCGTTATTTCCAGGGCGCGGGGCGTGGTATTTTCATAACGGAAACAACCGGTATCGGAAACAATGGCGCTATAAAGGCAAGTTGCGGCATCAACAGCTATGGGAATATCGGCATATTCACACATAGCCGCCACGATCTCGCCAGTGGAAGAAGCAGTAGGCTCCACCACTGCCAAACTCCCCCGAAACTCATTTGTGACATGATGATCTATGCAATAAGCCGGTAAATCGCTATAAACATCCAGCCAGCCATTGCTGGCACGGCGGTATTCGCCGCAATCCACTAAAAGCAGGCCGGCAGGCAAGCCTACCACTTGCTGCGGCCGCATAATTAACTCCACACCCGGCAAATAGCGCAGGTTAGGTGGCGCCACATCTTCCAGAACAAGCTTCCACCCAAGCCGTTCGCCTGCAAAAACATGATACAAACCAAGCATAGAGCCTAAACAATCCGCATCCGGATCATGATGCGCTGTTAAAAGCAAATCCCTGCTATTTTTTAACAATTCTACCATTTGCCGATAATGATACATCTGGCTTTGGCTAATCATTATAAACCCCTTCTTCAAGCGGCGGACGGTTGCGCGCCGCTTCTTCATCCGCCGCAATCTGTTTACTGATAAGGCTGGTTAACTGGATAGCTTGGGCAATAGAGTCGTCCACATGAAAATATAATTCCGGCACATTACGCAATTGCAAACGCTGACCCAAGGCGCGCCGCATAAAACCCTTAGCGTTACTGATGGCCTGTTCCATATCAGTTAAGGAGTATATGCCTTCGCTGAGCGGGCTAAGATAAACATGTGCTGAGCAGCCATCTTGAGCCACTTTTACCGCGCTGACCGAAACATATGCCAAACGGGGGTCTTTTAGTTCGCGGGAAATGATTTCCGCTATTATCTTCTGAATTTCTCCAGCCAAACGGCTGGCGCGATATTTTGCCATAGTATACTCCTTAACGGGCAAAACTTTCACTATAATGCTCTTTTTATTTCTTCCATAATGAATATTTCTATTATATCATTTTCTTTTATATCATTGAAGCTTTCCAAGCCAATACCGCATTCAAAGCCGCTGAGTACTTCTTTGGCATCATCTTTAAAACGGCGCAGGCTATCTATTTTATCATCCGCTATCACTACGCTATCACGCAAGACTCGTGCTTGGGCATTACGTATCACCTTGCCATCCAGCACATAACAGCCTGCCACAAAACCTGCTTTGGGCACTTTAAATACCGCGCGAACTTCGGCATGGCCTATCACCTGTTCTTTAAATTCCGGCGCCAAAAGCCCGCTCATAGCTTTTTTAATATCATCTAAAGCATCATATATCACGCGGTAAAGGCGGATATCTACCTGTTCATGCTCGGCGGCTTTTAGGGCGGCGGGCATGGGGCGTACATTGAAACCAATGATAATAGCGTCGGAGGCGGCGGCCAGCATAACATCGCTTTCGCTGATGCCCCCCACACCGGAGTGTATAACATTTACCCGCACCTCCGGGGTTTCGCTGTTTAATTTCTCTAAGCTTTGCTGTATGGCTTCAGCCGAGCCATGTACATCCGCTTTAACCACCAAATTCAAATCCTTGATAGCCCCTTCGGCAATGCGTTGGAATAAATCGTCTAAGCTGACCCGGGTCGTTTTGCGCAATTCTTCCTCGCGCTTCTTGATCTGATGGCGTTGCGCTACAAAACGCGCATCCTTATCGTCTTTAGCCGCAATAAACACCTCGCCTGCCGAAGGCACTTCGGAAAAGCCCATCACCTCTACGGGCATGGAAGGCAATGCCTGCCGTACCCGGCGGCCTTTATCATCCGTCATGGCGCGTACTTTTCCGAACACATGTCCTGCCAGCAAGCTATCCCCCACATGCAAGGTACCTTTTTGCACCAACAGCGTTACTACGGAGCCGCGGGCTTTGTCTAAACGGCTTTCCACCACCGTACCCCGGGCATGGCGGCTGGGGTTGGCGCGTAATTCCGCTACCTCGGCTACCAAGAGAATCATTTCCAACAGACCTTCTATGTTCTGGCGGCCTTTGGCTGAAACCGGCACCATGATAGTATCGCCGCCCCAGTCTTCAGAAACCAGGCCATGTTCGGTAAGCTCCTGTTTTACACGATCCTGATTAGCGGAGGGCTTGTCTATTTTATTGATGGCAATGATGATCGGAACCCCGGCTGCTTTGGAATGGTTAATTGCCTCAATGGTCTGGGGCATCACACCGTCGTCGGCAGCTACCACAATAATGGCAATATCCGTAACTTGGGCGCCGCGGGCACGCATGGCAGTGAACGCCTCATGACCCGGCGTATCCAGAAAAGTGATTTTTTTGCCCTTGATCTCTACCTGGTAAGCACCGATATGCTGTGTTATGCCCCCGGCTTCCGTAGAAATGACATTGGTGGAGCGTATGGCATCCAACAGCGAAGTCTTGCCATGGTCTACGTGACCCATTATGGTTACCACCGGCGGGCGCTCTTTTAGCAGCGAAGCATCATCTTCCACATCTTCCATAATCTCCGCGGCTTTATCTATAGTTACCTCCACAGTAATACCGTATTCATCGGCCAGTAATATAGCGGTCTCGGAATCCAAATCCTGGTTGATGGTAGCCATAAAGCCCATTTGGAACAGTTTTTTGATGATTTCCGCCGCTGTTTTGCCCATAGCGTGGGCTAACTCGGAAAGCACTACCGTTTCGCCGATCATGATTTTTTTCGGCACCACCGGCGGCATGACCATTTTGGTTTCTTTACGGCGACCCGGTTTATCTCTTCTGCCTTTGCCAAAGCGAAAATCGCGGCTACGCCCACCGTCGTCTGCTCTATCAAGTATCTGGTCTTTGGTATAATTCTTTTTGGCTGCCGGCGGACGGTAATTGGAAGGTTTTTCTTGGCTGGCAGTGGATGGCGGCATATTAAAACCTGAATCCGGCCGCCCTGTTTGAGGCCTCCCTCCTTGAGGTCGCCCACCTTGAGGCCGCCCTACCGGAGGCCGGTTTGGCACTGCGCCGTCCCGGCGCGGCTTATCGCTATAACCTGCTTGCCCCGGCGGACGTGCCGACCCTGTCCCGGCGCGCCCGCGGTCGCTATAGCCGCCTTGGCCTTCTCGCCGCCCTTGGCCGCTGCTATCAAAACGCGCGCGGTCACTATAACCTGCTTGCCCATCGCGGCGCGCTGCTTGCCCCGTCCCTTGGCTTTTTGAACCCTGAGCATATGGCCGGCCTTGTTGCCCAGCGGCTTGTCCGTCCCGTTTGGCGGCGGGCCAGCCAGCTTGACCGTCTCGTTTGAATCCTTGTCCGCCGCCGGTTTGACCTTCCCGTTTAGGAGCCGGCCCGCTGCCCTCACGGCGCGCTTTATCACTATAAGCCCCCTGCCCTTTAGGTTTACTTTCACTTTTACTCTCACGAAGCGGACGGCCGGCAGCAGTATTTTGACCTAAAGTACGGCTTTGTTCCTGGTTTATCCGCGCGGCTGGTTCTTTTTTGACTATAGGATCGGCAGCCACAGGTAATTCAGGTGCAAGCGGAGGCGCTGTCGCAACAGGCTGGCTGGATATCTCGGGTTGAGAAGTGGTTTTGGCTATTAAATGGCCAGCTTCCTTATCTGCCACAGTAGGCAAAATAGGGGTTTGCCCTTCATTTTCTACAGATGATTTGTCAGTTTGTTCTGATTTGTCAAGAACATTTTCTGTTTGTGTGGTTTTGGCACTGACTGCCGCCGCGTTTTCCATTTCCACTTGCGCTTTTGGTATGCGCTTGATGCGTGGCATAAAGCCCCCCGGTCCAACTATTTGTCCCGGGCCAGCATTTTTAGCCGCGTACTCTTGCCTAATCGCATCGGCATCCTTGGCATTGATGGCACTCATGTGGTTTTTTGCCTGCACATTCATTTTTTGCAGCTTGCGCAGTATTTCCTTGCTTTCCACAGAAAGTTCCTTAGCCAGTTCATAGATTTTAATTTTTGCCAAAACCAACACTCCTCACCTTTATTGGGGAAACCGAGGGTACCTCAAAATATTCACTCACAAATATTAATAATTGCATCACTTAAGCCTTTATCCAGGATAGCCAAGGCGCCTCTTAGGCTTTTGCCCACTATTTGGCCTAAACTATTTTTATCCGGCCACCATAATAGCGGTAAAGATTTTTGTAACGCCATTTGGGTCAGTTGTTGTATTACAGTTGACGAAGTATCCTTTGCCAACACCAATAAATACACTTTGCCACCTGTGAGGGATTTTTTTGCCGCCAAATCTCCTGCTGCCACCATACCAGCTTTCATTGCCAAACCGATATAATTGCCAATGGCAAGTCTATTATTTCCCAAGCGATATTCTTTTAATTGCCGCTGTGAAACTTGATCTCCTCTAGCAGTTGTTGCCACAAAACATCCTCCGTTTTTACCTTAAGAACACGCTCAAACAGGTGTTTTTTTTGCGCTTTTTGCATACAGCTTTCATTGGCACAGATATACGCTCCACGCCCCGGGTTTTTACCACTCAGATCCAGCTTAACTTGGCCTAGAGGATCCCGCACCACACGCAATAGTTTTTTTTTATCCTGTTTTACCCGGCAACCCACACAAATGCGTTGGTTAATCATTATTTATTTCTTCCTCTAATATTTCTTCTTCTAATAATTCTTCTTCTAATAATTCTTCTTCTTCGTATTCGGCTTCCAGTAAATCCGACATTTGGCTTTCGCTTTTAATGTCAATTTTCCAAGCTGTAAGGCGTGCCGCTAGGCGGGCATTTTGTCCTTCCTTGCCGATAGCCAGGGAAAGCTGATGATCCGGTACTACCACTTGAGAAAACTTTTCTTCTTCATCTATGCTTACCGAGATAACTTTCGCCGGAGATAAGGCATTACTTATAAATACCTCCATATCCTCATCCCAGCGCACTATTTCGATTTTTTCGCCACCGAGTTCATTGACTATAGATTGCACCCGCATGCCCTTAGCGCCTACACAAGCGCCCACCGGATCGACATTTTCATTATAGCTGGCTACAGCTACCTTAGCCCGCCAGCCAGGTTCACGCACCACAGATTTTATTTCCACCGTGCCATCGTAAATCTCCGGAACTTCTTTTTCCAGTAGCCTTTTCAGTAGGCCGGGATGGGTACGGGACACGATGATTTGCGGGCCTTTGGTGGTTTTGCGCACTTCCAGCACATATACTTTAACGCGGTCTCCGCTATGGTAGTTCTCGCGTGGTATCTGTTCGCCCGGCGCAAGCAAGGCTTCGGTTTTCCCCACATCTATGTATATATTTTTTCCTTCCTGCCTCAGCACGGTAGCGGTAATAATATCATCTTTGCGGGTAGCGAATTGATCATACACCAAGTTGCGTTCGGCTTCACGTAGGCGCTGCACTACCACATGTTTGGCTGTCTGTGCGGCTATTCGGCCAAAAGAGCGCGGTGTGACTTCTGATTCGAATAAATCGCCCACCTCAAAATCCGGGTAATATTGGCGGGCTTCGGTAAGAGATATTTGCACACGTTCATCCACCACTTCCTCTACTACATCTTTACGAAAATAAACATGGATATCCCCATCTATTCTATTGATCTCCACCCGCTCATTTTGAGAAGAGCCATAATGCTTTTTATATGCCGAGATCAGCGCAGCTTCAATGGTTTCAATAAGCACATCCATATTGATGCCCTTTTCTTTTTCCAAATCCCGCAACGCTTCGATGAATTCCGAATTCATTATAAAACCCTCTCCTTAATTATTAATCAGTAAAGACATCCTATATCCCCGGTGAGGATATTTCCAGAAAATAGCTTTGTTTAATGGGATCTATACTATCCAACACCACACTTAACTGTCTGCTTAGTTTTTCGCAACAGTCATGGTCAACCGGCTCGGGGCGGTCTATATACAGCCGAAGATACCAATACCCCGCCTCGAAGACAAATTCCACCCGCAGCAATTCGCAGCATAAGGCTGTGGCTAAAGGCTTAGCCACATCATATACCTGCTGTTCAATACGCTTTTTATCATTAGCGGTAGCTTTTTCTTTTGCCATATACGCCTTAACCCAAATATCAAAACAAAAAGTGGGCAAAGACCCACTTCCCGACAGCAACCAAAAACTTTTTTTATTGTAACATATATAAAATAAAAATGCAAGTAGCAAAAAAAAATAACCTGTGGTATAATAATTGACATGCGGGTAAAGACCGTTAAAGGAGGTGGGTCGATGCATTTCCATTTGAAAGAATATATTTACCCGGATTTTACTGTTCCGATATTTTGTAACGCGCCCGCGGCAAAGCTTGTTGCTTCCCCTATGGATGGTGTTGCTCCCGAGGATTACCATGCCACGACCATATTCCCCGAATACTTTAAGGTGGCTGACAAGTGGTTATTAGCAGAAGAAAGCCGCATGGATTGTGTGGCTGTTTATGAAGAGGGTAGCGTGATAGTAAGAGAATTTCGACATTTGAAAAAAGGTGACCAAGTTTTTATTGGCCGCACCGAAAACGGGCAAGAAGGGATTTATGTTCATGCCAATGGTTTTGACGATATACGAAAAGCATGTGAAGAAAGCTTTGCTTTCCGCCAAGGGCGCAGCCGTGAGACTGCTTTTTCTATCGATTATGATTATTTATATGAGCAATTGCGTTATGAAAAAGAACATGGCTATATAGTTTGGGTAATGGGGCCGGCTTGCACTTTCGACGCGGATAGCCGTAAGGCTTTTGCCAGTTTGGCTGCTCATGGCTATGCGCATGCCATACTTGCGGGCAATGCCCTGGCAACCCATGATTTAGAGGCATCCTACAAAAAAACCGCCTTAGGGCAAGATATTTACTCCCAAATCACTTTAGCAAACGGGCATTACAATCATATCGACACCATAAACCGGGTACGCCTTTGCGGTTCTATCCCGGCCTTTATTGAACAAGAGCAGATTAGCGAAGGTATTATATACACTTGCGTAAAACGCCACATCCCAGTGGTGCTTACCGGCTCCATACGTGACGACGGCCCTTTGCCTGAGGTAATTGCGGACGTGTATAATAGCCAGGACGCTATGCGCTTTCATATTAAAAAAGCCACAACGGTAATCGGCTTAGCCACCACCTTGCACTCCATAGCCGCCGGAAACATGACCCCTTCTTTTCGTGTATTGCCCGACGGCACAATACGTCAGGCATATTTCTACGCGGTGGATATCTCGGAATTTGCGGCCAATAAATTAGGGGATCGGGGCAGCCTTGCGGCCAAGTGCATTATTACCAATGTTCAGGATTTTTTAGTGCATTTAAGTAAAAACCTGGTGGCAAACGAATCTGTTAATGCGGAGTAATTTGCTGATTATCATATTTGCAACAAAATACCCGCAAAGCCTGGATTAGCTTTACGGGTATTTTATTAACTCCTTATTACCAGCTTTTAACAGTAACAGCGGGGCCAATTCTAATCTCTGGTAGCGGTGGGGACAATGAACCGGGCGGGTTCACAAACCCTTCAGTAATGGTTAATTTTGTTTCGCTGCCAGCCACAAAATTGTCCTTAAGTGTAAAACGCAATGAAGCAATAACTACAGCAGGGTCACAAACATCGCCTTCAATAATACCATGCGGCGCATAAAAACTCCATACCTTTATTGTACCGGGCTCGACTATTTCATATGCCGCTACGCTTTCCCGTAAATAATCGTAGCCATCCTCGTCGATCTCCAACAATTCGGGGTTAAAGTTTATATTAGCGGTCACCTGATAATACTTATATTCACTCCACAGCATAACATTAACCGTAACTATTTTTTTGCCTTGTGGGCTAACTGCAGTTTTTAAATCATCAAAATAGATATTATATTTTTCGGGATCTAATTTCCATTTCCAACTGCCGGTGATGACCAGGTTTGCGCCGGGGAAGAAAGCCGGAATGGGTTTATCCCAGCCG
>Ga0082212_10004340_pt1 | contig 19681 bp, 18 predicted proteins | sample TergutNt197P3_FD_71548 | JGI IMG/M metagenome (GOLD analysis project Ga0082212, IMG submission 71548) | Neocapritermes taracua P3 segment gut microbial communities from Petit-Saut dam, French Guiana - Nt197 P3 | ecosystem: Host-associated > Arthropoda: Insects > Digestive system > Gut ... | reverse complement strand
TGACCGAATACGTTGACGGGAACGGTGTCACCGCCGCCCACTACGCCTACGACGCTTACGGCAACACCACCGTTAAATCAGGCCCGATGGCCGACGATTTCAATTTCCGCTTCAGCACAAAATACCACGACGCGGAGACAGGCAATTATTATTATATCAAACGCCCCTACTCCCCCGCCCTCGGCCGCTTCATTTCCGAAGACCCCATCGGCATCTCTGGCGGCCTCAACCTCTACGGCTTCTGCGGCAATGACCCGATTAACAAAGTTGATATTCTTGGCATGCAACAATGGCATACTGTCAACCTTACGGGTGCAGAAGGACATAGTTTTGGATGTGCAGAGTGGTCAGAATTTTCGGGTAAGGCAGACAGAGCATCTTACTATGGTCATTTTTTGAAATATACATTAGGAAAATATGCCGATTCAGCACTTGCAAGTATCCCCCTCAAATTGCCAGACAAAATCAGGAAGTCTTTTGCAAGTCAAATTGTGGCAGGTCTTGGCATGAAGGAGGAACATAAAACGATAATTTGGTCAATATCACTTGCGGGGACAGATTTTCACTATACGGATAAATATCCCAAAGACGGAGAAGAAAAATGTAGCGTCCGTGATGTAAAAGTCACGGTTAAGGTCATTCGAATTGAAGCTATGCAGAAAGGCGGATCAATCATTGTGAAGGTGTTCACAGGCAACAGCACGGATAATTTTATGGAGGTCGAGACCAATGTTCAGTCAATCAAGGTCAAATGACGGGGGCAAGGGGATGAAACGGGCAGATGCAGTAGCCGCAGCGTGTAGCCTGTGTCTGTTATATGCGTGTACAGTAGCAGAGCAATATGGGCAATCCCCTAAAATTTTGGATGAGAGGAGGATTGCAGGCAATCTGCCCGAGATGGTTTTGCCTACAAATTCTGTGTTGAACGAATGCACCATCGATGAGGCGATGTTTATTTTTACTGAATGGTATGAACATTCGGTTTCCCCGACCGAACGGACATTTTCTTTTGTGGTAGAAGGGCTACCCCCCGAATATAGGGACAGAAAGAGGACAGTGGACGTGTCGGGCCTCCCGATGGATCAGGCCTTGCTGAAAATAGTGGAATCTTTCGGAATGACACTGTGTAATACCAGCGGGTTATATCATATCCGTCTCGTCGGTGCGGCGATGCTCGAAACCGAATGAAGCCTATGGGGGCAAGGGGGGCAGGTCAACTTGAGGTCGTGTCTCCACATTTGAGATTTCTGGAAGCTTTTGCCTTCGTGCCTTTGTGTAAGGGAAAGGAAAGATTGTTTTGCACTTGCAATATCTAGCCGCATCTGGTATGTTTGCTTCTCATGTTTGGTGTAATTACATATTCGTCCTGTGTGACAAGCACGAACCTCTACGTGGGGCCTCGATCTATCAGACACCGTCTACAGGGCGCGGGCGGCGTGGGCGGCCTGCTCGCGGTCATCCCGGGAGCGCAGGGCTTCCGCCCTGCATACCACCCCTGCTACGACGCCAACGGAAACGTGACGGAATACGTTGACGGGAACGGTGTCACCGCCGCCCACTACGCCTACGACGCTTACGGCAACACCACCGTTAAATCAGGCCCGGTGGCGGACGATTTCAAGTTCCGCTTCAGCACAAAATACTACGACAGTGAAACAGGCAACTATTACTACATCAAACGCCACTACTCCCCCGCCCTCGGCCGCTTCATCTCCGAAGACCCCATCGGCATACAGGGCGGCCTGAACCTCTACGGCTTCTGCGCCAACGACCCGATAAACAAGTGGGATTATTTGGGGATGATTGTGATTAGATTCGAGTCAATCAAAAATAATAACCTATGGCAGATGATGTGGGACAAAGGAAATCAATATCGATATTCCGAAGTCAATGATGTAAACGACATTGGTGTTAGCTCAGATGGATGGTCAAGATCTCAGCATGGCGGGTTCTATCCTGAGTTAAGTTTTCCAGAATGTTGCCAAGTGAATTATCTTTTAAGAATTCGATTATCCTCCAGCTTAAGCATGAAACCGGAAAAAGGGGTAAAATATACTTATCATCCTCATGAAAATAAAGGAGGTGAGTTGACTGGCGGAGGAAGTTCGGCTGGAACACAAGAAGGAAGTACACGCATAGTTTATCCTGTTTATGGGGAAGTGCTGGCCCATGAGAGAGGCCACGCAAAGGCCTTTTTGGAGCATTTTAAACCATGCTTTCTGAAAGCCGTTAATGAGCAGATTTCTGTTAAAGATGGGAAACTCTCGGAACAGGATAAGGTGAAAATACGTGGAATAGCTACGCAATGCAGACGAGACACCATGGATAAAAATGTCGAGTTTTCAAACAAGGCAACTCTCGACTGGTATAAGGAAAATAACTTTAATGTCATTCCATCTCAAACGGGGAGCGGTTTGTATGAATTTCGGCTTAAATAGGGTTGCGCTGTTTCTGCTGTTTGCTTTCTTTTTTATCTTAGGACTTTGGTTTTTCCTTTTAGAGGAAGGGATACGGGTTCGCAAAAGACCTCAATTCGCCATCCAAGATATTACATATCCGACAGAAATAGACGGTGTCTGGTATTTTAACAGGCGGGACGAGCGGAACCTCATTTTAAAATATCCCTTTACGCCTTGGGAATGGGCGCCGACGCCCGATGGGTTCGAGTTGTCTCCGCAGGATGCAGATTTTATCTATAGTTCTGTGCTTCGGAAAGCAGGGCATTTCGGAAACAGCGAATCTTACATCATTTATTTTGATACGAACTTTTATTTTTTCGCCGACGAAATTATGCATAATCAAGAAGCCTTTAGCCTTCTTCTTCTAGAGAATACGATACAAATTAACGGACGCAATGGACAGGTATTCAACCCGATGTCTAACGCCTGGGAAAACATGGGGTATGTTCACATTACATATCAAGAGGCTGTTGAAAAATTAAAAATCGGAGAAGCTCGCTCCAAAGTCATTGAAACGGTTGGCTCCGCTTTTGAAACAATTCCCTCGTTTCATCCTCTGCTATATACGAAGCATATGACAACGCCAAGCAACACCGAATCGCTCGAATATTGGTGCAAAAGCGGGAATTTCATTGTGGTATTAACAAATGGTTACATTATGTCAGTGGTCACAAATGTCCCTTTTAAGCGTCTTTAGGAAGATGTCGAAAAATGATAAGCGATTTTTCGGGGTCGTATCTCCACGTTTGACATTTTCCCCTTGCAAGGCGCGATGATTTTATGTCACCCGTGTGGTTTGTGCTTGCAATGCCCGGCCGCACCTGATATATTTTTTCATCATGTCTGGTGCAGTCACATACTCGTCCTCGCCTTGCGCCGTATTCACCTACGGCGGCTACAATCGCGTATCCATCTCCACTAATCACTATCCACGGCCCACTGACCACTATTTTTGCGTCTGGGGCAGCGACCTCAGCGGTCAAGCGTCTGGAGGGCGAGCGTCCCCGCAAGCCGCAATGCAGGGCGCGGGCGGCGTCGGCGGCCTGCTCGCGGTCATCCCGGGGGCGCAGGGCTTCCGCCCTGCATATTATCCCTGCTACGATGCCAACGGGAACGTGACGGAATACGTTGACGGGAACGGTGTCACCGCCGCCCACTACGCTTACGACGCTTACGGCAACACCACCGTTAAATCAGGCCCGATGGCGGGCGATTTCAATTTCCGTTTCAGCACAAAATACCACGACGCGGAGACGGGCAACTACTATTACATCAAACGCCCCTACTCCCCCGCCCTCGGCCGCTTCCTCTCCGAAGACCCCATCGGCATACAGGGCGGCCTGAACCTCTACGGCTTCTGCGGGAATGACCCGATTAACGCTTATGATATGTTAGGATTGTTCGATTTGCCAAGCCATTGGCTTGTCCGCCTTCTGCGTAGCGGCGATCCACGGCACTTCAATCCAATTGCTCGTCATGCAAGCCAGGTCAGCGCTATGTTATTTTCAGAAATTTTAGGGCTTTGCCAAGATCCTTGGCTGACATCTTTCCTTGCCCTTTATTTTTACGGGGATGGGAGTAAGACATTACAACTGACGGAAGCCGATGTCAAAATGATGCAGGTTAACGGGGATCGCCCGTTGCAACTTAATTTTCACAGAGAGAGTGCTCCGCAGAGCAGCTTCTTTAAAGCCCCCCGCACAATAAGCGAGACGTATTTCAAAGGTGATAAGTTTGCCGTGACAGACATCCGTTATGGGAACCTGACCCTTGGCGAGTTCAGTATCCAATACCGTGGAGAAGTTGACGGTACATGCACCTTTAAAGGGGAGTATCGAATAAAAGACCGGTTTGACTTTAATTGGCGTCCTTGGGGTAAACGCAGCCTTATTGGAGAGGCCCGGCTACGCGCATTTACGTTGCTGTATGATGGCATCCCGTTTGACGTGGACTCGGTCTGGATAAAAGTGCAACAGAATTTTAGGGACGCTTATGCGAAATAAAACCATGAACCCGAGCATTCGTAAAAAAGTAGCCTTATTTCTGATGACTTTAACTGTGTCAGGGATATTAGTGTTAGCCTCATTTACTCTTTTGCGTTTTGACAGATATTATTTTTTTGAGCATAAGACAGGAGTTTCACTTGCGACGCTTGAGAACGTCAAAACATTCGGGAACAGCAGCCTTACGGGAGACGGGCGGGTGGTGGTTCATGCCAAGATACCGCATGAGAGGGTTGAGCGTTTTATCAAAGACTATGGGTTTGTGCAATTTGACATGCGATACACGGGAACATGCTCTGAGAGCTGGAGTGACAGGGAATATGAGTTATGGGTTTTGCAGGATCGTGTTTTTGGAACCCCTCCTTTACGTTACCGTCGTTTTCCGCGAGCGTCTAACAGTACCCTCCCCCCAGACAGCGATGTTTATTTTTTACATAAACGGGTAAACGGCCGAACAAAGGATACGCTCATGGTCTTGGAAAAGCAGACCGGGACATTTTGGGGATACATTTGTTATTAGGGTTTATTAGCCATTACAAGCAACTGGGGTCGCTGCTGCTCATTTTAGCGCGGGAGTTAGCAGGTAAGTTTTCCCCGGACCTACGTGCGGGGCGGGTGGATTTCGCGGCCTGTTGTCCCGTTTTGCCGTCAACGCGTGATATGCGCTTGCACCTAGTTCCGTCGGTTGTTCACCCGTTGGGGCGTAGAGGGGCCGGAGGCCGCGTGCGAGGAAAAATTGTTTTGCGCTTGCAATACCCCGCCGCGCCTGATATATTACTCCATCATGTCTGATGTGTTCACATATTCGTCCTGTGTCACCGGCACCTTTCACTATCTCTGGGGCCTCGACCTGAGCGGCACGCTTCAGGGCGCTGGCGGCGTAGGCGGCCTGCTCGCGGTCATCCCGGGAGCGCAGGGCTTCCGCCCTGCATATTATCCCTGCCACGACGCCAACGGGAACGTGACGGAATACGTTGACGGGAACGGTGTCTCCGCCGCCCACTACGCCTACGACGCTTACGGCAACACCACCGTTAAATCAGGCCCGATGGCCGACGATTTCAATTTCCGCTTCAGCACAAAATACCACGACGCGGAGACGGGCAACTATTATTACATCAAACGCTACTACTCCCCCGCCCTTGGTCGCTTCATCTCCGAAGACCCTATCGGCATCTCCGGCGGCTTGAACCTCTACGGGTTCTGCGGGAATGCCCCGGTCAATAAAGTTGACAAACTTGGACTTTCCGCATTTGTATTCGTTTATGCCACAGCTGACCCAATGTTTGAAACATGGGCAAATTACGCGAGGACCCATGTTCACAGACGGTCTTATGAGGGGAAGCTCGAGTACGATGCCTCTAAGGACACAATCCACATGATTCCCGTCACGGGCCCTGATTCGCTTTCTTTGTTGAAAAACATAAAAGATGTGGCTTTTCTTGCATCTTTTGGGCATGGCGGGCACGGCGGGATTTGGTGGGAATACGGAGACCGTAGCATCTCTCTCGGGATTCCTCGTTTTGCGCCCAATGAGCCTGAAAACACAAACGTTGTCGGGATGGACAGCTTGGTTCTCGATTTCAACAAATGTTTCTTTGCGGTTGAATTCTATCACTGCAACACAGTACAGTGGTTTGACATTGATGAGACAGGGGGACTCACACCCGCCAGAGGAGCAAGCGGCACAGCCGTTTCCATCGTAAGTCATTACAAGAGCCTTTTGAGTTCATACAAAGACTACAGCGTATCAGGATTTACAGGAGGGGTTTCAGATGGATATCCGTGGAATCGCGGGTATCCACGCGCTGATTGGCGTTTAGGGTCAGTTAGGAAAAAAGAGTCGGCAGGAGGAAAAATTTTAATAAACCCAAATCAAGCCGGGGGCCGTTAACCATGAGAATCATGTTATGTTTTGTCTTTTTGCTTGGTCTTGTGTCTTTTGGCATCGGATGGCTGGTTTGGCACTACGATGGGTTAAAACCTGAGTTGCTTTTTGAAATGCCAATTGAAAACTGCGGCATGATTTCATTTAATACTAATGCGCCGGGCCGGGTGTGGGCAACTGTGCGCGAAGAAGTGGATGCTGTTTGCCGCGCGCGCAACTTTCAAAGTGAGCTGCGGTTTGGCAAATACGACTCCTTCTTCGCAGTTAAAGGGAATAAGGCAAAGCGTTTTGTGCCAGATAAATTTCATTACGTGAAAGGCGGCATAGAATTTGAATCCGCAGACCCCAATATGGTCTATTTTTATCGGTATCGGGCGCGATATTACCCAATTGTTCTGCAGCCATAAAGAGGGGAGTTGAGAGTGTCGATGAGTATTTGGATTACTTCTGTTTTAACATTTCAAAAATCATTTCCTCTTGCAAGGCGCGATGATTGGACTGCTCTCGCGCAGTTTGCGCTTGCAACACCCCGCCACATCTGATATATTATTTCATCATGTCTAATACGGTCACATATTCGTCTTGTGTCACCTTCGCCTTCACCTACGACGGCTTCGGCCGTGTGTTCCGCACTGACCACTATCCACTGACCACTGGTCACGATTCCTACGTCTGGGGCAACGACCTCAGCGGCACACCGCAGGGCGCGGGCGGCGTCGGCGGCCTGCTCGCGGTCATCCCGGGAGCGCAGGGCTTCCGCCCTGCATATTATCCCTGCTACGATGCCAACGGAAACGTGACGGAATACGTTGACGGGAACGGTGTCACCGCCGCCCACTACGCCTACGACGCTTACGGCAACACCACCGTTAAATCAGGTCCGATGGCCGACGATTTCAATTTCCGCTTCTCCACCAAATATTTCGATGCGGAGACAGGCAACTATTATTACATCAAACGCCACTACTCCCCCTTCTACCGCGCCTTCATCTCCGAGGACCCCATCGGCATCTCCGGCGGCCTGAATTTGTACGGCTTCTGCGCCAACGACCCGATTAACAAGTGGGATTATCTGGGGATGACAACAGTAGTCGCAAAAATTTGGTGGGAGACCTATAATAGAGAATGTTTCTTTTTTAAAGGTATTTGGAAATTTGGTGACCCGGCATATGCTTCTGTACGTAAGAAGTATGGGAGCGGAACAATAGCAAAAATCAACAAATGTGACTTCTTCCTTGTTTTTGTCCAAGTTGACAAGCCAGACAATTTCAAAGGCATTTTAAATCCGCCGTTTCTCCCACTTGTGAGCAGTAAAGACAACGGAGTAAACGCAAGCCAAGATAATTATAATGCGGTTCCACATAGTGCTATAACGATTGGGACTCAAACATACACAAAATTATGGGAAAGATTGAAAGGACAGACGGCGCTCAATCATCTTGCGAATCCTATATTTCTTGTTCATACGGGAGGGTGGTTAACCGGTGATTTCGAACAATATGGCACAAACGTAGACACTTTGTACATCCATCAAGTAAATAAAGCCAATCTTGATAAAACGACCGAAGTTACCGTTTGGGTTGACAAGCTGAGTCCTGATGAAAAGACTGTAACCCCAGGTTTGTCGAAAACCATTAGGATACAAGTAGAGAAAGGAAAGTGAATCATGAAATACAGCGCATGGTTGTTTTTACTTGTATGGTTTGCTGGATGTAACACACACGAAAATAAGGTGAAAAGGACGATTACGAGTGCAATCTCTTTTAACGCGTCAGCAGAGATAATAACACAGACATATTTACAAATGTCTAGTTGTTCAGGTGAAAGAGCATTTGTGCTTCTAAAGGATTCGCTTGGCGCAAAAAACCTGTCATTTTTTCTGCTTACTGCAACTTCTGAATCAATGGTCGATTTCCAGTGTCATACAACTCCAGAATCTATTTTGCCCGCTCTTCAGCTCGGCAAAGGAAAGTCATTTGTTGTGCCTTCTGACATCACTTTATTAACCACGCAAAAGACACAAGGAGGATATGAGGGGAGTTTCGTGTTCAATGTGAAAAGTAAAAATGAGTTTTATGGGAAGTGTTTGTTTTTTATGAAAGAAACGAATAATGGTTTTGTCATAACAAAACTTGCAATTGCCCATAATACGTTGACCGGTCTTGAAAATGGTCTTTTGGTTTTCGACTTGTGTGGGAAAAAAATGTGATGTAACAAGGTGGGAGGCATTAAGGGTTATATCTCCACATTTAACATTTTTCTTTGCAAAGCGCAATGATTTTACTGTACCCACATAGTTTATGTTGGCAATACCCCGCCGCATCTGATATATTCAACGGTCTCATGTCCGACACATCCACATATTCATCCTGTGTAACGTTCGCCTTCACCTACGACGGCTTCGGCCGTGTGTCCCGCACTATCCACTATCCACTAATCACTACTCACTATTCTTACGTCTGGGGCAGCGACCTCAGCGGCACACCGCAGGGCGCGGGCGGCGTCGGCGGCCTGCTCGCGGTCATCCCGGGGGCGCAGGGCTTCCGCCCTGCATACCACCCCTGCTACGACGCGAACGGAAACGTGACGGAATACGTTGACGGGAACGGTGTCACCGCCGCCCATTACGCCTACGACGCTTATGGCAATATCACCGCCCAGACCAGCAACCTCGCGGACGATTTCAATTTCCGCTTCAGCACAAAATACCACGACGCGGAGACGGGCAACTATTACTACATCAAACGCCACTACTCCCCCGCCCTCGGCCGCTTCATCTCCCAAGACCCCATCGGCATCTCCGGCGGCCTGAACCTCTACGGCTTCTGCGGCAACGACCCGGTGAACGCTTACGACGTGCTGGGGCTAAAAACAATCCGTTTTCTCACAGGCGGGAAGGCTCCGTATAAGGACATTAATTCTGCTGAAGACATCGAAGTAATTAAGTCGCATAATTTCGGGAGAGGTTCTCTCAAGAATGGAGAGACTGGTCCTTACCTGACGTTCGACAAAGAGTGTAATCTAGAAGTGCATATAAATATTTGGGTGGGCATGGAAGAGGATGACAACCAAAAATATTACTACTATCGCGAGCATATTTTAGGAAATGACCAATGCCTGAGTACAACTCCAAGAGGTGCGACTATCAGGCACGAACGGGGGCATGCCCGTGCTTATCTTCAAATAGTCCGTCCTGCGATGGAAAACTATTTCAAGAAATTCGCAAATCATGAAGGCTCATTTTCAGAGCCAGAAGAGGAAGAAATCCGGAAAACACATATAACGTTTTTCAAGATGCAAACTCACCTGTTATTGTCGGCTCGATATGCGAATGAGGGGACGCGTGGGTATTTTGACGGCAACCCAAAATTTAAAAGAACCTATCCTTTCATGGCTTTGGGGATATATTTCCCGGAGCTTGGAACAATAACATTAGCAGAAATAAATGGTCTCCTTTTTACTATAACCGACAAATGGAAGAGGGTCAAATGAAAAAGACAAGAAAAGTTGCCCTGTTTTCCTTATGTTGCGTTATCGTTGTTTCCCTTGTACTTTGGTTAAGTGTTTTTCGCCTGATTCCATTTGAAAATGAATGGAGACCGCCCATAGATGAAGGGATCCCAGTTTCTGAAATGCAAAATTTCATTCTGTCTAACTCTGATTTGCTCGAGCCGTATAAAATATTCGGGGGTCAGTCGGAATGGGGGCACTTGTTCTTTTTGGTTATAGAGAACGCAACTTCTTCAGATTCGCCTATGAGGATAGAGTTTGATCGCGAACGGCAGATGACTATATCTCCTTGGGCTGAACCTGTTGTTGGTAAAGGCTTAACCTGTTTAGAATTTTGGGAACTGCTTGAAAAGGCAAGAAATGAATTAGAGCGATTTCAAGAATTTCAGCATGGCCTGTTGTATTTCGTGTTTACTGATGAGGACACGGTTAGATTTGTTTTCGGATGGACAAACTATAGCCTTAGCGGTTCGGGCATAAGTATTTGGTTTCATAAAGTAGATGGAGCATGGAAAAAACACGGTTCAGGCCCTTGGATATCTTAGACAATCTGGAGCGTGTCTCCACATTTGACATTTCAGGCATCGATAAGGCGTAATGATTTTATGACCCTCACACCATTTGTGCTTGCAATGCCCGCCCACGTCTGATATATTACTTCATCATGTTTGATGCGGTCACATATTCATCCTGTACATTCACCACGAACCTCTACGTCTGGGGCAACGACCTCAGCGGCACACCGCAAGGCGCGGGCGGTGTCGGCGGCCTGCTCGCGGTCATCCCGGGAGCGCAGGGCTTCCGCCCTGCATACCACCCCTGCTATGACGCGAACGGGAACGTGACGGAATACGTTGACGGGAACGGTGTCACCACCGCCCACTACGAGTACGACGCTTACGGCAACACCACCGTTAAATCAGGCCCGATGGCCGACGATTCCAATTTCCGCTTCTCCACCAAATATTTCGATGCGGAAACAGGCAACTATTATTATATCAAACGCCCCTACTCCCCCGCCCTCGGCCGCTTCATCTCCGAAGACCCCATCGGCATACGGGGCGGCCTGAACCTCTACGGCTTCTGCGGCAACGACCCGATAAACGCTTACGATATGCTGGGGATGTGGAAGATTAAGCGTGAAGGGCAGCCTTGGGCAACCGCCAGGGCGGAAAGCGGGGACACGTTCGACTCGCTGGCCAAGCTGCTCAAACTGGATACCTCGGATTACAAGATATGGGCGCACACAGAAGACGAGTACCCCGATCTTTGCCATAAGGATTATTATATCCCGAACACGATTTATTATCATCACGGCGTATATGGAAATTTGTTTCGTCCTCCTCTTCTAAATGTGTGGCGTTCCGTAAACCGCGATAATAAAGCTGATAATGAGGCGAAAGGATTTAAAGTTATCTGGATAGAAAAAGATGTCACTGCTCACGCCATGCGAGATGCGCTTTCCGACGAGTATTTATACCAATATACTTTTGCAGGACATGGATATCTGAATGATACTGATAAAGGCTCTCTAGAAGGGTTGAATAATATTGCGCTCCGCCCGGGCAGATACACAAAACACGGAATTAATTTATTGATGCTATATGCCTGTAATAGCGCCCTCAAAATGGAGCATGCCGGGGAGGAGAAGTATTATCGATATAACATCTGGGAGCGGAATGTTGCGACAAGGGGTTTGTTCATTGGATATGATGGGGAGACCCATATGTTAAACGCAGCATCCCGCCTACGGTGGACATCAGGGAGCAACAGGAAAGGGGCGAGATAATGAACGCTCGAGAGCTAGGCTTGCGAATCATGTTGCGGAAATCATTAATCTGCTGTTGCGGCGCCCTTGCCGTTTTTATCTGCGTTATGTATTTTGCTAGGGTACCAGCGGTAACCCCTCGTAAGTTGAGCACTCAAGAGTCCATATTGCGTATGGCTGACATGATAAAGATTGTCTTGAATGACAACGGTTGTGGCAACGCGGCTGAATATGTTTATAGCGTAACAGGCTCACGAAATATTCCGCAGATCTTAGGGCGCAAGATAATACGCCGAATACGTGAAGACAGTGTAATTTATTCACCAGATTTGTTATTTTTAAATGATGTTTTACTTGATAAATGGGGGCAACCGATAACCATCATGCTTACGACAAACCATATTGGTGAAGCCGGTATAGTCATGCACTCCTTCGGCAAGAACAAGAGGAACGAGAACGGCGGGGGCGATGACATCGTGATGTGGTTCAATGCGGACATGTCCCCGTCGCGGGAGGATCCCGAGGCTTCCAGAATCTGGCTTGAAGAATGCCTCAAAGGTTTGTATAATCCGCCGCAATAAAGGTATGTCAGACATGTCCACATATTCATCCTGCGTGGCCAGCACGAACCTCTACGTCTGGGGCAACGACCTCAGCGGCACGCTTCAGGGCGCGGGCGGCGTCGGCGGTTTGCTTTCTGTGACGCAAGACGGCGAAACCTACGCCCCCTGCTACGACGCGAACGGTAACGTGACTGAATACGTGAACACGAACGGCGTAACCGTCTCCTACCGCAGGTACGATCCTTTCGGGGTTATGACCGCAGCCGGTCAGACCTCATCGCAAAACTTCCGCCACTACTTCAGCACCAAGTGCCTTGATGTCGGCCTGTACGACTTCGGCCTGCGCCCCTATTCCCCTGCCCTCGGCCGCTTCCTCTCCGAAGACCCCATCGGGGAATGGGGCGGCTTGAACTTGTACGGCTTCTGCGGGAATGACCCGATTAACAGGTGGGATTATCTGGGGATGGAACAAGTGACTATCGTTAATGATGTTGACATAACGAAGATTGTCCCGCAACTAGTTGATTCCCGCAGGGATGGCTCACGTGCCATGTACACCAAATACGACCTGAAGTGTTCCTGCGCATGCAGCTGTGATGAAAAGGATTGCCCCCACAAGTCAACCGTCTTCTACACGAGGGACAAGAAAGAATGGCACCTGCATTGCACGGTCACCTTTTCCGAGGCATCCATTGTGCTTGACCGAAAGCAAATAGCCGACCTTAATCTCTACAAGGGCCTGAACCTTACCTTAACAAGCGCATACGGGCATGAGCAACGGCACCTTGTGACCGTTCCGAAGTTTGTCAAGAGGAAGATGCAGGATGCGTTAAAAACCGTGAGCGATTATTCTTTCGCGAAGAAAGGGGAGTGCGACACGAACTTAAAAGGCAGGACGAAAAAACTTCACAACAGCCTGAACGGATGGGTTGACGAAGGTTTTCGACACGCAGATCAGTATTCCGGCTTCATTCCAGAGGATGAAGCGCCTAAGAACGGGCAGGGGTATTCCCCGCTACAGGATACGCTGCAGGACATATTGGACATACTCAAATGAAAGCAGAATTCATATCATTATTGTCGTTTGCATTTCTTGCGTTCTTGCTGGGACCGGGCTGCGCATCAAAGGAAGCAAGGAAGGATTGGCTGGATGACGAGTTGAGGGAGGCGATTTCCGGGGATGACGCTGGCACTGTTGCTAAAATCATACGGAAGGTGTCGCCGGACTACCGGATAGGGCGGGATGATTCTCTTGCGATCCCGCTTATTACGGAGGCCGCAGAACAAGGCGCGGTAGGGGTTCTGAAACTCCTCCTGCGGGAAGGGGCGGACAAGGAGCAGCGCATGGCTGGCGACATCAAATTCCGCCCTCTGGAGTGGTACTTGATTGTCGAGGAGGATGAGGCGGACGAACGGATTGTAGCGTTATTGCGGCGCGATAGTCCTAACACCCCGCAGGAGGAAGTCTTTGAGCTGCTTGAGGTGACATTTGTCGGCACTTTTCTGGGCAACCCCCCTGTGCCTTTCCGCCTGTCGGTGTCCGGTCTCCCACCTGCCGCCGGAACGGGTGAACTGCTGGAAGGTCTTGCGCGGAAAGGCTACCTTATATCAAGGGACAGCCAAAACCCCATGCACGACTCAATCGAGATTGTTTTTGACAAGGTGGATGAGACCACATACATGGTAGAGGTGTATAGAAACAAGGACATACCCCTCGGCAGCGCTTTTTGGCGGGGGAAGCTTGAGCGGCGCTATGGGTACTGGATGTATTCGGAAATTGATTGTGGTTTTTCATAGGGCAATCGGGGCGTATCCCCACATTCGGCATCTCAAAAACCTTTGTGCCTGCGTGTCTTTGGGGGTCGGGGGAGAAATGGGAGAAATGGGGTCGTATCTCCATATTTGACATTTCTTCAATCAGCAAGACGCACTGATCTCATGGAACCCGCGCGGTTTGCGCTTGTAATGTCAAACGGCATCGGATATAGTAATTCATCATGTTTGATACGGTCACATATTCATTCGGCAGCGTCACCTACGCCTACGACGGCTTCGGTCGTGTGTCCCGCACTGACCACTATCCACTGACCACTGGTCACGATTCCTACGTCTGGAGCGACGACCTCAGCGGTCAAGCGTCTGGAGGGCGAGCGTCCCCGCAAGCCGCAATGCAAGGCGCGGGCGGCGTCGGCGGCCTGCTCGCGGCGTTCATCTGCGAATCAACTCCATACCACACCTCCTACAATGATTGCGTAATGCGTAAAGCCGTTGACTATGTAGCCACACAGCCTTACTCTTTGCTTGGCTTGGGGGGGTATCCATTTTGGGGATGCGAGATGCTAAAATTTAACTGTCACGACTGGGCAACCGCTGTTCGGAAACAGTACAGGAAATTCTATAGAACCCCGAAAGTCCGAAAAGAGTGTTGCATAAAACCAATGACCCTTGATGCCTTCAGTGATGAGGTTCTGCTATGGCCCCGGTGATAATGTTCATTTTCATTGCCATGCTGGCCTGCTGGGCATTCCTCTTGTGCCTTGCCAGGAAGAATCCCGGTGTTATTGCATTATTGGCGATTCCTTTGGGTATAGCCTGCCTTTACATTGGCCTTAACTGCCAATATTCCGACATTGAGCTTATTGCGAACTTTCTTTTCCCTCCTGATGATATGCACCTTCAGATCGTTTCAACACCGCTGTCCGAGGAATCAACCGTATATCCCCTGGCCTTCACAAACAAATACCCTGGCAACTATTCTATTTCGATTCAAATTCCTTCTGGCTATAAGCGCCCTGCCCATGAAGAGGCAAAAACGATACTGGGCATGCATTGCAGGATTTTTGACGGTTCTAAACTTGTTCGTGAGGAACTTCATAAAGACGGGGAACCTGTCTGGGGCGCACATAAGATTTATGCCTTTTCTTACTGGTATTACAAGGTCCCGCAAGACTTGCCGCGCTCAGTCCCTCTTCAATTTGAAATCACGTTGCTTGGCGATATCGCCCAATTTCTTGCGGAAAACAAAGGGGCAAAACTGGTAATAGGAAAGGGGTCTGACGAATAAGGATGTAATGAGACCGCAAGCGAAAATAATCCCATGAGAAAGAAAAAAATATGCACTGCGCTGAAAACGTTGCATTTCGGCATCACTATCGTTCTTGCCGCCGCCGCGCTTCATCATTACGCGCGTCTCTTGGAGGCCCAACATCTCATTGCCGAGCTTTTTCGTACGGACACCATGGTATATGCCGCCATCAGGCAAGGGAGACCGTCTGTCGCGCCTCAGCTGCTTGAATATTCGGCCCGGAATGTCGCACAATATGCATCAGAGCGACCCTCATGCCTCCGGACGCCTTTGCCCGCATTCCTTTATCACTCAAAGGAAATGCGGATTGTGACGGGCCTCCTTGACACAAACGATCTCCAGAAAGTGGAATGCCTGTATGACCAGTACACATCATACGATACCGTTGAAACCCCCAATTGGGTGCGCGACTACAGGCGGGCGATCGACTTTCTGAGAAGGCATCATTATGACTCAAGATATAAATGGAAACTATGGGGGAAAACATGGCGGTACCCTTGGTTTAGCCCGATAGGCGACCTGCCGACTTTCCGCGAGATAGAGGGGACGAGGTACGTCCCCCTGCCGTCTCTGCCGGGCACGCGGTTTCTAGGTGCTGGGTTCGCAGGGCATGAAAAAAAACTGGAAGAGCTGCTGTCAGCGGAAGATGGCTATAGGACTCTATTACGGGCGTACAAAAATGAGACCAACGACTTGGCTCGGGCATTGTCTGACGGATTCATGTCCCGTCCGGCATACACGCTTTGCTTTGACGTCAAAAGCGGTGCTAAGGATTTCGAGGCTTTCGTTGATTTAGCGTACCAGATTAGGGATGGATTTTATCAGGCAGGATGGAAGGAAATGCGAGACCTGACAACACTGGAGAGATTGAGTGATAACTCTGAAGCATGGTGGGGCAAATCCTATGCGAAAGGGGACATGAAGGCGCGCGCGCAGATCCATAATATGTTCAGCGAGGTCACTACCCATACAGTTATTTTGAGTTTCCTTGATTGTGCGCCTGGCGATGTATTTGCACCGGAGGAGCTGTTTTGTCTTACAAACGCCACGCCTGTATATACTGAAATCAGCCTGATCCCGTCTATCAAGAAAAGCTTGGGTTATGACGATTGGTTGAAGATCTACGGGAAAAAGGACAGTCCTAGCATTGGGGTCAATCCACACTTGACATTCCCCTTGCCAGAAAGCCTTTGACTTAACCTTTATGACTGTTGCAACATCATTCAGAAACTCAACAAGAAAACCATCTGCGTAATCTGTGGTTGGGGAAAAATCCTGTAAAATCCTGTTCATCCTGTCTAAAAAAACTTCATCAATTTTCGCGTCTTTCGTGTCTTTCGCGGTTCATTTCAGGTTGTGACTTTAGCCCCAATTATGCATCAGGGAAAGTCTTTTTTGTTGAACGTTCACGGTGGAATCAGGTAAACTTGAAGCATCTATTTGAGAAAGGATTTCGAAAATGAAAAATCGTGTGTCTGCTGTGCTCGTTATGTTTGCCGCGTCTTTGGCGCGGGGGGAGGCGCTGGTGCCTGTGGGCGTGAGCGCGAGTTCGGAGTATGATGGCTCGCGCAAGGCGGTTTTCCTGATCGATGGCTCGGGGTTTCATGAGGACTCGCAGACGCATGATTGCGACGCGGCGAACAACAAGATGTGGATGTCGGGCTCCAGCACGGTGGGGGCGCAGTGGGTGAAGTTCAATTTCGGCGCGGTCGCGCACATCGGGCAGATGAAGGTCTGGAACTTCAACTGGACGGGCTACAAGGGGCGCGGGGTGAAGGGTTATGATGTGCTGGTCTCGTCCGCGCCCGCTGACCCCGGCAATGATTTCACCGACACCTTGAAGTGGCGGGTGGCGCTTTCGGAGCAGACGCTCCCCGAGGCTTCGGGGCTTGACTCCTACACGGGCGAGGCCCCCGTCGCCATCGGCGCGGACGCGCAGTGGCTGGTCATCCGCATCCGCTCGAACCACAACGGCGATCAGTGGGTCGGGCTGAGCGAGGTGCGCTTCACGGGCGACCAGCAGCTGGTCGTGCCGTCGCAGCAGATGCTGGAGGGCGCGGCGGGGGAGACGAACAACATGGCGTTCACGGTGAGCATCGACCACGCGATCGGCGCGGACATTTCCGTGACGTATGCGACGTCGAACGGGACGGCCGTCGCGGGCGTGGATTACGTCGCGACGAACGGCACGGCGACCATCGTGGCCGGCACGGCCGCGACGACCATCAACGTGCCGATCATCGGCAACGACATCGGCGAGATGGACAAGACGTTTGAGCTGCACCTGCTGGAGGTGCTGACCGCGAACGCGCGCCTGCCGTCCGCGCCCGCCATCGGCACGATCCTGAATGACGACGGCCTCGCGCCTGTCCTCGGGGAAAGCGCGGCGTTCCCCGTCTCCGCCGACGCGGCGCGTGTCCACGGGAAAATCCTCGGGGCGTTCCCGCTCCCGTCCTCGGTCGTGTTCGTGCTGGACGCGCAGGACAAGGGCGAGAGCGTGGGGGCGTGGGCGCGTAACGCGAGCGTCATCGTGCCGGGCGGCTATGTGCCGGGCGACCCGTTGCACACCGATTTCGCGGGGCTGACGGCGGGGCAGTCCTACACGTTCCGCATGGTCGCGTCGAACGCGGAAGGCACGACGTGGACGCCGCCGCAGCCGTTCGTGTTCAAGCCGTTCGAGGCGTTGCTGGAGGCGGAGGATTTCGCGTCGCATGGCGGGTGGTCGCTGGACACGCAGTTCTTCCACACGATGGGTTCGTCGTACCTGCTCGCGCACGGCATGGGTGCGCCCGTGGCGGATGCGGAGACGACGCTCACGCTCGCGGCCGTCCCGCTGACGTGCCGCGTGTGGGTGCGGACACGCGACTGGGTGACGAACCACGTGGATTCGCCGGGGCAGTTTCAGGTGCTGGTGGACGGTGTCCCGCTCGCAAAGACCTTCGGCGTCGAGCCGCTGGAGTGGGGCTGGGTGGACGGCGGCCTCGTGACGCTGACGAACCCCGGCACGACCATCGCCCTGCACGACCTCACGGGCTACGAGGGGCGTTGCGACGCGGTTTTCCTGACCACTCTCCAAGACGCGCCGCCGCCGCCGAATACGCTGGAGGGCCTCAGCGATTGGCGGCGCGGGCAACTCGGCATCACGCCCGAGGCCGTGCCGCCGTTCGACACGGTGATTGTCGGCGGCGGCCTCGCGGGGTGCGCGGCCGCACTGGCCGCGGCGCGTTCGGGCGCGACCGTCGCGCTGGTGCAGGATCGCCCCGTGCTGGGCGGCAACGCCAGCGGCGAAATCCGCGTCCGCCCCGAGGGCGCGATACACGCCAACAACATCGGCGCGATCGTCAACGACATCAACGGCAACGGCTTCAGCAACGGCCAGCCGGGCGCGGCGCAGTACGACGTGAAACGCTTCAACGCGCTCACCGCCGAGCCGAATGTCACGCTCTTCCTCAGCCACCGCGCCATCGGCGTGGAGACGAACGCGGCCGGCGCGATCACCTCCGTCACCATCCAGCACACGCAGACCAACCGCGAGAAGATTCTCAGCGGCCACACCTACATCGACTGTACGGGCGACGCGTGGCTCGGCTACTGGGCGGGCGCGGAGTACCGCATGGGGCGCGAGGCCCGCGACGCGCATGACGAGAGTTACGCGCCCCTGACCGCCGACGCGATGACGCTCGGCACGTCGCTCCTGTGGCGTTCGCAGAACGGTCCCGACCCCGTCGCCGCGCCGCCGTCGCTCGCGTGGGCCACCGCCGTGTCCGGCGCGCACAGCGCACTCAACGGCGAGTGGTATTGGGAGACAGGCTTCTACCAAGACACCATCTGGGACGCCGAGGCCATCCGCGACCACATGTTCCGCGCCATCTACGGTTCCTTCTGGACCGCCAAGCAAAACCCCGCCAACGACAACCGCGCCTTCGAGTGGATCGGGTACGTCGCCGGCAAGCGCGAGTCGCGCCGCCTCATCGGCGACGTCATCATCACCCAGAGCAACGTCGTCCACACCACCTACTTCCCCGACGCGGTGGCCAAGGCCTCGTGGTCCATCGACCTCCACCTGCCCGACAACGGCTCCACCTTCCTCTCCGTCTGCACCCAGCCCGGCGTCGCGCAATGGTGGATACCCTTCCGCGCGCTCTACTCCGCCAACGTGCCGAACCTCATGATGGCTGGCCGCAACCTCTCCGCCACGCACGTCGGCCTCGGCTCCCCGCGCGTCATGCACACCACCGCGCAGATGGGCGCGGCCGTCGGGTTCGCCGCCGCCCTCTGCACCCGCCACAACGCCACCCCCCGCGACATCCCCCCCGCGCCCCCCCGCGAGCCGCCGGCCCCCCTCGGCGCGACCCACCACCCCCCCCCCCCCCCCCCCCCCCCCCCCCCCCCCACCCCCCCCCAC
>Ga0082212_10004339_pt1 | contig 19682 bp, 17 predicted proteins | sample TergutNt197P3_FD_71548 | JGI IMG/M metagenome (GOLD analysis project Ga0082212, IMG submission 71548) | Neocapritermes taracua P3 segment gut microbial communities from Petit-Saut dam, French Guiana - Nt197 P3 | ecosystem: Host-associated > Arthropoda: Insects > Digestive system > Gut ... | reverse complement strand
CAAGACCCGGACTTGACGGAACAAGATTCAAATGTTACACAAGTGACTCAATCGACCGAACCGCCCAAGGTTGCGAAGCTCTTTCTCGATAAGCAGGGCGTTTCGGAAGATCAAGTGACGTGGTATGACGGTGACCACTTTGCCGGTTTTATCCAAAAATTGAAAGACAATGGCATCAAGGAAGTGCATTACACGCTTTTGCCTGAATCGATTGAACGTTACGAGGACAAGTGGAAAGAGGAATTGAAAAAAGCGAAAATGACGTATGCGGAATTACATTACGACTCTGAAACCGAATGACAAGAGCCGAGCGATTTTACAAAATAACAATACTTGTGAACAGTAAAAAATTAAATACGAGGTCGCGTTGCCATGCCGGAACAATTAATGCAACTTATCAATGACCACCTGCCGCCGTGGCAGTTGGTGTTAACCACGTTGAGCGACCATTTTGTCGAGATCATTCTCGGCGTGGCCGTCCTCGAATTATTTCTGGCCTTCATCATTTTTGCATACAATCGCCGTTACCTCCGAAAGGTTGACCGCTGGTTCCGCAACGACGTACTCAAGGATTGCAGCAAACCGTCGTCGTTACTCAGCCGCTGGTTGCAGGTCGAGCACCTTTTGCACACATTTCGCGTCGAATACGTGAAAAAACTCGACGGCAAAAATCAGGAAGCTCTGAAAGAAGAATACTACAAGTTGACCAACGAAAAAGCCCATTCGATTTACGCCTACAGCAAATGGGTGCGAACCTGCTTCAACCTCTTTTTCGACCTGATTCCGATGTTCCCGATGCTTGGCATTCTTGGAACGGTGGTGGCCATTGCGTGCCAGTTCAGCGCGGCGCAGGACGTTGCGAACGAATCGGAAGCCATTTTGCGATCGGTGACGCAAAATTTTGGAATGGCCATCTGGACGACTATCTTCGGCATTGGCTTTGCCATTGGTTATACGGTTTTCAACGCGATGTTCATCGAGTCCGGGACGCAGAAATGCTTCGAATTGGAAAAGACGGCCAGGGAATCGCTCGACGAAGTGCTGCATCTGATTTCCGCAAAGCAATCGGCAAATCGTCCCCGAGAGAAAACCAACGGTAACGCACCCACACGGAGAAAGCCGCAAACATCGGAAAAAACACGGAAAAGTCGCCGCACCGACAATGGGGGGACGTCATGAGCAAAAGACGACTGGTCATGAACCTGACGCCGCTTTTGGATTTGATTATCCTTTTGTTTTTCGCGCAAAGCATGTTGCTGTCGGAAAAGTCGCAACGTGTCGAAGCGAATGCCGACCAGGCCATTCAGCAAATGCAGACGGAAGTTTTGCAGAGCTTGCAGGAAAGCGATCTCCAACACGAACGCGATCTTGCCGATCGTGAAGAACGTCTCGCCGAACGTGAGGAACACATCACCGGTTTGGAAAATCAGATTGAACGGCAAAACGACGAACAGCAACGAATCCGGCAAGACCTGGTCGAACGTGAACGGGCTTACGTTTCGGCCTTCGAGAATATTATCGACATGGATCGCTTTCTCACCATGGTGCGACAGTCGGACATGCCCGACAATGCCGTGACTCCGCCGGTTACCGTCAGTGATGAGGAACGCCGGCAAATGGCCGAGCAATTCGCGCAGTCGTTCGTCGTCATGAAAAAAAGCACCGAAGCCCTGGAAAGTCACATTACGGTTTGGATTTTTTATATCCGCTATTATGATGCAACCGACCGTTGTGATCTGGAATTTCAGGCAAACGGAAAAACGGTCGAGCTTGCCGCCGATTTGTGGGATTTTGACTCACGGGAAAGACTCAGTAATCGTCTGACCCGCGAACTGACGGCCAATCCGAACCTCCCAACACCACCGGGACCGATCTTCCCGATGTGGGGCACGAAAGGCGACGTTCCCAAACGCGTGCGCGATTCGTTCCGGGCTGTTCTTCCCGCGGTTCTTCAGGATGTCAACGTCATTTACGCGGACGATCCGGCTGTCGGCGGCAAGGGCTGGCCACAGGCCAAAATTTATTCCGGCAGCATCGCCCCACTGGGGAATATCCCGCTCGTAACGACGCAATCAAGGTAGATTACTCACACATTGAAATCGCTGCGTTTTATGAACCGATTGCAAATCCGTCGTTGTGCTACAGTCTGCAAATACGATCCGTATTCTACCCCAGCACGATTTCCAACGGCTGGTTCATTCCGACGAGCCAGTTGCAGACGGTGAGCTTTTTCAGACTCTCGCTACGGTAAATGCCGACGCTTCCCTGAGCAGGCAGTTCGCGGATGTTGCCGCCGGCTTGCACGAGACAGGGAATGTCGCTTTTGTTCGTCAGGTTCAAAAGCCCCGGTCGCACGGTCACGGTGACGCAGGCTGCGAACAGTTTTTCGAGCCATTCGCGATATCCGAAAACCATGTTCGCCGCCCAACCGATCGTCCGTTTCGCAAAAAACGCTTCCCGAATCGACTCAATGCTCCGGTCTTTGGCCAGTATCAGCGTCATCGGTCGCAGCAGGTTCTGATGACCGTAGTTGTTCCACTCGCTTGCATGAATGTCGCTGTTGCAGATCATCGCAAGGTCACGGTCGTTGCACCAATCGAGAGCAATCGGATAAAACGACGAGCCGTTGAAAACCTCGACGCCATGCACGTGTCCTTTCTTTCGGGCTTCTTCAATTTCGGGATAAAATCGCATCGGTTCGCCGGCTTTGATGCCGAACGGTGCGGTATCAGGCGTTCTGTCGGTCCAATTGGGATGATTCCAATGAATGAAACCGCCCTGATTCACGGCCTCGGCAAGCATTCCACGCCAATCATCGCCAAATGCCGCAATGGGATTCACGTCCTTGACGAACAACGCGTTGAAATGCCACTCGCTCTTCGTGATTTCCGCTCCGCGAACGAGAAGCAGCTTGTTCTTTTCGGCTTCCGCTTGAGCAAATTCAAACGACAGGTTTTGATCGTCGTTCTTTTCCGCAAGTTTCAGCGCACCGCCGGTGATATTGGGATGATACTCAATGTGATCGGTGATGGAAATCACGTCAAGTCCGTTGTCAACGGCTTCGGCCACGCGGTCTTTCGGCATGACAAGACCATCGGAAAAGAGCGTGTGAATATGAAAATCGCCTTTGAGGACGTTGAATTCCCCGACATCGGGAATCGTGATCTTGCGAGGCGGACGCGTTGGTCGCATCTGCGAATGAGGAACGACAAATCGCCCGTCGGTGGGACTTGCCGGCGATTCCGTTGTCGGTTCGGGGGGTTGTCCCAACGCAAACGTGACGGGGGTAGTGGCCACGGCTCCCAACAGAGCCAGTTGTTTCAAAAAATGACGACGATCGGACATGATGGTTTCTCCAAATAGGGGATAGGGGATAGGGAATAGGGAATAGGGGATAGGGGTTTTTCTCAAGGGGAAAGGGGATGAACAGTTGCGAGTTGCTTTCATGACTGCGCCCTTAGTAGCATCAACGGCGCGCCCTATTCCCTATTCCCTTATCCCTATTCCCTTTCTAACGGTTTTGCGGGCTTGTTTTTTTTCAAAAAACGCGAGATTTTGGGTTATTATACGGACATATTTTTCTTTTTTAATGACATATTTTTCTTGTCGGACACATTAATTCTTTCTGTAATGACATATTATGTCGGTGCAATGACTTCCGATGTCCCTCATCAACGATTTTGAGTTCATCCAGGGACATCTTATGTCACAGTAATAAAAGCCGGTCTCGGATTTTTTTACGTAGGGAACGATTTTAGCACACTGATGGCACAGATCATACATGATTGACGCGGATCAGATCAGTGAAAATCAGTCCAATCCGCGTTATCTGCGTGCTTATTCGGCTTCGAATTCATCGAAAACCGGTTGTTTTGACGGCCATGTTGACTGGTTGACTGCGACTTTCGTTGAATCCAGGTCAAAATCAAACGTTTGCCGGGATTTTTCTTTGGAACTGACAATCACAGCCGTCAGTTCCGACGATCTGTTGTAAGCGGCAGGGATTTTTTCCTTGTCGCGTCCGAGGTTTTCTTTGGGGATTTTGTCGCCGAACTCCGCGCCGCCGCGAGCCGTCCAAATGCGGACGATCTTCTCGCCCGGCTCGGCACCTTCCTTCTGCGTATTAAACATCAGTTTATACTTTCCGCCCGCGTCTGTCAATCCAAAGGTGTTGGTGTCCATTTTCACGTCGTGAAAGAACACTTGCGCGTAAGGGACTGCCTGGCCGTCAAGCGTGATGCGACCGCTCACCTGGGCAAGATCGACATTGCTGTAATCAATCCGGTAGTTGCCTCTGCCGCAACCGCAAACGAAAAGCACCGGCACAAGCAACACGGTGATCCATCGATAGTTTTTCATCATGATTTTTTCTATTTTGATACTGTTACGAAGCACACTGATGACACAGATCATACATGATTGACGCAGATCAGATCAGTGAAAATCAGTCCAATCCGTGTTATCTGTGTGCTTCGTGCAATGGCTGTGAATGGTTAAAAGATCGAAATGGCTTTGCCGCTGTTTCTGGAGTGGGCGGCGCGGTAGAGTTCCCAATCGACGGTGTTCGACAGCCATTGAACGGAACCGTCGCCGAGCGTGAAATTCGCACCGCCGAAGTGTTCGCTGCCGAAGGCGACTTCGATGAACGTTCCGTGAATGTTCGGCGTCAGGAAAAAGGCGTTCAGCCGAACCAAGCCGCCGCCGAGCACTTCGGAGTGTTCCGTCGGCCCGTCCGGTGCGGTCGTGTTGGCTGTGGCGGTGCAATCGGGATTGGGAAGTCCGTCGGGATTCCAGCCCCAGCCCTGGAACTCGACAAGGCTTTGCCAAAAGTCCATGCCCTGGCTGTCTTTCACAAAATCAGGGGCGGGAACCGATTCCCCGACGGCGACCGTGTTGGAAAGCCCGTCTTTGACCGCTCCCAGTCCCACCCAGCTTTCGCCGTACATGAGACCGTCCATGCGGGCTCGCGTGTAAGGACCGGCCGTGTTGCGCGGACCTTGCAAACCGGTCAGCGAAACGATTTGAGCGGCGGGAATGTCACCCGGCTGCATTGTCGATGCACCGCTGTAAGAGTAAAAGCCGCCGCTCCAAAGCGTGCGGATGTTGTCGTTGCCGACCATGCTCCCGGCGTTGCCGCGATAACAACCGATGGCACGTTCGGGGATGTTGTTCGTGACCGTGGGGTGATGTTGCGGCTGGGAAGTCGAGGGACAATAATACGCCGGAACGGAGGTCATGCTGACCTGGGTATTGTTCGACGGCGTGACTCCCGAATTCCACGTGGCCGTTGTGATGAGGTTTCCGTTCGTATCGAAACCCGGTGCGCCGATTTTCTTGTCGCTCCAGTTGTGCTCAATGAGCGAGTAAAGACTTTGTTGTTCGATGTACGGAAGGATCGCACCGCTCCAGGCAAGGCATCCCCGCGTAAATCCGGCGGGCAAAACTTTGCCGGAATCGATGTAATTGTGCAGTCCCAAGCCGATCTGCTTCATGTTGTTGCAGCATTGAATTCTCCTCGCCGCTTCACGTGCCGCTTGTACGGCGGGAAGCAGCAGGCTGATCAAAATCCCGATGATCGCAATGACCACCAGAAGTTCGACAAGCGTAAATCCTGATTGTTTGTTTTTTAGGGTTTTCATGTTCATTTCCTTTGTGAAAAAATTGGGTTGTGATTTTTCATACAATCTTCTGCAAACTCAGCGATATTTGGCAATATCAATCTCGGCAGTTGCGCCGGTTTTTTCGGCCACGGTCAATTCGACCGGACTGCTGGTCGATTGGGTCAACACAAGGGGAATCGCGCGGTTTTCTTTCAAAAACGCAGTTAATTTGGCCTGTTTGGCCGCTGCTGCTACCGGATTGTCCTGATCTTCTTCCTGCGGTTGCAAGTCTTCCGGTATCTCAACCGTTTTGACCAATACGACGAAATATGTTCCGGCAGGAGCACCTTTGCCGGTGTAGGAACTGCGGGTGGATTGGATGACTGCCACTCCTTTCGCATCCGTCGTGCCGACACAAGCAAAGGCGCCTTGGGAACCTTTGGCACTGAGTCGCACAGCCACATTCTCCACCGGTTGCGAACCGTCCGTTACGGTGATCGTCACCGGAACAAGGTTTTTCAATTCCTCGGGGACTTTTGTCTGATTGCACCCGATGCAAATAAACAAGGTGAAAACGAACAGAAACGTTGTTAATAAAGTACGCATAATCTTTCCTTGTGTCATCCTTTATAATCCGCTAACCGATTCGCCGCCGTTGCGTGAACCATAAGCTCCCCAAACGCCGAAGGGAGACTGTCCGCTTGGTGCGGACGGTGTGGGAAACGCTTTTTCCGTACCGCTGTTTACGGTTTCGGAAGCAAAAGTCACGGAACCGTCCATCAACGAAGCGTTGACACCACCGGTATGATAACTTGTGGCTGAAAACAGGGCGATGTAGGTGTCTCCGGTGTAGCAGGATGGAGAATTAGGAGGGAGTGTCGTAACAAAACCGACGTGGTAAAAGTGGTAGCCAACCCAATTCCAACTCCATCGATAGTTGGACCCACAATTACTATCTATTCCATCGGTCCCGCATCGATACACCCCGTTGCTTGCCGAACCCATACAGACGGTTCGATCGGTCAAATTTGCACCTGAAAATCCTGCGTTTGCCGCACTTGCATAACGGGCTGCCTGTGCTTTAACCGTATTGGAGTCCACTCCATAGTCATCGACCGCTTTTTCACTGAAACAAAGCGTGTTGCTCGTACCATCTTTGATCCCACCCAGTGGTCGATAAGAACACCAACCGAACGGTCCCCGAATAGCGGAATCATTATTATAGACCGGATTGTCACCGACACAGAACCGATAACAAGTATATCCTGTATAGGCAGCGGGTTTTCCGCTGACACCATTCGTGGGACAAATCAGCGCATCGAGTTGCTGTGCTCGGGGGTTATCTGCTCCCCCATCTGCTGCGGAAACAGTCGTGGCACCACCGATGGTACCAATACCGTCAGACGTGACACGATCCCACAGAGCATTCTGTTCAAAGTAGGGAAGCAAAGGCATGAAACCGCTCCAACGTCCTGCATTGTTATTTGGTGGTCCATAAGGTCCCCCCAGAGCTGCAGGAAGTGCCTTTTGGGCGTCAATGTAGTTGTGAACGGCAAGCGTCAATTGTTTCAGTTTGTTGCTGCACTGCATTCTCCGTGCCGCTTCACGTGCCGCTTGCACGGCGGGAAGCAGCAGGCTGATCAAAATTCCGATGATCGCAATGACCACCAGAAGCTCGACAAGCGTAAATCCTGATTGTTTGTTCGTACTGGTTTTCATGTTCTTTTTCCTTTGTGAAAGAGGTGTTGAACCGGTTCCGATTGCCGCCGCGTTGGATGACTATCAAAGCGTCGGCGTGAATTTAATACATGACGCATGATTTTCCACACAAAGATTAGGAAAATGCCAAGCCAATGCTAAGATTGCATTAATGTTTCAGAACGTAAAACAACAGTTTGCTCTCGTCTATGCAGAATGTGACGAGTCCATTCAGAGCCGGCCGCGTAAGTCAGGGAAAATTAACCGATCGCAACGGCAAAGGCCACGGCGTGAGAAGTGCAGTGAGAAATACTGATCTGGATTTCGCTAATGCCTTTGTTGCGGGCGATTTCGGCGGCGGCACCTGTCAAACGGACGAAGGGCTTTCCGCCCGGCTCGTTGAGAATTTCGATGTCACGCCAGGTGATGCCCGACGACCAGCCGGTACCGAGTGCTTTGAGAATTGCTTCTTTGGCCGCCCAACGACCGGTGTAATGCTCCGTCGATTGCCGTTTACCCTGCGAGCAATAGGCGTTTTCCGCATCGGTAAAGACGCGTTCGGTGAACGATTCCGGGTGCCGCTGAAGCATCCGGGCTATCCGCGCACATTCCGTGATGTCTGTCCCGATTCCAATGATTTGCATGATGGTTGAGTACTTTGTATCAATACGCCGACGCATGGTACGGTTGGTTTTCGTAAAGCCAATCTTTGACGTAAGTTCGCTCCTCAATCGACAAGGCGTCGTCCGAACAGGCCGGCTCGACCTCGCGTCCATTGCCGACGATCAATACGCAGTCTTCCGGCTGCAATTTCGCCAGTGTCGAGGAAATCGCGTCGGCGCGATCGCGGATGATTTGCACTTTCCGCATCCCACCGACGCCGTGCAACATTTCGCGAATGGCACGGTCAGGCCGTTCGGTTGTCAGCGAGTCGGCGGTCAAAATGACGTGATCGGCCAATCGGTGCAACGTTTGGCCGAGTTGCAGGCGTTTTTCCGGCGTACTTCCATCGGCAACGGAACCAAAAATGCAATAAATTTCGCCTTCGGTCACTTCGCGAAGCGTGGTCAGGTTGGCGGCCAGCGACTCGGGTGTTTGCGCCGAATCAAGGAACACGCCGAAAGATTGCCCGCACTCAATGCGTTCCATCCGACCGGGAATGCTCTCGACCCGTTCGATTCCGCGCACAACCTTGCGGAGGTCAATGCCTTGGCTGATACCGAAGGCCGTTGCGATGAGCGTGTTACGGATGTGCGATTCGCCGATGATACGTGTGGCAATCGGCACCATTTCGGAACCGGCCATGACGTAAAACGTCTGCTCACTGCGGCTTTTTTCAATGCCGATACCGCTGACCTCACACTCCTGCTGCATTCCGGTGGTCAGAAGCGGATGATCGATCAGCGGAATCATCGCGTGCGTCACCGGGTCGTCAGCGTTGCAGATGACAATGGCGTCTCTTTTGGCGAAACGAAAGATACTCAACAGCGTGCGGCGGTAATGCTCGACCGTTCGGTGGTAATCGAGGTGGTCGTTGCGAATGTTCGTCAGGCAAACAGCGTCAAACGCAATGCCGGAAAAGTAATACTGGTCAATTGCAAAGCTGGTTGCCTCGACAACCAAATGCGTGCATCCGTTGAGCACCATGCGCGAAAGCCAGTACGCCAGTTCGTTGGCCGGAGGCGTAGTCACCGCCGAAGGGTACATGCGTTCGCCGTCGTAAATGCCGACCGAGCTGATGATGCCGACCGGGTGTTCCGCTTCGGCCAAGATACCGGCAATGAGAAAAGCCGTGCAAGTTTTGCCGTTGGTTCCGGTCACAGCGACGACTTTGAGTTTGTCAGCCGGGCTGTCGTACAACTTTTGGCAAAGAAGACCGTAAGCCTCACGTGAGTTGGCTACGAGAAACAACGGGACTTCAACACCGGGAATTGGCCGCTCAGCCACAATCGCCTTACAGCCGCGCCGCTGCGCCTCGTCAATGTGGTCATGACCGTCGAAATCATCGGCGGCAAGAGCGACGAAAAGATCACCTGGTCGAAGTGTGCGAATATCGCTGGTGCAGGAATTTATCCAAACCTCCTCTTTTGCCGAAGTTGAAACGACCTTCAAGGTTTGCTGGAGAGCGAGGGGCTTTCCGTTTCCTGTAAATCCGAGCATAATGAAAGGCCTCCATGCGGTATTGTCGTTGGGCAACTTTATTGCCAGTGAATGTTTCAGTACAGTTCAATAAACCCTATCTTACGCAGCCCCGAAAAAAAATCTAATGAAAATCCACTGATTCTACAAAGAATGACAAAAATGGATTTCCGGTGTCTGACACAGTTCAAATAAAGAGTAATCTTTGCCCATACTGCGTAAAATCACTAATTTTCAAAACAGATGTCCTATCGGCCTGCGATGATGATTTTTCACCATATCGGGAAAATTGTCAAGACGAGTTTTTTGGATGCGAATGGCAGCGGGGAACGAAGCGAAGCGACCGGAACATCTCACGTTCGACCCGGTCACACTGTGCTACGCGTGTTTCTTCTGCCGCAGCACAAAGTTCCCGGCTGCCATTGCAAGCACGCATTGTTTGGGATTGACGAGTCGTGGTTTCATTTGAGTTTCAGTTGAGCACGGTCTGGTCTGTCGGGATGAACGACCAGTTTTTGGGTGGTCGGATCAATGAGGACATCCATTTCTTCCAACGGAATGACGCCGAGCAGGACTTCGTCCGCACCGGGTAGAACGAAAGCGCGAATGCAGGCACTCCGGTTTGCGAAACGAATGTCAACGGGACCAACGATGTCGCATGTGCGTTTGGAGCCGTCCGCCAGCGTTGCCTCAATTTGCTCACTAACCTCCAAATCGAGTTCCTTGGCGATTTCTTCGTTGATGGTCAGCGTCATTGCACCACTATCGACCAATGCATTGACTTCCACCTTTCGAACGTTTTCGCTGGGTATAGCACCCCGCTTTGCCAAAACGACATCAACGGAATTTAATAACGTAATGTCTGCATATACATGTCCCATGATTTTTTCTCCTACTTGTTGTAGTATTTAGTAGAGCCATCACTAATATTATAACAGAAACCTGCCTCAAAAGCAACGGTCTTGAACCCGTGGTTGCGCTACGAGTCATTCCGGTTGCCGGGGGTTGTCAGCTATTTTTGCCGCGATTTTTGTGGTATAATACAGGTCTTGCGACGGTCACGGTGTGGCCGCGCCACTTGAACTCACTTCCAACTTACTGCTTATGGAGTCCTTTTATGCAAATCAGTTTTCACACCGATGCGTTTTGTTCCGCTTTTTGGACGTTTGACAAATGCCTGGAATGGGCACAAAACAACAACGTTCACTTCATTGAATGCGGCCTGATCGACGGCGTCAGTTGGATGCACGGGCTGGGGTATTTACCGCATATCTCAGTCGTCGACGATCCCGTTGTCCTCCGGCGTACCATGGAGAAGTATGGCGTGCGATTTTCCCAAATCGACGCGGCGTTTCCGCTTTCCGACCGTCGCGGCCAGATTTACGGCGTGCCTTATGTACTCAATGCGATTCGTTACGCCAAACTGGTGGATTGCCCGCGGGTTTGTACGACGGACGGTCTCTTCAAGCCGGAAGGTCTCGAAGACGACGAGGCTATGGCCCTGATGAGAGAAAGTTACAAACAGATCATCGCCATTGCGGAACAATACGAAATCGACATCACGATTGAAATTCACGGTTATTTCACGAACAACATTGAGCGGCTTGACCAGATGCTGCGTTTTGTGGACAGTCCCCGTCTCAAGCTGAACCTCGACACGGGCAACTCGTTCATTGCAGGCGGCAACCCGATTGATTTCGCCAATCGATTTGCCAAAAAGGTTTCCCATGTCCATGTGAAAGACGTGTCGAAAGAGCTTGCCGAACAGTCGCGCGGCAACGACACCGGCATTGCCATGAGCCACTCGGCGATCGGCGACGGTGTCAATGCGGACAACATCCGTGAAACGCTGGCCATTTTGCACAAGGCCGGATTCGACGGCCCGATCAGCCTGGAATGCGAAGGCCAGGGCGGTCCGCTCATTGAGCGTTCGCTGACATGGATTCGCCAGACGCTCAAAGAACTTGGCATTGCGGATAATTAATGGTTGTTACGGCAGTCAAATTCAGAGCCGCGACGGTAACGGAGCGGTCGCGCCGTGACCGCTCTACCGGCTATCCCGCATAGAGTAACCCGGCAAGCGTTTCCTGCATTTGCTCGACCTGTTCGTCGCTCGGATTGCTCACGGGGATGCGATATGTCGCTTCGCGTTTGGGGCAGTAGACAATCATCGTATTGTGGCCGGTTTCGAAGTCCGTTTCTTCCTTTTCGAGTCGCAAAATGCGCCGCCGTATGAGCAGCAGCACAAGCACGTAACGCATGTCTTGCTTATCGAGTTGGTCGCTCAATTGGTCGAACAAGTTAAGCAGAATGTCGTTTGGGGCGAGTTTGACCTTGTTGTCGTTCGGTGTCGGGAGCCGCGATTTCCACCAGCCGATCAAATCGGTCTCGTCCTCCGTGTTGAATGTGGGCGGACCTTCCCAGCCGTCTTGCGAGTAGTCAAGCCGTTTGATCTGCCTTTTTTCCGCGAGCAGCACCGAGTAAAACCACTCGCCCGGCTTCAACTCACGGTTGGTCGCCACACACATTTTCGAACATCGCGGCACTTCGTAATTGACCATGATTGGCTACCCTTTGGCCTGACTCACTGCGTCGGTTGATAAAGCGGCTCGGACTGTACAGGCGGCGGTAAGGGCACGGAACCCTGTTGCGAATAGCCAAGATTGCCCAAGAAGCCGCGTAAGGTATTTTGGGCTTCCGGCGTGATGTTGCGGTTGATCACTTCGTTGACCTTATCGTCAATTTGTATGCTGACATTGTTGCCGATGCGATCACCGAGTTGCTGCTGCACGATCTGGCCAATTGCCCCCGTTGTAGGATTTGTGCCGTTTGACGCCGGACGTGCAAGCAACGTTTGCCCGAGCGGACTGGCGAGAATACTATTGATCTGTTGCTGGTCTTTTTCGGAAAACCGCCCCAATTGCGAGCGGAGCAACTGTTCAACGTCAAGTCCGCCTTGCTGCAATGCGATGGCAACTTGTTCGTGATCCCGTTTGAGGCCGTCAAGCAGCGGTTGGATTTCCTGAATTGCCACCGCGTCCAACAAATCCGACGATGTTGATATCTGCTGATTTAACAGCGAGGTGAGTTTGTCGTTGATCTGCACCCATTCCTGCTGTAACAACGGTTCGACCGTGGCGGCCAGTCGGTCGCCGATATTGGAGTGAAACGCATAAAGCGGAGCGGTTCGCGTACCGCTGATGTCAATTTCGGCCTGTATCGTATCGAGTGACTGCGTGGCCATGGCCAACCCGCGTTCGAGCGGCGTTCCCTGCATGTTTTGGGGAAGTGCCGCCCGAATTGTGATTGGCGATTGCAGTAACGTGAGTTTGCCGGTGAGTGAATCGCCTTGAATATCCAGTTCCGCCCGCAATTGTGACACGCCCGGTGACACGGCAAATGCCATTTGCTGCGGATTGCCAAGCACACGCTGCGGCAAACGGTAGTCAGGGCACGAAATCAGGACGCGGTCGTGCGGCACCTCGCTTGTTCGGTCGAGCATCGCAGTAACGTAAAGTGTCGGGATGTCAAGCACCAAATTGCGGTTGTCATCGCCGATGTTCAATGTTTCCGGCAACCGGAAAAAGTCGATGGCCGTTGCGTTTTGCGGAAGCATTTGTTGCACACTCGGTATTTGGGGCTGTTGGCCGATGCGTATCGGGTCGAATTGGAACAGGTTTGGGGCTTCGTGCTCGGATAAAATGCGGAGATAATCGTCCGAGGTCATCGTGTCAGATGGTTCCTTCGATATGCAAAAACGCAACACGAGCGGCTTTTTCATTTTGTGCGGTTGGTTTGAATAATCGCGGATGCCGCCGACGAAATACATCGGTTGCCCCCAAAGCATCGCCTGACCGTCCAGTCCGATGCCGCCGAAATGTACTTCGGGCCGCGATGCGATGCCGGGTAGTGGGACGTTCGTGCCCGGCAAGCGTTTGCTCGGAAAAAGCTGCATCTGATCGAACCAATTGGCGTCATCCGCCGGGATTTGCGAGCGGCCCCAATCAATCCAGGCGATCAGGCCGGTCAATTTTTCCCGCATTTCCTCGCCGAGCACGTATTCTGAAAAGTCAAGGGGTTCAATTTTCTGCCGCGTCATGGTTTCAAGTTTCTGCTGATCTTTCTTACCGGCGGCGATCAATGCGTCGCGGTCGGCTTTCAGCTTTTTTTCGATCTCCGGCACCGTGCTTTCCAATTTTTTCAACTCAAGCCCCAAAGCATCGATCTCCAGCAACACGCCTGCGGCCGCATCAATGATATTCTGCGAAGCCGAGGCGTTATCGAGATGTTGCTTGATGGCATCGAACCGGCCTTTGATCGTGGTGGTATCCGTCTTGAAGGCATTGACCTCCCGGTTCCAATTTTCCAGCAGTTGATGACTGTAATTGTACGTCTCAAATCCTCTTGCAAGTTGTTTCGCCGCTTCGTCGAGATTGTTTGCCATCAATTCGTCGAGAGGAATTTTCCGTACTTGTCCCGCTATGACGTCGAACTGTGTTTGGGCGTCGTTCCAGTAATCGGTCAGGTCGAGACCGTTTTCACCCATGCCGGACAGTTCGAGCTGAATGTTACTCAAATGCATTAGGTCGGCAAAAAATCGCCGCCGCATGAGTTCATTGCGGTCAAAATGCATGTTCATTCGCTCGATGGTTGCCAGTTTCGCAGGCTTTTCGCCGCCGGTTGTCACTGTCAGGTTGGTGAGGTCGAGTTGCGTTGGGTCGAGTTTCAGCACAACTTCGCCGATTTCAAGTTGCGTGCCGGTGTTCTCATGCCAAGAGGCGACCAAAGTCCGACGAATGACCATGTTCAACGAAAACCAACTCACCGCCAACACAACCGCAAGAATCAAAATACGGGGAATAAGAAATCTGAGATATGCCATGATATTTGAAACATAAGAGGAATTTCGTTTATAAAACCGCTAAATTCTAACAAAAAAACCGCGATGGTGTAAGAGCAAAATCTGAATTTTGGTAAGCATGGTGCGCAGTAAAATTTTTTGCACGCGACAGTGCGTTGAAAATTTGCGGAAACGATTGGTCAGCGAAGATTTCGGCATCGCACTCCACGAAAAAAGACGCACCGCACCGTCGGAAGGTTTTGTGCCAAAAAAATAGTAGTGTCAAATCTGAACCACGACGGTAACGGAGGCGGTCGAAACGGTAAAAAGTGGCATCACGGCCTGACCGTTCGTTGACACTCGCGGCTCTGATGATTGCGGCTTTGATTCGGTAGTCACGGCGTGACAGTGATTTTTCCCGGCGAAAGCGTCAGTGCATTTCCACTTCGCAGTTGCCGAATCCGGGAATCAGGTAATTGAACCGGACGTTGGGGTGATCTGCCAGCAACGACATGGGAACCGACGTGTCCGCGATCTTTTTGGAAATCATCAGTGCCGTCAGACGCATTCCAAAGGCATTGTCATGTGTGCCGCCGTGCCAAATGGAAACGGTTTCCGCTTTCCAGGTTTCAAGCGGGCCGACCGTCACGGCGTGGTGCGGAACGTTGTGCGACGCACCACCACCACTGGTGCGTGCGTTTTGCATTAAGGTCATGGGATGCAGATCGACGATGCGCGTACCCAATTGCCGAAATACCTCCGGCGGCGGCGGCGCGTCGGTGTAAGGAGCTTCCCGTTTTGGCGGATCGTTGAACGCCCAATGTTTGACGTCACCTTGTCCGCCCTGCATGATGACGCAGCGCACGCCGTCCCAGGTTGCGGTAAATTCATCGATGCGTTCGGTGGGAAAGTGAATATTTGCCGGCGGCATTCGCAAATCGTCGCGTAACCGGTTGAAACAAAGTTCCATATCGGCCTTGGCAAAACTGAGCGGAAAATCCGGCGGCACTGCGCGACCGTCCACCACCCATTCGTCCATCCCCCAAAAATGTGCGTTGGCAAGGTTCAGTTCCATCGCATTGACCAAACGTGCCACAAGCGGTAACTGTTCCGTCGGCCCGATCGGCCCACATATTCCGCAGGGCGAATCTGGTGTCGCTTGTTTCCATGCGTCGATATATTCCAATGCCTCGGCCAAGTAAAAATCTTGTACCGTCTCATAAAGATTGACCTGAAAACCGGGACGGGACAATTGCGCCATGTCCGTAATGGTCAGTTTTGCGACATCGTCAAGAAGAGCGTGATCCAGCGTCGTATAGTCCCACCATCCAGGGGCGATTTTACTTTTTGGGCGTATTGCGGCGGTGTTGTTTGTGTTTGCCATGATTTTGTTCCTTGGTTACGGGGGATTGTAGCAAAACATAATTTTTACACTATTTTTCAAACAAAACAAGTTCCGAACCCAAATCTCGAATAATATGCAACGATTACGGTTTTTTCATATAATTTCGCTCCACAACCACCGTTTTGTGGTTAAAATATTCATAGTTGGCTATGATTTCACGACCACACAAAATCGATTATAATGCCAGAATTCAAATATTTTGCTCGAAATGCCTCCGGCGATAAAGTTGAGGGAATGCTCAATGTGGGAACCGAAGCTGAAGCAGTTGCTTCCATTTCGGCAGGCGGTCTTTTTCCCATTGAAGTCAAAGCGGTCGCTTCAGCGGCGGTTTCCGACCGAATAGGCCGCGTTTCCGCCCAGCGTATGGCGACGTTTTATTCCCAACTCGCCGACCTTTTGCGCGGCGGCGTGCCCCTGTTGCGCTCGCTTTGGATATTGCAGGATCAATCGTCCAACGCAAACCTAAAAGCTGTGTTGGACAAAATTTATCGCCGCGTCGAAGAAGGAGAAACCCTTTCCGATGCCATGATGCGCTATCCTCTGGTGTTTGGTGATATGGCGATCCAGATGGTCCGCGCCGGAACTGAAGGCGGTTTTTTGGAAGAATCATTGGAACACGTTGCCCATTTTACCGAAAGCCAAGACGACCTGAAAAATCGGGTCACAGGTGCTGCGGCCTATCCTATGGTGCTTACCGTGTTTATGACGGTTGTTGTTGTTTTGGTGTTAACCTATTTTGTGCCACAATTCGACGAACTTTTTCAAGACCTGCGGGAACAAAACCAATTGCCGTTGCTCACCGAGTTGCTACTGGTCGTCGGAAAATCAATGCAATATATTGTCCCCATTGGAGTTCCACTTATGATTTTCGGTATTTTCGGGTTTTACCGTTGGTCGCAAAAGGATCAGGGACGCCGTTTCTGCGACCGATTGAAAATCAGAGCACCTTTTATAGGAAAACTGTTTGAAGGCTTTGCCGTGGCAAGGTTTTGCCGAGTCTTGGGAACATTGTTGCGAAATGGCGTGCCAATTATCAAATCTTTGGACATTTCCGCTGACGCAACCGGCAACAAGATTCTAGGCGACACAATTCAAAAAGCCACGGAGCATATTTCGTCCGGTCAGCGTCTGGCAGAGCCGCTTGCGGTGTCGAAAGTTTTCCCAACCTCTGTGGTTGAAATGATTTCCGTCGCAGAAGAATCCAATACACTTGACACAGTCCTCATTGGCATTGCCGAGTCGCTCGAAAAACGTAACTGGCGGCAGCTTGATGTTGCTGTCCGGTTTCTTGAGCCGGTGATGTTAGTTGTGCTTGGCAGCATCATTCTCGTCATTGTGTTGGCAATTATGGTTCCGATTTTCAACATGAGTTCGATGAGCGGTTGATAAAATACGCTTTTTACAATTTCTTTTTCGCATCGGAAATTCGATGTATCATTTTTGTCTTTTAGTGATTATAATATCACTATCCGTTGGCGTAACAGTTTCTCTTTTGTCCGAGTTTGGCTGCTGCTTTCGGTGAAAATTCCTGCCTCAAAATCGCCTGCCGGAATTCCGAAGGCTGCACTCCCATGACAACCTTGCGGTTTCGTTATCCGAAAGATTTGCTTTCTCAACCCCTGTTGCACAGAGCCTTTTTTGCAGGTTGGGGGCGTATTCCCACGCCGACACATATTGCCGTCGAAGGCGATACTCTTTCGGTTTCGTCGGGAATTGCCGGTTCGGGTACCGTCCATTTTCCGTGGCCCAACAAGCGACTGGGGCTGACATTCCTTGCATCCGAAACCCTTTGTGAAAGGGAAAAGCCCTATCATCTTGTCAAGGAACTTGTGCGTGGGCAATTGGGGCGGATCATCCGTCGCTTTGTCGAACTGGTCTATTATGGTTTCAAGCCAAGCGACAAACTCCGCCGTTCCATTCGGCTTGAAGTGGCACGTTTTGCCGTCCTTGCAACGTCGGACGATACCTTGCCGGAAATAAACAAATCGGCCAAAGAATCACTCGACCGTCTGGTCCAATTGAGCCTTACTTTGAGCGATATGTTTCTCGAACAATCGCTGGCCTTTCGCAAGCAACACACACCGCTGTTTCCCATTGATTTGGGGGTCAATATTGACTTCTCGTTAAACGGAGACGCTGTGAGTGGGTTTGAGCCTCACGCAAGCCGGCTGAAAGGCTTGTTTCACCTCATCAATGCGACCCCTGCTTGGTGCGAGTTGGAACCGGAACCCGGTGTGTATCGTTGGGAACTGCTTGAAAGACGCATCGGTTTGCTGCGGGATCACGGTTTTGGCGTCATCGGTGGGCCGATCCTCCCATTTGACAACCGTTCGATTCCCAAGTGGGTGTTGTCACAAATCGGTAACGGTGACTTGTTCGAGCGTTTCGCACTGAAATACGTCGATATGTTCCTGAAACACTTCGCTGCCCATGTCGATTTCCTGATTTTGACCAGTAAGGTGAATTCGCATCAGTTAGACGATTGTTCCGTACATCGCCTGATCAATCTGACCAGGCAGGCGGCCTGTGTGCTCGGCAATCATGAATTTTTGCGACCGAAAGTCGTTGGAATTGATCAACCCTGGGGAGATTATCTCTTGCGCCGGGAAGCTCCTTTTTCGCCGTACCAGTTGATCGAAGAGCTAACGGAGATTTCTGAATGGGATGGGGTTTTACTGGATGTCAACATCGGCCTTTCGAGCAAGTGTTCCTATCCGCGCGACCCAATGGCCTTCAGTGCGATGATCGATCAATGGAGCATGTTCGGCAAGCCGCTTTATTTCGCATTGGGTATTCCGAGCGAACTGGGGAAAGACCCTGATTTCCCGGACGAATACGTCGGGCTGTCGTTTGACTGGTCGCGCAAAACCCAACAGGAATGGGTTCACCGTTACATTCCCATCTTATTCAGCAAGCGTTCGGTTGCGGGCATTTTCTGGAATCGGCTGGAAGACGCCGAGTTTCATGAATTCGCCAATTTCGGATTGCTCGACTCTTTTGGTCGCCTGAAACCCGCCTATCGAAAACTCGCTTCGCTGTGTGGTACGTATGTGAAGTAATACCTCAAACATCGGAAGAATTGAATATGATGGAACCGATCCACGAATTTCTCGTTGACAAACTGCAAGTGCAGGCGTTTCAAACACGCGAGTCAATGGGGCGTGCTGCCGGACTTGCGGTGGCGAAAGCCATTGCAAAGGCCGTTGCGCAACAAGGGGCTGCACGGGTGATTTTCGCGGCGGCACCGTCGCAGAATGAAACGCTTGCCACACTGGTGGCCGACAAGTCGGTGGACTGGTCGAAGGTCACGGCGTTTCACATGGACGAGTACATCGGCCTGTCTGAAGATGCCCCGCAACGGTTTTCCTGCTACCTGAAAGAACGGGTTTTCGACCACTTGCCGCTTGCCGCCGTACATCTGTTGGGGTTGCAACCTCCGGAAACGGATTGCGAATATTATGCAGACCTTTTGGCTGAAAAACCGATTGATGTCGTGTGTCTCGGCATCGGTGAAAACGGGCATATTGCTTTCAATGACCCACCGGTTGCCGATTTCAACGACCAGCAGTTTGTCAAAATCGTCACGCTCGACACGCCTTGCCGTCAACAGCAGGTCAATGACGGTTGTTTTCCGAACATTGATGCGGTTCCAAAAACGGCGTTGACATTGACGATTCCCGCTCTGATGCGCGGCGCGACACTCATCTGTACGGTTCCTGGTCCGACAAAACGTAACGCCGTTCGTGCGACGCTCCATGACGAAATTTCAACGCATTGTCCCGCGACGATCCTGCGAACACACGAAAACTGCACGCTCTATCTTGATGCCGATTCGTATCCCGGGGAAGACAGTTAGAAACAGTATCAAAACAACTCCCTCTTTTTACCACGAAGAGCACGAAGGGACACGAAGGTTTTTTTAAATATTCTTCGTGGTTCTTCGTGTCCTTCGTGGTGAGTGAATGACTCATGCACTTGACAATTTGACGTAATTATTTTG
>Ga0082212_10004338_pt1 | contig 19687 bp, 22 predicted proteins | sample TergutNt197P3_FD_71548 | JGI IMG/M metagenome (GOLD analysis project Ga0082212, IMG submission 71548) | Neocapritermes taracua P3 segment gut microbial communities from Petit-Saut dam, French Guiana - Nt197 P3 | ecosystem: Host-associated > Arthropoda: Insects > Digestive system > Gut ... | reverse complement strand
TCGTCCCAGATGTAACATCTTTCATTATTAGATCCAGCTTTGTGTTCGCATCCATTTAACTATCCCCCCTCTGTATGCTTATGGTATAAGGCACGCTAGCTAACCGTGTCCTTTCATCTCATTCACGCTCCCGGTAAATCGGCAGTCAGTGTCTGCCGATTTGGTTTATCGCGCTTACACATGGTCGTTGTCCACAAGGACAAATATATGATCCGCCATTCGGGCGGCATCGTTCCAATGGGGCATGTTAGCTATGTCTCGCGTGTCTTTTAAAAATGCTAAAAGCTGCTTGAGCATATCGCGGCTTGCCCAGTAGTCGGGCAGGTTGTTTTTCAGATGCCATAAGCCTTTTTCCGGGGCTTCCTCCTCTTTGATCGCTATATGGATCGCCGCCAGCACCAGCCTAAGCGTGGATCCCTCAAAACCCAGCGCGTCGCCGACAGTACGCATGGCAAATTCAGTCGGTGTTTTCAGGCGGCAGGTGTTTGCCCGCTCGTTTGCCATAAGCTGGCTGTAGCTGCTGATGGCGAAGCCCCGCGCATATTCCTGATAAGTTGAAATCTTATAGTTGCCGTTCTTCTCGCTTTCCAAACCTTTGATAAAAAACCGTTCCGCGGGGGATAGCTCTTTCCAGAGGAATGTATCAAACCCTGTTGGGATGATGCAATCATACCAGGTGTGAGCGTCGGACGGACGCTCATATTGCTCCGGGCGCAGGCAGATAGAGATTTTTCTGTCATAACCCATTTTAGCGAACAGCTTTTTACGAAACCTGGTTTTCTCATCGTCGTCCAAATCGCGGTATTCCTGTGTTGAAAAATTGTTCTTTTCCCTCACCATTTTATCAAGAGCAGCTTTATCAGCGCGTTCATACAAGCCGCTCTCATCCATGCTCATGATTTTCAGGAAGATTTCTATATCACGGCGTGGATTATCGCTGGCGGGCATCAAACAGCCAAGAATAGCGGCGCGGACAAGTACCAGCGGTTTGCGTCCCCACCACTTGCCGAGACCGGTTATGGTCTGGCTTTGCGCAGCAGTGCGTTCTTTATAGCTCTCTTTCGAGAGCTTCGACACCGGAAACTGTTTTTCGATGAAGGACTTCGCGCCTCCGCTCATTCGTCGCCATCCTCGCATTTGTCTTCAAACTCTTTATCTGCTTTTGCTAGAAGAAAAAGATTTTGTTTATAGTTTTCATCGAAATCAAAATGCCCGCTTTCTGCCTCGATCTCTTTCAGTGACTGCTCTAATTCCGTAACGAGATTCGGGATTCCGTCTTGTATGACTTCCCAAATAGTGATCCAATCAACACTAAAATAATCATGGGTCAGAATGTTGCGAAGTCCTCTAATCTTTGACCAAGGTATGCTTGTATTCCGCTCTTTGAACTCATCAGGCAGCCTGTTTTGCAGCTCTCCAATGTTTATCAAGCACATACCGACAGCATGTTGAATCAAAGAGTCTTCAATGAAACTATCGCGATCGTACTTTTTTGTATACTCAAGCAGTTTTCTCGCATAATCAAGCATTCGCAGTACGTATTGTCTTGTGCGACTCAGAGCCAAAGCATTTCACCACGCTTTCCAATATAAGATAGCTGTCCTTTGCGAGAGGTAGCTTTATTACATCAACGCTAATGCCTAATGCGTCTTCCAGTTCACAAGATAAACCCACGGAAGGTCCTCCCCAGGATTTCTGAACATTTGGGCCAAATTCAACTAATAAATCCAAGTCACTGTTTTCCGTCTGATCACCGCTGGCATAAGATCCAAAGAGATAGGCATTTTTAATATCAAACCGCTCGGAACAATTCATTAGCGTCTTTACTATTTCGTTTTTGCCCAGCATATCACACACTCCTTTCCCCAAAGTAATCCTCAAACAGCGAATGCTGACGCGGTTCGATGACCGGGTTTTCACATAGGGCGTACATCAGCGCTTTGCGCCAGCCCCTGCGGTCTTTTAACTCCCCGGTTTACCTTCAATTAGGTCGCTGAGGTTTAGAACGTCATCGCGAGCGGTATCCGCGAATACGTTTTCACGCGGCTTGCACAGAGCCTTTATCGTCTGCATAATCATTCCTCCCATTGCCAGGCAAGTCCATTTTTCTTTTATATTATTTCCCATTATATCATCTTGTACGAAAAAAACAAACTGCAATTTTGCAATCATTTAAAGCGGGCTAAAGCCCATTATTATTCATGATGCAGGTTATTTTCCCGTAGCGAAAACGATTTTAACATGGGAAAAGTCCTAATTTTTAGCATGGCTTTTTTCTTGCCGAATTTACATATCTATGCTATAATCTTAACAAAACGTTAAAAAGGAGAGGTGTATGAAAAAAATATTCTTTTTTTGCTCAGTAGTATTATTGTCAATTCTGGGAGCCGCATGTGCCGCGACATCGGCATCTGTACCTGTAGGAGTACAGAAAGAAATATTGCAACTAGATATAGCGGTATTGAGGGGGCCTGGCGGCATAGGTTCGGTCTGGCTGATGGAAGAAGCGGTAAATGTGCAAAAAAATTATACATTTCATCTGGCCGACAGCCCCGAGCAGGTGGTGGCTTGGCTGGCTAATGGCACGGTTAAAATGGCCGCTTTACCAAGCAACTTGGCTGCTAATTTATACGAAAAAACAAAGGGACAAATACGCATGACCGCAATTATTACCCGGGGCATGCTTTATTTGCTGCAAGCAGGCGATGAGATCAAAAGCTGGCCTGAACTCGCCGGGCATATTATTTATGCCACAGGCCGCGGCTCTAACCCGGAATATATACTTTTACACTTGCTTAAGGCTCATGGCTTTGCGGTAGGTGAGAATATAGATGTGGTGTTTGAAAATGACCATACGGAACTAGCCACCATGCTGGCTATTGGTAAAGTAGATCTGGCTATGCTGCCGGAACCGTTCGTTACCTCTGTTATGGCAAAAAACACTGCTGTTTCTACACTATTTGATTTAAGTGCGGAATGGGAAGCATTGGGTACAGGCAGCTTAGCCATGACAGCTCTGGTTTCTTCTGCAGATTTTATCACGGATCATCCTCAGGCAGTAGAACAATTTCTTTCAGACATGAAAACATCGATTAATTTTGCTGTAAACAATGTAGCCAAAGCCGCTACCCTATGCGAAAAATTTGATATCATCCCCACTGCGGCAGTGGCTGAACTGGCTATCCCCCGCTGCAATCTCACTTTTATCACCGGACAGGAAATGAAAGAAGCCATAACCGCCTATTATGAAGTGCTATACGCGGCTAACCCGCAGTCCATTGGCGGGGTTATGCCGGAGGAGGGATTTTATTATTAAAGGTTGCCTTAAATGGTTAGCCGGCTTGGTCTTTTGGCTGGCTGTTTGGCAGTTGGCCGCCTTTAATGTGGATAATGCCCTGCTGATACCCTATCCTTACGCGGTTGTAACACGCCTGGAGGAATTGTCCTTAAGCACCGCTTTTTGGGGCGCAATAGGGCGTTCACTTTTGCGTATTATGGCCGGCTTTGGGCTGGGAGCACTGGGTGGGCTGTTAATGGCTGTGCTGACCGGCGCCTTTCGTCCGGCTAATATGCTTTTTAGTCCGGCTCTTAAGGCTGTATTGGCTACACCGGTGGCTTCCTTTATTATTTTGCTGATTATATGGTTTAATCCTGCCCTGGTGCCGACGCTGGTAGCTTTTTTAGTGGTGCTGCCGGTGATATGGCGCAATATACATGGGGGTATAGCTGGTTTAGATAGAAGATTGCTGGAGATGGCACGTTTGTTTAATCTCTCCCCACTACGCCGTTTGCGCCGCCTTTATATACCTGGCTTAGTCCCGCCTTTCCTTTCCGCCTGTAGCGTGGCTGTGGGGCTGGCCTGGAAATCTGGGGTAGCGGCAGAGGTGATCAGTTATAGCCGTTCTTCTATAGGCGGTGAATTGAAAGCAGGGCAGACCTATCTAGATACTGCCGACGTGTTTGTGTGGACTATTGTGGTGATTATTCTGAGCCTGCTCATAGAACGTTTATTGACGGATCTGTTCCGTCGTTTAAATAGAGAGCATCTTTCGAATTGAGAGGTAGGGGATGCCGTCTTTGGCATCTCATGATAATTCTATGGCGATAGGTCTAGAAAAGGTAAATGTATTCTATGATGGCCAAACGGTGCTGAAGGATTTTAGCATTGAGTTACCGGATATTGGTTCAGTGTGCTTTATTGGGCCTTCGGGTTGCGGTAAAACAACTATGCTCATGTTACTAGCCGGTTTGGCTAAGCCACAGAGCGGCTTGGTTTATGGTATGGAAAAGTTAAAGATTTCTATGCTTTTTCAAGAGGACCGTTTGTTGCCTTGGCTGAATGTGGCGGAAAATGTTGCATTGGTCATGCCCTCCAAAAAGACAGAGCAAGCCCTGCCTTGGTTGGAGTTAGTAGAGCTTTCAGCCCAAGCCAAGCTTTTACCCCATGAGCTTTCCGGAGGCATGCGCCGTCGCGTAGCTTTAGCGCGCGCCTTGGCTTTTGAAGGCGATATACTGCTACTGGATGAACCAACCAATGGTTTGGATCATAAATTGGTAGAACGTATTATGAAACGGATCCATAATCTTTATGCGGATCGCCTGATCCTCACAGTATCCCATGACCGAGAATTTGCTGCCACACAACAATTTATTATAGAACTCTCTGGCTCACCGCTAAGAATTACCAGTTATTAAAATTATGGTTGTAACCATTATCATTTTGTGATATATTAATTAATGGTGATCTTTGATCTCAAATTTGCCGCGCCGGGCGGGGTGCTAGCGGTACCTTGTGACCTCCAATCCGCTATAGGGAGGGCCGAAGCCTTGTATGAGGGTGTGTTTTGTAGGGTTGCTACGTATAAGCGATGTTGATGGCTGGGTCTTGCACAGCGAGCGGCCGTGAACCCCGTCAGGTCCGGAAGGAAGCAGCGGTAAGCGGTTTTGTCTCGGGTGTTGCGAGGGCGCCTGACCGGAGTTGGCTGTGCGTATCCCACCTGGAAGGCATTATTCGAAGCAAGGGGCGCGGCAGAGCTTTTGCGGGCTTAAAGCCCGTAAAAGCTGAAGTAGGGGCGGGGTCATCCCGCCCGTGGCAGGGTTGTAGAGGCAAACCTTGCGCCTGCCCAGGAGAAGACAGAGGCGAGAGGACAGACAAAAAAGCAACGGAGGGTTTATGGAATTTCAAGTTAGTGATGGCGAAATGGGTAAGAAGATCTTGGAGGCGCAGATTCCGGCGGAGGAATTGGGGTTTGCTGTGCGTCAGGCCGGCAAAAAGATGGCGGGGCGGTTGAGCATTCCTGGATTTCGTAAGGGAAAAGCTCCACAAAACATTATTGAGAATTTTGTGGGTTTGGACGCTGTTTTGAACGAGGCTGCCAATGATCTTATACCGCGGGTTTATTTGCAGGGGATACAAGAATTGGCATTGATTCCTGTAGAACAGCCTCAAATTGAGATTGTGCAACTATTAGCTAATGAGCCTTTGATCTTTAAGGCTACTTTTACTGTTAAGCCCCAGGTAAAGTTGGGTCAATACAAGCAACTTGCTGTGACACTGCAAGTACGGGAAGTCTCAGACGAGGAGATTGAAGCTGATCTTGAGGTACAGCGCCGCCGCCTCTCCCGCCTGATGGAGGCGGAAGAAGGGGCTGAGGCGGCAATAGGTGATGTGCTTAGCATAGATTTTGAAGGATTTCGCGATTCAGTGCCTTTCAACGGCGGACAAGCAGAAAAATACCCCTTGGAATTGGGTTCCCATAGCTTTATACCCGGTTTCGAAGAGCAGCTGATTGGCATAAAAGTTGGGGAAGAAAGGGAAGTTAATGTGGTCTTCCCCAAGAACTATCAGGATGAGAATTTGGCGGATCAAGCAGCGATGTTTAAGGTTAAAGCCCAGGGTTTGCAGCGCAGGGTTTTGCCGGAGCTGGATGACGAATTTATCGCTGAAGTGAGCGAAACAGCGGAAAACATGGCAGATCTGCGCTTAGAAATAGCAGAGCGCCTCTTAAGTCGCAATAGCGAATCCGCTCAATATCAAGCCAAAGAAAACGCAGTGGCTCAAGCAGCTGCCAATGCTGATATTTTTGTGCCGCCTTTGATGATAGAGGAACGAATAGACACCATGATACAGCAAATGAGTGAACGCTTGAATAGCCAGGGTCTGAAAATGGAACAGTTTTTGGAATACACCCAGCAGACTTTGGAAGAAATGCGCGATAAATATGCTCCCCAAGCGGAAAAAGATATTCGTTGCGATTTAGTACTGGAAGCCGTAGCCAAAGAGGAAGAGATCAGCGTCAGCGACGAAGAAGTAGAAGAAGAGCTGGAAAAACTGGCATTTCAATATACTATGCCCTTAGAGCAGATAAAAGAAACTTTTAGTGATTTAGACCGCCGCAGTATCTTGATAGACGACCTAAAAATGCGCAAAGCCGCCAACCTGATTTATGCCAGTGCCGAGATCGAAGAAGTGGTTACCAAAGTGGAGAGTGTATAATGAAAAGTGGAGAGTTAAGAGTGGAGAGTGGAGAGTTAATGAAGGTTTTCGCTACGCGAAAACCAACCAAAACTCTCAACTTTCAACTCTTAACAATTAGCTTGGGCTGCGCAGCAGCCCACTAAGGAGGGATTTTATGAGTATGTTGGTGCCGATGGTAATTGAACAGACTAATCGTGGTGAACGCTCTTATGATATTTATTCACGCCTATTAAAAGATCGCTTGGTCTTTTTGGGCAGCGGGATTGATGATAATGTAGCTAATCTGGTTATTGCGCAATTACTGTTTTTGGAGGCGGAAGATCCGGATAAAGATATACGCCTTTATATCAATAGCCCAGGCGGCTCTATTACCGCCGGAATGGCTATTTATGACACTATACAGTATATCTGCTGTGATGTGGCGACTACCTGCGTGGGGATGGCGGCATCTATGGGCGCTTTTCTCTTGGCTGCCGGTACGCCCGGCAAACGCTCCGCATTGCCCAATAGCGAGATCATGATTCATCAGCCCAGCGGCGGCATGCAGGGTCAAGCCACGGATATTGATATACATGCCCGTCATATTTTGCGTATTCGTGACAAAATGAACACTATCCTCGCCGAACGTACCGGGCAGCCTAAAGAGAAAATTGCTTTAGATACCGAGCGCGATTATTTTATGAGCGCAGAAGAAGCTAAGGCTTACGGGTTGGTAGACGAGGTTGTTAAGCCAAGAACCAATTTGACGGATAAAAAGAAAAGCTAATACTTGATACTTGCGGGCTTTAGCCCGCCTTAGGAGATAAATATGAGCAAAACATTGGAAGAAAAAGCCATACCGCGCTGTTCTTTCTGCGGCAAGAACCAAAATCAGGTACAAAAACTGATTGCCGGCCCCGGCGCTTATATCTGCAATGAATGCATAGAATTATGCAATGAAATAATTACCGAGGATAATGCCGATGCCTTAGCGGAAGAGCAGCCCTCAACGCCTAAACCGACTGAAATCCGCCAGGTGCTGGATCAATATGTGATTGGGCAGGAACATGCCAAAAAATCTCTGGCAGTGGCGGTTTATAACCACTATAAGCGCATAAATAATGAAATGGCCAGCGATGAGGTAGAGCTGCAAAAGAGCAATATTGTGATGCTGGGGCCTACCGGTTGCGGCAAAACTCTTTTAGCGGAAACACTGGCCCGCATCTTGCATGTGCCTTTTGCCGTAGCCGACGCTACCTCCCTTACGGAAGCCGGCTATGTAGGCGAGGATGTAGAAAACATTCTCTTGAAGCTTATTCAAGCAGCCGACTTTGATATTGAGCGGGCTGAACGGGGCATAGTTTATATAGACGAAATTGATAAAATCGCGCGCAAATCAGAAAACCCTTCCATCACCAGGGATGTATCCGGAGAAGGGGTTCAGCAGACCTTGCTAAAAATACTTGAAGGTACTATAGCCTCTGTGCCGCCTCAAGGTGGCCGTAAACATCCTCATCAAGAGTTTATCCAAATAGATACCACGAATATCCTCTTTATTTGCGGAGGCGCTTTTGGCGGTATTGAAACGATCATTCAAAACCGCCTGGGCAAGAATAGCATGGGCTTTGGTTCGGAAATCCGCAGCAAACGGGATTGGGATACAGATTATGTGCTGGGCAAAATACTGCCGGAGGATCTTTTAAAGTTCGGGTTGATCCCAGAATTTGTTGGTAGGATACCTATTATCGTTACCTTGCAAGCTTTGGACGAAGATGCCCTGGTGCAGGTGCTCACTGAACCCAAGAATGCCTTGGTTAAGCAATATAAAAAGCTCTTTGAAATGGACGGGGTAAGCTTGGAGTTCCAAGAAGAAGCCCTGCGCGCCATAGCTGTGGAAGCCATCGGGCGCAAAACCGGCGCCAGAGGCTTAAGAGCCATACTGGAAGCCTTGCTATTGGACGTAATGTATGAAACCCCTTCCCGTGAAGATATATATAAATGTGTTATCAACCGGGACGTGGTGGAAAAAAAGGAAGAACCCATTTTATTCACCCTGGCAGCTCAAGGCAGAGAGGTAAGCGCATGAAACAGAGGACAGAGTACAGAGGAAAGAGGAAAGTAGCAAGATGGAACATCCACTTTGTTTGATTATGTTGGGTGGCGATGCGCCGGGTTTTAGGGCGGGGCAGGCATTAACTACTTTGCTTAAGGAAGTAACTTATGTGGTGGCGGCAGATAAAGGGGCTACCCATCTTTTGGAATTTGGTCTTTTCCCCCGCCTAGTGGTGGGGGATAGCGATTCTCTTTCTGACGATGCCCGTGAAGCTTGCTTCAAGAGCGGGGCGGAATTTGTGGTTTTGCCACGGGAAAAAAACTTTACTGATTGGGAGGCGGCTTTTTTGGCTGCCTTAGATGCCGGGTATCGCCGTTTGGCAGTGTTTGGCGCTTTTGGCGGGAGGTTCGATCATCTCATGGGCAATCTACTATTGCCGCTTGCCCATAGAGACAAATGGGATGCCTGTACCTTTTATGGGGAGGGCTTTACTGCTTATTATTGCTTTGGCGACACGGTACTAATTGGCCGCCCCGGAGACACGGTTAGCCTAATAGCCCTCACTGATACCATAGATAATCTCACCTTACAAGGGTTTAGCTATCCTTTGCTTGATTATCAAACGCATCTGGGTTCCAGCCGCTGCCTCTGCAATGAGCTAAATGAAACAATAGGTCACATCACCTTTGATAAAGGTATTGTACTGATTGTTCATTATAGGGGGCAAGCTTAGTGTCCGGGCTTTGCCCGGACAAGTTAAGAGTTGAGAATTTTACTACCAAAGCTTCCCCTCCTTGGAGGGGTGGCGCGTAGCGCCGGGGTGGTTGAGGTTGTATGCGTAACTGTTTAATATCTTTTATCTTGATTTTTTTATGCCTGAGCATTTTGGCTGTGGAGGCTTTTGCCGACGATACTCTTGTTTTAACGGATGGGCAGGTTTTAGTGAATGCGAGCCATGGATTAGCGGAGGATTTTGTACCGGAAAATTTGAGTAAGGTTAGCCTTTTTATGCCGGTAAACGCAGAAGTTAGTTTGCGCTCTGACGCGGCGCTCGCTTTACGGGATATGATTGCCGGCTTGGAAAGTGCCGGTATCTCCGGTTTATATGCTTCTTCCGGATATCGCAGCTTTGACAGGCAAAACGTGCTGCATGCAGCCAAGGTAGCTTATTATCGGCAAATGGGCAAAGACGGGGAACAGGCTAAAGCGGCTGCCGCCCGCTGGGTATTACCGGCTGGGTTTAGTGAGCATCAGACCGGCTTGGCCGTGGATGTGACCCATGCGGATGTTGGTTTTGCCTTGGTTGAGGCATTTGCCCAAACTCCCGCCGGAAGCTGGCTGGCTGAGCATGCGGCGGAATATGGTTTTATTTTACGTTATACGGCGGAAAAAGAGTACTTAACCGGCGTTGCTTCCGAACCTTGGCATTTTCGCTATATTGGTAAGGATCATGCATATTATATGCAAAAAAATGATCTATGTCTGGAAGAATACCATGCCTTGATCCACGCGGAAAACCCGCTGATTTTTGTGAATGATGTGGGGGAAAAACGCGCAATATACTACTGTGAGGAAGATTTTGCTAACATACTTGAAGATACCCTCTCCCGCTCGCTGGCCTCTTATGATAGCAACTATTTTATTATCACCACTTGTCCTTCGGACAAGCCCCTTGTTGAAGAAGAGGATGAAGAGCCACTGGATACACCAATTGTTGAAAGAGGACTCTCCAGTTATATGCCCAGCGTATTGTACATGAATTATTATCAGCCAGCAGGCAGTTTGATTAAACAAATTAAAGCTAAGCAAATGGCGCTTTGTACCAGCTTTCCCTGTTTATGCTTACCGATAATCAGAGAATCCCCGCCTTTGGCAGATGAAGAAGAAGTAGTATACTCTTATTACGCGGCAGCTATCAGCTTTTGCTTTAGTTCTATTGTACCGGCATCCGGGCAATTAGGCCTCTATGTAGAAAAACTAGCGCGGCTTTCTGCTGCCAGGCCACAGGATCCAGGTTTCAGAACTCAGAATGTTGATGTGTTTTCGCGAAGCGAAAGCTTATCAAAACTCTAACGCGGGTTTTAGCCCGCATAAGGAAGGTTTTTATGGATAAAGATAAGAAAATTTATTATGGCGGGCAGGCTGTAATGGAAGGCATTATGATGCAAGGACCTAAGGGCAAAGCCATTGCCTGCCGCAAGGAAGATGGCACTATAGTTTATAATATTCAAAACATCAAGCAGCCTAAGGAACGTTACCCCATCTTGGGCTGGCCGGTATTGCGCGGTTTTATTTCTTTTTTCTTTTCCATGAAAAATGGGGTGCAAGATCTTACCTGGTCTGCCGCGCAGCAAGGCGAAACAGAAGAGGAATCCCTTACTGCTTGGGATATGGTATTGGCTATTGGCTTAGCCCTCTTGTTGACGGTGGGGTTTTTTGTGGCTCTCCCCGTGTGGTTAGGCACGGTGCTACACCCTTATATCGGTGATTTTGGGCGTAGTCTGCTGGAAGGAGTAATTCGCATTTCCCTATTTTTGGGGTATGTGTTGGCTATTCGACGTTTACCGGATATCAAACGCCTCTTTGCTTATCATGGAGCTGAGCATAAAACCATCAATGCCTTGGAAGCCGGCGTTATTCTAAAACCAGAAAATGTACGGGATTTTTCCCGTATACACACTCGCTGTGGCACAAGTTTTATCCTCATGGTGATGGTTCTGATGATTTTGATATTCACCTTCATCGGCCAAACCAAAGGGGCTTTTGGCCGCATGGGTATAAAGCTTTTACTAATGCCGGTGGTAGCAGGCTTAAGCTACGAACTTTTTCGTCTGCCCTTGCATTTTCCCAAAAGCCGCCTGGTTAGAATACTGGTAGCACCGGGTCTAGCCATGCAACGCCTAACCACCGCCGAACCGGACGACAGCCAATTGGCAATAGCCATAGCCGCTGTCACCCATGTACCAGAATTTGAGTACACAGATCAAATCCCCGAACCCACCCCGGATCCCGAACCCGAACCCGAACAAACCCCGGATCCCGAACAAACCCCCGAACCCGAACCGGAATAACCACCCATATAGGAGAAAAATATAATGTTGGATAAACTAGCCTCTTTGGCTGAAAAATATGACAGGCTAACAGAACTTGTGTCTGATCCGGCAATTATTGCTGTGCAAAGTGAATGGCAAAAGCATGTGAAGGCGCGGGCGGAAATAGAGGATGTAGTAATAGCTTACCGTGCATATAGCGGTATTTTGGTAGGTATAGCAGGGGCTGAGGCTATGCTCAATGAAAAAGGCGATCCGGAACTGGCCGAGCTGGCTCGGGTGGAACTGGAGGATTTAGCGGAACAAAAAGAACGTCAAGAGCAAGCCTTAAAAGTATTGCTACTGCCCAAAGACCCCCATGACGCCAAAAATGTGCTACTGGAAATACGAGCCGGTACAGGCGGTGAGGAAGCGGCTTTATTTGCCGGGGATCTCTTTCGCATGTACAGCCGTTATGCCGAACGCCGGCATTGGCGTATGGAGATAATGGATGCCAATATGACGGATATCGGCGGGGTCAAAGAGATTATCATCCTGCTGGAGGGGCGCGGCGCCTATAGCCGTCTTAAATTCGAAAGCGGTGTACATAGGGTACAACGCGTACCCAGTACCGAATCTAGCGGACGTATCCATACCAGCGCCGCCACGGTAGCGGTGCTACCGGAAGCTGAAGAGGTAGAAGTGGATATAGCTGCTAATGATATACGCATCGACCTATTCTGTGCCACCGGCCCGGGCGGCCAATGCGTCAACACCACCCAAAGCGCGGTGCGCATCACGCATTTGCCTACCGGCATCGTAGTTTCCTGCCAGGATGAAAAAAGCCAGCATAAAAACAAAGACAAAGCTATGCGTGTATTGCGGGCCAGGGTGCTGGAAAAAATGCAGGAGGAAGCATCCAGTGCCGAAGCCTCGGCTCGCCGCAGCATGGTAGGATCCGGCGACCGTTCCGAACGCATACGCACCTACAACTTCCCCCAAGGCCGGGTCACCGACCACCGCATAGGCTTGACTCTACACCGTCTGGAATGGATACTGCAAGGGGATTTAGACGAAATCATCGATGCCCTTATTACCTCCGACCAAGCTCAGCGCCTTAAAGAATAATGCTAATACATGAAGCTTTACTTAATTCCCAAAAAAAACTGCATTCAGCCGGTATTACAGCGGCGAAGCATGAATCCAGGCTGGTCTGCGCCTATGTATATGGTGTACAGCCAAGTCAATTGCCACTATACTTACGCCAAAGCATAGATGAGGCACATTTAGCCAATTTACTTGAAAGACGTATAGCTGGGGAACCATTGCAATACATCTTAGGCGAGGCTGGTTTTATGAGCCTTGTTTTTTATGTGGGTCCAGAAGTTCTAATTCCGCGCCCGGATACGGAAGTGTTGGTTGAGAAGGCAATAAAACTACTTGAGCAAAACAAAACCCCAGCTATTGCCGATATTGGCCTAGGCTCGGGGGCTATAGCCGTAAGTCTGGCTCATTATTTGCCACAAGCCACGCTTTACGGGGTAGATATCTCTTTGGGCGCATTGCAATGGGCAAAAAAAAATGCCAATCTCCACCAAGTAGGCGAACGTTGCCACTTTTATGAAGGTGATTTGCTGGCGCCTCTGAGCGCCCTAAATTTACGCTTTGATTTAATTATCAGCAACCCGCCATATATAAGTAAGACCGAAATGGGGCTCTTACCACAAGATGTGCGGCAAGAGCCTACAATAGCTCTCTATGGCGGTGTGGATGGTTTGGATTTTTATCGCCGTTTGGCACGAGGAGCCAAGCAGTTGCTAAAGGCAGGCGGCTGGCTGCTGTTAGAACATGGCGCCGGGCAACAGTACCAGGTAGAGCTGTTGCTAAAGCAAGAAGGCTGGCAGGTAGTACAAGCCCTGAGCGATTACGGTGATCGGGATAGAGGGATCTTAGCGCACTAGTGTTTTGCGGAACCCCCCAGCAATATTGCACCATAATTTTGCGGAACCCCTCAGCAATTTTACACCATAATTTTGCGGAACTCCTCAGCAATTTTACACCATAATTTTGCGGAACTCCTCAGCATTTTTACACTATAATTTTATTGACCCTTTTATATATATATGTTATACTGCTTTTTAGGGAGATGATATAAATGCGGCGAATTCTCATGAATAACTTAATAGAATGGAAGAATAACCCTAATAAAAAGCCCCTCATTTTACAAGGCGTCCGCCAATGTGGCAAAACATATTTATTAAAAGAATTTGGGGCGCTTCACTATGAGGATGTTTTCTATTGTAAATTTGATGAAGATCAGAGCTTACTTGATTTCTTTGAGCCAAATCTGGATCCACGCAGGATAATAAAAGATATGTCTATTATGCATGGCATGGATATCAAGCCACATAAAACCTTGATTATTTTTGATGAAGTACAGTCCTGTGGTAAAGCGCTTACCGCATTAAAGTATTTTTTTGAAGAGACACCTGAGTATCATATAATTGCCGCAGGTTCATTACTAGGCGTAGCTATTCCAAAAGGCACTTCGTTTCCAGTGGGAAAAGTTGAGTTCCTAACGCTGTTCCCCATGAATTTTAACAAGTTTTTACTGGCGCAAAACAGCAAACTTGCCGAACAGTTAAAATGCAGCCCTTTTGAGGACAGTATTTGGCAGTCTTTTAAAATTCTCTTGGAAGAACAATACCGTTATTATCAAATCGTCGGCGGCATGCCTGAAGTTGTAGCTGGCTGGATTGATAGCCAAAGTATTGAAAAGGTGGAAAAAACCCAGCAACAGATTATCAGAAGTTATGAAAACGACTTTGCCAAATATGCGCCAATACATTACTTTCCCAAGCTATCCGCAGTTTGGAATGCGGTTGTCAGCCAACTTGCTAAAGAAAACCGTAAGTTTATATTTAGCCAGATCAAGAAAGGTTGGAGAGCAAAAGACCTGGAAGATGCCCTGGAATGGCTGATCCGCGCGGGTCTGGTGTATCGGGTCGAAAACATAGAAAAACCCTATTTCCCGCTTTCAGCATATGCGAACCATGCATATTTTAAACTGTATCTTTGCGACATTGGCCTTTTGCGCCGTGTGGCAAATTTACCGCCTTCAGTTATGCTTGATAAAACAGATAATTATCAGGATTTTAAAGGCGCAATGGCTGAAAACTATGTTTGCTGTGAGCTGAAAAGGCTGTATGAAGAAAACATTTATTACTGGACGGCGGAAGGTTCAGGTCGGGCTGAAGTAGATTTTATTATTCAAGATAAGGAATATATCATACCAATTGAAGTAAAAGCAGAAAAGGCAAGTCACGCTCGCTCGCTTGGCAAATATTGCGAAAAATTCAACCCAAAAATATCTGTATTGACTTCTTTAGACAATAGCAAACAAAATGTTTTACCATTGTATGCCTTTTGGAAATTAAAAGATTGGATTGGGAGGGATATATGCGGTTGATTTTGGAAACTTTCAGCGCTTGTGAAACGCGGGTGTTGGGGCAAAAAATAGGCGCATTTATGCCGTCTGATACGGTGATAGCGGCTCGCGGTGGCTTAGGTATGGGGAAGACGGTCTTTGCGCAAGGGCTGGCTCTGGGCTTGGGTATCAGTGTGCCGGTGGTTAGCCCTACCTATATTTATATACAAGAATATCCGGGTCGGTTTCCTTTTTGTCATATCGACGCCTACCGTATGGAGCAGCTTGAGGAAGAAGAGATAGAACAATTGGGCATTAATGATTGCTTTTTGTCCGGCAAAACAGCCTATGTGGAATGGCCGGAATTCATCTACCCTTTTTTGCCTAAAGACGCGATACAACTGCAATTTAGCGCATTGCCAGAACAGCCAGATACACGGCAATTATTGTTTTGCTTTGGAGAAGAGGAGCAAAGCTGGCTGAAAGCTGCCTTAGGTGAACCGTCATGAATATATTAGCAATTGATACATCCGCTGTTTCAGTGGGGGCGGCTATAGCGGATGAGATGGGGCTGGTTTGCCAATTGGAGCTTGGCGCGGGGCGGCAGGCTAGCGAAACACTGTTGCCGCTGTTAAAAAGCTTGCTAGGCTTATGTAAGCTAGCCTTATCAGATATGGATGCCCTAGCTGTAACCATAGGTCCCGGTTCTTTCACCGGCTTGCGCATCGGACTGGCCACAGCTAAAGCCTGCGCTCAGGCATTAGCAAAACCTTTAGTAGCTGTCAGCACCCTCGAAGCCTTAGCTTACGGCGCCTATGAGCATGGACATTTGTTATGCCCTATCCTCAACGCGCGGCGGGGTGAGCTGTATGCGGCTTTATTTGCAGAAAAGGAGCGCCTTAGCGAAGATATGCTGACAACCCCACTTAAGCTAGTCAAACTGGTGGAGAATTATTCCAAACCTGTTATTTTCTGTGGCGACGGGCTTATTGAAGCCGGCACACAGCTTGCTGATCTTTTAGGCAACCGCATGCTTAAAACCCAAGAGCAGCGTCAATACTTTTTGGCAGCAGCCACGGCTTTGTTGGGGCGAGACAAATATCTGGCAGGGGAGTTGGCTGACCCTATCATGTTACAACCACGCTATCTGCGCCCTTCGGCAGCAGAAGAGAATAGGCAGGAGGCTTTAGATGCCTGAATCCTTAGTTTTGCGACAGCTTTTACTTGACGATTTGGATGATATTTTAACAGTGGAACAATTGAGTTTTAGTGACCCTTGGAGCCGTGAATCCTATATTGATGAATTAAGCAAAAACCAGTTGGCTTATTATTGCGGTTGTTTAATGAACGGGTATTTAGTGGGCTTTGGCGGGTTTTGGCAAATACTTACGGAAGGACATATCACAAATGTAGCTGTGCGTCCAGATTATCGTAGCCAAGGCATTGGGCGACTTTTGGTAGCGCATATGGTAGCGGCCTGCCGCGCTTTGGGCGGCACGGATATGACTTTGGAGGTACGTCAAAGTAATATGGCTGCACAAGCTTTATATGGCAAATTTGGCTTTAAAAGCGTAGGCATACGCCCGCATTACTATAACAATCAAGAGAGTGCCCTGATGATGTGGGCGAAATTATAGGTTAGGGGTTAGAGTATAGTAAATGACGATAATTTTAGCAATTGAAAGCAGTTGTGATGAGACAGCGGCAGCACTGGTGAAGGATGGGCGTTGGGTGCTTTCTAATATAATTGCTTCGCAGGTAAATATACATAAGCTTTATGGCGGGGTAGTGCCGGAACTGGCTTCCCGTCATCATTTGCAGGCTATTATGCCGACGGTTGAGGCTGCTCTAAAGGAAGCCGGTCTTTTGCTGCAGCAAGTGGATGCTATTGCTGTTACGGCAGGTCCCGGTTTGGCAGGACCTTTGTTGGTGGGAGTATCCTATGCCAAAGCTTTGGCTTTCGCTGTAGAAAAACCGCTGATTGCGGTGCATCATTGGCGGGCGCATATCGCGGCTATTAATTTAGTGCATGAAGTTAAGCCGCCTTATTTGGCTTTGGTGGCTTCCGGTAGCCATAGTGGCTTAATCGTGATTGAGCAAGATAGTATTAGGCTGGTGGGGCAAAGCTTGGACGACGCAGCTGGGGAGGCTTTTGATAAAATAGCCCGCGCTTTGGGTCTGTCTTATCCGGGTGGCCCGGAGATTGAAAAAGCCGCGCAATCCGGCAACCGCGATTACTGCGCTTTTCCCCGTGCTCACCTGGAAAACCCTTTTGATTTTAGTTTTAGCGGGCTTAAATCCGCTGTATTGAATGAGTTGAACCGGCGGCGGATGTTAGGAGAGATACTCACGGAGCAATTGGTGGCAGATATTGCCGCCAGTACCCAGGAGGCTATTTGCGATGTGTTGTCAGCACGTGCTGTGGCAGCAGCTAAAGTGTATGGTTTAGATACAATAGTTCTGGCCGGCGGGGTAGCTGCCAATAGCCGATTATGTGAGTTATTACTGGAGCGTGCCGGTTTAGCGGGGCTTGCTGCCTTATACCCGCCCCCTGTTTATTGCACCGACAACGCGGCTATGGTAGGCGCGGCGGCTTATCCTTTATATATAAGCGGACACTTCGCGCCGGATTCCTTAAATGCCCAGCCGAGGCTGGGCTTTTAAGGAATCCTTTGTTGTTTGTAGGCTATAATGAATAAAGCAATAATAGTTACCTTTAATCTAGAAGAAGACAAGAAATTCCCCATTTTTAGCTGAGATGGATTGTGGATAATGTGGATAACTCTGTTGATAACTATCTTTAAGTGGGAATAAGACAAAGAAAGAATTCCCCTTTAGACTGATAAAATAGTGTTTTGGTAACTTACTATATTTCCTACACTAGCCCCTGAGCTATTCATACTGCTCTTTACGCATGCCGTGCAAAGCCATTAGGGCTAAAGACAAACTAGCCATTAGGGTAAGAAGCCAGATAGGCAGGGCGTTTTTCGTATCTGTTTGTGGAAGTTTATCCAGGGGCACATCGTCATCAGGGATGATTTCTTCTTCTATACCCGGGTCAAGGGGGACATCTTCTTCGTCTATATCCAATGGTGGGTCGTCTTCTTCCTCAGGGTTAAGAGGATCGGGATCGGGATCGGGATCGGGCTTAGGTTTAGGATCTTTAGGGTCAGGTTTAGGCTTAGGATCGTAAGGCTCAGGATCTTTAGGTCCAGGATCTTCAGGTCCTGTGCCGTCTAAGCTGATTACTTTAGAACCGCCGTCATTGGCAGAACAAAGATGATCCGCATCAGCGGATGAATGTACATATAAAGCAATGTCTTGTGGAAAATCTATATCGGTTGTACCTTCAAAATCTTTTTTTACTGTGAATTTTAAAGTTGCTATTTTTTTTGATGGAGATGCGGTTACGCCGACTGAAAAATCTTTGCTGAGCAGACTATACACAAAGATTTCTTTGCGGTCTTCTGTTGTTTCTTCCTCTTCTTCTTCCTCTTCTTCTTCCTCTTCCTCTTTAACTTCTTCCTCTTCTTCTATGTTTAGGCTATATTTTTCTGTTTTTAGCTCATTATCATCACTGTCTTCTGTCTCGTCTTTTGCATCCTCGTCATTGTCATTCTCTTCTATATTATTTTTTGCGTCGTCAATAAAATCCTTTGCGCTATCATCGCCGGTTCCTTCATCATTGCTATTTTCTATTTTGATATCGGTTTCTTCTACTGGGTTATCGCTATCAACTGAATCGTCAGAATCATCAGAATTTCCTTGTGCGGAATAAAAGATTGCTTGCGCGTTAATGAAGGCTGCTTTTGCCATGTTTAGAGCTATTCTTTCTTCTGCGATACGGCGTTGCATATCAGTATTTTCAGTGGCTTCTGAGTCGCTGTCAGTATAGCTGTCAATATCAGTGTCAATATCAGTGTCAACATCAGTATCAGTATCAGTATCTGTATCAGTATCAGTATCTGTATCTGTATCTGTATCTGTATCTGTATCTGTATCTGTATCTGTGCCTGCGTCTATATCTGTGCCTATGTCAGCATCGAAAATTGCATTATATTCTCCTTCCTCAACATCTTCTTCTACAATTATGTTAATACTAGCTTCCATTGCCGTAAGTTCTGCTTCCCATTTTTTCAGAAAATGTTTATATGCTTTAATATCTGATTTAGTCTGAAAAATAAAAGTAAATATACCTGCGTCTTTTAAGCTTTCTAAATCATATCCAAGTTCAAATAATTCCGCGTCATAGCTTATACCGGCAAATGCCGCAAAGAAATTCGTGTCGCCACTTACCATTAAATCCATTATTAAAGTATCGCCTACATTCTTAACCTCATTTTGCGCGTAAAAGTAGATTGTATGACCGTCATGGTTAAGGTTTTCTGCTAAGACTGTACCGGCGCTATTGGCAACACCAGCGTTGTTGAGGCTTTCTTCCATGGCTAATACAGAATAAGATAAACCAAGCATAAATACCAGCATTACTGAGATAAAAAGCATTTTCTTCATAATTGTATTTCCTCCTAAATTATGTATAATGTAAATTGAAGCAAACGCAAATACCAATAACAAAAGCTTTTTTATTACACTTTTTATCACCTCCGCCTATTTACAAACTGCTCATAAGTCCACTTAGAAACCAAAATAAGAACATAAAGCGAGAAGGGTATAAACTATTTGCCAGTATTATACCATACTTGTTTTTATAATTCAAACAA
>Ga0082212_10004337_pt1 | contig 19693 bp, 17 predicted proteins | sample TergutNt197P3_FD_71548 | JGI IMG/M metagenome (GOLD analysis project Ga0082212, IMG submission 71548) | Neocapritermes taracua P3 segment gut microbial communities from Petit-Saut dam, French Guiana - Nt197 P3 | ecosystem: Host-associated > Arthropoda: Insects > Digestive system > Gut ... | reverse complement strand
AGAAAAATATAACCCCAAAAATTGCAGGCATTCCGTAGGAATGCAACCATATTGCACGACATACGTTGCATTCCTACGGAATGCGTGGAAACTGTGAAATATCTTTTTCCTACCGAGCTTAAATCCCTATCGGGATTTCCTTTTGCGACAATTTGAATTGCACCCATCGGGATATTCTTTGCGACAATTTGAATTGCACCCCTTACCCTGTCATTTTAACAATTGCCTTATATTTGCCCTAATAAGAATAATGGCGTTATAAAATTCTGTAGTTTTGCAGTTAAAATCTATCAAATGATGAAATGACCGAACAGGAAATACGCATAAAAAAAATCCGCAAGGAGATGCAAACTGCCGGCGCAGACGCATTTCTGATAACATCGAATGTGAACCTGTACTATACAGTCGGGCAGGTGGCGATGGGCTATCTGTATATTCCTGTCGAAGGCGATTTGTTGCTTTTTGTGCGGCGTCCGTTAGGTTTGGATGTGGAGAAGTTTCATGCAACGCCTCTGCAATACGTCCGCAAACCTGAACAGATTACGGAAATAATGGCAGATCGCGGTATTCCGTTGCCACAGCGTATCATGTTCGAGGGCGATTCGATGTCGCACAGCGAATGGCTGCGTTACGAAGCGATTTTTCGTCCGGCAGGAGCCATCAACGGAACGCCGGCAATACAGCGGGCGCGAAGTATCAAAACCGAAACCGAACTGGAACTGATTCGCCAGTCGGGAAGGCTTCATGCAGCCGCTTATCGCAAAATTCCCGAATTGTACCGTTCGGGCATGACCGACCTTGAGTTGTCCATCGAAATAGAACGGGAAATGCGCCGCGCCGGAAATCTTGGAATTTTCAGGGTTTTCGGACAAAGCATGGAAATTTTTATGGGTAGCGTTCTGGCGGGAGATAACGCCTGCGAAGCCTCGCCCTACGATTTTGCGCTTGGCGGGAAAGGACTGCATCCATCGCTGCCGGTAGGCGCCAGCAATAGCGTACTGCGGCACGGAACGAGCCTGATGGTGGACATGGGCGGCAATTTCACCGGATATATGACCGATATGACCCGCACATATTCCATCGGAAAACTTTCGGAAAAAGCATATCGCGCACACCGGACAGCGCTTGATATACAGGACAGAATTACAGACATGATGCGTCCGGGAGTTGTGTGCGAGGATATTTACAACCGGTCGCTCGAAATCGCTAAACGCAACGGATTGGACGATTGTTTCATGGGAATCCGCCAGCAGGCGCGTTTCATCGGACATGGAGTCGGCATTGAGGTCAATGAGATACCGGTACTGGGTGTTCGTTCGTGCACGGAACTGGAATCGGGCATGACGCTGGCTGTTGAGCCGAAGTTCGTTATCGAAGGCACAGGAGCGGTGGGTATCGAAAATACCTTTGCCATAACCGCAACCGGAAACGAAAAACTGACTGTGCTCGGCGAGGAAATTACTGATCTGGAAACATACTCCTAACATGCGTTATTTATCCGCACATTACGTATTTCCCGTTTCCTCCCCGCCGCTCAAAAACGGTATCGTTTGTGTGAACGGCAACGGATGTATTGTCGAAGTCATTGATACCGGCGGAAAACTGGAAGAACGCGGAAAACTCGAATTTTATAACGGAATACTGGTTCCGGGGTTTGTAAACGCACACTGTCATCTGGAGTTGTCGCATTTGCGCAATGCAATAAAACACCGGAGCGGACTGCCGGATTTCGTTTCGTCCATCGGAAAAGCGCGAAAAGCCGACAGTTAAACCATCCTCGCCGCAGCAAAAACCGCTGACGAAGAAATGGCAGGAAACGGAATTGCGGCTGTGGGGGATATTTCCAACAACGCCGACACGATCGGTATCAAACGCAACAGCCGTATATGGTATCATACGTTTATCGAACTGTTTGGTTTGGATACCTGCCGTTCACAGGAAATTTTTGCAGCCGCACAGCAGGCGAAACAGGAATACGGCAACGCCGGAATGTCCGTTTCTGTTGTGCCTCATGCTGTTTATTCGATGTCGCAGGCATTGTGGGAAATGTTACATCAATCGTACCTTTCGCCGCCGCCGCAGGTTGTTTCCATACACCATCAGGAAAGCGGCGAAGAAACGGGTTTTTGTCTTGAAGGTAAAGGCAATCTGGCTGACACGTTCCGTAAAAACGGACTTCTCACCGATAAAAATATTCCCTCAAGAGATGCGTTATCGCGAATGATGCGCTGTTTCCGGCAAACGCCGCGATGTTTGCTGGTGCACAATACTTTCTCGTCGAAAGAAGACTTGTCCCAATACGCATCAGACCCCGAAAGGTTTTATTTCGTACTTTGTCCCCGCTCCAATCTCTTCATCCAAAACCGCTTGCCCAATCTCCAACTCTTTTCTTCGCCGGAATTATCCCGAAACGTTTGTCTCGGAACCGACAGTTTGGCGTCAAATACAAGTCTTTCCATACTCGAAGAAATGAAAATCATACAGCAATATGCACCCGATATTTCGCTTGAGATGCTTGTACAATGGGCTACCCTCAACGGAGCATCGGCTTTGGGAAGCAGTTTACACGGCAGTTTTGAGAAAGGAAAAATTCCCGGAGTGAATCTGATTACGGAAATTGATTTCGACCGGATGCAACTGACCGACCGAAGCGCTGTAAAAGCGTTATGTCATCAGCTCATGCCGCGTAACATGGAGTTGTTCAATAGGCATTATATAAGGAATGAAAAATAAAAAACATATAACAGTTTCTGGTATCCCTAACGGGATGCGTATTTGAAAAAATCACATGTATTTTTTCTGTATAATCTCTAATTATTCAGCATTTTCAGTCCTTCTGCTGCGGAGAGTATTTTACCGTCAGCGATACTCACCACAAACGCATCCTTGAAATCCGCCCGCACCTTTTTCAGAGTTTCCTGCGCTGCGGCATAATCGGCGGTACGACCCACAATGTATTTGAAACTGTTTGCCGATACCTGTATCCGTTCCACATTCCTGTATTTCTTGAAATTGTTAGGATGAGTATCCATCGGCTTTGTCGAATAGGATATCTGTACACAAAACTCTACTTTAGGTTTTTGGGGGTCGGCTGATTTGGGCTGATGGTTTGCCGGAACGGCTGTCTGCTGCGGTTGCGATGGGGCGCTGCCGGTTTTGGACTGTTCGGCGTCCGTTGTATGTTCGCCAAGACTGAACGAACTGCGGTCTTCGATTTTCGATTTGTAGGAACAAAATGCCTGAAAGATCGAAGTTGCTAATTTGTCTTTTCCTGCTGCCGAATTCATGTATTTTTCCTCTTCGGGGTTGCAGATAAATCCCAATTCAACCAAAACGCTGGGCATGGCTGTTTTATACATCACATACAAAATGGCTTGTTTTACTCCACGATCCACCCTTTGGGCTGTTTTTTTTAACTGAGCCTGTACTTCTGCTGCAAAATCAATACTTTGATACAGATACGTATTTTGCATCTGTGATAAAATAATGTACGATTCGGGATTTTTGGGGTCAAATCCCTCGTAACGTGTGGTATAATCATCTTCAAGATAGATAACTTCGTTTTCGCGTTTGGCAACTTCCATATTGGCAGCCAGATTGTCGTTTCCCATCACAAAGGTTTCAGCGCCTGAAGGACATCTGCTGCCTTTTTTAACCGCATTGGCATGGATGGAAATAAAAAGATTGGCGTGCGCTTTGTTGGCAATATCAGTGCGTTTGTAGTGTTCAACGAAGACGTCTGTTTTGCGGGTGTAAATCACTTCCACATCAGGATACTTTTCTTGAATCATTTTTCCCAACCTCAGGGAAACATCAAGTACAATATCCTTTTCCTTTGATTTCGCGCCGGGCGCCCCTCCATCTCTGCCTCCATGCCCCGCATCAATCACCACTTTTTTCAGCGCCGAACCATTGCCATTCTGGGCGCGGACTGTTTCTGCCTGAAATAATAACAATGCAGCGATGCACAAAAAAATATGCGTGCGAAAAAATATGCTTACCTTTGCCAATTATTTTTGAATAAAATTTTCGCAGCAAAAATAGCATAAAACTTGTTTTTGAAGCCATTTTTATATTTTTTTGTTTTGACAGCATTGGTAAATGCCGGTATTGCAGCAGCACAGGACATACCGGCAGCCGATAGCCTGTCCGTTGTTACGGTTGCAGATACGCTTGTCGCAGGCGCCTTCGCCGGCGATACGCTTGCCGTTGTTCTGTCCGGTATTGACTCCGCAACGGTTGCTCAGATAAAGGAACCGCCTTTCAAATCCCGCATCAAATACAAGGCTGCCGATTCGGTCAAATTCAAAATACAGGACAGGAGGGCTTACATGTACAGGGAAACGGAAATCTATTACGAGGACATCGAACTAAAATCTTTCAAAACGGAATTTGACATGGCATCGAAGATAGTCTATGCCAAAGGCGGGAGGGACAGCCTCGGACTCTACCTGGATGCGCCGGTATTCAAGCAGGGAGGAACCGAATACGACGCCGATTCGATGTCGTACAACTTCGAATCCAAAAAAGGGATCATCCACCAGATTAAAACCCAACAGGGCGAAGGATACCTGTATGCCGCCAAAGCCAAACGTTATGAGGACGGACACATCGACATGGCAGGCGGGATATATACCACCTGCGATCATGCAGATCACCCTCACTTCGGGCTGAGGCTGAAAGAAGGCAAGGTGATACCGGGCGATCAGGTAGTGTTCAGATATGCATATTTAGAGTTACTTGATATACCGCTAAAATTTCTGATGCTGCCGTTTGGATTTTTCCCGCAAACCAACAAGCAGGCGGTGTCGGGCATTCTGCCTCCCACCATCGGGATGGAAATCAGCCGCGGGTTGAGTTTGACCAACGGCGGTTACTATTTTGCATTCAGCGACCATTTTGACGCTCAGATCATGGGCGATATTTATTCAACCGGTACGTGGCGTTCGTCGCTGACCACGCGGTATATGAAACGTTACAAATTTTCGGGCGACATCAACACAAGTTATGGCGTTAGCGTTTCCGGAGAAAAAGGACTCGACCAAACCAAAACCAAGCAATACTCCCTGCAATGGACGCACCGGCAGGACGCCAAAGCCAATCCGAACCAGACTTTTCAGGCAAGCATCAATTACAGCAGCAGTTCATACGACAAGGAATTTAACTATACCAATTCGAACGCGTACTTCAACAATACCAAAAATTCGAGCGTTGCATATTCCTTGAAATGGCCCAACACGCCTTTCAGTTTATCCACCAATATGAGGGCTAACCAGACTTCGACCGATGGAAGAGTTACCATTGATTTTCCGAATTTCAATTTCAGGATGGAGCGCATTTATCCGTTCAGAAAGAAGGAAAGCGTTGGTAAACCCAAATGGTACGAGGACGTCGCCCTGCAGTACGACGCCACGATGCAAAATTCGCTCTCCGGGCATGAAGACAATCTCTTTTCGGAAAAAAACCTGAAAGACATGAAAAACGGATTTCAGCACAAGATACCGTTTTCTATCAATTTCAAGGCGTTGAAATTTTTCAACATCACGCCTTCGATGAACTATAACGGGGTGCTGTACACCAGCCGCATACGGCAAACTTTCGACGTCAATCAGATAGATTCCGTTACAAGAGGCGTCCTGATTGTAGATACCATTCGTGGGCTGTCGTATGCACATTCCCTGTCGCCCAGCCTTTCCATCTCAATGACGCCAAAATTTTACCTGACCAACGTGTATGGACCCAATTCGAAAGTGGAAGCCATCCGTACCGTGATTTCTCCAACAGTGGGAGTCAGTTATGTTCCTGACCTGAAACGCTTTTTTAATTATCACGAAACGTACACCGACATCAACGGCAAGGAAGTACAGTATTCGATTTACAAAGACAGAGGACCTTACGGTACGCCCACAGCGCCCGGACAAGACGGTCGAGTCAGTTTCGGGGTGAACGGCAATGTGGAAATGAAAGTGCGTTCGGACAAGGACAGCGCCAGTAACGAGCAGTCGCGAAAAGTCAAATTGCTCAATAACATCAGCGCAGCGACTTCGTACAATATTTTTGCCGATTCGTTGAATTGGAATCCTGTGCCATTGTCGGCAAACACCACCATATTTGGTTTGAACCTGACCATGAGCGGAAGCGTCGATCCGTACAAACTTAATCAGGCAGGAGATAGGATCAACCAATTCGGACCGCGGCTTACCGGCGTGAATTTCAACACGGGTATTCAACTGCCTCTGAACAAGAAAGATGGGAAACAGGGGAAAGAGGGGGAAAAAGGGGAAAAAGGCTCTGACGATCCCTATTCGTATTTTGACATGCCGTGGAGTTTGAATCTCAGTTACGGGTTTAACTATTCCAAACAGAAATTTGATGGGAATATCACACAAACCCTTTCCTTTTCGGGAAATGTGAATTTTACCAAGAACTGGGCGCTCAATTTCTCGTCGTCTTACGATTTTCAGGCAAAAAAGATTGCCCAAGCCACTATGAGCATCACCCGCGATCTTCATTGCTGGCAGATGAGCATGAATTTTTCGCCGTTTGGCATCAATAAATTTTACTTTTTCAAAATCAACGTCAAATCGAGTACCCTGCAAGACCTGAAGTACGAAAAGAAGAAGAGCGCAAGCGATTTCTCGCGAACAGGATGGTAATCAGTGGTTAGTGATTAGTGTCGCGTCAACGAAAAAAAGTCGCAGGTCATTTTCATATTAAAACAACATGCAAATCAGCAGTCAACCATTGGCAGACCGAATGAGACCGATTAATCTTGACGATTATACCGGACAAAAGCACTTGGTGGGCGAACATGCCGTGTTGCGCCGGATGATTGAGTCGGGCAATGTTTCTTCGTTTATTCTTTGGGGACCACCGGGGGTGGGAAAAACCACGCTTGCACAAATTATTGCCGAAAGGCTCAAGCGACCATTTTACAGCCTCAGCGCCGTTAATTCAGGCGTGAAGGATGTGCGCGAAACCATCGAAAGCGCCAAAAAACAGAAATTTTTCAGTGCGCCCTGTCCGATACTGTTCATTGACGAAATTCACAGATTCAGCAAGTCGCAGCAGGATTCGCTGCTGGCTGCCGTGGAACAGGGCATTGTGGCGCTCATCGGCGCAACAACCGAAAACCCGTCATTCGAGGTCATTTCGCCCTTGCTTTCGCGATGTCAGGTGTACACGCTTCAATCGCTCGGCAAGGACGATTTGCTGGAAATCATCAACCATGCGCTGAAAAAAGACCATCTGCTGAAAACCCTTCCGGTGCGGATAGAAGAAACAGACGCTTTGCTGCGCGTGTCGGGAGGCGACGCCCGCAAACTGCTCAACGCGCTCGAACTGGTTATCGTTGCCGAACTTGACGCCAACGGAAAAGCCGCTTCAGAAATTGTGATTACGGATGCAAAGGTGCTGGAGCGCGTACAGCAAAATATTGCTTTGTACGACAAAAACGGCGAGATGCACTACGACATCATTTCGGCGTTCATCAAGTCGGTGCGCGGCAGCGACCCCAATGCGGCAGTGTATTACCTTGCGCGGATGATTGAAGGCGGCGAAGACCCGCTGTTCATTGCGCGGCGGTTGGTTATTCTGGCTTCGGAAGATATCGGGCTGGCAAACCCAAATGCTTTCCTGATGGCGCAAAGTTGTTTCCAAGCCGTACACGCTATCGGGATGCCCGAAGGACGTATCGTGCTGTCGCAGGCGACCATTTATTTAGCCACATCGCCCAAAAGCAACTCATCCATCGAAGCAATCGACAGCGCCGTCGCTTTGGTAAAACAGACGGGAAACCTGCCTGTGCCGTTGCATATCCGCAACGCGCCTACCAAACTGATGAAAGAATTGGGCTATTCCAAAGGGTATCAATACGCTCACAGTTTTACGGGAAACTTTATCGATCTGGAATTTTTACCGCCTGAGATTAGCGGAACAACGTTTTATCACGCGGGAGCAAACGCCCGCGAACAGGAAATCAGGGAGCGGTTAGACAAATTATGGAAAGGGAAATACAATTGATTGGTAGCCGATGACGTGCGAATACATTTAGGCACGCGAAATAAACAAGATATAAACAAAGATTTGATATGATTATTTTTTCAAATACGCAATGTATAGGCGGTTTTTCATATTGCGTGCCTGACGGCACGCTGTTTCTGCGGAGATTGCGCTTTTTTACCAACTCATGTTACGCAAAACAGTCCCGAAGGGACGGCATAGCATAACACAGGGATTTATCCCTGTGCCAGCGGGTATGTCGGCTATGCCTGCGAAGTCCTGTAAGGACGGCATATTACTCTTGCTATGCCGTCCTTTCAGGACTTGGACGATGTATGGATATCTCGCTTCCACAGGGATAAATCCCTGTGTTTGGATATGTCGTCCCTTCGGGACTGTTTTGCGTAACATGAGTTACCAATATGTAATTCCTGCGGGATTCATTTTCAACCGTGTATGATTAATAAATCTTACAGCACAAAATCAAACTACAGCCGTAAAAATCAAATCTCTGCTATTTTTATCCGTCTGTGCGTAATTCTATAAATTTCATGTAAATTTGCAAAAAAATATTTTCATGAAAGAACTAATCGTAAAAAAAGTAAATACCTCCGGCGATGCGCCGTGGGACGAAGTATTGAAATCGTTGGAAACCGCCCCGTGGAATGTAATCGACACGGTAAACTGGGATGAGTATAACTATCGTCCGCAGGTGCGGTTCCGCATGGCATACAGCGACTCGGCATTTCTGCTGCAATACGCTGTGAAAGAACAGGCGGTACGCGCCGTTGCCGCCGCCGATAACGGCGAAGTGTGGAAAGATTCGTGCGTCGAGTTTTTCGTAACGCCTGCCGGCGATGGCATTTACTACAATTTTGAATTTAATTGTGCAGGCGCATGTCTGTTGTCAGCCGGAGCATCGCGCAACGGACGCGAATCGGCGCAACGCGAGATGATTTCGCCCATTCGCCGTCATCCAAGTCTGGGCAGACATCCTTTCGGCGAACGTAAAGGCGAAACGGAATGGGACATGGCGCTGGTGATTCCCTACACCTGCCTGTTCAAACATCCCGGATTTTCGCCCGCTGGAAAAACTGTTCAAGCCAATTTCTACAAATGCGGCGATGATTTGACTGTGCCACATTTCCTGAGTTGGAATCCAATCGCGACAGAAAAACCGGATTTCCACAGACCCGAATTTTTCGGAACGGTGAAATTTGCCCTGTGATGGAAGATAAACAAGACCTTCTCGACCGCAGATATCTCGAAATGGCGCGTATATGGGGTCGAAATTCTTATTGCCGGCGCCGTAAGGTGGGGGCATTACTGGTCAAGGACAAGATGATTATTTCTGACGGATACAACGGTACGCCATCGGGATTTGAAAACATCTGCGAAGACGAACATCAGGTTACAAAACCGTATGTGCTTCATGCCGAAGCGAATGCCATTACAAAAGTAGCCAAATCAAACAACAGCAGCGAAGGTTCTACTTTGTACTGTACGGCGTCGCCATGCCTCGAATGCGCCAAACTGATCATACAGTCGGGTATCAGGCGGGTAGTATATGGCGAAATGTACCGTATTGATGACGGTATCCGCTTGCTGCAACGCGCCGGCATCGAACTGAAATATATCCCATTGGAAATACCCGCTGAATAATGGACGGAGAAAAAAGAAAAATAGATGCTCTGGTGCCGTTAGTCGTTGCGCTGGCGTTGCTGGCAGGAATATTGATTGGGATCAAATTCAGAAATATCTCCGCTGACGAGGGAAATAACAGGAGGTTGCTGTTTTTTTCGCCACCCGGCAAAATCAATCAGGCGCTTGATTTCATCAAAAGCTCATACGTGGACAGTATTTCGGCAACAGCGCTCGAAGAAGACGCCATCAGAGGCATGTTGAAAAATCTCGACCCTCATTCGCAATACATTCCTGCATCCTATTTTTCGGCAGTCAACGACCCGCTCGAAGGGAATTTTTCGGGTATCGGCGTACAGTTTAACATGCCGAACGATACCATTGTGATTGTCAATACCGTTGCCGATGGTCCATCGGAAAAAGCGGGAATCATCGCCGGCGACCGTATCATTCTCGTCGATGATTTGCCGGTAGCCGGAGTGAAGATGAACAGCAACGATGTGATGAAAATGCTCAAAGGACCAACCGGTACGGAGGTCAAAGTGAGCATCTTCCGAAAGGGCGCCGGTGAACTGATGGATTTTATCATCACACGGGACAGGATACCGATTCCCAGCATTGATGCGGCATATATGATTACCTCTGAGACGGGATACATCAAAGTCAACAAGTTTTCGAAAATCACCATGCAGGAATTTACCGAAGCAGCCGAAAAACTGAAAGCCGAAGGGATGAAGAAAATGATGGTTGATTTGCGCGATAACCCCGGCGGTATCATTGACGCCGCCGTTAAGATGTCGGAAATGTTCCTGCCTGCCGGAAAACTGATTGTTTATACTGAGGGTAACGAGCGGGGACGCACCAATTATTATTCAAACGGCAAAAATACGGAATATCATGATATGGAACTGGTTCTGCTGATTGACGAATCGTCGGCGTCGGCAAGCGAAATTATGGCAGGCGCCATTCAGGACAATGATCGCGGGACGATTATCGGTCGGCGCAGTTACGGCAAAGGACTGGTACAGGAACCGTATTCGCTGATGGACGGTTCGGCGTTGCGTATCACCATTGCACGTTACTACACGCCTACGGGACGTTGCATCCAGAAACCGTATCAGCGCAACAACGACAATGGCGAATATTTCAATGAACTGAACATGCGCCTGTTTCATGGCGAGATGCAACAGGCGGACAGTATCCGTTTCAACGATTCGCTGCGGTACGTAACGCCCGGAGGCAAGATAGTGTATGGCGGCGGAGGCGTCATGCCCGATATTTTCATGCCCATGGACACGACAGGCTATTCCAGATATTACGGACAAGTGCGAAGACTCGTTGATCGTTTTGCGTTCGATTATGCCGACAAAAACCGGAAAGAGCTGGCAGATTTCCCTGATTACCAATCATTGGAGGCACATCTGCGCCGAAATAACATCCGGGATAAATTTGTTGCGTATGCCGCTCAGCAAGGCGTGGCGAAAAATGATAAAGACCTGAAAGTATCGGGCGCATTAATCGAAAATGTGGTCATGGCATACATCGCCAAGAATATCCTCGACGATAAGGGTTTCTACCCAATCCTCAATCAAATGGACCATATCGTGCAAAAAGGAGTGGAAGTGTTGTCAAATAATTGAATAATTGAATAACTGAATAACTGTTTTTTGAATTTTGAATCTTTAAATATTATCGTTGCCGTTACCGGAGCCAGCGGTTCAATATACGCTAAACTCCTGCTGGAAGAACTGTGCAGGCTTCAATCGGAAGGGCAGGCAGGACGGGTTGGCGTAGTATTTTCGGAAAAGGCAAAGGAAGTATGGACGCATGAGGCAGGTTCATTTCCGCCCGTCATTGCGGGCTTGACCCGCAATCCCCTGCATTGTGAGATGGCAAAACAATCTCGCAATGATGCGTTTACCATATATAAAAATGATGATTTCAATGCTCCGTTTGCTTCGGGAAGTTCATTATATGATGCGATGATCGTATGTCCCTGCTCAATGGGCACGATGGGGCGGATTGCCAACGGCTTGTCGGATACGCTCATCACCCGCGCCGCCGATGTGATGCTGAAAGAACGCCGAAGACTGATTTTATCCATCCGCGAAACGCCTGTACATCTGATTCATATTAATAATATGCAAATGCTGACTCAAGCCGGAGCCATCATAGCGCCGGCGTCGCCGTCATTTTACTCGCATCCGCAAACGGTGGAAGAACTCGCCATGACCGTGGTGGATAGATTGTTGCAACTGGCGGGATTGAAAAAGGAAATATACAGGTGGGGTTGGGAGGAGAAAGTGTAACTAACTGAATTTCTGTTGGACATACGGGATTTTGCAAATAATATCCGGCATAATTGGGAAAATTCGTTTTTTCATGTACATTTGCGCTTTGTATGTAAAAATTTTGCACCACAGATGAATCTGTTTTTTCGAATCAGGCAATTGAAATTAGTCGGCGGCGTTTTCCTGCTGTTGTGGATGGGAGGCGGCGCTGTGTTCGGACAGTTCTACAATGGTCATCAGATGACTTTCGGCAAGAACCGCCTGCAATGGAACGACTTCTACTGGTCGTATTACCGGTTTGAACGGTTCGACGTGTACTTCAATCAGGACGGTAATGAGCTGGCGCTGTATGCCGAATCGGTCATCACTCCCGAACTCGACCGCATTGAAGGACTGTTCGACTACATCATCGAGAAACGCATCATTTTCATTGTTTACAATAAACTGACGGACTTCCGGCAAGGCAATATCGGCTTGATTACAGGCATTGACGAGTACAACACGGGCGGAGTTACCCGCATTGTGGACAACAAGGTTTTCCTGTGTTTCGACGGCGACCGCGAATCGTTCATCAGGCAGATACGCGCTGCCATTGCCGAAGTGGTGGTCAACGAGATGATTTACGGCAGCGCGCTGACCGCCAACATGGCTACATCGGCAACCATCAACATTCCCGAATGGTTCCATAAGGGGCTGATGTCATACGTGGGCGAATCGTGGAGCGCGGCAATGGACGACCGTATCAAGGATGGCGTCGCCAGCGGACGTTACAGCCGCTTCACACGTCTTACAGGCGAGGACGCCGTGTGGGCGGGACATTCGTTTTGGCGATTCATTGAGAAAGAGTACGGTCCAGCCGTAATTCCGAATATTGTATATATCACGCGCATTTACAAAAGCGTCAAAAACGGGTTTTTGGCGGTGCTGGGCAGCAATTTGAAGGGTTTGAGCAAGGACTGGCTGAAATTCTATACCGATATGTATGCCAATGAAGACGGGAATCCGTACCCCGATACGTCGCCCGAGCTGAAACGTCCGAAGAAAAACCGGGTGTACGAAAAATTGAAAATAAGCCCCAACGACCGCTATCTGGCATACGTAACCAACGATATGGGCAAATGGCGCGTCTGGATTCGCGATTTGGAAACAGGGAAACAGAAACGGATTTTCCGCCGCGAACAAAAATTAGATCAGATTCAGGATTATTCATATCCCGTACTGGCATGGCATCCATCGGGCGATATGCTCTTTTTTATCTATGAAGAGAAAGGCGGAGTGAAGATGACGTTTTACGATGTTCCTTCCAAAACACTCTCTACCCGCAATCTGCTTCATTTCTCAAAGATTATGGATTTTGACTTTTCGCCGGACGGCACTAAAATGGCGATGTCGGCATACCGTTTCGGACGGTCGGATATCATTGTGCATACGCTGGCGTCGGGCACCTACGAGCAAATTACCGATGATGTTTACGACGATCTCAATCCCAAATTCATTGACAACGGTACAAAAATTATATTTTCGTCGAACCGGACGGACGATTCCATCCGCCTCGAAGGGGCAACCCTCCGGAAACTGGCGCCCAACAAAAGTTTATATATTTACGATTACGTAAAAAAATCGAAGAAATTGATTTCGCTTGCCGACGAGCCATATACCAACCAGACCGATCCCGTGGAATTGTCGCGCAACCGTTATGCCCTTCTGAGCGATCAGAGCGGAGTGGTCAACCGTTATATCGCCTCGTTCGACAGCGTTATCAATTTTATAGATACCACCGTACACTACCGTTATACGTCTAATGTCAAGCCGGTTACGAACTATTCGCGCAGTATCCTTGAGCACGACGTCAATGTGAACGCCAACAGCAGTGTGAACCTGTTCAGGCAAAGCAATGTGGGATTTTTCAGGAAAAACGGACGGTTCAACATGTACCGCACTCCTGCGGAAGAGCAGATAACCGAACCGTTGCCGGCAACCGATTTCCGAAGGGAAACCGTGCGAAAAAACCGTGCCGCCGACAGTATAGCGCTTGTTGCACAAAACGCCATTCCCGCCATTCTTCTCGAAGACGGCAATATCCTGACTCCCGAAGGCGATACCGTGAGATTCGACATGGATCATGTGAACATCTACCGGTATGTGTTTGAAGTTGAAAAACTGAATTTCTTTCAAAATGAATTTGAATTGACCGATTTCCAGTTGGAAAACGACTCCATCAAAGCCGAGCGCAACAAGATACGCATCTATCAGACGGCTTTTTACCCGAATTATTTGGTTTCGCAGGTTGATTTCAGTTTTCTGGAAACTTCCTATCAGGCATATACGGGCGGGCAGTATTACAATCCGGGACTTAACCTGCTGTTCAAGTTAGGCGCGAATGATCTTTTTGAAGATCGCAAGGTTATTGGCGGCGTGCGTTTTGGGGCTGATTTTCAAAGCAATGAATATTTGTTGAGTTACGAAATTTTAAAACACAGGCTCGACCGACAGATTATTTTCCACCGGCAAGCTTTCGAAAATTACGCATTGATTGAACAGAATTATTATTCTGCGAAAACCATCACGCACGAGTTGTTTTATTCGCTCCGCTGGCCCTTTACGCAAACTTTCGCCATCAAGGGAACTGCATCGTTTCGCGACGACCGCACGGCGATTCTTTCGGACAACGATCCCAGAAACCCGAACCCGTCGTACTCACGCACCGCGCCCAACTTTCGCCGTAACTGGGCAGGATTGAAAATGGAAGCCATTTTCGACAATACCCGCAAGTTAGGGATCAACATCATGGACGGCTGGCGATACAAGATTTTCGGCGAAACATACTGGCAGTTGAACGAAGCATCCGATCTGTATGTTATTGGCGCCGACTTCCGCCATTACCAGCCCATACACCGCAATCTGATATGGGCAAGCCGGTTTGCCACCAGCACATCGTTCGGACGCAGCCGTTTGCTGTATTATTTGGGAAGTGTGGATAACTGGTTTACATTTTTCAGAACCAAACCGGTTTATGATGAGACCGTTGGAGTTGACCGTCAGGAAAAATATGCCTATCAGGCGCTGGCAACCAACATGCGCGGTTTTATTCAGAATATCCGCAACGGTAATAATTTTGCGCTGATCAACAACGAAATACGATGGCCCTTTGTTCAATATTTTTCCAAATATCCGATGTCCAACTTTTGGTCGAGTTTACAGCTGGTAGGTTTCTTAGATGCAGGTACGGCATGGTCGGGCGTATCGCCGTTCGGTAAAACCAGCGCTTATGATTATGAAACCATCTATGGAGGAGACGGTTCGTCAGTTGTTGTAACCATCGAAACCCAGCGCGATCCGATTGTTTACGGCTACGGTTTCGGACTTCGCGCACAGTTGCTCGGCTATTTCATGCGGTTCGACTGGGCTTGGGGTATCGAAAACCGCACGATATTGCCCAGAGTATTTTATTTTTCGATGAATTTGGATTTTTAAACAAATGAACAATCGAATTTTAGATAAGGAAACGAGCGATAAAATTAGTTTTATCTCGTTCATTATCCCTGAATTTGCCTTTTCATATAAAATGGGAACGCAGGAGGCTTACTTTTATTTGAAGAAATATGGTGGACTGGATTTTCTGATGAAACATTGGTGGGCTTTACACACAGATAATCCATTTTGGGCAGTTCGCGATTTGTACAATGTGTGCTATAAAAATGGAGGGGAACGCTAATGCAGGTTTACCACGGCAGTTATACAAAAATTGTAGAAATAGATTTATCTAAAGGACTGGCAAATAAAGATTTTGGGTACGGTTTTTATGTTACAAAATATCGGAAACATGCTGAAACCTGGGCTGAAATTATTGGTAGCAGGCATGAAACGGAAGGTGTTGTTACAGAATTTAAGTTTTTTGAAAGAGCATTTATTGACCAAACATATAAGACGCTTCGATTTGATGATTACACTGAACAATGGCTTGATTTTATAGTTCTCAACAGAGATAAATCTACTATGGCGCAACAACATGACTACGATATCGTAGAAGGTCCCGTTGCCGATGACAAGGTTCAAAGCAGAATAGACCAGTATCTGAATAAGGAAATATCGAAAGGAGCATTTCTTAAAATGTTGAAATATCACGAAGAAACGCATCAGATTTGTTTTTGTACCCGAAAATCGTTACAAATGATAGAGCCATTACAAAAAACGCAAACAGTTAAAAGTGTCATGATTTCTGAACCGGTCATTGAATCATTGATACTCGATTTCTCTATCGATGCGGAAGTTGCAACCGACAGGCTTTACACTTCGCAAACATTTGCACAACTTGCCGATGAAAGCACAGGATTATATTTAAAGCCATGGCAAGAGATTTACGAATTATTGAAACAGGAACTTCACAAAGCGAATTGTCAGTAAGACTGGGCAAAAGTATCGAAAAATATACCCGAAGAGAATTATGTTATTTTCAGAAATTACAGGTCAGGAAAAGTTGAAGGAGCAATTGGTGCAGACGGTTCGCGAAAACCGTATCAGCCATGCGCGTTTGTTTTTGGGACCTGAAGGATCCGGAAGCCTGCCGCTTGCCATTGCTTATGCTCAATACATCAACTGCACTGCTCGCGGCGAAAGCGAAGCCTGCGGCAAATGCCTGTCGTGCGTCAAATATAATAAACTGGCGCATCCCGATCTTCATTTTGTGTTTCCGGTGGTAAAGCCCGGTAGCGGCAAAGCGGCAGTGAGCGACCTGTTCATCAAAGAATGGCGCGAAGCCGTAATAGCCAATCCCTACATTACTTACAACCAGTGGCTCGGACGGATGGGCAGCGAAAACAAGCAGGGCGGCATCTTCGTTGATGAAAGCAGGGAGATACTGAACAAATTGAGTTTCAAAACTTACGAAGCCGAATATAAAATCATGATTATCTGGCTTGCCGAAAAGATGAATCCGCAAACTGCCAACAAGTTGCTGAAAATTCTGGAAGAGCCGCCCGAAAAAACTGTATTTCTGCTCATTGTCGAATCTACAGCCTTTATGCTGCCCACCATTCTTTCGCGGACACAAATTACCCGCGTACCGAAAATTGATACACAAACTTTGGCAAATCATTTAGTAGAGACGTTGCATGTAACATCTCTACAGAAAGCCCTCAACGCGGCGCACATCAGCAACGGCAATCTCGCGGCAGCGCTCGAAATTTTGCAATCGTCTGATGAGAACGACTATTACCTCGATATGTTTATGCGCATGATGCGTACATGCTGGTCGGTATGGGGTAAAAAACAGGCAATGCTTGATTTGCTGGCATGGTGCGATCAGATTACCCAATTGGGACGCGAACAGCAAAAAGCCTTTCTGCTCTATTGTCTGCGTATGGTTCGCGAAAACTTTGCGCTCAACCGCCAACAGCCGTCGCTGGCGTTTCTTACGGACGCCGAAAATGAGTTTTCACAAAAGTTTAATGCTTTCATACATCCCGACAACGTACACCAACTTGCCTCAGAACTGAATACAGCGCATTATCATATCGAGTCGAACGGCAATAAAAATTTAGTGTTTTTGGATATGGTCTGTAAGATTGTGGTGCTGCTAAAACATTAAACCACATTGCATTTAAAAAAGTTGGTATTTTTTATCGTCTGTAGTTATGAATAGCGTTGCGTTAGGGACAATATATTGGTAGAAAGAGGAATATACCGCCAATGTAGCGTGCCGTCAGGTACGCAATGTATGGCGCCTTTTCGTATTGCGTACCTGACGGCACGCCGTTTCTGCGGAAATTACGTTTTTCTACCAACATATAGCAATTTGATTTATTGTGTACTGTATCCATATTCTACCGACCATGCCAACACATCATTGCGACTAATGCTGTCTAACGCTTCAACCAACGCCTGTTCCAATGCCTCTTTTGTTCTCGCTTTCAGTTTTCGCAGGCAAGCCTTTTTTGACCGCATCAGTTCAATCGGATTCAAATCCGGGCTATACGGAGGCAAATAACGAACGGTTGCTCCGGCGGCAATGATCGGCTCAATCACACCTTCTACCTTATGCGAACTCAAATTGTCCATAATGACAATATTCTTTGTTGGTATGCAAGTACAAAGATAATCATGAGAGCAGGATTAGACTGCTAACCCTGCTCTATTTTTTACCGGACAGTAGTGAAAACTTATCAATTTCCTTTCCTGTTTCAAAGAACGTATCTAATCAATTTACATCCCACCCGCAGGGTTCGTCGAAGGCAACCAATCCATTTTCGGAACTAAAATGTACCCAGTCTGGCACAATTTTTGAGCAGTTACCACAAAATTAATTATCATCTATGAAAAAGAGATTTTATACCCTGATTTTGTGCGTTATGCTTGTTGTGCCGGCATTGGCGCAAAAGAATTATTCGTTTCGCGACCGTCTGTTTTTCGGCGGCGGTTTTGGTTTGTCTGTAGGATCTTACACCGATATTGAAGTATCGCCCCTTGTCGGGTATTACATCACTCCGCGTTGGGCGGCAGGCGTTGGCTTCACTTATGAATACTACAACAATAAATATCATTGGATAGACCAATATACCGGTCAGTATGAACGTTATGAGACCCATATCTTTGGAGGCAGATTATTTACCAATTATGTAATTGTGAATAATGTAAATGACTGGATACCATTTGGTCTCAATTTTAGAATCTTCGCGCATATCGAGGATGAACTGATGAGTTATGAAAAAAGTTTTTTTTATTACAGTAAGCCCGGTCGCGAGTTGCAAAACAGTTTTCTGGTGGGCGGCGGATTACGCTTTCCGACAGGAAAACGTTCCAGCATGAACCTGTACATTCTGTGGAATCTAAATTCGCAGTTGAACAATTTTTATGGCTCAGGTCCGATTATCCGTATGGGCTTTAATTTTTAGTAACAAAATCTTTGAAGTTTTATTACAATATTTACAAAAATCTTCTATTTTTGCCGCTTATTTTTTAATCAAATCGTATTGAATTTTAAATCATAATAACAAAATGCAAAAACATAATTTCAGCGCCGGTCCTTCAATCCTGCCCCGTGAGGCTATCGAAGCGACAGCGCAAGCCGTACTTGATTTCAACGGTAGCGGGTTGTCCATCATGGAAGTATCGCATCGGGGGAAGGACTTTGATGCAGTGATGATCGAAGCGCAAACGCTCGTAAAGGAAATTTTATCGGTTCCCGACGGGTATTCGGTTATTTTCCTCGGAGGAGGAGCAAGCATGCAATTCTGCATGGCGCCTTTCAATTTGCTGGAAAAGAAAGCCGCTTACCTCAACACCGGCACATGGGCAAGTAAAGCCCTGAAAGAAGCCAAAGGTTTCGGCGAAGTAGTTGAAGTGGCTTCCTCAAAAGACGCTAATTTTTCCTATATTCCTAAAAACTACACGGTTCCGGAGGATGTGGATTATTTCCATATCACCACCAACAACACCATTTTCGGGACACAACTGAAAGAAGACCCGAACGTGGACGTGATGATGGTTGCCGATATGTCGTCGGATATTTTCAGCCGTCCGGTTGATGTTGCGCGTTATGGCTTGATTTATGCCGGAGCGCAGAAGAACCTGTCGTGTGCGGGCGTAACATTGGTTATCGTAAAAGAAGATATTCTCGGCAAGGTATCCCGTCATATTCCTGCGATGCTGGATTATCGCATACATATCGAAAACGGTTCGATGTACAACACGCCGCCTGTAGTACCCGTTTATACAGCCCTTCAAACATTGAAATGGATCAAAGCCAACGGAGGAGTAGCCGG
>Ga0082212_10004336_pt1 | contig 19694 bp, 13 predicted proteins | sample TergutNt197P3_FD_71548 | JGI IMG/M metagenome (GOLD analysis project Ga0082212, IMG submission 71548) | Neocapritermes taracua P3 segment gut microbial communities from Petit-Saut dam, French Guiana - Nt197 P3 | ecosystem: Host-associated > Arthropoda: Insects > Digestive system > Gut ... | reverse complement strand
CTTCGGCCGACGACCAGAGCCGCTCCCGGTGGCAGTCGTCGTAGGAGATGAAGCCCCACAGGGTCCCGTGGAGGACGATGGGCGCGGCCAGGACGGAAAGCACGTGCCGGAGGTTCAACAGGAGCTTCTCCCGTCCCTGGAAGTTCTTGACCGGCCCGCTGACCACCTGGCCGGACCGGAAGCGTTCCAGGAAGTGCTCCAAATCATGTTCCGCCACCAGGTTGTCCACATGGGCCTGGCTGTCCGGGGCCTGGGCCCGGCTCCAACTGAAGGCCAGGGAGTAGCGGAGGCGGTTGTCACCTTCGGTCGAGCCGGGGTGGAACTGCCAGATATGCACCCGGTCCACCTTGTTGGCGTTGCCCAGAATGGCCAGGGCCCGGTTCATGGTGGCCTTGAAATTGTAGTCGTCGGCCATCAGGAGCTGGGCCTTCTTGAGGGCGGAAACCGCCACTTCCTCTTCGGCCGGGATATGGTAGCCGCCTTCGGCGCCGGCGTCTTCGGGCTCTTCCCGGAAATCCTGGCAACTGAAGTAGAGGCCGCTGATGGCGTCGTGCACCCAGACCACGTTGAAAGTGACTTCCAGGTGGCGGTGGAGGCCGTCCTCCAGGATATCGATCTTTTCGGTCTGGTCGAGGCCCAGGGTCATGACCCGGTTGCGGATATCCTCCAGCCTCTGGCCCAGGCCCCCGGGGAAGACCTCCGCGCAGGTCCGCCCGGCCAGGGCCTCCGGGGTGGAACCCAGAAGGGCGGCCAGTTCCGCGCTCACGTCCTCAAAGCGGCCATGCTCGTCGACGAAGGCGCCGGCCGCGGTCAGGTCGTCCAGGAGGCCGTCGACCTGCCCCTCGTCGTCCCCGGTCTCGTCCGGAAGCGAGTCTTCCCTGGTCAAGAGCACCGCGGCCTGTTTGGAGGGGGTATCCAACTGCACCAAGTCCAGCCGCAGGAACATGGACCCGCCTTCCGGCCCCGGCTCCGAGGCCACGCCGCGCCAGGGCGGGGCGTTGTGGCTGTCCTCCAATTTCATGTCGGCCATGACCGCCCGCTCTTCCAGCCAGGACTGAACTCCGGGGCATAAATCGGCCAGCGACCGGCGGTTGGCCGGGCCTTCCGGCCACAGATCGGCCAGGGACTGGCTCCAGGCGGCCAGGGTGCCCTCGGGCAGACGGACCAGCACCACCGGATCGGTGAACCGGTTCAAAATGGAAATCATAACTGATTCGGCCACCGGCCAGTTCATGGCGCTCTCCATGAAAATGAGGCGTTTCGGGCGGCTGGATAGATCCTGTTACCCCAACATAGCTTTGAAGTATAGCACTTTTAGATTCCAAAATAAAGGCCGCCCAAAGAGGCAAGGCCGGCGGGCACCGCCCGTCTTCGCCGGGGGCTTCATAAAAGTCTCCGCTTATGCTAAAATGCCCGGGAAGTCAACTCCAGATCATTTTGGCATTGGAACTTTTTATGAAAAATGCTCTGGCGATGCGAAACGAAGTGCGGCAGCGCCCGCGAAATTGCAGAATCTGGTTTGGCCTGCTGTTAAACGGCCATCTCAAGCGTAATTTAATGATATAGGAACCGAAACCGGAGGGACCGGACCAGGAGAGAGGAGACCGCTTATGCGACATAAGCAGTATCGCCAAATCATCCACGATCATTTTCCGGACCGGTTGACCCTCACGCTCGGCGAGACCACCCTCATCTACCACAAACAGCATTACAAAATAAAACATGAAACCGGACCGGCCACTCTCGGCGGCCTGCGTTACGGGGAAAACCCCGACCAGGAAGCGGCCCTCTACCGCCTGGTCAACGGGAACCTGACCCTGGCCGGTATCAAATATGTCGGCCCGGAAGACGCCCTGGTCTCGGGCCTGGGCGAGGACGATCCGTCCGTCAACATAATGTTCGGCTGCGGCAAGCACCCTTCCAAGACCAACATGACCGATGTGGACGCCGGCCTGGGCATTCTGCGCTACTTGAGCGATCAGCCCGCCGCGGTCATAATCAAGCACAACAACCCCTGCGGGGCCGCCCTGGGCAAAAGCCTCAGGAAGGCCTTCGAGGCGGCCTGGAACGCCGACCAACTGGCCGCCTTCGGAGGGGTCGCGGTGGTCAACCGTCCGGTGGACAAGGCCTGCGCCAAGCTGATGGCCGGACATTATCTCGAGGTGGTGACCGCGCCGGACTTTGAAGACGGCGCCCTGGACATCCTCCTGAAGCGGCCGGACCTGCGCATATTTAAAATCAAGCGCATCGACCGGCTGAAGGATTTCATGGCCCGGCGCTACCTGGACATCAAAAGCCTCATGGACGGCGGGCTCATCGTGCAGCAGTCTGCCAAAAACGTCATCACCTCGCCCGGGGATTTCACGCCCGCCGCCGCCGAACACGACGGCCGGGCCTTCCGGACCAAGCGCCTGCCCACGGCCCGGGAACGGGAGGATCTGCTCTTCGGCTGGGCCGTGGAACAGGGGGTGACCTCCAACTCCGTCCTGTTCGTCAAGAACGGGGCCACGGTGGCCATCGGCGCCGGCGGCCAGGACCGGGTGGGCATCGTGGAGGCGACCATCCACAAGGCTTACCGCAATTTCCTGGAAAATCTCTGCCGCCGGACCCTGGGGCATACCTTCAAGCATGTGGAACTGGCCGCGAACGCCGACGGAGCCTTCAGGGGGCGGCTGGAAGAATTGCAGGCGGCCGCCCAGAAGGCCCGGGGCGGCCTTAAGGGCGCGGTCATGGTCTCCGACGCCTTTTTCCCCTTCCGCGACGGCATTGACGCCGCCCTGCGCCACGGCGTCCGGGCCATCGCCCACCCCGGCGGCTCCCTCAACGACTATGAAGGCATCGGGGCCGTCAACCAGGCCCGGGCGGCCATGGTCTTCACCGGGCAGAGGGCTTTCCGGCACTAAACCAAACAGGAGAGAGGCATGGGCCGCATAGGCACTTGGGAACTGGTCATCATCGTCATTCTGGTGGCCGTCATTTTCGGCGGTCGCAGACTGCCGGAACTCGGCAAGGGCCTGGGCCAGGGCCTGGCCAATTTCCGCCGGGCCATGCGGGAGATGGACCGGCCGGCGGACAAGGCCGAGTCCGCCGACCGGAACGAGGAAGGCTGAACCTTATGTTCGGCATCGGCTGGGGCGAGATCCTGGTGGCGGCCCTGAGGAGCGAAATAGACTTGGCCGGCCTGGACCGGCCGCGGCCCGCCTCCCCTCCGGTCACCCCCGAACCGGCCCCGCCAACCGCCGAGATCCCGGATTCCCGGGCCTGAAAACTCCCAGGTAGCCGCCGCCTGATCATGCCTGAGACCCGGCTCCAGACCAGGGACATTCCCATTCTGTTCTGGGCCGTCCTGTTGTGGACCGGCCTGTCCGCCGGGCAGGCCGCGGCCCTGACCGAGGCCGAATTCCTGAACCTCTGCGCCGGGGAAAGGGGGCGGGTCTCCCCCCTGACTCTTAAAAAAGCCCTGGCCGAAGGCGGGAACGTCAATTTCGCCGGTCCCCGGGGCCTGACCCCCGTCATGGCCTTTGTCAGCGCCCACCGCGAGTCTGACCGCGAAGCCCTGGCCAGCCTGAAAGTCCTTCTGGCCGAAGGGCCCGACCTGGAAACCCGGAGCGAGGAAGGAGGGACGGCCCTGGGCTACGCCCTCCTGAACCAGGCCGGGCCGCGGATCATCGCCGCTCTCCTGGCGGCCGGGGCCGATGCCCGGACTCCCATAGGACCCCAGGGCGGCCTGCCTCCCCTCCTCCTGGCCGTTGGCCTGGAACCCGACCCCCTGGTCAGCGCCCTCTTGTGGATCGGCGGGGCCGGGCGCGGGCTAGGCCCCGAACTCCCGCGGGCCGCCAGCCAGCCCGAGGCACTCCGGTTCCTCACCGGTGCCTTGGAAGCGGAAAACGAGGAAGGCCTGCCCCTCTTCACCAAGTCGCCGCCGGATCAAGGGCTTAAGGGCCGCCTCAAGGAGTTGGACGCCGGGCTCAGGCCGCCCCGGGACGCGGAGGAGGCCTGGCTGGACTACCTCCAATGGCAGATCGACCTGCCCCTGAACCTGGCCGCCCGCCGGGAAGTCCTCGGCCGGACCGAAGCCGAAGCCTGGCTCGATGAATACACCTTCCGCCTGGCCCGGGACGTTCCGGGGCCGGAGCCCGGAAGAGCCCGCGACCGGATCATCCTGCCCGGCCCCCGGCCGGCCGGAGCGGCCCAGGCGGCCCTGGTGGCCGCCGACCGCCAGGTGGTCGTCCTTGTATATGCCGATAACCTCCTGGCGGCCTATGAGACGGCTTCCGGCCGGGAACTGTGGCGCCGCCGGTCCAGCGGGCCGACCCAGGTCCTGCCGGCGGGCCGGCTACTCATGGCCGCCACGGCCTGGGGCGGCGGCCTGGGCGAGGCCGTGGTCCTGGAACCCTTGACCGGCGCGGTCATCCTGACCCTCCCCGACCTTGACGACCCCAAGTGGATAGTTGACGCCGGCCGGCGGGCCCTGATCATATCCACTGATTTTTCCCTGGATATTTTCGACCTCAGTTCCTGGAAAAACCGCCACTGGTCTTTTCGGGACCTCCTGGACAGCCGGGACTGGGACGAGGCCCGCCGTTCGGCCCGCGGCCGGCAGAACGAGATCCTGGCCGAATACGGCGAAAGTCTGGACGACGAAGGCCGCTTCATCCATCCCGGAGGGGCCCTTTTCCAGCCGGCCCCGGCCCCGGGCCGGACCATGCTGGACCGAGCCCGGGAATCTCTTAAGGCGCGGGGCTACGGCGGCGAGTTGGGCCCCCTGGCCGTGGAGAAAAAAAATCATCCTTCCTTTGTCCTGGGCCCGGCCTGCCCGGAGGCCTGCGGCCCGGAGGAGGCGGCCGTGCCCCTGGTCCTGGTCAACCCGATCCGCAACCGCCTCGACGCCCTGATCGTGCCGGAACCGATGGGCGAACGGGCCCTGACCCGGGGTAGCCTTACCGCCATCGGAACGGACCCGGGGCTTCGATTCTCCCCAGGCGGAGATCTTTTGGCCGTGACCGAGGATACGGGCGCCATTCACTTTTTCGCCGCCCGGAACCAGGGCCGTCATCTGGGCAGCCTCCAGCCCCAGGCCCGTCTGGCCGAGGGCGGTAAGGGCGGTCTGCCGGTCCGGGACCTAAGGCTCATGGCCCTCCTGACCGACGACCAGCATCCGCTGGCGCTTTTTCATTACCCGGCCGACGACCTCTACCTCCTGGCCGAAGCGAACCCGGAAGGGACCTTAAGGCCACGCCCCCTGGAACCCGGGGTCGGGGTCGGTCTCACCGCCTGGGCCGCCGCCCCGACCGGCCATTGGGCGGTGGGCTTAAGCGACGGCGGCCTCTGGCACCTTTCGCCGGATCGGCCCGCCCCGGCCTCTTTGGCCGCCCCGTCCGCGGCCGCTTGGTCAGCCCTGGCCTTTTCCGGCGACGGCCGGACCCTGGCCGCGGCCTCGGGACGTAACCTCAGGTTGTTTAAGGCCGGCGGTGAGACTCTCCGGCTGACCTTGTCCGGAGAGGTAGTCCACCTGGCCCTGGACCAGGGGGGGCGCTGGCTTTGGGCGGCCCTGGCCTTTTCCGGCAGCGCCCGGAACACGGCCCAAGTAGGTGGTCGATCCGCTTTGGCCCTCATTGACCTGAACGCCCCGAGCCCCCCCCTCTACCACATGACCGAAGGCCCGGTCCTGGCCCTGAGCCCTGGCCAGGACCGGGCCCTGGCTCTCATCGAGACCCCGCCGGACGAAGCCCGGGGCTCCCCCGAAGCCGCCGGTCGCTGGGCTCCGGGCCGGATAGATTTCTGGCGCTTTGAACCCTGGCGGTCCTCCGGCACGGCCGACCTGAGCCTGTCCCGCCCTGACCGGTTATTCGCCGGCCTGGCCCCGACCGAGGTTTTTCACCAGGAAAAGGCGCCGGATCGGCCCTATGTCAGTCTGGGCCGGGAAAACCTGGCCGACCGCCGGCCCGGGCGGCTCACAACTGACAACCGCCAGAGGCGGCTGAACCCGGCCGCCCTGGACCCCGACCGCCGGCTGGCTGTCTTTCCGGAACTGGACGGCGGCTCATTTTACATCTTCAACCTGGCCACCGGCCGGGAACTCGCCCGCGGCCGATCCGGCGATCCGGAAGGTCTCCTGGGGGCCGCCTTTCTCAGGGATACTTCCCGGCTCCTCACCTTCGGCCGCGGGGGCCTGGTCCGGCTGTGGTCCCTTAACGCGCCTGAACCCCGCCCCCTTCTGACCTGGGCCTTCGCCGAGGGCGGGCGGTGGGCGGCGGTGACTCCCGAGGGCCTCTTTGACGCTGACTATCCGGCTGAATCCGACCATATCCTGCGGTCGGCCGGCCGCGGCCCGGCCCTGCCCCTTTCCCGCTTCGTGGCGGACTACTATCGCCCGGGCCTCTCCGCCGCTGTTCAGGGACCGCAAAATTGAAAACCACCCGCCCCTTGCCCCCAGGATCCGCGGTCGGAATATTCCCGCTCCGCGGGACGAAACTTGCCGCGGTCATCCTTCTATTGTCGAGCCTGGCCCAAGCCCCCCTCCCGGTCTTGGGGGCCGCGGATCCCATCGCCCTGAAAGAACCGGCCTTCCGGCCCCGGCCCGCCGTCCCGGCCCCGGCGGAGCCGGGGCCGAAACCGGCCTTTAAAGACGCCGACTTCCCTCTCGCCGATGCGAAAAACTACCGGGAACTCCTGGACATCACCGGCCCCTTAAGCCCGGCCGAAACCGCCTTTCTGGAGAAAAACCGCTTCCTTCTCCGTCCCCGGACAGCCTTCCACCGGCCCTCCGACCTGGTCAACGATGAAATGCTGGCCGGGTTCGACAGCCTGGGCGGCCCCCTGGCCGAACATCTCCGCCGCCCCGAACACGCCCGCTATATCGGGCCTGATGTTTTCATCCAGGCCTTAAACCGCTACCTGGCTGTCCGGCAGGCGGCGGCGGAAACCGGGCTCATGCGGGAATTGCTCCGCCAAGTGACGGCCGGGCTTTATCATAACGCCGCCGCTCTCCGCGCCGGCCGCGCCGGCCAAAGCGCCGCCAACTGGGAAAGGCTGATGGCCCAACTCCTGGTGCCTTTGGTCATCCTGGAAAAAAACCCGGGCGACCAGGCCAGGGACCAGGATGACCTTTCGGCCGCCCTGGCTCGGCTGGCCGATCGGCGCCCGGACCTCCCTCCCGGCCTGATCTCCCGGGTGCAGACCGAACTTAGGCGAGTCTGCCTGGCCCAGGGGAAAGCCTCCGGCCTCCTGGGCCTGACCCCGGCCGATCCGAGCCCGGAACTGGACTACGCCATATTCAGGCCCCGGGGCTATTATGCGGCCCACCCGGCGGCCAGAGCCTATTTCCGGGCCGCGTCCTGGTTTCAGCGGTTGGGCTGGGACACCGGCGCCAAGGAAGGTCTGGCCGATGCCCTGAACTTCGCCCTGGCCCTGTCATTTGAGCCGCCGGAAGCCGGCCAAGACCCGGACCCCCGGGCGGCTCTGACCCGCCTTATGGAATTGAGTGACTTTTTTTACGGGCCGGCCCTGACCCCGGGCTGGGCCGAATGGGCGCACTTCCTGATGAAAGAGGCTGAAGTGCCGGAATTCACGGCCGATACCGCCGCCGAACCCGAGGTCATCGAGCGGCTCCGGGCCGCCGCCGGATCAAACCTGTGGCCCCGGGGGGGCGTTCATATCCTGCCCCCGCGCCAGGGCCGGCCCCGTCTCCTGGCCGGGGAACTGGTCGGCCTTTGGCCGGGCCAGACCCCCCCCGCCTTTTCGGCCCTGTGGCTGCCGACCCTGTGGCGGCATAGCCTGGCTGAGGAAACCATCGGCCGCCAACTGGCCCTGGCGGCCCCTGATTCGGCGGAGATGCGGGTTTCGGCCAGACTGCCGGGCCCGGCCGGCTTCCTGGAAAAGACGAGGCTGAAAGACCACCCGGATGACTACTGGTTCAGTTCCCCGGGCGCGGCCTGGTGGCCCGTCTGGACCACCCTGACCGGGCGCTACGGCTTGGGCTACCCTCTATATATGCGCGGCCGGGCCTTCGCGGCCAAGGAATTGGAAACCATCTTCGGCGGTCTGGCCAATCTCCCGGCCCCCCTGGCCGCGGCCGCGACCACGGGCCGGGCCGGACCGGCCCCGGACCGGCCCGAGGCCGGGGCCGACCAGCCTTCGGCTCCCCTGGTCAAAGGCTTCGTGGAACCCAACCCGGACTTCTGGCGGCAGATGACCCGCCTGGTCAGGTTCCTGATGGCCAGTTTTCAGTATTTTGAGATATTTCCCGAAGACCTGGAGGAGGGCGGAGCCTTAAGGCGCCTCTTGCGGCGCCTGGAGCGGGCCGCGGACATATCGGAAAAAGAACTGACCAACCAAGCCCTGACCGAAGACGACTACGAGTTCATCCGCCTCTTCACCCTGGATTGGATGGCCGCGCCCTTCGGCCCTCCCGGAACACTTCCGGCGGACCAGCCTGAAATCGGCGCCGTCTCGGAGATATGGTCGGGGCCGGGGGTCCACGTTTACGAGGCCACGGCCGAGCCCTGGTTCATGCTGGTCTTGGTGGGTAATGAAAATTCGCCCCGGCTGACCCTGGGGCTGGCCTACAACCACTATGAATTCATTTCCGCCCTGCCCCGAACCAGGGCTGAAGACCTGTGGCGGCGAAGCCTCGAAGCCCCGGACCGGGAACATCCGCTCCCGCCCAAGAATTTCTGGTATGAACCCCTCCGGCCGGCCCGCTGACGAGGCGTGGCCGCTCCCCTTGGCTGTTTCCCCGGCGAGGCCGTCCTTTTCTGGAAGGTTGATATGCGCGGGGCTTAAGGCGGATAGAGGCCGGGGTAGTAGGCCCCGGGATAAGGGTTGTCAGGCCGTCCCTGGTAGGGATGGCGCCGGTTCAGCACCCGGCCGGGCCAGTCGCCGCGGGTGGTGGGGAGCGGAGGCCGCCGGCCGCCGGGGACCAGGCCCAGGGTGCTGAACTTGGAGTAATCGCCGTAGTATATCTTGTCGCGGGTGTTGAAATCCTGGCCGGCCGGCACATTGATAATGCCGTAGTCGTGGATCTTCTCCCAGTAGATGGCCGCCTGGAGCAGGGCCCGGCGCCTGTCCGGGTCCCTCTGGACGCGCAGGGCTCCCAGAAAACCGTCCATTATGGCCCGGGCCGTGTCCTGGTTGCGGGGAAAGTTGCGGAAAAAATCGTAGCCCGTGTTCCAGATGGTGGTCGGATCGGTGGGATTGGGATTCCGGGCCAAGCGGTTTTCCAGCTCGGTCCGCACCTGGGCCGCTGAAAGACGCTGGCCCGCGGGAGTGAAGGCGTTGCGCTGGCCGTATTGAGCCCAGGCCGGAATCGCCGGGGCCGCCAGCGCGGCCGCGGCCAGAAGAATCAGAAAAACGCGCACGGCCTTTCAGGAGACGGGCACTATGGTGCCCGAGGGAGTGGCCTTGACCAGGGGCTTGGCCTTGATGACCGTGCCGGAGTGGCGGCTCTTATCCAGGTCCACCCCTTCCAGACCCTGAACGTCAATGGGGCCGATGGCCAATTCCTCGTCCTGGCGTTCCACCGGGCCCAGGTCCAGGTCCTCCTCCTCGGTCAGGGGGGGAGGGGCGACCGGGGCCGGTTCCGCCTGTTCCGCATCCTTATATAATTCCACCACCACTGTGGAATCGGGCTTGACCGGAGAGGTGGCGGCGGGAAGGGGAGGGTTCTCGGCCGGTTCCTCGGCCAAAGGCTCATCGTCCGCCAATTCATCCTCCGCCGGTTCCTCGGCCGAAGGCCCGCTGTCCAGCGCCGCCCGCTCCTCGCCTAAAGCGGCCGAAAGCCGGGCCAGGGCGGCCCGGGCCGCCGGCCCGGCCGCTCCCCCGGGCTCCTCCTCCGGAAGGGCTTCTTCGGGGTCTAGCTCTTTGTCAAAATCTTCATCTTCCTCGTAATCTTCGGTGTCCGCGGTCTCTAGGGCCTCCGGGGTTTCGGGAGTTTCCGGGGACTCCGGCGCCTCCGGAACTTCCGGGGCTTCCAATATCTCTTGAGCTTCAGCGACCTCGGTTGGCTCAGAGGCTTCCAAGGCTTCGGGGGCTTCAGGGACTTCAGGGGCTTCGTCGGTGGTCTCCGGGGCCTCCGTATTTTCCGGGTCTTCGACGGGGGGTTCCGGGACTTCCAAGACTTCGTCGGCTTCCTGGGCTTCCGCCGCTTCCGAAGCCTCCGGGGTCTCTCCGGTCTCATAATGCAGGCCCGGATCGGCCAGAGCTTCGGTCAAGCCGGGGTCTATCCGCTCCTCGTCATCGTCCACCAATAATCTGCGCGTCTCTTCAGGCAGCCGGAAGGCCGGGTCGGCCGGGTCCAGTTCCGGAGGCAGCTCAGCGGGATGAGCCGTCACCACGCGGGCCGTTGCCGCCTCATGTTCTTCGTGTGAAATTTCTTCGATTTCCACCATGTGGTCCAAAAATTTCCGGGCTTCGGCCCCCTGTTCCTCTTCCACCAGGGCCTCAAATTCGGCCCGGCTGACGCCCTTGACCACTTCGTCGACTTCATCGTCGGCTTCGTCCTGGACCGCGGCCGCCCCGGAAAAGACCCCGAACCCCTCGGATAACTCCAGGCCCGCCGGGCCGATGCGCACCTCGATGAGGCTGCCCACCGGGCGGATGGTCAGTTCTATCACCTCTTCGCCGGGCAGGACCTTGACCTCGAAATGGCTGTCCGGAGGCGTCACCCGCACTTCGACCAGGCTGTCGGGCTGGGGTACTTTAACGGCCAGTTTGGCGCAGAGTTTGTCGGGATTTCTGGACATGGTGGTCGCCTCGTCTATGGTAATGGGGGGCCTTATTATACACCAGCCGGCCCGAAAAATCCGGCCCGGACGGCCCATGGTTCAAGTAGTCCCCTGGCCCCGGCCCGGGGAGACACTCATGGTTCTTATCGGCCGAAAGTTCCCTGAACTTGACCTTGGGTTGTCTCGAAGAACTTTTCTTGTTATAATCCGCCTATTCTGAAAAACGGCCCGTAAAAGCGGCTAGGTCCGCTTAAAGCGGCCGGGAAGGGACGGTATCGTTAAATGCGCCTGATTCTGATTCCGGTTTTTTTCCTGCTATTTTCGGCCGCGCCGGCGCCGGCCGAGGTCTTGGTGCAGGTTATGTCGGTCCAGGAGGCCGCGGTCGCGGACCAGGAGGCTGCCCGGCTTTTCAGCCAGGGGGTGCCCGCCTTGAGCCGGACCGAAGAGTCCGCTGACGGCCAACTCAGGCACCGGGTCTATGTGGGCCCCTTTGAGACCGAGGCCGACGCGGCGGCGGCCGCCGCCGCCCTGAAGAAGAACGGCGTCATAAAGGAATTCCTGGTCAAAAACGTCCAGCCTGAAGAAGCGGCCGATCCCGGGTCCGACCCGCCGCGTCTTATGACCGAGATTCCGGACCTTCCCGTTTTAAGCGGCGGGGAATCCATCGCGGGCCTCCCGTCCGCGCCGGCCGACCTGCCGGTGGCCGAGACCCCGACCTACGGCGAACCGGTCAGCCAGGAGCAGGCCCGGAACCTCACCGGCCTGACCGGCGTGGTCCAGCCCGGCCTTTCCGGGACCGCCGCACCCGGCCCGGCCAACGGCCCGCCCACCTACGGCCAAATGGAAGCCGCGCCTCAGACGGCCCCGAGCCTGCCTCCGGGCCTTTCGCCCGGGGACGACCTGCCCGGTTTGGCCCCCTCGGCCGGAGTGCCCCCGGCTCCTACGGGCCCGGCCTCGGGCAACACCCCGGTGACCGCGCCTTCGGCCGGCGACGGCGGGGAACTGGCCTCCTTTGAATTCCTGGTGGACCTGTCCTCCAGCATGCGCCGCCCCGCGAACTGCCGGGGTCTGGCCAAAGAACAAGCCGTGACCCAACTGCTCCAGAAGATGAACCGCCGCATTCCCGGGCGTCCCTATCAGGCGGCCCTGCGGGTCTTCGGCTATAAACAAACCCTCACCCGGGAGGATTTCACCACCCTGTATTTCGGCCCGGGCCAATACGCCCGCGAAGGCCTTGAAAGCTCCATATCCCGGCTGGCCGCGGCCGATTCCATCACGCCCATAAGTGATGGCCTCAAAAGCGCCGAAGCGGACCTTAAGGTCCTGCCCAGCCCCAAGGCCGTGCTGACCTTTTCGGATTTCCAGCAATCCGAGGGCTCCGGCCAGCCCCTCGAGGTCGTGGATAACGCCCGCCGCCGCCACAGCCCGGGCCTGACCTGGCACACTTTCTATGTCACCCGCGAAGTCGAGGCCGAAAGGCTGGCCAAAAACCTGGCCCGGACCGGCGGAGGCCAGGCTTGGAACATTTGCTCTCTCCTGGCCAACGACCAGGCTTTTGAAAAAATGATGCTGACCATTTTCGGTCCCGGCGACGACCTCTGCCGCAACGCGCCCCCGGGCGCCGAGGTGGACGAGCGCGGCTGCTGGATAGCCGCCTTTTCCCAGTTTTTCGACTTTGACAAGGCCGTGGTCAAGAACGAGTTTCGGCCCCGGTTGGCCGAAGCCGCCCGCCTCATCCGGGAACATGTGGACCCAAGCCACCAAGTGGTCGTAGCCGGCTTCACCGACAACGTGGGGTCCCCGGAATACAACCTGCGCCTTGGCCGCCAAAGGGCCCAAGCCGTGGCCGATCTGCTCAGGGATGAAGGCGTACCGGCCGACCGCCTCTCCGTGGTCTCCTATGGCGAGGAGCGGCCGATAGCCGACAATGACACCGCCGAGGGCCGAGCCCGCAACCGCCGGGTCGAATTCCATGTCGGGGGCGTGCCGGAGGCCCGGTAGGCTGGCTAAAACATAAGGCCGGAAAAACCCGGAAAACCCGGCCGGAGCTGACACGCTCCGGCCGGGTTTTCCTATTCTTGAATAATATCTGATATTATAGTATAGTAAAAATGGATTTTTGTCTGGAGATATCCTAAAAACCGGCTGACCAGCCGTTGCCGAAGAGGGGTTCGGATATGGCAGAAAGCATTCGTCGCGGCTCGACGCTGGGCGCCACAGTCAAGGACCAGAGCAGCGAAAGCTACCGCCTGATAGTGGCCGATTACCTCCTGCGGGCCGGGCACATCACCCGCGGCCAACAGGAAGAGGCCTCCAAGTGGCTGAAGGGCCACCCCCAGAACTTTGTCACGGAATTCCTGCTCAAGAAAAACTACATCGAACCCGCCACCGTGTCCACGGTGCTGTCGCGCCAATACAGTTTCCCCACCATCAACCTCGGCGAGCGGGAAGTGCCGCCCGAGGCCCTGGCCGTCATGCCCTACGAACTGGCCAAAAAATACATGGCCATGCCTTACAACAAAAAGGACAACAAGCTCTACGTGGCCATGCTGGAGCCCACCAACACCAAGATGCTGGAGGAGATGGCGGCCCAGGTCAAGCTCCAGGTCATGCCCGGGGTGGCCCCCTGGCAGGCCATAGTCGACTCCTTCCAGCGCCTGTATAATATCGGCGACGAGGAATACAATAAATTCGCCGAACCAATTGACCCCAAGGACATCGCCGACGTGGACCAGGGCGCCATCACCGTGGACAACCTCGGGGCCCTCATCTCCGATGCCGCGGACGAGTTCGCTTTCGGCGAGGTAAAGGAAGAGGCCGTAGAAGGCGACATCTATTCCGCGGAAAACAGCACCATCATCAACCTGGCCAACCAGGTCCTCATCCAGGCCATCGGTGAAGGGGCCTCGGATATCCATATCGAGCCTTTTGAAAAACAGTTCTACGTCCGCTACCGCATCGACGGCGCCCTCTACAAGCGCACCCGCCTGCCCCTGGAACTGAAGAACGCCTTGATCGCCCGCCTTAAGATCATGGCCAAACTCGACATTACCGAACGCCGGGTGCCCCAGGACGGCCGCATCAAGATGCATGTAAGCAAGACCAAGGAAATCGACTTCCGCGTCTCCTCCCTTCCGACCCTCTTCGGCGAGTCGGTGGTCCTGCGTATCCTGGACAAGTCGGGGCTCAACGTCGACCTGGGCAAACTGGGCTTCACCCAGAAGAACCTGGACCAGGTGAAGACCGCCATCTACCGCCCCAACGGCCTCTTTCTGGTCACCGGCCCCACCGGCAGCGGCAAGACCGTGACCTTGTATTCCTGCCTGTCCCTCCGGAACACCGACGACGTCAAGATCCTCACCGCCGAGGACCCGGTGGAATTCAACTTCTCCGGCGTCAACCAGGTCAACGTGGTCAAGGAAGTGGGCATGACCTTCGCCAAGGCCCTCAAGGCCTTTCTGCGGCAGGACCCGGACATCTGCATGATCGGCGAGATCCGCGACCTGGAAACGGGCGAGATCGCCGTGGAGGCGGCCATGACCGGCCACCTGGTCCTGTCCACCCTCCACACCAACGATGCCCCGGCCACCATCACCCGCTTGGTGGACATGGGGGTGCCCCCCTTCAACGTGGCCGCGGCCCTGGTGCTCTGCTCGGCCCAGCGCCTTTTGCGGCGCATCTGCCCCAACTGCAAGCAGCCCATGAAACCCTTGCCCGCCAACAAGCTCATCGAGGCCGGCTTCGACCGCGGCCAGGTCGGCTCCGTTCAACTCTATGAAGGCCGGGGCTGCCCGAACTGCAAGGGCTCCGGCTACAAGGGCCGCCTGGGGGCCTTCGAGATCATGGAGATGACCGGCTTTTTGGCCGAAGCCATCGCCTCCAAGGTGCCCGAGGGCCAACTCCGCAAAATAGCCCTCAAGGAAGGCATGAGCACCTTGCGGCAGGACGGCCTCTTAAAAGTCTCCCAGGGCCAGACCACCCTGGAACAGGTGCTGGAAAAGACCGTGCTGCCCAAGGAAAGCCTGCCCCACTACCTGTTGAACCCGGACGAGATGATTTTTGAAAACGGCGACGTAATCATCAGGGAAGGCAGCAACGATATCAACTTCTACAAGCTCATCCAGGGCAACCTGGCCGTTTTCAAGGGCCAGACCATGATAGCGGAAATAAACCAGCTCAACTCCTATTTCGGCGAGATGAGCGCCCTCATGGGCGGCCTCCGCACCGCCACCATAAAGAGCGTGGGCAAGAGCGTGGTCAAGGTCTTCCCCGGCGACAAGCTCATGGAAGTCATCGACGGCTACCCTGAGATAGCCAAGGTCATGCTGACCTCCATGGTGGACCGCCTGGCCGCCTCCAACGCCCGGCTCTCGGACTTCATGCGTGACAAGGCCGAACTGGAACGGACCTACCTCGGCCAACTCTCCTCCACGGTCGGCGCGGCCCAGAAGGGCGCCGCCATAGCCGGAGCGGCCGGCAGCGGCGCCGAAGCCGCCCCGGCGGCGCCTTCCATAGCCGGGGGCGGGGCCAAGCGCAGCGCGGCCCTCTCCAAGGTCCTGGCCGCTTCCGCGGCCAAAAAGGCCGCCGCCGCGGCCGGCGCCGGCAACGGCGGCGCCCCGCCGCCGACGGCCTCCTTCTCCAACCAGGCGGAAGTAAAACCGGAGCCGGTGGCGCCTACCCCGGAGGTGGAAGTGGAGTTGGAGGTTAGCCTGGACGCGATGGATGGCGTGGGCGGTAACGGCGGAGATGCGACCGCGGCCAAGCCCATCTTTCCCCCTCCTGACGTGACCCGGATGCTGGCGCCCAGAAACCTGGCCGCGGCGGCTCCCACGGCCCTGCGCATCACCGCCTCCGACGCTCCCAAAGCCCGGGAACTGAAGTCGGCCTGACCTAAGAAAAAGAACCGCCTCCCTTGGGCCGGATATTTCACCTGGACCTGACCGGCTGGCCTTATCCCCAGCCGGTCCTGAAAATCCAGGCCCTCCTGGAAGAGGGCCAACGCGGCCCTCTGACCGTAAGCTTGGCTGACGCCATGTCCGCCACGGCCGCCCAAGCTCTCCTGACCTCGGCCGGTCTCCTCACCCAGACCTACAGACGGGACGACCGCTGGCTGGTCCTGGGACGGGAGACCGGCGCCCCGGAAATACTGGTCTGGTATGGCCCCGGGGGTTGGCAGTCGGCCCTGGACGACCCGGACGAAGCCGAAGAAGAAACCATACTCGACCTGGGCTCGGCCCTCAGCCCCGAGACGGAACAGCCTACCTGGACGGAGAGGCCGGTGGTCCTGGTCGGCAGCCAGGTCATGGGCGCGGGTGAAGACGCCCTGGGAGCCCGGCTGGCCACGGCCTTCTTCGACGCCTTGGCCGGACTCGACCCGCCTCCTCGCCTCCTGGCCTTCTACAACACCGGCGTTTTTCTCACCACCCGCGATTCGGCCGTGGTCGAAGCTCTGCGCGATCTGGCCGCCCGGGGAGCCACCGTCATTTCCTCCGGTCTCTGCCTGGAACACCTGGGCCTCAAAGACCAGCTCAAAGTCGGCCGCATCGGCAACATGTATGAAATAGTCAAGGCCCAGACCCAAGGCTTTGCCCGGGTCCTCCGCCTCTGACCCATAATGCGGCCCTCCCCCGCCCATAGGTCCCCCTGGCTCTGGGCCGCCCTCCTGGCCGTCCTCTTGACCGCCCTGGCCCTGGCCTCGGCCGCCAGCGGTGAAATGGACTTAAGTTTAGGCCAAGTCTGGACCCTGTTTATTGAAAAACGCGAAAACCTCGATGAGGCCCTGGCGGCCGTGCTCTGGGAAGTCCGCCTGCCCCGCCTGACCACGGCCCTTTTGGCCGGAGCGGCTCTGGGCCTGTCCGGGGCCGTCTTCCAGGGACTTCTCCTTAACCCCTTGGCCGATCCCTACACCCTGGGCGTTTCCTCGGGCGCGGCCCTGGGCGCGGCCCTGGTCATTGTGGCCGCCATGCTTCTGCCGGACTGGCCCTGGCTGGCCGAACCCTGGGCCCTGACCGGCGGGGCCTTCATTGCCGCCGGCCTGACCCTGGCGGCCGTGCTGGCCCTGGCCCGGAACGAGGACGGCCACCTCTCGCCCCTGAACCTCATCCTGGCCGGGGTCATGGTTTCGGCCATCCTGTCCGCGGCCATCTCCTTCATCAAGTATCTCTCCGGGGACCAGGTGGGCTCCATAGTCTTCTGGCTCCTGGGGAGCTTCCAGGCCCGCACCTGGACCGACGCCGGGCTGGTGCTGGCCTTTTTTCTGCCGGCCCTCTTCGTCGCCCTGTGGTCGGCGGTGGACCTCAACATTCTGACCCTGGGGACCAGGTCGGCCGAGACCTTGGGGATCAACACCAAAAGGGTGCGCCTCCGGCTCCTGGCCGCCGCCTCCCTGGCCGCCGCCGCGGCCGTCTCCGTGGCCGGGATCATCGGTTTCGTGGGCCTGGTGGTGCCCCACCTGGTCCGCCTGGCTTCCGGGCCGGACCACCGGAGCCTCCTGCCCCTGTCCTGTCTGGGGGGAGCCCTTCTGCTCCTGGCCGCCGATACCGCTGTCCGGGTGGTCATACCCAGCCCCGGAGAGATCCCGGTGGGAGTCCTGACCGCCCTTTTGGCCGGGCCGGTCTTTTTGGTCATCTTCCGCCGCCACCGCCGCGAGCTGGCCCGTGACTAATTTTTCAAACGAACGATCCTGGCTCACCCTGCGCGGCCTGGGCTTCCGCTATGGCCCCCGGGAAATACTGGGAGAGGTGAGCCTGAACTTCCACGGCGGCCGCCACTACATCCTGGCCGGACCCAACGGGGCGGGCAAAAGCACTCTTTTGGACTTGCTGGCCAACTTGAAAAAACCGGCCGAAGGCGGCATAATGCTTGAGGACCGGCCCCTGGACGCCTACGGCGCCCCGGCCCTGGCCAAGCTCCTGGCCCTGGCCCCCCAGGATTGCGCCTATAACTTCGCCTTCACCGTGCGCGAAGTGGCCTCCATGGGCCGCCGGCCCTACCTGGGCCGCTGGGGGCGTCTGACCGGCCGGGACTGGGACGCGGTGGACCAGGCCTTGGCCTGGCTGGATCTGATCGGTCTGGCCGAGCGGCCCGTCACGGCCCTCTCCGGAGGCGAAAAACGGCGGGCCGGCCTGGCCCGGGTGTTGGCCCAGGCCACGGAGATAATCCTCCTGGACGAGCCCACCGCCGGCCTGGATGTGGCCCACGCCCTGACCGTCATGGGCCTGGCCCGGCGCCGGGCCGAAGCCGGGGCCCTGGTGATCACCGTCACCCATGATTTGAATTTGGGCGCGGCCTTCGGCCACGAATTCGTCTTTCTGAAAAAAGGCCGGGTGGCTGCGGCCGGTCCGGTGGGGCCGACCTTCACCGCCCCCATTTTGACCGAAGTTTACGAGGCCGAGGCCGCCGTGACCCACGACGGTTTCACCGGAGGGCTTTCGGCCTCCTTTCGGCCTCTGGCCACCTGATTCCAAGCGGAGAAAAGCGTCTCATGGCGACTAATATCGGCACTCTCTACGGCCTCGGCGTCGGACCGGGCGACCCTGAACTTCTGACCCTCAAAGCGGTCCGCATCCTGGGCGAAGTGGACCTGGTCTTCACCGCCGCCTCGCCCGGCAACGACTACAGCCTGGCCCAGCGCATCGCCGCCCCCCACCTTAAGCCGGGCATTGAAGTGCGGCGGCTCAACTTCCCCATGGTGGGCCAAGGCCCGGATCTGCCCGCAGCCTGGCGGGCCAACGCCGAGGAAATGGCCGCCGCTCTGAAAGCGGGCCTTTCCGCCGCCTTTCTCACCCTGGGGGACCCTTCCACTTACAGCACCTACAGCTATATGCTGCCCTATCTGAACGAACTCCTGCCCCCGGGCCGCGTGGTCACCGTGCCCGGCGTCACCTCCTATCAACTGGCCGCGGCCCGGGCCAATCAGCCCCTGGTCTCCGGCCTGGAATCCCTGACCATCATCAGCGGGGTGGAGGATCCGGAAAACTTCAGCGACCTGCTTGATTTAAGCGACAACGTGGCCATTCTCAAGACCTACCGCTCCTACGACAAGATCCAGGAACTCCTGAAAAAGAAAAATCTTTTGGACCGGGCCGTCCTCTATTCCAAGGTGGGTCTGCCCGACGAGGAAATCAGGGACGACCTCGACCGCCGGCCCGTAACCAGCCCCCCCTACCTGTCCCTGATGATCGTCAAAAAACAAAAGCCGGCTTAAAAAACGGCCCCGCCCGTGAACAGAGAAAAAACCGCCCTCACCCGGCCGGCCCCCAAAACCTCCCTCTGGCTGCCCGCCCTGGCCGCGGCCCTGGTCACGGTCCTCCTGGGCCTGGCCCGGCCCGGGGAAATGGCGGTCTTTATCGAACCCGGACTTTTGACCGCCAAGGTCTTAAGACCCCTGGCCCGGGCCCTCGTCTTCATGAGCCTGGCCCTGACCGCGGCCATGTTCATTGAAGCCAAGGGCCTGTCCCGGCGCCTGGGCCGGCTGGCGGCCCCCCTGACCAACTGGGCCCGGTTGCCCCGGGCCGCGGCGGCCAGTTTCACGTTGGCCCTGGTTTCCGGGCCGGCGGCCAACGGCCTCTTGTCAGAAGCCCTGGACCGCCGGGAATTGAGCCCCCGGGCCCTGGCCGTGGCCAACCTCCTGAACGGCTCCTGGCCCACCTTCATCGTCCACCTGCCATCCACCCTGGCCGTGGCCGCCGCCTTCGCCGGCCAAGCCGGCCTGGCCTATACGGCCGTCATGTTCGCCGCGGCCACTCTGCGTCTTTTGGGCGCGGCGGCCCTAGGGCGCCTCATTCTGCCCGCGGCCGAGCAAACCCGGCCCGCTAACGCGGAAGAGACGACCAAAACCTGGCGCGAGATCTGGCCCGGGCTAAAGACCCGCCTGAGGCGCCGCCTGACCACCCTGGTCAGCGTGGCCGCCCCGGTCTATTACCTCATCACCCTGGCCTCCCATTTCGGCTTTTTCACCTGGCTGGAAGG
>Ga0082212_10004335_pt1 | contig 19695 bp, 9 predicted proteins | sample TergutNt197P3_FD_71548 | JGI IMG/M metagenome (GOLD analysis project Ga0082212, IMG submission 71548) | Neocapritermes taracua P3 segment gut microbial communities from Petit-Saut dam, French Guiana - Nt197 P3 | ecosystem: Host-associated > Arthropoda: Insects > Digestive system > Gut ... | reverse complement strand
CATTTCTTGCGTTTTCTATTACAGCGCCGTTTCTTAGCTCTAATGTCCCTTGATTTTGTGCAGTTTGAGTCGAATCTGTGTTTCCGCCCACATAGATCCCTTGCCACATTTGGTCTTCGCAGGCGTTGGTGAGGGCGCCGCCATCAATAATAAGTTTGCCGCCAGGGTGGATGGTGATATTCCTATTAGTTCCCATATACACAATAGAATTTTGAATTGTAAGTGTAGCGCCGGATTGAATGATAATGTTTCCACAAGGTTTTTGTGTGGTTATCCATGTTGTGTTACTACTAATAATTAAATCCGTACAAGGTGTTTTGGAATATTCACCGGTATTTTGAGGATTAGCTCTCTCGCAGCCCCATTCAATAAAAGTGGGACTTCCAAAAGTTTTCCAAGCATAAACCTTATTGCCGCTGCCGGCAATAATTTCATTTTTCCCGTCATTATCAATATCGGCAACACAAGGTGTGCCTTCAAATGATTCCGTTGCCTTTAATGGAAAACCAACTACTTTTTTTCCATTCATCTTATACGCTGCAATCTCTTTGCCATTCGCAATAATAATCTCTATATCAGGGCTGTCGTCCACATCGGCTAATAGCGGTGTTATTTTGCCCGGATCCGGATTGTCTATCGGTATGGTATTTAATAAAACGCCATTTTTGTTCCAAATTCTTATTTCATTTTTTCCTGCCACTACCACTTCCAGATTGCCGTCTCCGTTCAAATCACCAACCGCTATTTCAGTAGTGTGCCAATTAGTACCAGGGGTAGGTATTATTTGTGAATTATTCGGATTATTCCAACCACTAACCACTGTACCATCAGGCTTTATGGCTACTACTCGCCCATGATACGGAGTAGAATGACTAAAAGCAACCGTTAAAATTTCTTTATTTCCATCGTTATCCAAATCGCAAATAATAACGGAACTTTTAAATTCAAACCCTGTCAATGAGTAAATAGGTTGAATATTTCCATAATTAACCCAGTTTGTACCGTTAAGTTTCCAAACAGAAATTCCATTTCCGACAGAAGCGATAATCTCTTTCTTCCCATCGTTGTTAATATCTGCAACAGCAATGGCTCCATACGTTCCAGTACAACTAATTTGATTACCTGCAAATGGATTTCCATTAGAATTATAAATATTAATGTTACCATATTCAGAATAACAAATACTTCCCATTGATCCGTTATTAATATTTGCAATTACAGGGGATCTGTAGCTTTGCCATACATTATTGCTCCATAATAACTTAGGATTTCCAGGGTTATTCGGATCTCCCACTTGTGAGGAATGACAATAAAGTGCATTGCCGGACTGATTAACTTTTCTTGTTACGGAAATCACTTCCATAATTCCATCGGCATTAATATCTCCAATTGCCGGTGTACCCCATATATCGCCATCCACTTCTGCAAAACCGCTGAAGGTTGTTGTATTTCCATCTATGTTAAACAGTTCTGTAGCATCGTGACGCAAGCCTATAACATACCCCTTGGGGTTAGCCGACGAACCCATGCTTGCAAATATCTCTTTGTTTCCATCCTCGGTAACATCGGCTACATTGATAGAGCTTCTAATGTAACCATCTCTGCTCATCTCCACGGGAAAACCATCTAAGAGCGGGTAGGAAGTCCATGCCACTTTGGGAACAGAAAGTATGCTTTCATTACCGGCGGTATCTACTGCCGATACCTTGTATTTATATTTGGTAAGTTCTTCCAAACCCGTATCGTTGTAAAAAGCGGCAGGAAAAAGAAAGGTGTTCAGTTTTTCATAATTGCCGATTTCGATCTCGGTTTGTTGATTAATATGGCAACGATAAATATTATACCCTTTTATGTAAGCAAGGGGTGTTAATGGTGTCCAATACAGTTTTATAGAGGTAAGGTCGCCCGAAAAATCTATGGTAGCTGTATCTATTTGAAGCGGTCTTGCATTTATATCAAAATAATAATCCCATATTTTACCATATTCATTGAAAACCTGTAATGTAAAAGGCAAGGGTTGTCCGGTAGTATAGGAAGGCGAAATAGTAAACTGATAAACGGAATTATTGGTTTTTGTTTCATACTTTCCTATAGGCGGATAATTTCTTGGCGTGGCACTGCAATTTGTAATATAGGGACTGTTTGACGACAAAACAGCCGTAACTCCCGTTGCCTGCGCCTTACCTTGGTTAAATAAATCTATATGTAGTGTTACGGTTGAACCTGCTACAAGACTACCCGTCACAATAGCTTTATTGCCCTGTTCTAACTCGGGTTTATAGATGTCGATATTGAACGTTTCGTAATATGTATTGCCTGATGCGGTGATTTGAAGGGTGAATTTTAGTTGATTTAATTCGTTAAGCAATATTTCGGGAGCATTTGCATCTATGGTAAATTTGTATTTTGAAATTGAGGTTTGTGTGCCGTTTGCGGCTATGTTGGCAAAAGTTGAGGTTTGGTTTGAGATATTGATATATTGCGAATTGCAGCTTAATGTTGCCGAAACGCCGGTAACGGTTGAACTGCCTGTGTTTTTAAGTTGAATATTCAATTCTATGGTTTCGCCGGCATCTAACTGACCGTCTGAGTTGCCGATACTGTTGGTGGTGTTGCCGTCGTAAAAAGTAAGGTTACTTATGAAAACACTTTTGTTTACGGTTACGGTTACTGTTTTTTCAACAGGTTTATAGTTTTTACCGGTAATGGTAACATCGGCTATGCCGGTGTTGTGAGGTATAAAAGTAAAAGGATAAGTACCGTTTGCATTGATGGTTTGAGTAATATAATATTCGTCTGCTTTTTTAATGCAGATGAGCGCCGGTCTGCCGGCTACTACGCCGCTTACGGTTACGTTGACGGTGCGCTCGCCATTGGCGCCTATGGTAGCACTTAGTGATGCGCTGGCGGTTAGCGTGGTGGGGGTGGCAGTCCAGACGGGCATTTCGGGGTCGCCGAGAAGGGTGAGGCGGCGGCGTGCGTCATTGTTAATGGTCATTTGTTGAAAAACAACTCCAAGATTATAAAATCCTTTTTTATATAATGCCTTAAGAAGACTGTCAATCTGATATCTTTCAGATCTATAACCATCATCCGAATTCCCAATAAATGCGACTCCACCTCCATTGAGGTTGTTGATGTAATGTTTGCCCATACAATCGTAATGAAAAGTAGCCGGTTTGCAGCCTTTTGAGAATAGTATTTGTTGAAAATCACCATTCGTTAAATTATCGAAATCAAAATTAGAAACACTTTGCCCTTTATCCCTTGATGATGTTCCCATACCTTTCACACCGGAATGGTCGCTATGGTAAACTATATGAAATTTACCATTAGGACCTCCATTATTTAAGGCTGAAAGAAAATGTTCTCTATTATATTCAACATCTCCTGTAGTACATGGACCACCTGGAAGAATTTGATTGTTTAACCCGTTACAAGCACCTCTTATATAATTTCCATTTGTATCTTTATAAGCGTATGGGCCTGATATACAATTAAAATTATCAAATATATAGTATTTATTTATTGAAGATAAATAATTTTGATTACAAAAACCTTTTATTTCTTTTTGGTAAGAATCGTATCTGATGTCACAGTTGTTTTTTTCCATAAAAGCATCTGTAAGTAAAAGATTGTTAAAATAGTTTACAAAACCTGCAGGAATATTACTTATTTTTTCGTAATTAATCACTTTGTTCACAAATATATTTGCTTGAATGGTATCTTTTGTCGGTGCTCTGCCAAGGAAAAAAGCATAGTTATAATCAGTTTGATCGGAAGATTCTCCAAATACATCATTATGATTATTATTCCATGTACCACCTACGGTTGCATAATAAAGATCGGTTGCAAATTCTGTGTTTGCATATATTCTAGCAGGAATAATATTAACATCGCCGCCAAGTAACACAAAAAGACTTGGACCATAACCAGGATTGTTGTATGGGTAGTTATAGTTATAATTGTTGTAAGGGTCGTAGCCTCCATGCGCTTCTTTCAAATAATTTCTAATTTTTTCTTGCAAATCTGAACCTTGGTAATTGGGCTCAATCTCTTCAACTGTTTTAATTATTGTTGGAACTCCTTTTTTCATTTTCCAGTCTGCTAATTGTTGAAAGGCAGGCTTTAATTCTTCATTTGTAATGATAATATAATCCGGAACAAGTATATCAATAGCCGAAGTGGAGCCACCTCTAACGGTGTCTTGATAATATGAGTTATCAATTATCTGTGCGTTAAGATTTCTACAACTTTCCACATCGCCTGCATTTTTAACCATACTTTGCACCAACTGTTTTCCTAATTCTGCTCTTCTATAAGATTGTCTTTCAAACGGGACACCCACCCTACTGTCAAAAACACCATTATAATTAATAGTAAAATTCACATTCTGTAAATAAATTTCTCTGTCTGCAGGATAATACCTCACCGGATAAATTGCAATAGTAACAACATGATAGCCATGTGTATAACCGTCATTAATTATTTCAACCGTTTTGTTTGGATAAGGAGTAGATGAACCATATACTGCCTGATTTGGTTCAACAAAAGGAGGTATATCACTCCCGTCTAATGCTCTTGGTGGTTGCACAGGATAAACATAGTAATTTCCACTTAATTTTTCTTGACTAACTATATTTACCGCTATGCCGGTTACCGTAGAATTATAAGGCAATACATAAGAAACAATTTTTACCGGCAATTGCGGGTTTCCTACTTCGTCTGTATATGAACAGCCATCAATACTTATTTCATCATATATTCCATTTCGTTGAATTATTACATCATTTTGATTTAATAATGTGTAACTATCACTTACCTGTGCGTTTACAAACGCTAATAATCCTGTTAAGGCTATTGCTAAAATTATTATTTTCTTCATGTTTTTTAATTTTTTATAATGATTTGGCTAAAATTTCCTTTATCTGTCTCAAAATTTATTATATAACTACCTGATGTTAATTTGCTTATATTTAATTGTCCTGAGTTTAAAAAACACATATTTTTTTCTATAAGTTTTCCGTCCATGTTGTAAATAGAAATGGATTTGATATTTATATTATTTGGTGTTTCTATATTTAAAATATCGTTTGTAGGGTTTGGAAAAATTTTAATAGTGTCAGAAAGATTTTCAGTTATGTTTACGAATGTACAAAAACATTTATTACATTTTGGATTGTTTAAATATTTTACCGTATCGTTATGTTTAAAACAATTTAATTGAAAATCTTCATAAGACCAATAATCAGGGAAACTTGATTGTAATGAAAATAATACTCCTTTGTCGCTTCCTATACCTTCGTACCACCTACCATTCCATGACAAATGAGGAGGAGATGGACAACCTACCCAATATATTTTTCTACCATCTTCATCTATTGCTATATTAGAAACAATACTATAACAATCCGAACAAGGTTCAATATTAATATAATAACCTTCATAAGGCGGCATCCAAGCGTTATGCCAAATTGTATCTCCAACTTCAGCTCCAAAGTCATAAAGCAAAATATCGAGATATTCCCAATTTACAGGTTTAAAATACACTTTTTGTCCTTCGTTTCTAAAAGCACCTACGCACCACAACCCTCCGGATTCTTCAGGTATAATCGTATCTGCAAGTAGGTACAATTTACTATAAGTTATGCCATTAAATGTTGTGTCGCCAAGCAAGCCAAAAATGCGGTAATCGCCTCTAATGCTCTCGTTCCAGATTGCGTTTTCTGTAGGAAAACTGTTTTGTGCAAGCGCGTTTGTTGCTATGCACATGGCTAAAATAAAAATTAATTTTTTCATAAAGATTTGGTTTTATTGGTTATAAAATTTGTTTAATGTTTTTTGTTTTAATAGAGATTAAATATAGTTGGGTTCAATTTCTTCCACCATTTTTATAATTGCAAGAACTCCTTTTTTGGTTTTCCAGTCTGCTAATTGTTGAAAAATAGGCTTTAACTCATTATTGGTAATGATAATATAATCCGGAACAAGTATATCTATAGCCGAAGTAGAGCCTCCTCTAACAGTGTCTTGATAATATGAATTACTAATAATTTGTGCATTGTGATTTCTAAAATTCTCTACATCACTTATATTTTTAACCATATTTTGCACAAATTGCTTTCCTAATTCTGCTCTTTTGGCAGATTGTCTTTCAAAAGAAATACTTAATTTGCTATCAAAAACATTATTATAATTAATGGTAAAATTTATATCTCGTAAATAAATTTCTCTGTCTGCAGGATAATACTTCACCGGATAGATTGCAATAGTAACAACATGATAGCCATGTGTATAGCCATCATTTATAATTTCAACCGTATTGCTTGGATATGGTAGGTTGGAATTATAAACTTCCAAGTTTGGTTCAACAAAAGGCGGTGGTTCACTCCAATCTAATGCTCTTGGAGGTTGTACAGGAACAATGTAATAGTTTCCATCTAATTTTTCTTGCGTCATTGAATTAACCTCAATGCCTGTTACCGTGGAATTGTACGGAAGAACATAAGAAACTATTTTTACTGGTAACTGCGGGTTGCCTACTTCATCAGTATATGTATTTTCTACTGTAATTAACTCATCATAAATTCCATTTTGTTCAACTTTTATGTCATTCTGAATTAATGTAAAATTGTCGCTTATCTGTGCTTTCAAAAATATTGACAACACGATTAACACTATTGCTAATGTTATTTTCTTCATAATCTTTAATTTTTATTAATTAAACTTCTAAAAATTCCTTTATCTGTTTCAATGAAAATAATATAAACTCCAATATCTAAATTGCTTATATTTAATTCTCTATATTTTAAAAAATCTGTTTCTTTCAGAATTATTTCTCCATCTATACTATAAATACTTATATATTTTATTTCTATATTCTCTGAAGCCTTTATATTCAAAATATCTTTTGTAGGGTTTGGAAATACTTGAATATTGAATGTTGTATTTTCTGAAATACCAACATCGCTTTTTACTTCAAGCAAAGCTATTACATTTGATGAATAATCAATATGTGAAACGATTGCATCATTAGTCATTTTTACATAGTAATAACCTTTCTTGTTAAAAATAATCTGTCCGCTATCTATTGTGTAATAATCAGATGGAACTTGATTATAAAAAATATCAGGCGAGAAAGGAGGAAAATTAGGATCAGGAAAAGCCACAAGGTAATCTGTGAATATTCCATTTAATACCGCTTGATTTTCAAAAAAAGGGTCTCCAATATTTGCCGTATAAACTGCTAATTCCAAGAATTGTGTACCAAGAAGTTTATTGTTGCTATCACTTATTATTTCAGAAATATTGTATAAATCAGATAATTGAAAACTATTACCATAACATTCTATTCTTTCTAACATTGAATTTGAATCTAAAATCAATTCTGTTAAGTAGTTATTGTTACATTGTAGTTCTACCAATGCTTTACAATTACTAATATTAAGATATCCCTCTCCTAAACGACAATTATTGCAATATAAATGTTGTAATGTATTGCTACTTAAATCTAATCTGAATAATTGGTTATTGTTACAATTTAAAGTAATTAATTCAATGCCATTATTTATAATCTTTTCCAATGCTTCACCTCCCCATAGTCTGTTATCGGAACAATCCAAAACCTTCAATTCTGTGTTTAAAATTACTAAGCCAAGGTCATTATTACTACAATTTAAATCCATTAATACCGGACACTCACTTACATTTAACATATCTATTGTTTGATTGGAACAATCAAAACGATGAAAGCTACATTCGTCTGTAATTGCTTTAATAGTTACATCATATCTCCATCTAGTTATAGGATATGTATGTGTTAGCGTTAAATATTCGCTACCAATACCTATGTGTGTATCAACATGGCCATCGCCCCAATTAACAATAAAACTTTCACTTTCAGTAGCATCAATACTAAAACTTCTGTTATATCCAAGAGATGCACCGCACCACCATTGAAGTGTTATAACATCTTGTGCAAGCGCGTTTGTTGCTATGCACATGGCTAAAATAAAAATTAATTTTTTCATAAGTATTTGGTTTTATTTGTTTATAATAATGTGTTTAATATTTTTTGTTTTAATTTTTAATGATGATTTGATTAAAATTACCTTTCTCTGTTTCAATGGAAATAATATAATTTCCAGCGTTTAATCTACTTAAATTTATTTGTTCTTTACTAAATTTGTACATGTTTTTTTCTATAAGTTTACCTTCTATATTATAAATATTTATTGATTTAATTTCTGAGTTATCTAACATTTCTATATTTAAAATGTCTTTTGTTGGATTTGGGAAAATGTTAATTAAATTTATGCCTAATTCATCATTTTTAATCCCTATTTGTTGGCAAAAACATTTATTGCATTTTGGATTATTCAAAAATTTTACAATATCATTGTGTTTGAAACAATTTAGTTGAAAATCTTCAATTGATATATCATCACCTATAGGGAAATCCGTTGGCAATGAGCGTAATACTCCTCTATCGCTTCCTATACCTTCGTACCAATTACAAAACCATCCCCATTCCGATTCTACAGCATATTTTTTTCTATTATTCTCATCGATTGTTATGGCGGTAACAACACTATAACATCCCATAAAACTACCAGAATCACAAGGTTCAATATTGTTATAATAACTTCCGCAATGAGGTATCCAAGCATTATGCCAAACAATATCGCCAACTTCAGCCCCAAAATCATAAAGCAAAATGTCGGGGTGTTCCCAAATTGCGGGCTTAAAAAACACTTTTTGTTCTACGTTTCTAAAACCGCCAATGTACAACGATACTGTGTTTTCTTCTAAAATAGTATCGCCAAGTAATAACAATTTGCTGTAAGTTATACCATTAAAAGTTGTGTCACCTAACAAGCCGTAAATAAAATAACTGTTTCTAATGCTTTCGTTCCAAATTGCGTTTTCGGTAGGGAAACTGTTTTGTGCAAAGGCACTTGTTGTCATGCACATTGCTAAAATTAAAATTAAATTTTTCATAAGTATTTGGTTTTGTTGTTTATAAAATTTGTTTAATGTTTTTTGTTTTAATGTTTTTTTCTTAATTTTTAATGATGATTTGATTAAAATTACCTTTATCTGTTTCTATGGAAATAATATAATTTCCGTTTTGTAAGTTACTTAAATTTATTTGGTCTGTATCAAACTTGTACATGTTTTTTTCTATAAGTTTACCTTCTATATTATAAATATTTATTGATTTAATTTCTGAGTTATCTAATATTTCTATATTTAGAATGTCTTTTGTTGGATTTGGGTAAATTTTAATAAAATTAGTATTTAATTCTATATCTTCAATACCTATTTGTTGGCAAAAACATTTATTGCATGGATAGTCATAATTCAAATATTTTACCGTATCATTGTGTTTAAAACAATTTAATTGAAAATCTTCATAAGAATCATTCACTGATATAACTTTTGGTAATGAAAACAATATTCCTCTATTACTTCCTATTTCTTCGTACCAACTATCAAACCAATTTCCATCCCAACAATGAATATCGTATATTTTTCTATTATTTTCATCTATTGTTACTGAATTTATAAAACTATAACAATCCGAACAAGGTTGAATATCATAATAACTTCCGTAAGAAGGTATAACAGCATTATGCCAAACAATATCGCCAACTTCAGCCCCAAAATCGTAAAGCAAAATATCGGGGTGTTCCCAAATTGCAGGTTTTAAAAAAACTTTTTGTCCTTCGTTTCTAAAAGCCCCAACGTAGCCACATCTGTTTTCTTCTAATAAAACTGTATCACAAAATTGGTACAATTTACTGTAAGTAACCTCGTTAAAAATTGTATCTCCTAACAAGCCGTAAATAAAATAACTGTTTCTAATGCTTTCGTTCCAAATTGCGTTTTCGGTAGGAAAACTGTTTTGTGCAAGCGCGTTTGTTGCTATGCACATTACTAAAATACAAATTGTTTTTTTCATAAGTATTTGGTTTTATTGTTTATAATAATTTTTGTTTTAATAGAGATTAAATATAATTGGGTTCAGTTTTAATAAACGCCGGAACTCCCTTCTTTGTCTTCCAATCTGCCAATTGTTGAAAAATAGGCTTTAACTCATTATTGGTAATAATATCCCCCCCGACACTCGCCTTATACGGCGCTTCTTACGCCATCCCTTTTTCGCAAGAAAAACATAATAAAATGGTTGCAATAAAAATAAGGGTAAATTTTTTCATAAGTTTTTATTTTAAATTGTCGCCATTAAATAGGGTCTTTTTTTTAATATAATATTGAAAAGCAATAGATTTTTGAAATGTTTGTTTGTAAACATCTTTATTAATATGAGCTCTTTTCTGTTTTATTTTTCTAAACTGCCTTAAAAAAGAGAGTTGGGCGCGAAATACTGCCCAGGTATCTTTTACATGTCCTTGTAATAAAAAGAATATAGCCGCCACCCAATCCAAAGGAAAACGTATTATAAAAACCGACAACAGTTTTTCTTTCGGCAGATTTTTCAGTAACAGAAACAGATTATTTCTAAAATTCAGATATGTTTTTCGTGAATTGTCTTTCGGCAAAGAGCCGCCGCCCACATGATAGATTACCGATTTTGGTTCTACCATAATTTTATACCCCAAACCTTTTACCCGCCAGCAAAAATCTATTTCTTCCATGTGGGCAAAAAAATCCTCATCCAATCCTTTCAGTTGGTGAAAAATGGCGCTTCTGACAAACAGCGCCGCACCGGTTGCCCAAAATACTTCAATGGCATGATTGTATTGCCCCGTGTCCTCTTCTAAATGTTCAAATAGCCTGCCCCTGCAAAAAGGATATCCCAAATAATCTAAAAAACCGCCACAGGCACCGGCATATTCAAAATGGTTTTTGTTTACAAAAGATAAAAGTTTGGGCTGAACCACCGCCACCTCCGGCTGCCTATCCAACAATTCAATCACCGGTTCAATCCAATGTTCCGTTACGTCAATATCAGAATTTAGCAAGCAATAATATTCTGCTTCAATATGTTGTAAAGCATCATTATATCCTTTTGAGAAGCCGCCGTTTTCATTGTTTTGAATAATTTTAACCGAGGGATAATGAGTTTTTAAAAATGAAATGGAATCGTCAGATGAAGCATTGTCGGCGATAATAATTTCCGAATAGGGAGGTGCATACTGAATAATGGCAGGCAAAAATTGAGATAAAAACTTTTGTCCGTTCCAGTTAAGAATTACAATAGCCAACTTTGCCACGGCATACAATTATTAGTGTGCAAAAATATCATAAAAAAAATAGCGCGGTTAAAATTTTTGACTTTTATTTTCTTATTTAATTTAGAGAATTTTGTGTTTATTTGCTTTCCAAATTTTATCCCCTTTTTCTATGAGCTACATCGAATTTGACAAAGAGAAATTAGTGAATATAAATTTTTCAAAAAACAGGGAACTGTTGCGTTGCAGTAGAACCGGATCTTATGCTTCTACTACGTTATTAGGCTTAAATACACGCAAATACCACGGACTTTTTGTAGTGCCGCAAGACCAAATTGACGGCGAGCGGCATGTGCTTGTCTCCTATTTAAATGAAACAATTATCATAGATAATATGGAATTTCATATAGGCGTGCATCAATATCAAGGAGGAGTAATTGCGCCAAAAGGGAATAAATATCTTCAAAAATTTAACACAGATATCATTCCTACTTATCATTTCAGAGTAGGAAAATTTAATTTTACAAAAGAATATTTGATGTGTAATGACGAAGACAGGGTAATATTAAAATATACAATACTTGATGATTATGAGTCTGCACAGATCTTGTTTGAGCCTTTATTGGCATTTAGAAATGCACATCAATTAACCCACCAAAATCCATACGTTAATACACATTGCGAATCTGTAAAGAATGGCGTAAAATATTGTTTGTACGATAATTATACTCCTGTTTTCTTTCAATCCAATGAACCTGTTGCTTATTTACATGCGCCGGTTTGGTTTAATAATTTAGAATATGAAGAAGAATTAAAACGCGGGTACGAAGGGCATGAGGATTTAATCAATTTGGGCAAAATTAGCGTGAAGGTAGAGCACAAAGAGATATACTTATCTATTGGCACACAGCATATAAGCCCAAATAAAATTCCTGCGTTGTTTCAAGAAGAGCTGGGGAAGCGCATCAAGCGTTCCTCTTTTTTAAATTGTCTGCATAATGCTGCAGAACAATTTATCATTAAACGCAACGGAAAAATGCAAGTGATTGCCGGCTACCCCTGGTTTGGTCGCTGGGGACGCGATACGTTTATTGCCCTACCGGGTTTAACTTTAGCTTTGAACAAACCCAAAGTTTGCAAAGAAGTTATGGACGATATGCTTTCTGAAATGCAAAACGGGCTTTTCCCAAATATTGGTGTTGGCGAACACGCCGCTTTCAACTCCGTTGATGCGCCGCTGTGGTTCATCCGTACTTTACAGAAATATACGATTTTTACAAATTCACAAAAGAAAATATGGAAAGAATATGGAGATGCCGTAAAAAAAATCCTGTATGCTTACAAAAATGGCTCGTTGTTTAATATCAAGATGTTGGACAACGGTTTGATATTTGCCGGCGATGACAAACATGCGCTTACCTGGATGGATGCCGTAGTAAACGGGATGCCTGTTACGCCGCGCACCGGTTGTCAAGTAGAAATCAACGGATTGTGGTACAATGCGTTAAAATTTGCTTTAGAAATAGCATCTTACGCTAAAGATGAAAATTTTATTAATGATTGGGAAGAGATTGCTATCAATTTTCCGGCTGTTTTTAAAGAGACTTTTTGGAGCAAAGAGAAAGGATATTTGGCAGATTATGTGAATGGTGAGGAAAAAAACTATCAAGTGCGTCCTAATATGGTGATTGTGGCTTCGTTGCCCTATTGTCCGGTAAGCGAGAAAATTCGCCAATTAATATTAAAAAAAGTACACGAAGAATTGATTACCCCTAAGGGATTGCGCACGCTTTCGCCCAATGACCCTGATTACAAAGGAAAATATGCGGGCAACCAGGCGGAAAGAGATGCGGCATATCATCAAGGCGCCTCTTGGCCCTGGCTGTTAGAGCCATTTGCCGAAGGGTTGATTGCTGTACATCAAAAAGAAGCCATTCCTGTATTGGAACAAATATTTTACAATTTCGATACATGCATGCTGGATTATGGCATTTCTACTATTGAAGAAATCAACGACGGCGACCCGCCTTATCGTTCTAACGGGTGCATTTCGCAAGCGTGGAGCGTGGCAGCGTTGCTCTCAATAAAATGGTTGCTGGATAATGCGAAAAAAGGATAAAATACAGGATTCTTAAAAGGATTGCCACCCAATATCCGTTCTGTAAAACAAATTTTCGCTACTGAGGTTTCTGACTGTGTCGTAGGCGTTCTTTCTGGCGTTTGCAAGGTTTTTTCCTTCGCCAACCACTATGAGCACGCGCCCGCCGGTGTTTACCCATTTGTTCTCTTTTTTGGCAGTTCCACAATGAAATATAAGGGCATTGGATTCTTCAATTCCCTTTATTTCAATTCCTTTTTCAAACGCTTCAGGGTATCCTTTCGAGGCTAATACCACGCCCAAAAATGCGGTTTCGTGCCACTCAATAGGGTAGGGGGTTTCATCAAGTAAATTGAGGATTACCTCTATCATATCGCTTTTCATTTTGGGAAGCACTACTTCGGTTTCGGGATCGCCGAAGCGAGCGTTAAACTCAATCACTTTGGTACCCTCTTGCGTAAGGATTAGTCCGCCGTATAAAATACCGGTAAACGGGGTTCCGTTTGCTACCATTGCTTTTGCTGTGGGTTTCATTATCATATTTATTGCTTCTTCCACAGCAGTTTGCGGAATAATAGGAACAGGCGTGTATGCCCCCATACCGCCGGTGTTTTGCCCTTTATCGCCATCAAATGCACGTTTGTGGTCTTGCGCTATAGATAGCGGCAGTACCGTTTCACCGTTTACAAATGCCATAAGTGAAAATTCGGGACCGATCAAAAACTCTTCCATTACCACTTTGCCTTTGCCAAACTTGTTGTTTAGCAGCATGTCCTGCAACGCTTGGTCGGCTTCTTCCATCGTCATTGCCACTACTACACCTTTACCGGCAGCCAATCCATCGTATTTTATGACCATGGGTGCGCCTTTTTTTACCAGATGTTGTTTAGCATTATCATAATGGTCAAACACTTCAAAAGCAGCAGTAGGGATATTGTGTTCGTACATCAATTCTTTAGCAAACTCTTTGCTGCCTTCAATTTGCGCAGCGGCTTTCGTAGGTCCGAAAATTTTTAGCCCCTGTTTTTGAAATTCATCCACAATACCGTTCATCAGCGCCACCTCTGGACCTACTATGGTAAGGTAGATGTTCTTTTCTTTGGCAAACAGAATCAGTTTTTCGGTTTCTGTTTCATTAATATTGACACAAGTAAACGATTCGGCAATTCCGTCGTTGCCCGGCGCTACGAAAACTTTAGAAACTATTGGCGACTGCGCGGCTTTCCACGCAATAGCGTGCTCTCGTCCGCCACGCCCGATGATAAGGAGGTTATGTGTCTTGGGCATAAAAATATTAGTTTATTTAAGGTGCAAAATTACATATTTTTAATATATTCGCGCACAAATCTCTAACTAATACTAATTACTATGAATTTTACTTCAGAACACTTTATTTTAATCATTTCCGTCCTTTTGTATTTCTCCATTGTTGTCGGAAAACTTTCAGGAAAATTCGGAGTTCCGGTTTTAATTTTATTTATCGCCATCGGGATGATTGCGGGAAGTGATGGATTAGCCATCATTCCGTTTCATAACCCTAATGTGGCGCACTTTATAGGGATGGTCGTTTTATCTATCATTTTATTTTCCGGTGGATTGGATACCAAATTTTCAGATATAAAACCTGTTGCTGCGCCCGGAGCCATTTTGGCTACCATAGGAGTTGTACTCACTACTTTGCTTACCGGTTTTTTTATCTATGGACTTACACACTATTTTTTTGGTGAATTTTCATTAAACCTGTTTGAATCTCTGCTGTTGGCTTCTGTAATGTCTTCCACCGATTCGGCGTCTGTATTTGCCATTCTGCGCTCGAGAGGACTGAAATTGAAACATAACCTGCGCCCCTTGCTGGAGTTTGAAAGTGGGAGCAACGACCCGATGGCATATATGCTGATGATTATGTTTATGCAGTTTGTTCAAGCCGGTTCGAGTAATGTGGGAAGTTTGGTCGCAGCATTCTTTTATCAATTTGCCATTGGCGGTTTAGCCGGATATTTTCTGGGAAAATTATCTATTCGCATTCTCAATAGAATTAATTTGGATTACCACTCTTTATATCCCATTTTATTACTTGCACTTTCGCTCATCATTTTTTCTCTTACGGACGCCATTCATGGAAATGGTTTTTTGGCAGTTTACATTGGCGGATTAGTAATAGGGAACTCGCGTTTTATGCACAAACGTACCTCCAAAAACTTTTTTGACGGTTTTGCATGGTTGGCGCAAATCATTATGTTTCTTACTTTGGGGTTATTGGTAAATCCTTCCGAATTATTTCCTGTTGCCTCTGTAGGGCTTATCATTGGCTTTTTTATGATCATCTTTGCGCGTCCGCTAACGGTATTTGCCTGTTTGCTTCCATTCAGAAAAATTTCCATGAAAGCCAACCTGTATGCCTCGTGGGTGGGATTGCGCGGTGCGGTGCCTATCATTTTTGCCACCTATTTGCTTACCGCAAACGTGCCTCATGCCGATATTATGTTTAACATCGTGTTTTTTATTACTCTCATCTCTTTGTTAATACAAGGCACCTCTGTTCCTATTGTGGCGCAACTGTTGGGAGTAGGCGAACGAGTGGATACGCAAAAGCATTCACACGCATTCGATATAGAATTTTCAGAAGAAATAAAATCTGCAATGGCAGAAATCCCAATTAAAAAAGAGTATTTAAAAAATGGAAACCATTTGGTAGATCTGCCTATTCCTGAAAATACATTAGTAACTATGGTAAAAAGAGGGCATCATTACTTTATTCCACAGGGGAACGTGGAAATCTTTCCGGGAGATGTACTTCTCGTGATCTCCGATGATGAAAAAGCCCTGACAGAGACTTTTGAAAAATTGGGAATTAAAAAATATTCACTTAGGAAACATTAAAAAAATAATTGCATTTTTGCCGAAAAATAATTAAATGCTTATTATATAAGAAATATAGCGTAATAATTTATGGTAAAAAAAGTAACAAAACTGATTCTCAAAATTATTCTTTGGATCGTTGGCGTTTTTATCGCCTTGGATCTATTAATTGTTACGCTCATTTTTATTCCTCCCATTCAACAATTTACCGTATTAAAAGTATCGAAACTTTTGACCAATATTACCGGCGGCGAAATTACGGTAGATAAAATTTACCTTACCCCATCTTTAACCCTGAAAGCGAAGAACTTTGCCATAAAAGATCATCATTATAATAACATGATTTTTGCCACAAAACTCAAAGGAAGAATCCATTTGGCAAAAACCGGAAACGGGCAGGTGTGCCTATCTTTCGCAGAACTTGATGACGGTGAAGTGGTTATCAGAAAATATAAAGATGAAGACAATGTGAATATCGCCCTTTGGGCAGCGGGGTTAAAAAAGAATAAAGAGAAAAAATCAAATTTTAAACTGCTGTTTGATAACATTACCTTAAATAATGTACGTTTTGCATTAATTTTAGATGATAAATGGCAACATTCTGAGGACAATATAATCGATTATGGCTTTTTTGAGTTGCAACATATTCACATGAATGTAGATAATTTTCTCGTTCTGGGTCCCGATATTTCATGTAAAATAAATGCACTCACTTTTTCTCAATATACCGGTTTTGAAATTACCGAATTTACCGGAAACTTTCGGATTTATGCGCAAGGCTTAACCCTTGATTCTTTACATTTTAAAACGCCAAACAGCATATTTAACGGCGATTTCGCTTTTAAATACAATAGTTTCTCGGACTACTCCGATTTTGTGAATTTGATTCAGTTCAACACAAAAGTAAGAAGCGCAACGCTTGCCATGAAAGATGTTGTCTATTTTGCCCCTGCAATCAAAGGAATGGAAAATCAATTTGTTTTTTCCGGCTATGTGGGCGGCACGGTAAATCATCTTCAAACCAAAGATTTCTATGCTAAATTTAAACAACAAACCCATATTGCCGGAAATTTTGCCATTGAAAATATTTTAGATTTTAAAAACAGTATTTTAGATTTTAATATTAAAGATGCTTATGTTAATTTTTCAGAACTGTCTCAATTTCAACTGCCGCGCGGAAAAACCATAGCGCTACCGGAAGTCGTAAACTTGCTCGCTTTTGCTAAAATACACGGAACTTACAAAGGAACTTTTCCAAAATTTAACGCCGATATAACGGCACAAACCAATTTGGGTACCTTGCAAACCGAAATTCAAACCCAAAAGGAGGGCAATATACTCTTTTACGAAGGAACGTTGGTTTGTAATGATTTGAAAATAGGAAAATTGCTCAACCAACCGAAATATTTGAATACGATTAACTTTAGAACTACTTTGGAAGGGGAAGCCGAGCATACAAATAAGATTAAAGATCTATTTGCCGGCATCGCTTTGAAAGCAAGGGGCAGAGTTTCAACCGTTGATGTGTGCGGCTATCCGCTGAAAGATTTGGCTTTTAGAAGTAGTTATGCGCAGCAAAAAATCGACTTGGCGCTCAGAAGTAGAGATTCGCTGGCATCTTTTACCATTCACGGCAAGGCTAATTTGGCAAAAGAACTGCCCAAAATTGAGGCTACGTTGGAGCATATAAATTTCAAAATCAATGAGTTCTTTACTCATTACCCCCTTGCTGTAGATTCAACTTCTGCCGAAGGGTTTGAAAAGGTTGTTTATAAAATGCAACAGTCGCCTCATGTAACTTTCATAGCCGATTCAATTACCCTTTCTGCAAGCGGCATGCAGTTTGAAAATGTTAACGGCTATGTGGGCATTGACAATGCCATACTTACAAACGGGGAGAAAACCTCGCATTTAGACTGGTTGCGCCTGACTGCCATCAATAATCCCAATTTGCCCCGCCAGTTTCAACTGCATTCCAATGCTTTTAATGTTACTTTAAAAACCAATTATGATTTAAAGGATATGCTCGCAGCCGTTCATAATGCAGCCTGTTACTATGTGCCCGAAATTCTTGACAGAAATAAGAGATTTGCTGATGAGCAGCCCATCGCTTCCATCGATTCTGCATCGTTTATTGACCTTGATATTCAATGTTTTTATACCCGAAATTTATTGAATTTTATTCTGCCTCAATTAGAAATAGCCCGAAATACTTCTGCGTATATTCGTTTGGAAAAAACAAGAGAAAATGATATTTTTCGTTGTGCGTTCCCTCAAATCGCTTATGCCGGTTTGGGAAAAATTAACAATTTGAAAGCGCAGGGACAAATGAATCCGGAGCAACAACTACGCTTGGAAATGCAATGCGACTCGGTTACCATTTTTCAAAAAAAAGGCGATAATCTTACCTTCTCCGATTTGGGCGTGCAAATGAACAGCAATAGAAAAGAGGTTCAGTTTACAACTGCGTGGCGCAATCCAAAATTCATTTCTATCCATGAGTTAAATCATCTGCAAGGATACCTCGTTGAAAATGAGGAGCAGAATTTTTATGCTAAAATAACAGATTCAAAGTTATTTATTCGCGAATCGTTGTGGCAGTTTACAGGAGATAAAAATACGGTAAGTTTTGATAAGGAAAACTATCTGTTTGACCAATGTGTCTTGGCTTCCGATTTTGGAAAAATAAGCGTAAATGGTGGAATATCAACAGGTGCATCACAGAAAGAGTGTAACATTTTATTTGAAAATTTTGATATTTCATTATTAAACAGCTTGACTGCAAAATCCAATATGAGTTTTGGGGGTGATATGTCGCTTATGGCGATACTCTCTTCCGGCGCCAACCAATTTAAAATGGAAGGGAAAACTTTTGTTAAAGAGTTTGTATTCAATCAGGAACAGTTGGGCAATCTGTTTTTAGACGCTTATATTTTAGAAGACGCAGACCCCTATTTTAAAGGGGGAATCTTCTCAAATCAAAAACTTTCCACTATTAATCTTTCCAAATTTACTTATTCCGATTATTTGTCTTTACCGAACAGACTTATTGAATTGAATGGCAGATGGTTCACCAAAGAAAAAACGCTGCGGGTACACGCCGATATGGATACGCTGCGGCTCGGCTTTTTGTCCCCTTTCCTCGCTTCGTTCAGCGATGTCGTTACCGGAAATGCCTCCGGTCATTTAGATTTTGTGATGAACAAGGATTCGCTTTATTTTGACGGCAAAGTGAAAATTGCTGACGCACAATTAGGCATTACTCCTTTAAATACCGTGTATAATATTACCAATCAAGAAATTTCGTTTAACAGAGAAGGAATAAATTTTGATAAAGTATTGCTTAAAGATAAATTTAACAATGATGCCACGCTTTCGGGGTTCGTGCATCACAATAAGTTTAAGGATTTTAAAATAGATTTGAATATTGCAACGCCTCAAATTTTGGCGCTGAATACCCCACGAAAAGCAGATGCGCCGTTTTTTGGCACCGGCTTTGTTTCAGGCGATATTTCCATTAAAGGCGATACCAAACAGATTAAT